>Ga0209542_10019019_pt1 | contig 11057 bp, 4 predicted proteins | sample RifCSPhighO2_01_FD_184028 | JGI IMG/M metagenome (GOLD analysis project Ga0209542, IMG submission 184028) | Soil microbial communities from Rifle, Colorado - Rifle CSP2_plank highO2_0.1 (SPAdes) (version 2) | ecosystem: Environmental > Terrestrial > Deep subsurface > Rock core/Sediment ...
TAGAAGCGGGATGAGAAACGCCCCTGTCTTTCCGGTTCCTGTATTAGCAACGCCGACGATGTCGCGTCCTTCAATAATGTGCGGAATCGCTTTGTCCTGTATCGGAGTCGGAATCAAATACCCCTTTTGCCCGATATTATGTTTGATGCGAGGGTCGACGTTGAAGTCCATGAACGAATGCAACGGTATAAAACGTTCCACCTCCTCCACAACTGTGGCCTTGTTGATAAATCGAGATATATCGATTGTGTTGCCTCTTGGTCCGCCTCGCCGAAACGAACTTTGACGAGTCGAAGAGGGGCCGCCGCGATAATTGCGACGTTGAGCGCCGTAGGAAGGACGGCTAGATGAACTGCGACGTCCGCTAGACGTCCTCGGGTATCTGGAGTAAGTACTCATGTTTGTATGCCCGATATACGGGCTTTTCCGTTCCGCCTTTTTGGCGGATGTCGGACTAATATAATGTCAAACTATCTCGGGATAGGTTCGCCCTCGTACGAAGGGGCGGCCTTGGATATCCCAAGACAAAAACCAATGGAGAATGTAAGACAATGGCAATTGTAGCAGAAGGAGCATTTTTGTCAATGTTTTGTACGAGTCCGGACTGCAGGCAGAATCGCCAACTGATTTTTTCGCCCAAAATTCCTTACGATTTGGTCGCCGAGCGAAGCGAGGTGACTACCTCTTGCTTGCAATTTCCCGTTTGGTGGACCCTACCGGATTCGAACCGGTGACCTCCACATTGCAAATGTGGCGCTCTACCAACTAAGCTAAGGGCCCCTCACATGAACTAACCTTGAGTCAAGCTGTTTTTTATTCGTTTTTTCAGATGCACCGTAGCACCAGAAAGTAGCTTGAGCTGACTTTCACGATATTTCGCGTCAGAGCTTGACGCGTAGGCTTCATAATACACAAGACTGAACGGGACGCGAATCTTAAACGCCTTTACTGGCGACGTAGGGCGAGCGAAATGCAAAAGTACTCTTTTGCATTTCCGAGCCGAGGAGCCAGAAACCGGTGTTTAACACCCTGTGGTCTCGCAATGCACCGGTTTACAAGATCAACGCTGTGCCAAGGCAATTGCGTGTTCAAGAAATTCGCGCGTAGAAGAACCGACGGACTCCAGCATCGGAGGGAATGCCGCACCTGCATACAAACCGGGATATGCATTTACTTCCAAGAGATACGGCCCTCGAGAGGTAAGAATGACGTCTGCGCGTGAAAAGTGCGAAAGCCCCAGTGCTCGATGCGCCGCGCGCGCGATTTCGGCGAGAGCTTTCTTTTCGGAATGAGAGAAATTGCTCGGCACGTTGTGTCGTAATATCCCCTGTTCGTGGTGATCATACACGATATGTCGATGCCCTTCCGGAATTTCGATGTGCGCAGGCGGCAATACATATAACTCATCGTCTCGAAAATTCTCTATAACGCCAACAGTGGCTTCTTCTCCATCCACAAACTCCTCCACGAGCACGCTTCCAAATTCATCGAGTACATCGGCTATTTGTTCAGGAAGCTCGACTATCATGGCAACAAATCTGATGCCTCGTCCAGCACCGTCCGAAGGCGGCTTCACGATATATGGCGGACCAAACTGCGAGAAGACTGCTCGTGCCATGTCGCGTGTATTCATGTCGTTGTCCAGCGTGAACGAAACGCTGTGTGGAATCCGGATATCCTCTTTTCGGAACGCTTCTCGCGCACGTACTTTATTGAGCGAGAGGTTACTTGCATGCGCACTCGAGCCCGCGTATGCGATACCCTCTCTTTCCAGAATCCTTTGCACAGTACCGTCCTCTCCGATGCCTCCGTGAAGCGCATTTAGAACAACGTCTATCTGTGCAAGCACGCGCGCAGGATTAGCTGGTATTCCACGCAAATGCCACATCCCACTTTTATCTATGAAAATGTCACGCGTATCGTATTTATCTTCCGGAAGAGACGAGAGCATCGCCGCCCCTGTTTTGAGCGAGAGCGCGTATTCACCGGAAGTGCCCCCGCGCAAGATACCCACACTCGTACGTGTCATTCCAAAATTATATCACCCCGTTAGAAATCACAGGCAACGAATTCTTGTATAGTTGCAAGGTCGGTATTATGAGGCGTGACGTTTTAGAATTCGGAATTGACTCCGTTTCCGCGTCCTATTTCTAACGGAGTACCATCCCCTTGCGCCGTCGAGCGCGATGAAATGTTATTGCGAATCTATGCGCTTCGGCATTCGCGAAGAGAATATCTTTTCCGTACGCTTGGATTGATTTCTGATTGCCGATGAGATTCTTCGGTTTATGAAATTCATTCTTTACAACACCAACGACAGGAATCGCTAGACCTACCCTCTCAAGAATGCGCTCTACGGCACGCAACTGCGCCTTCCCTCCATCAATGACGAGAACGCGCGGCAATGGCCACTCGGTATGACTAAGGCGGCGCTCGATAGCTTCACTCAAGGCCGCCACATCGTCATTTTCCGCGGTCCGTATCTTGAACTTCCGATACGCCGACTTTTCCGGCTCCCCTCCCTCAATGACAGTCATAACAGCAACTGTCTCCAATCCGGCAGTATGGGCAACGTCATACGCTTCGATCCGTGCACGGGAATCATTTTCATGAATGGGCCCTCCTCCCGCTACACGATTCTCGTTTTTTATAAGCGAAACATCCCGTATATGTTCCAAGGCCGCAATTTGGGAACGCAAAGATGCGGCACGTTCGAAATCCTCTTTCCGCGCGGCAGATTTCATTTCACGCGCAAGCTGGCGCTTCAGTCCTTTGAAATTGCCGCTGAAAAGTTCGCGTAAGTTCTTTACGGTTCGTGCGTATTCTTTTTTACTCACCTCGCCTGAACATACGCCGGGACATAGTCTTATTTGTCGATTGAAACAGGGCTTTCCTGTGCCAGGCAGACATCTGTCTCGGAACGGAAAGATTTTACGCACGATACGCAATGCCTCTTTGAGCTGGCCGCCGTGAGGATATGGGCCATACCTAGCTGCTAGCTTCAAGCTTCTTGCTTCTAGGAAACCCGAAGACAATTCACGACCACGGACAAGTATCACGCGAGGAAATTCTTCCTTCGTGATAACAAGATAGTTCCAGCTCTTGTTATCTTTCTGTTCAACATTGAACAGAGGCTGGTGCTTCTTTATTAGATTCGCCTCAAGTATCAGTGCTTCGAGGACCGAATCTGTCTCCTGCCACGAGAGCGACGTAGCTTTCTCCACCATTCCTACAACCGCCGGAGAACGCGCTTCAGCCAGGTCGTGGGAGAAGTAGCTCCGCACTCTGTCGCGCAAAGATGCCGCCTTACCGATATAGAGAATATCCTTTCCTCGTCTGGCTGAAACTCCACGCGAAGGCGAACCAAGAAACATATACACGCCGGGAGCGTCCGGTAGTTTGTATTTAGTGAGATTATACCGTGTCATCAGGCCAGATTATCAAAACCACAGACTTATGCACATAGGTATGCATCAACAAACTACCGCGCAGCCAAGCTGTCGGGGAATTCTGCGCATGGAGTAAATGGATCAGGATCCTTGCAACATTTGAACGGGAGTTTAGCAATTGATCCACATGTGGAGGAGTTCATCGTTGGCAATACGGTGGATATACAACAAGAGTCTTTTGAATTCCGTAATTGAGCGTCGGAATAAAACAAGTCCCGTCCATCTCTGTATCCTGCCTGTGCGATGCACGCAGACAGGCAGAGCTTTGGGGAAATCTCTCGCTCCCCAACAAAGGTCAATTAGTGAACATATGTTCACTAATTGACCTTTCCGGAAACGATTAGAACACTACTGGGAGAGATTAAGCGGGGGAGCCCTTTTGGGCTCCATTTACGCTGGAATAGTCTCCAATTTCAGCACCATCTTGCGTTGGACTAGACTAGGGGTTGACATATTAGCCATCATCGGATATCATCCAGTTTTAATGGCTGCAAATAGTTTCCTAAAAAAGACTCCGTGGAAGGGTCTGTTTTTTTATCCGGCTTATAAGCCGGTTTTTTGTATATGCGCCTAATATTGAAAAACGGCGCGGTATTCGAGGGAGTCAGTTTTGGAGCACCCGTATCTGTATCCGGAGAAGTCGTTTTCAATACGGGTATGGTCGGATATCCAGAGACACTTACCGACCCGTCTTACGCAGGGCAAATTCTGGTATGTACCTACCCTCTTATCGGAAACTACGGAGTCCCAGACAAAAGTCACTTCGAATCAGGGAAAATCCAAATAGCTGGGCTCGTCGTATCTGAATACAGCGAGAATTACTCGCACTATAGCGCGAAGCAATCACTTGCAAACTGGCTCAAAAAATCTGGGGTACCGGCGATAACAGGCGTGGACACCCGCGCTCTTACCAAGAAACTACGCGAACACGGTGTTATGCTCGGTCAACTTCTCCAATCCGATCCTTCGAAGAAACTCAGGGCAAGCAAACCAGAAACATTCATAGACCCAAACAAAGAAAATCTCGTCGCGCTCGTAAGCATTAGAGAGAGGAAAATTTACGGCAAGGGAGCCGTTCGAATCATGGTTGTGGACTGTGGAATAAAAGAAAACATTATCCGTTCTCTCACCCGCCCCGAAACGACCGTAATACGAGTTCCGTGGGATTACGACTTCACCAACGAAAAATATGACGCTCTTGTTCTCGGAAATGGCCCGGGAGATCCGACGATGTGTAAGCCAACCATCGAGCACGTAAAAAAGGCGCTCGCCGCAGGGAAACCTATCCTCGGCATTTGTCTCGGTAATCAGATATTGGCGCTCGCGGCCGGAGCAAAAACCTACAAACTCAAATACGGTCACCGCTCTCAAAACCAACCTTGTTTGGAAACAGCGAGCGGCCGATGTTACATCACTTCGCAGAATCACGGTTACGCTGTGGACAGTGCGTCGCTTCCAGCGGATTGGGAAGAATGGTTTACGAACGCAAACGACGGCTCAAATGAAGGTATCCGTCACAAGAGAAAGCCTTGGCGTTCGGTACAGTTTCATCCCGAAGCTTCTCCTGGCCCGACTGACACTGCGTGGATATTCGACGAATTCCTCTCTCAACTAAAAATGAGTAGTGACAGTAACTCTGCGGCGTCTCTCGCAGATCGGCGGACCGAGAGTGAGCGCTCCGCGAGTACGCGGAGACAGCGACGCCGCAGAGCTACTGTCACGCGAAAAAACCCATGACTATGCCGAAAAAAATACTTCTCCTTGGTTCTGGAGGTCTCCGAATAGGCCAGGCCGGAGAATTCGACTACTCCGGTTCGCAGGCTATTAAAGCATTCAAGGAAGAGAACATTCGGGTCGTTCTCATGAACCCAAACATCGCGACCGTGCAGACTGATAAAGGCCTTGCGGATACAGTCTACTTCCTCCCGCTCACCGAGGAGTTCGCGATGCAGGTCATACAAAAAGAACGTCCTGATGCGATAGCGCTCTCTTTCGGCGGACAAACGGCGCTCAATCTTGGCCTCGCACTCGAAGAAAACGGCGTTCTAAAAAAATATGGCGTGCGCGTTCTTGGCACATCCGTTTCCACCATACGCGATACCGAAGACCGCGATCTATTCGTTCAGCGACTCGCGGAAATAAAAGTGAAAACTGCGCGCAGTCATGCTGCAAAAAACATAAGCGAAGCTTTGAAAGCTGCGGAGAAAATAGGGTACCCCTTAATGATGCGCTCCGGATTCGCCTTGGGAGGCCAAGGTTCCGGCATCATGAATAATAAGTCGGAGATTCAGGCGAAACTTCCCGAAGTGTTCCGCTTCACAAATCAGGCACTAATCGAAGAAAATCTCGTCGGCTGGAAAGAGGTGGAGTATGAGGTGGTCCGCGATAGCGCAGACAACTGTATAACAGTGTGCAATATGGAGAACTTGGATCCGATGGGTATCCACACGGGAGAATCTATGGTCGTTGCGCCATCGCAAACGCTTACAAACAAGGAGTATCACTGCCTTCGAGAGATAGCGATACGCACCATTCGGCACTTGGGTATCGTCGGTGAATGCAACATTCAATATGCTCTGAACCCGAAAACAGACAGCCCGTCTCGTAAAAAAGGAGACGAGGTAGATTACCGCGTCATAGAAGTAAACGCCCGACTCTCGCGCTCATCTGCTCTGGCTTCCAAGGCAACCGGCTACCCGCTGGCATTCGTCGCAGCCAAACTCTCTCTTGGATACACCTTGCCGGAATTGGAGAACTCCGTCACAAAAAAGACGACTGCTTGTTTCGAGCCTTCTCTCGATTATCTCGTTCTCAAGGCCCCTCGCTGGGATATCAATAAATTCGAGAACGCCCAGTTCAAAATAGGCACCGAGATGAAAAGTGTGGGTGAAGTGATGGCAATCGGCCGCTCATTCGAGGAAGTGTTTCAAAAGGCTTTGCGTATGCTCTCGATTGGCGCCGATGGTTTCGTTGCGCAACGCAACGGCAACTTTGATATTACTGACTATCTCGAAGAGATACGAGAGCCGACCACCCGCCGCATCTTCGCCATAGCTAAGGCACTTCAAAATGGTGTGTCTGTCGCGGCAATTGCGCGCTCATCAAATATTGACCCGTGGTTTTTGGAAAAGATGAAAAACATCGTCGCACTTGAGAAACGCATCCGTGGAAAAAAGATTGACGCCACACTAATGCGCGAAGCGAAGCAGAGCGGTTTTTCCGATCACCAACTTGCAACGCTCAAGAAAACAACCGAAGCAAAAATACGCACGCTTCGTAAGAGACTCGATGTCCTCCCCGTGGTGAAGCAGATAGACACACTGGCGGGCGAATTTCCTGCGGCAACGAATTATCTTTACCTCACTTACCATGGAACTGAATGTGACGTAAAGCGCGGTAAGAATGCCGTCGCCGTTTTAGGTAGCGGCCCGTACGCCATTGGCTCGTCAGTAGAATTCGACTGGTCGTGCGTGCAAGCTTTAAAAACACTTTCGTCAAAAGGCCATCAAACGATAATCATCAATTCAAATCCTGAAACCGTCTCTACCGACTATGACATGTCAGATAGACTGTACTTTGAAGAACTTAGTCTCGAGCGCGTCTTGGACATCGTGGAATTCGAACGACCAAAAGGAGTCATCGTTTCAACAGGAGGACAGATACCGAACAATCTAGCCATTCCTTTGCATAAAAACGGTGTAAAGATCCTTGGTACATCGCCAGAAAACATAGATCGGGCAGAAAATCGCCACGCATTCTCGGCACTTCTAGATCGCCTGAAAATTGACCAGCCAGCATGGACAGAGGTAGGCACGTACGAGGCCGCCGCGGATGCCGCCGATAAAATTGGCTATCCTGTTCTTGTTCGTCCTTCATACGTCCTATCCGGTGCCGCTATGAAAGTCGCCCCCGACAGAGAGTCTCTCCTCAAATTCCTTAAACGCGCGGCAGACGTATCACCGGATCATCCCGTCGTCATTTCGAAATTCATCGAGAACGCGCGCGAAATTGAGATAGATGGTGTTGCGCAAAAAGGCAAACTAGCAATTTATGCCATTACCGAACACATAGAAAACGCTGGCACACATTCAGGAGATGCTACCGTCGTTTTGCCTCCACAGCGCACGTACATAGAAACGATAAGAGGAGCAAAAGACATAACGAGGGCGATAGTCAAAGAGTTGAAAATCACGGGACCGTTCAACATCCAATTTATTGCGAAGGAAAATCGGATACAAGTCATAGAGCTTAATATCCGCGCATCACGCTCATATCCCTTTGTTTCCAAAGTTACCGGCTACAATTTCGCAGAACTAGCAACACGAACGATGCTTGGAGAGAATATCGAAAGACAATATCGAATCCTCGAGCTTGACTACGTAGCAGTCAAATCGCCGCAGTTTTCGTTCAGCCGCATCAAAGGCGCCGACCCGCGCGCACGCGTAGAAATGGCTTCCACAGGCGAGGTCGCTGTCTTCGGTAATTCCTATGGCGAGGCGCTCCTAAAATCCATGCTTGCCGCAGGATTTCGTCTCCCCAAAAAAAACGTGCTAGTATCGCTCGGGCAAGAAGAAAACAAGCTAAAACTCCTTCCCTCACTTCGACTCCTGTCGTCACTGAAGTTTAAGCTCTACGCAACCGAGCATACCGCCGACTTCTTGACTATTAACGACATCCCCTGCGAGAAGGTGTATAAGATCCGAACCGAACAATCTCCAAACGTTTCTGAACTTCTCGAGAACGGCCTGCCCGGCCAGGGAACACTTGACCTCATCATCAACATACCGACACGCGCGTTCGTCGGCGAAAATACAGATGGATACATCATCCGTCGAAAAGCAGTGGACATGAGTATTCCCCTCATTACCAATCGCCAGCTCGCAGAGGCATTTATATCTGCACTCGCAGAATCCAAGGTCGGTGGCCTTAAAGCAAAAGCGTGGGATGAGTATCGAACGGCTTAAGGTTTTTGCTTCTTTAGTGTCTTTTTCAAATAGTACCCCGTGTGCGAGCCGTCGGTCTTTGAGACTTCTTCGGGTGTTCCCTTTGCAACAATAGTTCCGCCTCCTGCGCCTCCTTCAGGACCTAAATCGAGTATCCAATCCGCGCACTTAAGAACATCGAGATTGTGTTCGATAACGACAACAGCGTTTCCTCTTTCAACCAGTTTTTGCAAAATAGTAATTAGTTTCGCAACGTCATCATAGTGCAGGCCGACAGTCGGCTCGTCTAACAGGTATATTGTTTTCGTCGTGAGCGGCCGATACAGTTCTGAAGCAATCTTTACTCGCTGGGCCTCACCTCCAGAAAGAGTCGTCGCACTCTGGCCAAGCTCAAGATAATCGAGACCGACATCCGCAAGCGCCTGCAATCGGTCTGCAATCGCCGGAATATCTTCAAAGAACGCGCGTCCTTCTTCCACGGTCATTGAGAGAATGTCGTGAATGCTCTTTTTCTTATACTTTACCTCGAGCGTCTCTTTCATAAATCGCTTTCCATTGCACACGTCGCACGTAACGTACACCGTCGGTAAAAAATGCATCTCAACTGCGACAAGGCCATTTCCCTGACACGCTTCGCATCGTCCTCCTTTTACGTTGAATGAGAAACGCCCCGGGCTCCATGCACGCGCCTTTGCCTCCTCCGACATCGCAAACATGTCGCGAATATGGGTCCAGGCACCAGTGTACGTAGCAGGGTTTGAGCGCGGAGTACGGCCTATCGAACTTTGGTCGATAAGAATGGCGCGTCCGAGAGAATCGGTCCCGCTAAATTCTGCACAGTTGTATGTTTTCGCACTTCGGTACCGTTTGTCGAAGCGCGCCTGCAGATTGCGATGCAGTATCTCATAGAGAAACGTAGACTTGCCGGAGCCGGAAACGCCGGTAATACAAACCAATTTGCCAAGCGGCACATCTACACTTACTTTATCCAGATTGAATTTGGACGCGCCGCGTATTTTCAACTTTCCTCTATCGGCCGTGCGACGTTTATCCGGCATTTCTATCATTACCTCCTCACGAAGATACGCGAGCGTGCGCGAACCGGTGCGATTTGTCTTTGCTGTGAGTAGATCATCAAGCCAACCAGAAGCAACTATCTCGCCGCCGTGCACACCTGCGGCTGGTCCCAAGTCGATAATGTAATCGGATGCAAATATCGTGTCTTCATCGTGTTCGACGACCAATACAGTATTGCCGAGATCGCGCAGGTGTTTCAGTGTCGTTATGAGGCGATCATTGTCACGTTGATGAAGACCGATGGTTGGTTCATCCAAAACGTAGAGAGCCCCAACCAAACCGCTTCCTAATTGCGAAGCAAGGCGTATGCGCTGTGCTTCACCACCAGACAGCGTATTCGCTTTCCTGTCGAGCGTGAGATAGTCGATACCAACATTGAGCATGAATTGTAGGCGATTGGTTATCTCCTTTATGATTACATGCGAAATCTCCTCCTCCTTCTTTGTGAGTTTTAGATTGTCAAAAAATGCTTGCGCATCGACTATAGAGAGAGAGGATAGACGAACGATATCCATTCCTTTCGCAGGTTTTTTACCTACCCCTTCTTCCACCTTTCCAAGGAAGACATTTAAAGCTTCCGGTCTCAAGCGTTTTCCATTGCAGACAGGGCACGCCTCGTCGCCAAAAAAGTATTTTGTGCCGAGGCCCTTGCATTCCGGGCACGCGCCGTAGGGCGAGTTGAAGGAAAAAAGCCGCGGCTCCACTTCAGGGAACGAGAAGCCGTCGTAGGAGCACATGAACTTCGCCGATACCACCTTTTCCTCACCCGAAGGATCGGTTATTTTCGCAAGCCCTTCGGATTCGTGGAGTGCGCGTTCAATGGCTTCTGCGACGCGCTCTCGACTGCCTTTTGGGTCGTCGGAGAATTCGGAAACGAAGATGTCGTCCACCACTACATCAATGGAGTGTTTAAAGTGTTTCTTGAGCTCGATGCGGGTGCGAAGAGATTTTTCTTCACCATCCACGACCACTTTCTCAAAACCCTTATTCAGCAAGTCATAGAGTAATTGGTAATACTCCCCTTTTCTACCGACGACAACGGGCGACGAGATGCGAATTTTGTCCCCTGATACACCTTTAATCAGCCTTTTTTCCTTAGAATCCACAGAGAACGGTTCTCTGTGTTTTTTGCCTTTTCGCGCCTCGTCAACGGTGCCGAGCACGGTGTCGAGGATTTCCTCATTAGACAGTTTGCGCACCTCGCGCCCGCATTCGAGGCAATGCGCCTTGCCCACGCGAGCATATAGAACGCGCAGGTAATCGTATATTTCCGTAATCGTCGCGACCGTCGAACGAGGGTTGTTTGAGCGAGACTTTTGATCAATGGATATGGCAGGTGAGAGACCTGAAATCTCATCCACATCCGGTTTCTGCATCTGCCGCAAAAATTGCCGCGCATAGGCGGAAAGCGATTCAACATATTTCCGCTGACCTTCTGCAAAAATAGTATCAAACGCGAGTGAAGACTTTCCGCTTCCGGACAGCCCCGTAAAAACAACCATTTTATTTCGCGGCATTTCTACCGTGATGTTCTTTAGGTTGTGCGTACGAGCGCCTTTGACGATTATTTTACCTGCCTCTGGATTTT
>Ga0209542_10019020_pt1 | contig 11057 bp, 14 predicted proteins | sample RifCSPhighO2_01_FD_184028 | JGI IMG/M metagenome (GOLD analysis project Ga0209542, IMG submission 184028) | Soil microbial communities from Rifle, Colorado - Rifle CSP2_plank highO2_0.1 (SPAdes) (version 2) | ecosystem: Environmental > Terrestrial > Deep subsurface > Rock core/Sediment ...
CAGCATTCTCACCCTTGACGCCGACCTTCAAAACCTGACTCCGGAACACATATCATCTCTTACGGTCCCTGTGAAATCGGGTATTGTTGACATTACGATATCGATGCGCAGCAACAGTCTCGCGATCTACCGTGCGATCGGTCTCGACTTCTGTTCGGGGGAACGCGTATTTCCGCGCCGCTTCATAATGGACCATACCGGGGAAATAAACGCGCTCTCACGTTTCGGCATCGAGTCGTTCTTGAATGAACTCATCATTAAAGAACGGCTTCGCATCGCGATCGTCCCGCTCAAGGGCCTCATTAATACGCTCAAGATGAGAAAAATAGGATTTCTGCGGGGGCTGGTGGCTGAGACAAAGATGCTACGCGACGTACTCCGAGTGTTATCCCCACTGGGGGTACTGCGCCAAAATTATTGGATGCTGAAACTCGCACGACGAACATAAGCGGGGGTGAATATCCCCGCGTCCTCAAGGGTGAAAAAGAACGTGTGCGCGGGCGGTGTTTTTTCCCGGGCCCGTGCGTTACTGTCCCGTCGCCAAGCGTGCCCGCAGATAACGACCGAATCCCACGAGGAGCGCGAGCACGAGGACGGCGAGCGCGAATATGAGGACCTTTTCGAAAATACCGGTGACCTGAAGGTAGAGATGCCCGAAGAAATATCCGAGCGCGAGCAACATGCTGGTGAAGAAAACCTGTCCGGCCATGTTGAACAGGATGTAGCGGCGGAAGGGAACTCTCGCAATACCGGCGGCAAAAAGAATAGCGGGCGCAAAGCCGAACCCCGCCGTTATCTTTGAAAGAAAGAGAATAATGTCATGGTAGCGATCGTACATCACTTTCACCGTGGAGAGTGATGAAGGGGTAATACCCACGTAGCGGCCGAAGCGCAGCGCGAACGGCTCGCCCCATCGCTTTCCAAGCCAGTACCAAATGATGTCCCCGGTAAGTTCCCCCGCGGCCAGCGCCAGTGCCGTAGGGATGACCTCGATGTACCCGAGCCGTATGAGGAACCCCGCCACGACGCTTATCGCGGGGCCGAAGATAAGGGCCCCCGGCACCATCGCGGCATATCGGTACTGCACGATGAGTTGGGAGATCTCGATGAAAGCCATGTGTGTGAGTATACACGCGCGCCGCACCGGTCGGAGTCACGGCTGTTATCATGTAGTATCGACCAACAAAGAACACATATGCATTCCCGCGCTATACAGCGGATACTCTTGGTCACCGACCTGTGGCACACGCACCCCAACGGCGTGGCCACGGCGGTCGGTAATCTCAAAAAAGAACTTGAGAGAAAAGGGTATACGGTCGGCCTCTTGGAGCCGGGCCAATTTTTCTCCGTCCCCTTTTTCCTGTATCCGGACATGCGTCTCGCACTTTTCGCACGTGGCGCTCTCCGGCGGGTGATCGCAGAAGGGAAGTATGACGAGGTCCATATCGCGACCGAGGGTCCGCTCGGCTGGTATGCGCGCAGTGCATGCAAGCGGCTCGGTATTCCCTTCACGACCACCTTCCACGGCCAAAGCCATCTCTACGCAGAGATGTGGCTTGGCCGGCCGTTCGCGCATATCGTCAAGAAATTCCTTGTATGGTTCCATTCAGGGGCCGCTCTCACCCTCGTCACGACTCCCGCGATGAAGGAGCAGTTGCACGCCTTCGGTCTGGAGCGCGTATACGTGTGGCCGCTCGGTATCGATGCATCTTTTTTCAGCCGTGGGACATGCCCCGCCGTACTTTCCAAGCCCGTTTTCATGTACATGGGCAGAGTCTCATCGGAAAAAGGGGTTGAAGAATTCCTCTCGGCGGATCTGCCGGGCACCAAGCTCGTCGTAGGGGACGGCCCCGACAAAAAGAAACTCTCGACCCGTTTTCCGGACGCGCGGTTCGTCGGGTATCAAAAGGGGAGCTCCCTCGTCGCATGGTGCTCATGCGCGGACGTGCTTGTCATGCCCTCCCGCACGGAGACGTTCGGACTCGTCATGGTCGAGAGCCTCGCACTCGGTATTCCCGTCGCCGCGCACGACGTCATGGGTCCGCGGGAGATCATCACCGACGGCGTCAACGGCTTTTTGGACGAGAACATTACCCGTGCGGCGACCCGTTGCCTCACGCTTTCCGCGAAGGATTGCCGCGACTCGGTCCAAAAGTACACATGGAGCGCTTCCGCGGACGCATTCCTGTCCGCCCTGGAATCTGCGCGCATCCCGTGAGACGACACCGTCACCCGTCAAGCCGGTACATCGGATTGATCACGAGCAGGTAGATATTCGCAAGAGAGAACACGATGCAGAGCGTCCATGCACTGATACCGGTGAGGCCGACGGTCGCCATACCGAAGGCGGTGAGGGAAAGCAAGGCGCCGAGCGCGTTGATCTTTATTTTACGATGCAACAGTTTCGGCATATTGATGCGGCGGTCGAGATGAACGTATTTCGCAATCGCTACCAAAAAGAGGCTCGCCGAAATGGCTGAAAAGAGGGGCACCGAGCCGAAGGAGAAGGCGAGCGCACAGTAGAGTGCGGCCAAGACAACGTCGAACAATATTTGGACGGCATTTTTCGGTGTGACCGCCGAGAGCACCTGTATGGAGAAGAATGTATTGATGAGGAGGACCGCATAGTACGCAAGCAGGGGAAGTGAGCCGGACCCGTCGGCTGTCCGGAACCACCCGAATGCCCCTACCGCAGCGAAGCATAAGCATGCAAACAGGGCTTTTTTCGTTGACGGGGACATACGCGGAGCCGGGGAGACATTTCGTCCGTATGTCGGAATGGTACTATGAAAGGTACGTCCGCATCAACCGCTATGACATTCGTTTTACCGGTTCTCCGAAGCCACATAAGCCAACAGCGGCGGCACATCTCCGATACGGGGTTTCTCGGCGCATGCGCCGTTTCGCTCGCCGTCCTGACCGTCGGCGTCATTCTGAATTTTTATTCCGGCACGTATGCGACCGAAATTGCCGGAAATTTCGTTCCCGACATCGTTCTCTCCAATACGCCGGCATTCGATGTCGACGGTCTTTTCGTGATAGGCACGTTCGTACTCGTGATCTTTACGGTCGCACTCGTACTCGCGCAACTCCGCTGGCTCCCGTTTACGGCCGCGTCGCTCGGCGTCTTCTACATACTGCGCGCGCTCTTCGTCAGCCTCACGCACATCGGACCGTTCCCCGATCGCGTGGCACTTGATTGGGGGACTATCGTCTCAAAATTCATCGGCGGAAGCGACCTGTTCTTTTCGGGACATACGGGCGCACCCTTCCTGCTCGCGCTTATATTCTGGAAGATACCCGTACTCCGGAATATTTTTCTCGCCTGGTCCGTGTTCTTTGCGGCTATCGTGCTCTTGGGGCATCTGCACTACTCGATCGACGTTCTCGCCGCGTTCTTCATCACATACGCTATTTTTCACATCGCGGAACTCCTTTTCAAAAAGTACCGGGCGATATTCAATGAAGGCATTCCGTCCTGATATACTGGGGCCATGGAAGATGCGGAACTGCGGCAGAGACTGGATACGCTCGAAAAGAAAATTGACGAGGTGTACGTGTCGGCCGAGAAAACACGAAAGTATTTTCTGGGAGTCATCATCGTCTCGGTCGTGGCGTTGGTCCTCCCCCTGATCGGACTCCTGTTCGCCATTCCCTCGTTCCTTTCGACGTACAGCGACTTGGGGGGACTCTAAATGCAGCAAAGGGCCGGTAAACCAGCGTTGGCCGGTAAACCTTACGGTTTTCCGACTCCTCGGCTCGAAAGTGAACATGTACTCATGTTCCCTTCACTCGCTCTACGTCGTCGGTAATCTTTTCTTCATACAAACGTCACACAGGAGACGGGTGTATAATCTGGACATCAATTATTCATTTGTAAGGATTTCTCTATTTATATATGGACGGACAAACAGCAGATAAGATTATCAACGCCACGCATTATCCCCGCATGGCGGCCGCCGCGGCATTGAGCGTTCTCGCGCTCTTTTTGCTTGTCGGCACTTTCAAGGTGTTCAAGGAGTACCGGTACGTAGGGAGCGGCGTCACGGCGACCAACACCATCACGGTCTCGGGCGACGGCGAGGTCTTCGCGGTGCCGGATACGGCGACCTTCTCGGTCACGGTGCAAGAAGAGGCAAAAGAAGTGAAAGACGCGCAGGACGTCGCCACCAAAAAGAGCAACGACATCATCGCGTACTTGAAGTCGCAGGATATCGACGAAAAGGATATCCAGACGACCGACTACAGCGTCTACCCCCAATACGATTACATTCAGAAGGCGTGCGCGGGGGGCTACTGCCCCGGAGGGGAACAGGTGTTGAGAGGATTCCAAGTATCACAAACGCTCACGGTGAAAGTTCGCGACACGAAAAAGGCGGGGGACCTTCTTTCAGGGGTCGGCTCGCGGGGCGTCTCGTCGGTATCGGGCCTCTCCTTCACGATCGACGACCAGGATGCGCTTGAAGCGGAAGCGCGGGCAAAAGCCATCACGAAAGCCCGTACCAAGGCGGACGAGCTTGCAAAGCAACTCGGTGTTTCCATTGTCCGCATCGTCGGATTCAGCGAGAACGGCAATTACCCCATGTACTACGCGAAGGCGGAGATGTCGATGGCGGTCGACGGGCGCGGCGGTGCACCGGCACCCTCTCCGGAAATTCCGACCGGACAGAATAAAATAACGTCGAACGTAAGCGTGACGTACGAGATTCGCTAGAGCGGTCCAAAAACCCCGCCTGCTTCGTTGCGGAGCCTCTGCGTGCTCGTCGCCGTATAGTCATACGTCTCCTCGCCCGCTTCTCCGCGCCTCGCATTCGGAGGTTTTTAGACGCGCTCTGGGGAACAATTGTTGCGGAGTGGGATGATAGAAGATAGAGTGCGGAAATGAAGCGCCGCATTCCCTCGACGATGGCGACACAGCATCCCGACAATGCGCACGGCCCCTTTTGGGACGACGGCGACGGCTTCGTCGCCGCGCATGAAGAGCCCGAGGAGTGCCTCGTCTGCTTCCGCGACCTTGGGGTGCAGGAATTCATGTGGGATTGGGAAGGCAAATACGCCGATGAGGCGGTCATCGACAAACTCTTCTCCAAGCACTACGCATATTTCAAGAAAAATCTTTTAGGCAAGGATGCGTTCCTCACCTTCCGCCTGCCGAATGTGTGGCAGGAAAAGGGGTACAGTCTTATCCGCGCGCTGATGGTCATTCTCACGAGTGAGGATTTCGCACAAGACCTCGCATTCAAGGCGCGGCCGCTTTTCGAGGTAATCCTCCCCATGACCGAACGTGCCGAGCAGCTCATGTATATTCAGACGTCCTTCCAAAAATTAGCGCGCTTCAAGGACAAGGTCTTCAATCATCACAAGAATAACAACACCGATTACGTAGAGGTCATTCCGCTGGTCGAGGGGGTGGAAGACCAATTGCACATCACGAAACTGCTCGACACGTACGTACGCCTGCACGAGAAATTTTTCCACCGGAAGCCCGCATACATACGGCCCTTCCTCGCGCGCTCGGACCCTGCGCTCATCAGCGGATTCGTGGCCAACGTACTGGCGAATAAAGTCGCGCTTTCCGAGGTGTATACATTCGCAAAAAAGAGCGGCGTACCAGCCCATACTATTATCGGTGCGGGAGGACTCGTTTTCAGAGGCGGCCTCAATCCGGCACGCATCAAGAAGTTCGCGGAGGAATACGCCGGCGTACGGACCGCTACCATCCAGTCCGCCTTCCGGTACGACTATTCCGTAAGTCAGGCCAAAAAAGCCATTCAATATTTGCACCGCGCCCTGCCCAAGGGCAAGGTGCAATCCGTCGCCCACAAAGACCGTGCGGCACTTCTCCGTGTGATAAAAAAATTCTCTGCGACCTATCAGTCCACGCTCGCACGACTCATCAACGATCTAGAACCCGTTTTCGGCGCGGTACCCAAACGGCGGGAACGCCGCCAGCACATCGGCCTTCTCGCCTACGGACGACGCATGGGCAACAGCAAGCTACCGCGTGCGATAAGCTTCACCGCCGCCCTCTACTCCATCGGCGTGCCGCCGGAATTCATCGGCCTCGGCAGAGCACTGGACTCGCTCGACGTCGAAGAGCGGAAGATAGTATTGAAGTATTATCGGTACTTTAAGGACGATGTGCGGGAGGCAGGCCGGTACATCAATCGCGACAATATCGAAACGCTCGCCCGCGGCAATCCCGCATGGCGGCTCGTCGCGGAGGACATCGCGCTTGCGGAAAAATTCTTGGGCGCGCGCTTCGCGCCGAAAAGCACCAAAGAATTGCTTCACCACAGCCTGACCTCCCAGCTTCTCTTACAGCGCACAAACAAAGAAGCCGTGAGCCGCCTCATCGTCGAGACAGGAAAGCTCCGCAGGAGTCTCGGGTAGCCCGACCCTCCTTGACTTCGCTCCGCTTCGGAGTATCATCGAGAGATAAGCCCCGCAAGGGGTTTTTGATTAGGAGGAAACAAACAACCATGAGCTTCATTCAATATCTCAAAGACACCCGCAGTGAATTGCGCCATGTTGCATGGCCCACGCGCATGCAGACGATCATGTACACGATCATCGTAATCGTGCTTTCTGTGTTCGTCGCACTCTACCTCGGCCTTTTCGACTTTATCTTCACGACCGGACTTTCGCGCGGTCTTCTCCTCCTTCCGCAAAACGGCAATTCTGCCGTTACGGAACAGGTGGCGACGACTTCATTGGTGGACATCGTTTACTCGACCTCGACTCCGCAGTAAAGCAATACAAGAGTATGGCAAAACAGACATACGGCTCGGAGCGCGAATGGTATGCGGTGCACACCTATTCTGGATATGAGGACGCCGTCGCGCGCAATCTGAAGCAGCGCATCGAATCGTTCGGCATGAAGGAGAAGATATTCAACGTCGTCGTGCCGACGGAAAAGAAGATAAAGATAAAGAACGGCCGCCGCACGGAAGCGCGCGAAAAAGTGTTCCCCGGCTATGTCCTCGTCGACATGATCGCAAGCGACGACGCGTGGAGCGTCGTTCGGAACACGCCGCAGGTCACGGGCTTCGTAGGCACGGCCAATCAGGCGGTGCCGCTCTCTCCCGACGAAGTGGAGAAAATACTTAAGCGCGCATCGGGCGACACAGTGCGCCACGCCATCGACCTCGCGCAGGGTGATGCGGTCATCATCATCGACGGACCGTTCAAAGACCTTGAAGGCAAAGTCGGCGAGATTGACGAAGAGCGTGGAAAGGTTAAAGTCTTGGTTCCGATGTTCGGCCGCGAGACTCCGGTGGAACTCGAAGCCGACCAAGTTCAGCGAGTGTAATTCTAGTACTTCGTACTTAATACTTTTTACTTACTTCAAATTTATGGCAAAAGAAATCACAAAAATGATAAAGCTGCAGATAGAGGCCGGCAAGGCTACGCCCGCGCCGCCGGTCGGCACCGCGCTCGGTCCCGCAGGCGTCAATATCGGGGAATTCGTCAACCAATTCAACAATCAGACGAAGGCGATGATAGGCTCCATCGTCCCCGTCTTGCTCACGGTCTACAAAGACCGCTCGTTCACCTTTATCGTGAAGAAGCCGCCGGCCTCGCGACTCATCCTCAAAGCGATGGGTCTGGAGAAAGGCTCGCAGAAGGCACAGACCAAAGTGGGCAAGCTCACCAACAAGCAACTCGAAGAGATCGCCACAGAGAAAATGGAGGATCTGAACGCCAACGATATGGGGCAGGCGAAAAAGATCATCGCCGGCACCGCCCGAAGCATGGGCATTGATTCGGAGATATAATGTCGCGCGGTACCCCGTTGTGGTACACTATACAGGCATGAGGAAGAAGAACCTGAGCCAATTCAAGGTAGTAATCGAACGCGACGAGGACGGCTATTTTGTCGCGACGGTTCCGGCATTGCCGGGCTGTCACACACAGGGCAAGACGATGCAGGAGCTCCAAAAGAACGTGCGGGAAGTCGTCGCGTTGTGCCTCGCCGAAGCGAAAGCGAACCCAACATACCGGCGTCGTATGCGCGACTCCTACGAGCCGTCGTTCATCGGTGTTGAGACGATAACGGTGTAGTGGTATGGCGGCGGGACGCTTGCCGATTTTACGATCCCGCGAAATTGTCCGCGTACTGCTACGTTTGGGCTTTTATCATTCGAGACAGGTTGGGTCGCATGCATTGTATGTACATTCCGACGGGCGGACGACAGCCGTACCCATCCATGGTGGAAAAGACATCGGTCGGGGATTGCTTCGACAGATTCTTCGCCAAATAGAGATGAGTCAGGACGATTTTTCAGAGTATTTGTAAAATATTGTTATGACAACGGATTTACTTAGGAAGGCGTTTGAGCAGGTCGCGAATGATTCCGACATCGTCGAACTTGCCGAATGGGGCATAGAAGACTATGCAAAAATCATCGCCGGTACCGCCCGAAGCATGGGCATTGATTCGGACCTCTAAGGTTAGGCTGTACAATACGGGCATGTCCATGCCTGATGTTCTGAAGGGGGCAATCGCCGCCGCGGCCGGCGTTTCAATATCTCCCAACGATGTGCCGCTCGAACACCCGGCAGAACTCAAGAATGGCGATTATTCGACGAGCGTCGCTTTGAAATACACAAAAGAGTCGGGAATGCCGCCGCGTGCGCTTGCCGAAAAAGTCGTTGCGGCGCTCGGCACTATTGAGGGCATATCAAAAATCGAGGTCGCGGGGGCGGGGTTCATTAATTTTTATCTCACACCAGCAACGCTTGCGGGGGCGATCGACGTTGCAACCCACAAGTCTGACTTGTGGGGAAAAGGAACATTGAACGCGGGGAAGAAAATAATGGTGGAGTACACCGACCCGAATCCGTTCAAGGAATTCCATATCGGTCACCTGATGAGCAATGCGATAGGGGAATCCATCGCACGCCTCCTGCAATTCTCCGGCGCGGAAGTGAAGCGCGCGAATTATCAGGGCGATGTGGGTCCGCATGTAGCGAAAGCGATCTGGGGGATTGAAAAACTCGGCCTTGATCCGAATGATTCTGCGGCGCTGGGGAAGGCCTATACGGCGGGTTCGGAGGCATACGAGAATGACGTAGCCGCGAAACAGGAAATTGATGCGCTCAATGCAAAGGTGTACGACCGCAGTGACGCGCATGTGAACGAAGTCTACGCGACGGGCCGGAAGGCATCACTCGCGCATTTTGAAGAACTGTACAAAATCCTCGGCACGAAATTCGACCACTACTTTTTCGAAAGCGAGACGGCGCCGCGCGGTGTTGCGCTCGTACAAGCGCACCGGCAGGTCTTCGTGCAGAGTGACGGCGCGGTCGTCTATCGCGGCGAGGACGACGGACTTCATACGCGCGTCTTTCTCACCTCGAAAGGCTTGCCGACCTACGAGACCAAAGAGCTCGGCCTCGCCGAACTGAAAGCCGGGACGTGGGACTTTGACACGTCCATCACGATAACGGCCCACGAACAGAGTGATTACTTCGAGGTAGTGCTCGCGGCGATGAAAAAAGTCCTGCCCGCGCTCGCGGCAAAGATAACGCACATCTCGCACGGCATGATGCGCTTTGCGGACGGAAAGATGTCCTCGCGCACGGGCAATGTGATAACGGGGGAGTCTCTGCTCCTCGATCTCACCGATGCCGCACGGGAGCGGGCGAAAGAGAGCCGCGCCGACGACGTCGATGCTCTGGCACAGGCGGTGGCCGTGGCCGCGATCAAATATCAGATACTCAAGCAAGCATCGGGCAAGGATATTATTTTTGACCGCGAGCGGGCGCTTAGCCTCGAAGGTGATTCGGGCCCGTACCTGCAGTATGCTCACGCGCGGGCACAGCAGGTAGTTGAAAAAGCAAAGGAGCAGGGAATTGTCGCCGCAACGGATGCGAATGTAGAACCGAACGACCTGGTGCGCCTCCTGCATCGTTTCCCCGAAGCGGTCGAGTATGCGGCATCCCACAACGAGCCGCATCTGCTTACAAATTACCTCCTGCAATTTGCGGGCGCGTTCAACAGCTGGTATGCGCAGGTGCACGTCCTCGACGGTACGTCGGAGGCGGCCCACAAAGTCGCGCTTGTAGACGCGGTGCGCCGCACGCTCAAGAACGGCCTCTGGATACTCGGTATCCCCGCGCCGGAGAGGATGTAGAATGAAGGTATGCAATTGGAAGAACCCGGAAACGCCCCAAACAAACCGGTCGAGTCGAATGAGCCGAAGCCCGTTAACACACTTCTCGGGTACCCCTCGGCGGCACTTACACTCGTAACCGGTCGCTACCCGGTGAGCATGACCCGGGAAACCATTGAGGGGGTGGTGCTGGAAGGCCCGCATGAGTTTGAGGACGAATCCAAATTGGAGACGTTCTGTACTGAAGCCGACAAAAAAGCGAAAGAGGGGGTCGAGGGCTACGGCTACTGGCGGATCAAGTCGCTTTGAGAAAGCTTGCGGTATGATGTGCCGATGACGCAAGACGAAGCGCTCGCGATACTGAAAACGGGGCTGAATGTTTTTCTCACCGGCGAACCGGGGAGCGGTAAGACGCACACCATCAATCGGTATGTCGAGTGGCTACGCGAGCGCGGCGTGGAGCCGGCGGTGACCGCTTCGACAGGTATCGCGGCCACACATATCAACGGTATGACTATCCACTCGTGGAGCGGCATCGGTATCAAACGCGATGTGAATGATTACGACATTGAAATGATACAGAGCCGCGAGAAAACCGCGAAAAGAATTATCGATACAAAAGTTCTCATCATCGACGAAATATCGATGCTCGATGCGGCGACGCTCGAGAGCGTCGACCGCGTCTTGCGGACGCTCCGGCATCGGCCGCTTATGCCCGAACAGCCGTTCGGCGGATTGCAGGTGATATTTGTGGGCGACTTCTTCCAGCTCCCGCCCGTCTCGAAGAAGGAGCAGGTGAAATTCGCTTTTGAATCCGCAGTGTGGAAAGAGGCGAATCCTGTCATCTGCTACCTCTCCGAACAGCACCGGCAGGAAGACGGCGACTTCCTCGACATGCTTTCCGCGATGCGGCGGGGCGCTTTTTCGGCTGCTCACCGC
>Ga0209542_10019022_pt1 | contig 11056 bp, 8 predicted proteins | sample RifCSPhighO2_01_FD_184028 | JGI IMG/M metagenome (GOLD analysis project Ga0209542, IMG submission 184028) | Soil microbial communities from Rifle, Colorado - Rifle CSP2_plank highO2_0.1 (SPAdes) (version 2) | ecosystem: Environmental > Terrestrial > Deep subsurface > Rock core/Sediment ...
GCTTTATTTCCTTCCGCATAAGATTTTACAATATTAGTTATATAATTCTCATCTCGTTTAATTCCGATTTTCTCAAGCTCTTTGTCAAGGAATTTACCGGCTCTGCCTACAAACGGCTTCTTTAATTCAAATTCTTTAGCGCCTGGTCTTTCGCCAATAAAAAGAATCTTCGGATTATTTTTGTTTCCAAATCCAGGGCAGTCAACTCTTAATTTCATATCATATATCGCTCCAATAAGGCTTTAAATATGTAATTGAAACATCAGTTTATATTACAAAGAAAAACAGCGGTTTTTCAATATGACGGGGGTAGTATAGCCTGGCAAGTATCGGAGACTGTGGATCTTTGGACGGGAGTTCAAATCTCCCCCCTCGTCCTTACTTAGATTTTATATACAACTATATTTTAGGTTTTAATTATGACTAATGCACCAGAAACAGTAAAAGGCATGAGAGATTTTCTGCCGGAAGAGAAGATACTAAGAGACGAAGTTATAAACAAAATTAAAACTGTTTTTGAAATATACGGCTTTTCTCCCTTAGAAACTCCTGCTTTGGAAAGCAAAGAACTGCTAACCGGCAAAGGCCAGTATGGCGATGAAGCTCTAAAACTTATTTACGATTTCAAAGATAAAGCAGGAAGAGAAATTGGATTGAGATATGATTTAACCGTTCCATTAGCGAGAGTAATAGCATCAAACAAAAATTTGCCAAAACCATTCAAAAGATATGCAATTGACAAAGTATGGAGATATGAAAGCCCACAAAAAGGCCGTTACAGAGAATTCTATCAGTGCGACATTGATACAATCGGAGCTGCTGGAAGTTTGGCAGATGCAGAATTGCTTGCCTGCGCAAATGATGCATTACTTGTAATAGGATTAAATAAATTTACATTTAGAATAAATTCAAGAAAATTAATGAATGAAATTCTAAAGTCTGCAGGAATAGAAGAAAGTAAAATTAGTAAAACTCTGCGGACACTTGATAAGGCAGATAAAATAGGCGAGCAAAACGTTGCTAAAGAATTGCGAACATTTCTTTCCGAATCAGCTGTTTTCAGCGTTTTAGAAACTATGAAACTTAAAGGCGAATGGAATAGAATTTCGCAGAAGTTAAAAGCGTCAACAGAAACAAAAAAAGAAATTGATGAATTCTTAGAATATTTAAGTAATTTAGGAGTGCGCAATTATGTTTTTGATTTGAGTTTGGCGAGGGGACTTGATTACTATACTGGATTTGTTTTTGAAATTGATGCCGGCGTGGGAATAAGTGTCGGCAGCGGAGGCAGATATGACAAATTAATAGAAGTTTATTCCGGAGAAAGTACTCCAGCAACTGGAATATCTCTCGGATTTGAGAGATTAATATCTTTACTGAAAAACAGCGAAAAGAAAACTACAGCAGAAATTTTTGTTATACCAATTAATACTTTGAAAGCGTCCTTGCAAATTGTCGGAGAATTGAGAAAGAATGGCATAAATACAGATTTCGATTTGTTAGGAAGAAATATTAGTAAGAATTTAGATTATGTTAACAAGCAAAAAATTCCTTATGCACTTTTTGTTGGAGAGAAGGAACTTAGCTTGGGAAAAGTGAAACTCAAGGATATGAAATCCGGTGATGAAGAGCTTATGTCAGTAACTAAGTTAATAGAAAAATTAACCTATAGAAAATAAATTAATATTGGACTATTTTCTGTTCCTTAAATTTTAAGATATAAAACTTAAATTATTCCAAATAAATCGCGGGGCGTCCTGGTTTTGCTTTGCCAGCTTTATTTTCAGGATCGTATTTAGCCTTGTCATTTAAGGCAAAGACTTTCACTTCCATAGAAAGCTCTTTTTCTATTTCTTTCAAAACAGCTTTATAATTCTCCAATTCGAATGGAATTACGTAAAGAATTACCTTGCTAGACTGCTTATTGAAAATCTGTTGATTTTCAAAACTAGAAAAGTTACTACTTTTCTTTGTGTCAACGATCTTTTGAATATGTCTTACATCGGAAATTACTTTGTCAATCGCTTCTATTTCTTTTTCTGCTTTTTCATTGATTAATTTCTTATTTATTTCCGGCCATTTGCCGAGAGCAAGCATATTGTTTCCTAATTTGCTCCAAACTTCTTCGCATATATGCGGTGCAAATGGATAAAGCAAATGTAAAAATATTCCAATCGCATATTTGCTTGGATATCTTTCTAATTTATTTGAAAAGTCAAATAATTCTATAATAGCCCTATTATGATGCAAATTATTTAGATGTAGTGTAACTAATTCTATTTTTCTTTGAGCAATACTTTCTATATATGTTTTGGATTTCTTGTTTTCTTTTAGCTTGTCAAATGTTTTTACTTTGTCTATGAATTTTATTACTCCAGATAATCCTTTGTCAGACCATTCCATATCTGTGTCGGGCTGTGCGACGGACAAAAGATAAGTTCGCAAAACATCTGCACCATATTTTTTTGTAATTTGCATAGGGTCGACAACATTTCCTTTTGATTTAGACATTTTAACGCCGTTAAGAGTTACTAGACCTTGATTCAATAATTTAGAAAATGGTTCATCTATATTTATGTAATTATTTTTCTTAAGAAATTTTGTAATAAATCTTGAATATAGTAAGTGACCGACTGCGTGTTCAATTCCGCCAATATACTGGTCAACTGGCATCCAGTAAGTTGCTTTTTTCTTATCAAATATTAGTTTTTTATTTTTTGGATCGCAGTATCGTAAATAATACCAAGCTGAATCAATGAAAGTAGTCATAGTATCTGTTTCCCTTTTTGCAGGACATCTACATTTAGGACATTTAGTATTCAGGAATTTTTTATTGGTTGCAAGAGGAGAAACTACTTTCTTTTTGAAATTAACATTTAACGGTAGTTTTACCGGCAAATCTTTTTCTGGCACAGGTACAATACCGCATTTAACACAATATATTATTGGAATAGGAGAACCCCAGTATCTTTGTCTTGAAATATTCCAGTCGCGTAAAGCGTAATTCGTAACTTTCTTTGCTAAACCTTTTTTTACTAATTCATTTGTTATAGTTTCGATATCATTTTCTTTTAAGTTTACTTGTCGTATTGGTAATTTATGTAACTTTGCGAATTCTTCATCTCGTTTATCGTGCGCTGGAACAGACATTATCGCACCTGTACCATAGCCTAAAAGTACAAAATTAGCAGCATAAACGGGTATTTTTTCGTTATTTAATGGATTAATTGCATATTTTCCAAGGAATATGCCGGTCTTTTCTTTTGATTTTCTATCTAATTCTGAAAGTTTTTCAGTTTCTCTAATATAATCCTGAACTATTTTTTCATATTTTGTTCCAATTACTAATTCTTTAGTCTGCGGATGTTCTGGAGCTAATACAATAAAAGTACAGCCAGGAAGAGTATCCGGGCGAGTTGTGAAAACTTTTATTTTTTCGCCGTCTTCTAGTTCGAAATCAATTTCAACGCCTTCGCTTTTACCAATCCAATTAGTTTGCAAAGATTTCAATCTGTTAGACCAGTCAATTTTTTCTAAACCTTTAAGTAATTCATCAGCGTAATTTGTAGTTCTGATAAACCACTGTTCTAGTTCTTTTTGTACTATTTGAGAATCGCATCTCCAGCAACGTCCGTTTTTTACATCTTCATTTGCAATTGTTGTATTACAGTTCGGACACCAATTTCCAAGAGCTTTCTTCCTATAGGCCAAGCCTTTTTTGTAAAGCTGTAAAAATAACCACTGATCCCATTTGTAATATTCAGGATTGTGCGTTGTAATTTCTCTGTCCCAGTCGTAACTTGATCCTAACTTAGCCATTTGGTCTTTCATAGTTTTGATATTTTGAGAAATACTTTTTACTGGATGAATTCCTTTTGCAATAGCTGCATTTTCTGCCGGCAGTCCAAAAGAATCCCAGCCCATAGGATACATAACATTGAATCCCTGTAGTCTTTTGAATCTAGCTAAAGAATCACCGATAGCATAATTTCTTGCGTGTCCGATATGCAAGCCAGAGCCGGACGGATATGGAAACATTTCAAGAATGTAATATTTATCTTTTCCAGAATCTTTTGCTTTGAAGACTTTAGATTTCTTCCAAGCTTTCTGCCATTTGGATTCTATTGAAAACCTTTGGGTTTTCAAAACCAGAAAAGCTTTCGCTTTTCTTTGTATAGCTGAAGATTTAGTCATAGTAAACATTAAAAGACGTGATTTAAATCATTTACTTGTGTGCCTGTAGCTCAGCCTGGATAGAGCGATAACCTTCTAAGTTATAGGTCGCAGGTTCGAATCCTGTCAGGCACGCTATTATTTTAATCTAAATCTAAGCTTATTTTTATTGCGAAATTAACTTTTTTCATAATATTTTGATCAATATGAGTTAATTTCTTCAAAAGTCTAGATTTATCAATAGCCCGAATTTGATTTAATAAAATTGTTGAATCAAAATTTAATCCCGACTCTATTGTATTAATTTCTACGTTTGTTGGATATTCTTTTTCAAAACGTGTTTTTGTTAAGGGTGCAATAATTGTAATTGGACTAGATTTATTTCCTTCGTCATTCTGTACTACAAGACAAGGTCTGGTCTTTCCCTGTTCAGAGCCTATGATTGGATTTAAAGCAACAAGAAAAATATCGCCGCGCTTAATTTCCATATGTTTCTTCTACTTCTCTGTCTGCAGCCTCAAAGTCTCTAGTAATTTTTAAGCTTTCTTCAGTCATAGCTTTATACCCTTCAATCAGTAATTTTTTCTGCGATCTCTTTTGCAAGTCTGTATTTTCTATAAGTTTGAGTATCGTATCTTCGTAGCTTTCTCCGCTTTGTTTAATTCTATCTAATGCACGTTTTGCAGTTTCTCGCATTTGAATAGTTGTTATCTTTTCCATATATCTATAGTATGTCTATAGTTTATAAATTTTCTGTCAGGCACGCTTAACCCAAACGCAGCCTTAGTTTCACATCTTATAACGTCGCTGTAAGTCGACTTCTTTGCAATACGCCAATCCTTTTATAGCTTCCTTCCCGGGTTTTTCTGAGGTGCTTGTATGAATAAGTCGCACATAAGCAAAATAACAACAGTGGTTCTGGTAGCTCTTTTATTACCTTTTACAGCTGCCGCAGTTGATATTGATATGTCAACAGTAAACATATCATTTGACGAAGACACCACATATACGGGATTAGATTTGGACAATTACGTAACTAACGTAAATGGTGCCGTATCTTTTACATATTCTGGAAACGATAAGATAGCGGTAAGTATAGATGCAAATAATATCGTTACATTCACGCCAGTAGCTAACTGGAATGGTAATGAACAAATTACATTTACAGCTGACGATGCAGACCCTGGAACACAAAATGATATAATAACTGTAACTGTAAGACCAATTAACGATGCACCAACTTTAACGTTGCCTGCAAGCTTAAATGCAATTCAAGGACAAGCTTTCAGCCACCAAGTTGTTGGAGCAGATGTTGACCTAAACACATTAACATTTTCTGCAGATGCATTAGGCTGGGATACTTTCAGCATAAATGCAAATGGACTGATTTCATTCAGTCCAGAAAATATTGATGTAGGTATACACGAAGTTAAAGTAATTGTAACGGACACCAGTAGTGTTGCGGTTACAAAGAAAACGATAATCGTAGTCGGCGAACCTGAAGACAGCGGCGCTTTGCTTGTTGAAAGTATGGAAGTTGAAGACGAAACAGGCGACGACTCCGAAACATTACCAGGCGATGACCTAAAAATAACTTTTGATGTATCTAATGAAATTACAACTGATATGAAAGATATCAAAGTAAGAATTTGGATACAAGACTCTAATGGAGACAGAATTTCTGACAGAATAGATACTGAGAAATTTGATGTAGATGGTAAAGATACGCTAGCAAAAGATGTTAGCTTAAGAGTACCAGTAGATGCAAATGACGGCGTACATTACGTCGTATTTGAAGCAACTGGAGAAGATGACAACGGAAACAACGTTTATGATTTGCAATTTGCAGAGATAAATGTTGAGCGAAATAGCCACGACCTTTTGATTGAAAGTGTAACTTTCAATCCAGAAGCACCAGTGTGCGGAGGTCCCGTTGAAGTATCTGTCAATGTAGTAAACATTGGAAAATCTGATGAAGATGATGCTGTTTTGACAATTAAAAACACGAATTTAGGCATAGACTTTACTTCAGAAGTATTCAATGTTGAAGAATCTGGCAGTGATGCAGATTACACAATAAGAGCTGTATTCGATTTGCCTAAATCTGCAGCTGAAGACTTTTACCCATTGGATATAAAATTAACTTTCGATGGCACAAGCGGTTCTGAAAGCAAGCTTATAGATATGCAAGTATCTTGCGACGAATCTGTTGTGGCAGATGAAGTAGAAATAAGTACCGCAAGCTCGTTTGCGGATGTTGCAGCAGGACAGACTGTAAAGTTTGTTGTTGAAATAATAAATAACGGAGCAAGTGCGGCTGACTTCGTTTTATCTGCAACAGGTGTACAGGATTGGGCAATTGTAACAATTGAGCCAGGCGACATAAATTTGGAAAGCGATGCAAAAGTTCCAGTGAACATTTACATCACGCCAAAATCGGGAGCATCTCTCGGAACTCACACTGCAACAATAACAGTTGAGTCTGACGGCGAAGTTGTTGCAACAAAAGACCTTACAATAAATGTAGAGTCGAGCCAGCCAACAATAAATAGCTTAGTCAGTGGATTAGACTTTTCTAATTCTGACACAACTGCATTCCTGCTTATCATAGCAGGTATCGTAATCGTAGCAGGTTTTGCTATGATGTCGCGCAGCGGTATTGGAAGACGAAAAGTAGATGTCTATGACGACGAAGTTCCAAGAAAGAGAAGGTAATCCTTCTCTTATTTTTATTTCCAAGCGAAACGAATTTCGCTGGCCTAGCTGAGATATTCTCAGCTCGGTTTTATACATAATGTTTAAAAGCATATAATTTACGCGAGATTGCAATGGATCGAGAAAAACCGAATACAGGCAAGGTTGTCAAGAAAGTTTTAAAAAAGAAGCCAGTAGATAATTTTCAAAGTTTACTGACTGGAATAACTGTTGATGAGTTTAATTCTAAAGCAAAAGAATTAGGTATGGATATATCGTATTATTTAGCACAAGCAGCAGAAAAACAATGGCATGAAAAAGGCGGAGATGTATCACGACTTTCAGATATGGCAAAAACTTATGTTGAACAATTGGATGAAATAGTTGTAGCGATAAATAACGAGCAGTCTGATAAAACCAATGCACCATTGGCTACTTCGTTAAGTGAAGTTCAAAAGACAGATTCTGTTATCGAAGGCTATGTTACTCAGACTAAATATGACAGATTAGAACAAGCATTGCGGAAAGTACAATCTCAGAAAGATGGATTACAACGAGTGTGCAGTGAGTTAGAAAAATCATTTCATACAGCACACAAAGACTCTCAGAAATCGCAAAAAGATTTAGAGGAATTAAGAGCGTTATATGAGACGTCAGCACAAACTGAATCGCCAAAAACACTGGAAGACCATGTTTCTAAAGAAGAGTATGAAAAATTAAAAGAAAATCATGTGTTTGCACAGCAGGCATTTCAGATAGCACAAAAAAATGAAGAAAAATTAGAACAGCAAAATATCGTTTTGCAACAAACTATTAACACTTATGAAGCACAAATAAAAACCCTAGACAAGCAGAATACATCTTTACAACAGGCTGCGCAAGATCAGCAAATAAAAGTAGAAACTTTAGAAGAACATAATATAGACTTAAGTGAATCATTTGATACGATACAAAAAAATGAAAAACAATTGGAAGATGAGAATAACACCTTACACAAGAGATTAGAGGACTATGAAGCGACAAATAAAGAGCTTCAAGTAAAAAATGAGGAACTCATTTTAGTAAATAAAGATTTAGAAGTAGCATTAGAATCTGCAAGAACTGAATCAGCTCCATCAGCATCTTTAACAGATGAACAGAAAGAGAAGCAATACCAAGATGAAATAAAAGCTATAGATGAATTAGCAACTGCTTACGATAATGTAAGATTATTAGAAAATAGATTACACGAACGTAATGTTGCAACTGCCGGCGGAACTATAAAAGATACATCGGCTGAAGTTGAAGAAATGGAATCAGTCCAAGACGGGCAAGAATTTTCTGGAACGCCTCATAGCGCACCTGAATTACCAGCATATGAATTACATCCAGAATTTGGATTAGTAACTCTAATAGACTTAGAGTATAAAGTACCTATTTGCGAACGTGTTATTTTACATATACCCCCTAGAATGTTAAGATTCATACCAGATACAGAGGGGTATTTATTTGATGTAGATAATAAAAGAAGAATTGACGCTGGAAAAGATTATCAACGTTGTGTAGACAAGCACAACGCAAATTTACGTACTTACATTAATGGCAAACCTAAATCGAAATCAAAAGACATTGAAGATTTGCCAGTAGATTCCGAGGAATAATGATTGCTAAATACGTTAAACCTACCAAACCTTCGTTTTTATGGTATTTTGCATTAGATAGCGAAGGTATTGCTAAGCAAGATGATTCTTTTATTTTAACTACGTGTAATTATAATGGATTTAGACAGTGCCTTGAAAATTTAGTTTCTGGCGATATGCAAGATGATATGCAAGAAATTATAGACGGCATTGCAATAAATCCTGATAATGATTATACTATGCGCTTCTTGGGTCTCAATGACTTAGTATGCGCGGATATAATTTCTCCAGACGCAGAAGGTACAAAGAAAAGCAATAGCTTTTCTAGTTTTGAAAACCCGAAGGTTTTCAATATAATAAAAACTGCTGAAACTAATCTAATTCCTCCAGTAGTTTCGGAAAATTATTACAATAGGCTTTACGAGCGAACTAAAAAATATCTTTCAGCTCTACCAGAATCTGAACTAATATTAAATATATTTGAGAGTGGAGGTAATGTGTGGGGTCCTGTTTACGTTCAAACATTTTTGAAAGAAAAATTAGAAATGCTGGCTGAAACGTCACAAGATAGAAGTTCTAGTTACAAAGCAGCAGCCAAATCTATGGGTGCTTTATTACATTTATCAGAAGCGCACTATAATCCAGAAAAAGGTCAAATTTTCAATTACAAAAATGCTCAAGATTTCCTTTTTGCTAAAAAAATACAGCTTTTTGTTACTCCAAATGTAGCGAAGGGTATACTAAACAAGATAGAAGATGCCAGAAAAGAGTTTGAAATTAAATACGATATGCAGCCAACTGGATTGAAATTCAATACAAATGGACAAGGTTTTGTATTTGATAAAGTGCAAGAGAGTTATCAAAAAGTAGAATTCGAGCTGGAAACAAATCCAGAAGCCTACAAAACAATATTGCAGTGCTATGATGCGAATTTGCAAAATTATTTGCAATAGAACAACCCTTATAAAAGTATCATTACTTAAAAGTCGTAACTATTGAGGTATCAAAATGACAACAGAAAAGAATTTCAAATTTGACTTGGAAAAATCCGAACCAACTGTAAGAGTAACAGAAATAAAAGGTAGCAAAGTTCACGCTTCTTTTGATGCTTTTGGTAAAGCAGATCGTACCGAAAACAGACAATTTGTTTACAATCTTAAAACACATAAGATAAGAAACGAAGATGGAAGAGTTACCTCAAAAGATGAAGTTCTTAATCAAGCAGCCAAGTATCTAGAGAGCTTAGGCGAAACTGGAAGAAAAAATATACTCTTAAAGACTGAATTAGGGCAAAAAAGCGTTGAATTAGACGATGCAGAAAGAGAAATTACTGCGAAAAATTCTGAACTTGGAGATGTTAAAAAATCTAATAGATATCTTACGGCGGTAACCGCAATTTCAGCTGGCTTAGGATTGATAAGCGGAATAGCTGCTATAGGAATGTACGACGGAAACGTAGACAAAGAAAGACGAATAGACACTTTAGAAGATACAATAGACACACAAAACGATACAATAAATACTAAAAATACTATGATAGGTAATCTTGCTGGCGATTTAGGCGAAAAGAATGCAACAATCAAATGGCACCAAGATGCTTGGAATTTAGACAATAAAACTATTGTAAGTTCTGGTTTATACGGCGCTGGATGGAATGATTCTATCGAAGCACGCAAAAACATAACACGAACTTACATAACTGATAATTTCAACAACGATGAAATTTCTGCAGTAACAACTGAAAATCTAAACGGCTTAACAATAGACCAATTGTTCGATGTAGCTTTAGAATTAGAACACAATGAAGGAGATTCTGAAGGCTACCTAAGAGCAGTAGCTATGGTTGGCGATGTATTAGCAGCTGAAGGATTACAAGAATCTGATTATGCATCTGCAGGATTGATTGAAAGATTAGTCTTATACGGAGAGCACGTTGTTGCCGAAAACAAAACAGCGTTTTTCGACGACGGCTATGATGAAGGCTACGCAATAGCATTGCAAGAAGCAGTATCTATAGCAGACGATATAATGGGCAAAGCAAAAGCTAACGAATACGATAAAGTTGATGCTTTAGTTAAAGCATACGGCGAAGCTGTAGCAGCAGAAGCATTGCAATTAGCTGATTACAATGATAAGTATGTCATAGATGCAGTAACTTCTGGTAACTGGTCAAAAGCAGATCAAGCTTTAGACAGACTTGCTAATTTGCGTGGTGGAGCACCATCTATACCAGACAATGAAACAAAATTCCACGACTTTATGAAAATCGTAACTGATTCAGAGCTAAATGAATTAGATACAACCGCCTTGAGCTTTGGATATTCAAGCTTTACAGATATGTGGAACCAAGACTTTGTATTCTATGCAGTAGACACATTTGGTCCTGGAGCAGTAATAGTCGCATATGACGGCGATACGAGAGTGGCAGAAAAACTTTCTGACCCATTGTATCAAAAAATAAAATCACAAGGTGAATAAAAATGAAACGAACTAGTGCACTGATATTGGGAGTGGTGTTTGTACTTTCTATTTTAGCTGGTGCAACATCAACGTTGGCAGTTCAAACTAGC
>Ga0209542_10019023_pt1 | contig 11055 bp, 8 predicted proteins | sample RifCSPhighO2_01_FD_184028 | JGI IMG/M metagenome (GOLD analysis project Ga0209542, IMG submission 184028) | Soil microbial communities from Rifle, Colorado - Rifle CSP2_plank highO2_0.1 (SPAdes) (version 2) | ecosystem: Environmental > Terrestrial > Deep subsurface > Rock core/Sediment ...
CAGCAATTGGACGTTCTTGGAACGTACGCTTACAAGCTGTTCGTGCCGTGCGAAGGCGCCAACGAGCAGACATGCGCTGCGCTTAACCTGACACGCTATCCGGTGACGTACTACAACAGCTCAATATACGACAATATTTACGACAGGGACTTCTTCTCGCAGCTGACTGAATGCAAACAGGGCTGATGCAGAAAAATCAACGACGCCGTGTTCCAGATATAGTTATAATTTGCCAACGAATTCTTCTTTACTAATATTTGCCTGTTTTAGAATTGCCAAAAGAGTGCCCTTCTTTAGGGTTCTATGTAATGGCACAGAAAATACAATAATCCCTTTTTGCATAACCAAATGATCGCCATGTTGTCTGACTGGCGTGAATCCGAACTTTGATGAAATGTTTCGTTATAACCCATGGCCAAAGCCATGGATATCTTGAAACATGGCATCCAGAATGCATTGAGTTTCATCTGCTTTCTGAAGTCATTATTCAATGCATTCTAGGATAATGCCTTTACAGCCTGATAACCAGAAATAACGGGAAGTTTAGGCGACATTCACACTCACGGCCTCTTTGCTTTTAGCTTCCTCCTTTATTACTTCCAGGACTAATTCCAGGGCCTCCTTAACATTTTTGACTGCATCTTTTTTGGTTTCACCCTGACTTATTGCGCCAGGTACTTCCATACAACGTGCGGTATATCCACCCTCCCTCTGCTTTTCCAATAAAATAGTGTATTTCATAAATTCACCTAATCTATCTAGGATCGCAACATATAAAAAGAACCGTCGTCTTTAGATGATAATATTCCGTGTATTATAGTTCTTCAGGGAAATAAACAGGATACAGCAAGAATCTTCGATTATCCTTGTACGTGAACCCACAATACGTGTCGGGATTCTTTTGTGAATTTCTTGACGCGTTGCTAATATCTCTTCTGAAATCGTGAGTCATAAGACCATGACCACCCGCAAGTGTATGACGTCGAAAAGTTGCCGTACGTGATGTTGGAATGCTGTATCAGTATGTTGCCGACCCCCGTAGCGTTTATGTTGTTAACTGCAACAACCTGCCTGGTAACAACGCAATTGTCAGCATACATTACTAACCAGCCTGTATTTGCAAAGCTACTTGCAAATGGCGAAAACGTGAACTGCACGTATTTTTTACTTTAGGCATGTATAGTAAAGATTTAATGTAAATAACTATGTATTTAAATAGTTTTATACGTATTTATTTTACTATATGAATTCATTGACAAAATATGATGTACTGGTATATCTGAGCAATGGGAATGTAGAAATAGGCGAACTCATCCGGCAACTAAAGCAGAATGCTATTTTCAAAGCAAGGGAAAGAAAGATAAGGCTGCTTCTGGCAGAACTGCGAAAAGACGGCTTTATTTCAAAGAACAAGCCTGTTATTGCATTAACGAGTAAAGCCACTGATACGCTTGCTTTTCTTCTCTGGCTGAAGAAAGACGGTATCGATTACAATATCCCGTTTAAAAAAGGGTATGGGCGGCTGTTTCAGAAAATATTTGAAAAAGGCGAGACCTATCTTGTAGATAAATCGATGTTCTCAAAGCCCACTACACTGAAAATTGCCAGAGATATGAAAAGTATAAATTTCATAAAGGCACTAAAAAGAAAGCCGCTGACCGTAAAAGCACGCGTCATAGACAGAACAACACTCTTTGCAAATATCTTTGGATACAATTTTTCCGCTTTCCAGAAGAATATAAAACATACAAGGATAGAGAAGGATTCTCCAAAGCTCAGGGAGCACCTTATCAGGCTTCACGTATACTCGACGACTGTCACAGAAGGGAACACGGCTTCTGAAAAGGACGTGGAAAGGGTGCTGAACAATCTTGATTCCAAACTTTCACCAAAAGAAGTCATGGAGATAGTCAACGCCAAAAAAGCAGTCGACGAGCTCTACAGGGTATACAAAACAGAGGACATGTCTTTGGAAATGATAAAGAAGCTGCATAGAATCCTTATGACGAATCTTGTGGAGAAACCAGGCGAGATTTCCTACACAAGAAAAAGAATTATAGGTTCGGTCACAAAACTGCCTGACTCAAAGACGGAGATAGATGCAGAACTGGAAGCGATGTTCAATTTCTATGGCAAATACAAGGGGAGAATAGAGCCGCAGATACTGGCATCGCTGGTTCATTTTCTTTTTGTTTCAATACATCCCTTCATCGACGGCAACGGCAGGGTCGCGAGGCTTATTCATTCGTTTGTATTGATGAAAGCTGGCCTGCCCCTGTTTGCGTTCGACCCGAATTACAGGAACATATATTTTGATCTCCTTGACAAGGGCAGGGCCGAAGGCGTGGAAGAATTCGTCCAGTTCTGCATCGACAAGCACAAGGAACTGATAGAGCGGCTGTGAAATGCTACAGTCCTGCAAGGAAATTTCCATAGGAGAGCTATAACGTTTAATAGGTTTAAAACAAATTACACCTAATGATTAACAAACAAAAAATAAAATACCCTACAATTGAAGAAATAGTACAGGCAAATTATACGATTATAAAAGAAATAAATGTCTCAAGAAAAGATTATCATCGAATCTATCATAGAGATCGCATAATCAAAATATTAGAGGAAATGAAAAAACTTGAAGGCGACGTATATGACAAGGCTGTATTTTTACTTAAAAATCTTATAATAAGCCATCCCTTTGGAAGTGCAAACAGGAGGACTGCTTATGTTGTTACACATACATTTATATGGGAAAATATCGGTGAGGCACCTCACATAAAACTGGAAGATGAAAAATTCCTAGAAGGCATAAGACATGGCTGGTTAGGCGATGAGGAGGTAAAGTTATGGCTGCAAGGAAAGAAGATGAAATAAATGAAAAAGAGTTTATGAAAAAAGTGAAAACAATAATAGAAAAGGAAAGAAATTTCTTGGAAAGGGTTGGGAAACTCTGAATTTGTCTAAGTTCTGAACTTTGACGGTATAAACTAACCACCAGTCACAGACTGGTGGTATTCATTTTGAAAAACGCAAGCAGAGGCATCTCCTTCCTTCCAACGCCCTGATTCTTCACATAATTTCTGATTATCGTGGGATCACGTCCTACCGAATCGCTAATGAAATGTTTCTAATATCCCACGACTAAAGTCGTGTGTTTTCAATGAATCTAAGATAAAGAATCGGGGGTATGAAATTTGGTTGACAGTACTGTGCACAAGGAATCTGATATACCGATTCATTCCTTGTAGCACATTAAAATTTGCCGAGGAGTTCAATTTCTTTTTCTAGGTCTTCAGTTGAATACTCAGATTTAAAACCTCTATCTACGAGATACTTTTCCATTTCCCATATTGTCATATTAGCCTGCTTAGCCGCTTCTGAGATAGTTATTTTTCCTTTGACGTAGTCCTCCGCTGCTTTTTTCTTTATCAAATCTTTGTAACCAATTATCACCAATTTCCTTATTATAGTGCTCCTGTCTTCCGATTCTTCTTTGCTGAGTTTTTCTATGATTTCCAAAACTTCTTTCGGTAGTCTAATTCCTATTGCTTGACTCATTTTAAACCCTCCAATAATATCTTATCCAGCAATCCGCCGCTAAACCATCCAATTTTTCTTAGCGTCGATATGCTGCCCTCAAGTTTTTTCCTGTCGATATGGTTTTCTTTGTATAGTTTTATTATGATTGCCGGAGTTCCTATTGCATTGACATTCAACAAGACGCTTTTTTTCCTGACGTTATCATCGTCCGTTGCAAGTAATTTTGATTTTTCCTGCCAGTATAAGGCCATGCATTCGGCTTCTCCTCGTTGTATGTTGAACTGATTCGCTTTTTTGATTAGTTTCTTGCTTCTCACATTAATTATCTTTATTTTATTCTTTTTTACCAGGCCTGATATCAACATCGCATCCGGATGTATGCCCCTTGATCCGATAACTTCCTCATACACGAGTTTTGGAATTGCAACATCTTTGAAAAAGTCGCAACTCGTCTCTAACAATGTTAACTTTGCCGGATGTATCAGCACCATCGAGTCCTTTATTATCATTGTACTATAGTAGATGACATTAGTTTTTATACAAAATAATGTCATCTGCATATACGCAAAAAGCAAAGCTTTTTGGTGCGCCGGAAAATGAAATTTTCCGTGCGTAGCAGTGACATCATAATATGTCCAAATAATCGTGTCACATGCTATATATTGTGCACATTGTAATTAATATTTAAAGCTTGTGGCGGCGCGGCGCTGATCCGCATTATAGCCCTACAAGGAAACAATCAAGATATTACTTCCTTGTGAGATATATGTAAACCCACGATACATGTCTGGATTCTTTTGTGGGTTTACTATATGCGACAAACTTGGCTAGACCGCTGATTTATGGCGGTACAAGAAAAGAAACGGGATATTATAATCTTGTACGCCATAAATGAACAAGTAATGTTGTATACCGAATCATTACTTGGTTCACATTAATATCTCCTCACGAACCTCGAATCATAAGACCAAGACCACCCGCAAGTGTATGACGTCGAAAAGTTGCCGTACGTGATGTTGGAATGCTGTATCAGTATGTTGCCGACCCCCGTAGCGTTGATGTTGTTGACCTGAGCAGTATTGCCGGTAACGATGCAGTTGTCAGCGCACGCCAATGCCCAGTCGGTGTTTGCTTTAGGCGCGCAGCTGTTAGGCGGGAAGGTAATTATATACCACGTGGAACTCACGTTGCCGGTCGGGTCTCGCGTTCCTGAATTCCTTATCATGCGGACAAGCGTGCTGTTCGTGAAATTTGCCATTGTAATGCACTCGCCGTAATTATTTGAATTGCATTCGGTTGAACCGATTATTATCGAACGCTGCGTGTTGACCGCGCTTATGTTGAATGACGCAACGGACACCTCGCCGGGAACATAGCTGTCAACTTGCTGCACCGATGCGTTCTCGTGGCTGAGGTTGACAACGAACCATGATATGTCGAACTGGTCATTCGCGTTCAGTGTGGCCGACGTGTTCCTCGAGAACTGTATCGTAGTGGGGCTGGTTATGTTGCCGCGCAGGTTGCTGACGTGGGCGTTGGCTGCGGTCGACAGGTTGTAGTAGAACACGAGAAATGCTTTTGACAGGTTCACGCTGTTTATGGTAGCATTGAACTTGCTCCCTGCGCCCCTCGCCTGAAGCACCCCAGATTGCACTGTCGTGTTGTCCAAAAATTCCACAACCTGCCACTCTATATCAACCCTGGAACCGGTCTGGTTAGGATTGAAATATATCTGCGTTGCATTTGTGAAGTTGGCAAAGAAGTGGTCGCCATGTGCGTTGTCGCCCTGTGTTGTAGTGTCGTACGCTATTATCAGCGCCTTCGAGCGATTTACTGAACTGCTGAGATTCACGAACACCTCACTGCCCGTTGTCGGAACCGAAATGTTGCCCCTAAGCACAAATATCCCGGAATCGAACTCCACAACATATGATGATACATTGGTCAGTGGGGAGCCGCAGTTTGTGTGAATTTCATTTATCTTTACCGTGGTTGTATTCAGGATGTTTATGTTATGCGGGCATGAATTGGCGAATGTCTGCGTCTTTACAACGAACGACTGGTTTGTGTTTGTGAGAACAGGGCTTATTGGTATGTCAAGCGTGAACGGAACGTTGTTAGCGCCATTTACATAAGTCACGTTTGAGAAGTAATTAGTAAGATTGAGCCCGAATGTAGGTGTCGCTGCAGATACAGGCGCAATCTCCTCCCCGCCGAATACTGTGAAGTACGTGCCGTTGACTTGATTGGCGTATTCCGTCTTGGTCCACTGCGTGCTTCGTGTGACGTTGGATATCTTCAGCTCGTCAAGAATCATCGCGTAGTCACCGGCGATATAAAGGCCCGTACCCTGCGTGTCCACTGCGGCATTCGTGGTACATGAAAATATGAGACTGCCATTCTTGTGGAATGTGTAAGTATTCAGATTGTTGCTACCTGCCCACGCAATATGTGCCCAGACTTGGCCGCTGGGCACGATGTTTCCGCCAGAGGGTTCGGAGTTGCACTGGGTGTCAGTAGCGAAAATCCTAGGAGAATGCGGGTTGGCATTCCTCAGATGCCACTCGTCAATGTCTCCAGACCCCCACTTTGCTACATCTCCAGCTACGCTACTTGCGTTAGGTTTGATCCAGTACGAGATTGTCCTTGCCCCTGCTCCTGATACGGGAACGAATGAGCTGAGGTTTATTGCTCCTGTCTGGTTGAAATCGAATGCACCACCGATGCGACCCTGAACTTGGTTTTCAGGTCGCAGGGCTACTGCTGTTCCGTTATGTCCGTACTTCGTGCTGTCCTTGATGTCTCCTGCACCACCGTCAAGATCTGTTTCGCTGAAGTGATAGACGGCAACGAAGTCGTTGTTCCAAGTTCCGGGTCTGTTCTGCTGGTTGCTCGCTGCTGAGTTATTGTAATACATAGAGAAGTTGAATCCGCCTGTGAGGTTCGGTATATTCACCCACGCCACCAGCCGTCCGTCCGTAGAGTTGAAGTATTCTATCTCGTGTGGAAACTGCACCGAGTCGTTGGCAAAAAGAATATCATCGCCGTCCGCCTGTGCATGAGTAGTGAGGTTTAAGTCGGTTATGTTTATCAACACAGGGAAGTTGAGGTGCGATGCGACGATTTGCGATTCGTTTATGCATATGCTTTTTCTTTTGTCCCATGAAGAATTGAACCATGCACCACCGGTTGAAGGGGTGCATGGGGCTGATGCCGCTGCCCCAGTCACATTGAACCACGCCGCCTGTGCCCAAGAAGTGCGGTTCTGGCTGCCGGCGGAGTCGTTAACGAATGCTTCAGTGATGTTGTACACGCCTGCCGTGCTCGTGTCAGTCCAGTTGTATGTCCAGTGCGTGTTGCCCTGATAGATTAAATCAACAGTAACAGCAGTCCAGTTAATTTCATCGTTCGTGGTTGCACTGCTGTCGAGATTGACCGCCTTTATCTGTATGCTCCTGTTTCCTGTAGCTCTCCACGCCGTGACGATGTTGGACGCACTTGTCGATACGTTGAGCGTGACTGGTCTGGCGGCGTTCGATAAATTGAAATACATTGACTGGTTCTCGTAGTCCGTGCCGTTCCATATGCGGAGCTGCAGGTCTGGTATCAGGTTAACGCCTGATGATGCTATGCTTGAGTTGGCTGAGACCGTCACCGAGATGTTTATCAGGCTTATGTTGGTCATGGTAGTGCTGATGACATTCGTATAGTTCGTCTCGACTGACGTAACTTCTGAATTGCTACTTCTTACGTCATTCGTCTGTATTTCTACCTGAACGAAGTCAGTCCTGCACGTCTCGCCAACTTCCATCGCATTGCCCTCGAACATCAGGTGTGTCATATTATTTGTGGCGTTGACTATCTTGCTTACGTCCGTAGCAGAGATGTTTCTCGTCCTTGTTGCGTCCGTAGATGAAGTCGTATCCCCTGCTATCCTTTCCCACGCCTGCGACGTGAAGTTTGCGAAAAGGTAAGCACAATCCTCGCCTGTTCCTGCGTCCTCGACAGAATTGCCTTCCAAAGTCAGGAAGGCGAATGTTATGTTCGCCACGCTTGAGGTATTGCGGGTGAGGTTGAACTCATATCTATTCAGAGGCTCATCACCAGCAGTATTAGACGTTGCATTGCACCGTGCGTCGTTGCTTGTCGTCAGGTTCGTGTAGCAGTCGGCAGATACTTCAGCTCCTCCCATTCCAGTGGCAAAGGTCGAGGGCGGCTGTGCTATGTTGTCGCTTGTGAAGTATGCCTTGTTTGCAGTAGTGTCGGAGAAGTTGTAGTAGAAGTGACCATTTGTATATGATATGGAACTCTTGACTATAGTTCCCGATTCCAAATCGCCGCTTGCTATAGTAGCATTGTTGCGGATGAATGTGAAGTTGACGTAATCACCGTTTGGCTTCCTTACCGTGCCATTTACTATATCGACACCCCCAATATCCACGACAGTGGCATTTATTATTACAGATGAACCTTGTGCAATGGAATAAGGGTCGCTCAACTGAACTGAAACATTGGAAGCGTAGCTGGGAATCGATTCCTGCGACCCGAAAATAGTGAACTTGGTCGTGTTGAGTTGGTTGGCGTACTCGGTTACTATCCATTGAATATTTCTGCTTACATTAGATATTCTGACTTCGTCAATCAAGCCTAAATAACTAAAACTTCCACCACTTCTTCCACCTATTGAAAATAGGTCGAATCTGTTAGTACTTGAACAAGAAGTCGGGCTTGGAGCAGTGCCATTTAAGTACGCTGTTACGCTTGTACCATCCCAAGTACCAACAAGATACGTCCACACATCTGTCGTGACAGTTCCAAAATTGTCTGCACAAGCATTAGCAACCCAAAAGTCTATAGTACTATCTCCTTCGAAGCTCGGCTGACTCCCACCTGCACTGGGTACTTGGTTGTTCTCCATAATAATTTCATATGTACTTGTTCTCTCTCGCTTAATCCACATTGATACGGTTCCTGTATTTACCGTACCTATACTTGTAACATTTGCTTCTAAATCATCACTAGTACCATCGAAATCCCCAGCACCATCCATCTTGCCTGATATGTTTGCACTTGCACTATTCACAGTTCCATTCTTACCGTATTTTGTTGAGTCCTTGCCATCTAAGTTTGTTCCATTGGACAAGTGCCATACAAGTCTGTAGTCATTGTTCCATGTTGCTGGTCTATTTTGCTGACTCGAGGCGGCAGAGTTGTTGTAATACATAGAGAAGTTGAAGCCGCCAGTCAGGTTCGGTATGTTTACCCATGCGACCAACCGACCATCTGTACTATTAAAATATTCTATCTCGTGTGGAAACTGCACCGAGTCGTTGGCAAAAAGAATGTCATCACCGTCTGCCTGTGCGTATGTAGCGAGGTTCGTGTCGGTGATGTTTATAAGGACAGGAAAGTTTAGATGCGATGCTATAATCTGTGACTCGTTTATTGTTATGTTCACCCTTCTGTTCCAGCTTGAGTTGAACCATGCGAACTCTGGGAATGAAAATCCGAGGATAGTAGGAATGACGTCCACCGACTGCAAACCAAGCGACGGCTTCCTGTAGAAGACGTAGTTTATTACATACTCCTGTCCTTTCTTCAGCTCGACGTCTTCTAGGGGTATTGTTTCGCCATTCTCTATGACCTCGGCGCGCAGAAACTGAAGCGTATCGGTACCGGTCACGCCAGCTTTAGAGAAGTAAAGCTGATCGCTGTTTGCCGGATTCAGCCTGGTCGTTGAGGGCAGGTTCGTGCCGTCGTATTTTATTTTTAGCGGCAAATTACATATTGAGAAGCACTCCGGCCTGTAAGTAACATCGGGCGGCGCCTCAGTAATGTTCGCAAGCCTCACGGTTATATTCGCCGCCGTGCCGCCCTTGACTATCGTAGCGCCGGGCTGGGCCTTGTATTCAATTTTATTTTCATCAGCCGGCCGGAATACCGGGCTGGAAGTCAGAATATTCGGCGCCTGGTAAAAAATCAGCGCCGAAGTTAGCAGTACGCCGGCAATTATAATTATAGTATACAGTTGAGGTCTTTTCTTCAATACCTATCACCGCTTATGCTTAGCTTATTCTGCTGCAAAGCTTATAGTTATAGTTAACCCAGTAAAGATTCCGGACATGATTTACTGGGTTCACATATAGCTCACAAGGAAGTAATATCCTAATTGATTCCTTGTAGAGCTATAAACAAGTAAAGATTCTGGATATGATTTTTACTTGTTTACATACAAGGAGAACCTTTGGTTCTCCTGTACAGGTGAAGCGAAGCTTCACCTTGTATAGCTCACAGGTATATAATACCTGATTATTAACCTGTAGAGCTATAAACATGACACATTACTAATCTTTCTGTTCATAAAATTTTATCAGCACCCGGTTATCTGGAAGTGCGTTCATACGCCATTTTCACCCGCATAAATATCGTCTTTAAATATTTCATTTTTTCTAATAGTATCATGAGAGTCGAAATAAGCAAATATATAGTCGCCGACAGTGAAATTTGTCACGGCAAGCCCACTTTCAAGGGCACGCGAATCATGATTTGGCAGGTTTTGGAGATGCTGGAAGGGGGCATGACAGCCAAGGAAATTATAGAAGGTTTCCCTTCCCTGAGAAAAGAGCATATCAAGGCTGCTTTGCATTACGCTGCAGACCTTACAAGAGGAAGAGATAATGTCACCATCAGCGTCCCCCTTGAGTCCTAAATTTCTTTTGGATGAAAATGTCAATAAAAGACTGGAGAAATTTCTCAAATCCGAAGGATATAATGTAACTATAGCGCCCGAAGGATTTGTAAATGGCAGACTGGCAGATCTCTCAAAATCCGAGAAACGTGTATTAGTCACAAATGATGCAGATTTTACAGATCCTATTATTTTTTCAAAGGGCAATATATTTTCAGTTGTATGGCTCAGAATCCCGCAGAATAAGCCTGAATCCTTGCTGCTCTCATTTTCTAAATTACTCGAAAAGAAATCAAAATCGACTGACTTCGAAGGGCAGTCCGTCACACTGAACGAAAATGAATTCAAATTATCACCCATACTGAATACGCGTTTCATCAAATCGTCTGGGAAAAAATAGTAGTAAAAATTCATGCCGCCATCACTTTTGGCTTGTATCGGGAAATTCAAGGGCAAGTTATTCGTAGTCCGGGAAGAAGGATTCGAGATCAAGGATTGACTCGCCGAAGCTGCACCGATAACTATTGTTTCTTTGTTCATGTTCAGCGCCCGGTTATCTGGAAGTGCGTGCCATTCAACCCCATCTTGGTCTTGCGCACCATGAAAGCTTTAAATATACTCACATAATACAAATAATACACATAATACACGTGAGGTGAGTTTATGACCAATATAACACTGTCGATACCCAGCGACTTAAAATCTGAAATGGACTCCATGCCAGAGATAAACTGGTCGGAAATAGCCAGAAATGCCATATCCGAGAAAATAGCAGAGTACAAGCTGTTCAAGTCCATTGTAGCGAAGTCAAAATTAACCGAGAAGGACGC
>Ga0209542_10019024_pt1 | contig 11055 bp, 11 predicted proteins | sample RifCSPhighO2_01_FD_184028 | JGI IMG/M metagenome (GOLD analysis project Ga0209542, IMG submission 184028) | Soil microbial communities from Rifle, Colorado - Rifle CSP2_plank highO2_0.1 (SPAdes) (version 2) | ecosystem: Environmental > Terrestrial > Deep subsurface > Rock core/Sediment ...
CTGAAGAAGGGCCTAGAATGCCTCGTACGCGCAATAATGCGCTAGCAAGACCGTCTAAAAAGAACAAAAGAAATCTTTTTAAATCCAAATCTGAAGGCTTATTCTATGGAAGCGTTAATAACTAATTTCAGGGGCGGAAAGCATACAAAATACGACAATCACATGATCTGCATAGTTGACGGTATCGCCTCTCGAGAAGAAGCTCAGCCTCTTGTTAAAAAGTCAGTTATATGGACAAGCCCAGCAGGCAAGGAAATCAAAGGATACGTCGGAAACGTCCACGGCAACAAGGGCGCCTTGAGATTAATATTCGAAAAAGGGATGCCTGGTCAAGCAATAGGCGCCAAGGTGAAGATTGGGTGAATAAAAAAACAGATCTTTCACGGTTATCGTGGTTTTAACGAAGGCGATTTATTTCTAATGTTTATGGTCTCCGCCCTTCATCATAAAAACATGTAAAAGCGGACATAGCAGGAGTGCACCAGCGAAAACGAGATTAGCGGGTGTTACTTTAAAAATCCAAATTGCAGCAAGGGTGACAGTAACTATAGCAATACAAATTCCCAGTATCTTAAGGGTCATGTTCGTGCCTTTTGCAGTGATTGCATTTTTTCCGTTCATGCTTTCCACCTCCTATTACCACAACATACTCTTTCATCTATTAGGGAACCCTGAAGGAAAGATGAAGAAATCTTCATGAAATCTTCATCCTTTTGAGGTATACTACAGACATGCGGATATTGTTGGTTGAAGACGAACGTAGGCTTTCAAATGTGATCAAAAAGGGTCTTCTTGAAGACGGATTTGCCGTCGACACTGCTTTCGATGGCGAAGAAGGTCAATTTATGGCCGAATCTGAGAGCTATGATTTGATCATTCTTGATGTCATGCTTCCTAAATTAGACGGGATTGTAGTTTGCAAAAACATTCGCAAAAAGGGACACAAAACTCCAATCCTCATGCTTACCGCGAAATCAGCGATTGAAGATAAAGTAGTTGGTTTGGACAGTGGCGCCGATGATTATATGACCAAACCCTTTTCGTTTTTAGAGTTGCGCTCACGAGTCCGAGCGCTTATCAGACGATCCAGTCGGGATTCTACAACCACACTCACCATTACAGATTTGGTGGTTGATCCTTTAAAACATTCTGTTGCGCGTGGTGGTAAGAGCATCACGCTTACACCCAAGGAATTTTCTATCCTTGAGTTTTTACTGCATCATAAAAATGAAGTAGTGACGCGAACTATGATTACTGAGCATGTTTGGGATTACAATTTTGATGGCATGAGTAATGTGGTAGACGTATTTTTGGCAAATATTCGCCGCAAAATTGATAAAAATACATCCAAGAAACTCATTCACACGGTTCATGGTGTCGGATATAAGATAAGCGAGGCAGCATGAATACAAAAAGCATCCGTTTTCGTTTAACGTTCTGGTACAGCTCGGCACTCATTATTTCAATTGCCGTTATTTTTGCTTCTTTTTACTACATTACTCAACAGGAATTATATAGACACACAGACATAATTCTTTCTTCACATGCAAAACAAGTTGCTCAAACCGTAAAAGAACAACTGGAAAGCGGCCATTTAGAGTCTCAAAGCTCTACTCTCTATAACGAATTTGGAGCAATACCAGGCATGATGCTTGTCGTAACCGACAATACAGGAAAAATACTTCATTCAACATATCCAAATTCAACAGTTGAAAATGAAATAAATGGGTTATTTCAACAAATAAAAACAGGTGATCCAGAAAAAGTACTAAACCAAAATTTCCCTGTTGGTGCGCAGCGCATGATGTTAATTCCGCTCGAAGAGGAAAACGAACTGATGAGTGTTGTCATGATGGGCCATCCCATTGATGTAATTCAAAGATCACTAAACAGTCTACTTACAAATCTCATTTCACTTTTTGCTCTCTTAGTAGTCCCAACTATTATTGGTGGTTTGATTTTGGCAAAACGTGCCATGCAACCAGTCAACGCGATCAGCGAACAAATGCAACGAATTACGTCAGAAAATCTAAAGGAACGAGTGAGTAGCCCTCAAACACATGATGAAATCGAAACATTAGTGTATACATTTAATAATTTACTGACTCGACTTGAAGCTTCTTTTAAACGAGAACGCCAGTTTATCGGCGATGTAGCCCATGAACTTAAAACCCCACTTGCCACGCAGAGAAGCACAATTGAAGTACTGCTCTCAAAAAAACGGACAAATGAAGACTATCAGAAAACGCTGGCTGATTTACTGATTGATAACAAACGCCTTGCGAATACGGTTAAAGATGTTCTCGACTTAGCTTGGGCAGAAGCGGATAAAACAGAAATAAGCACTGAGTCTTCCAATTTGACTGAGCTCATGGAAGAACTTTATGAAATTACGACGCAGTTGGCCAAATCCAAAGGTCTTGAAGTTACCAAACGATTTGAAAAGAATGTATATGTATCTGGAAGTCGCAACAAGATATTTCGAGCTCTGCTTAATATCGTTGATAATGCGATCAAATACACCCCACGCGGCACGATTGGCCTTTACTTAGCTACCGCTAACGGTGAAGCTGTAGTTCGCGTAAAAGATACAGGTCAGGGTATATCTGACGAAGATATTCCACATATATTTGATCGGTTTTATCGAGGGGGTAAATCACACCGGGTAGACGGAACAGGATTGGGACTGGCTATCGCACACTCCATAGTGTCTGCATACCAAGGCACCTTGTCAGTTAAAAATAATGAAGGTAAAGGCACTACCTTTATCGCTATTCTACCCTTATCTCATTAAGAACTCCTCATTTCTTATTCATCAAATCTTAATACTAGCCTTGGTAGGATATTCCTCATATGAACAAAACAACTGTTCCCATCAAAGGCATGCATTGCCGCTCGTGCGAATTATTAATCGAAGATGAACTCACCCAAATACCTGGTGTAACTAAAGCTGAAGTCAGTGAAAAAAAGGCTTGTGCCATTGTTCACTTCGAAAATACGCTCAATGCTACTGATGTGGAAACTGCCGTTAAAAAAGCAGGATATGACATTGGCTTTAATGAAAAGAAACCGTGGTTTTCAAAAAAGTTGGATGATTATATCGACATTTTCTATGCCTTATTTGCTCTCGGAGCATTATATGTAGTCGTAAGCATCTTAGGCCTGACAAAACTCTTTGCAACGAGCGCTGGCCATCCGACTAATCTGGTTACAGTTTTAGTTATTGGTTTAACCGCTGGATTATCCACCTGTATGGCGCTCATTGGCGGCTTGATACTGGGAGTTTCAGCCAGATTTTCAGAAATACATCCTACAGCTACTGGCATGGAAAAATTCAAACCGCACTTATTTTTTAATGCAGGAAGGATTGTATCATATGTCTTCTTTGGCGGAGTTATCGGTCTTTTAGGCTCAATGTTTCAGCTCTCCGGATTTTCATTAGGGCTTATGACATTAGCCGTCGCATTGGTGATGTTGACACTAGGTATGCAGCTAACCGGATTATTTCCGCGCCTTGAGAATTTCAAACTCACATTACCAACAAGCATTGGGAAATTACTAGGTCTTAAAAATAAACAGAATCAGCAGTACAGCCACAAGAACGCATTCGTAATGGGAGCCACTACTTTCTTTCTTCCCTGTGGTTTTACCCAAGCGATGCAACTCTACGCAATTTCTACAGGTAATTTTCTAGCAGGGGCTGCAATTATGGGAGTATTTGCTCTCGGAACCGCCCCTGGGCTTTTAGGAATTGGAGGTCTCACATCGGTTATTAAAGGCGTATTTGCGCAAAAGTTTTTCAAATTTGCCGGAGTAGTCGTGATTGGCTTATCACTCTTTAATGCCAGCAACGGATTAAACCTGCTTGGGATAAGTCCGGTTGATTTATTAGCATCTGGTAGTAATGCACTTGCTGCAACTAGTGAGGCGGTAGTACCCAGACAAGGTAATGTGCAAATTGTCAAAATGACCCAGAGTGCATCAGGATATACACCCAATAACTTTACCATTGCTCGTGGTGTACCCGTGAAATGGATCATTAACTCAACCGATCCAAACTCGTGCGCCTCAAGTATATTATCTTCAAAAATTGGTGTCAGGCAAAACTTGCATCCAGGTGAAAATGTTATTGAATTTACTCCCACAGAAACAGGAAAAATTCCCTTCTCTTGCATGATGGGTATGTTTCGAGGGTCCTTTACCGTGGTTGAGGGAAGCGGAAAACCAACTGCTCAAGCTGAAGTGAAAGATGATACTGCTGAGGCCGGCTTACCCGCCGAAGCTTTAGCGCAGGCGGGAAGTTGCGGGTCAGGTGGATGTGGTTGTGGAGGTGGAGCTGCTAAATTACCGTCAGCCGATGTCACTCCTCAACCAGCCGCACAAAAGGGTGACACCCAAATTATCAAAGCGACTTACACAGTTAGTGGTGACATAACGCCAAAAGTATTTACGGTGAAAAAAGGCAGTAAAGTCCGTTTTGAAGTTACTGCAAAAGAAGATGGGTATGGATGCATGAGTTCGATCATGATTCCAAGACTTACTTCCCCACAGTTATTGGAAAAAGATAAAACTCTCATTCTTGAGTTTACCCCAGACAAAACTGGTGACCTGCCCATAACGTGTGCCATGGGAATGCAACGAGGAAGTATTAAGGTTATATAAAAATAGATTTTGTCATTATCCGGCTTGACCGGATAATCTATATAAATAAAAACACTGGATTCCCGCTTTCGCGGGAATGACAGGCTAAACTGAAAATATCTACGTAACTTTTGTTAAGGAACGCTATGACACAAACAATAACACTAAAAGGTTTAACCTGTGATGCTTGCGTAAAACTTATCATCAAAAAATTTATGCGGATTCCTGGAGTCACCACAACTCGCGTAACACTTGATGGTTTAGCTCATGTTGAAGCAAGTCGCACAATTTCCGCGAATGAATATAAACAAGCTTTAACTGGACTTCCGTATGAAGTCGTTACAGTTCAATAAAAATATGACCAGGTAGTGAATTTTCGATAGAAAATTACTTCTGATTACCAAACTGAGTTAGGGAATATATTATTTTTAATAAAGGAGAGCTAGATTAAACGTAATTTTCTTAAAGAAAATTATCGAAAATCTACTACCTGGTATGACACAAACAATTCAGTTAGCAATTGATGGTATGCACTGCGCCTCATGCGAGATGCTCATTGGCGAAGAGTTACGGGAAACAAAAGGCGTCTCCCAAGTCTCGGTAAACGCTCGCGAAAAAGCTGCAAAACTGCTTTTAGATATGGAAAAAGCTTCCATTGAAGACGTATTGGCTGCAGTTGATCGGGCTGGCTACAAAGCTACTGTCGCCAACACTTTGCCAATTGATCAACCAGTCGCAGAGTCGATTGTTCTCAAAAACCAAAGCAGTCGAAAACCAATGAAAGTACAATTTGAGTCACATTTAAAAGCCGAAGGTAGAATTCTGCAAGATGAAAGTGGAAAGGCGTATTTTGATGGTAATATTCGAAATGATCGCAAAACAATCGTATCAGCTCATAAAGAAGATTTAGGCTCAGAAGAAAAAGTCGGTCAACTGGTCAATAGTTTTGGCATGGTTGAGATCTTCAGCGCCAAATCTCCAACACACAGAACAAATGGCCACACTAACGGAATTAGTTCTCTTGTCATCCCGACCGAGGCCGCAGGCCGAGTGGAGGGATCCAGTTCAACTAACTCCGGTTTGATAGATTCCTCGATCCCGCCTTCATTAGAATACACGAAGATTGGCGGGACTCGGAATGACATAGAACAGAAAAAAGAATCTAGCAAACGCATCAAACTTTCACTCACCGGGATGCACTGCGCCTCATGTGCTGGACTGATTGAGCGATCACTTAAGAAGGTAAACGGAGTCAAAGAAGCTAATGTAAATTTTGCGGCTGAAAACGCCAGTGTTGTGTTTGATGAAACCCAAACCTCAATTGTGAATCTTACCGAGGCCGTAAAAAAAGTCGGTTACAAAGCTGTATATCAAGAACAGGAGAACCCAGAACTTGAACGCAAAAAGCGTCACGCAGAAATCAAACAACTGTTTAATAAATTCTTAGGCAGTTTTATTCTAAGTGCGCCAATGCTGTACTTTATGTTCTTTGACTTTTTCTCCTGGATTCCGGGTAAAGCATTTTTGACACCCTTCATCGGAATAATTTCCTTAATTTTAGCAATTCCCGTGCAATTTTTGTTTGGTGCGTCTTTTTATAAAGGCATGTGGTCGGCACTACGGATGAAGACATTTAACATGGATAGCTTGATTGCCATTGGAACCTCAACTGCATTTTTTTATTCATTGATTAATTATGGAGTGTATGTAACAACTCGCGGCTCATTGTTTGGGGTTGGAGGCGAAAAAATACCTGAGCTTTATTTTGAGACTGCGGCTTTTTTAATTACATTCGTTATCTTGGGTAAGTGGTTGGAAAAGCGAGCTAAGGGTAAAACCAGTGACGCAATCAAAAAACTCATGGGATTACAAGCTATAACTGCCCGAGTGATTAGAAACGGAAGCACCCAAGATATTCCTGTTGATCAAGTAGTCAATGGCGATACCATTCTGGTTCGACCTGGTGAAAAAGTTCCGGTTGATGGGAAAATTAGCAAAGGATCTTCCGCCGTGGATGAATCAATGCTCACGGGCGAAAGCTTACCAGTTGAGAAAAACATTGGGGATACTGTCATTGGCGCAACAATAAATAAAACTGGAAGTTTTGAATTTGTAGCTACTCGCGTTGGGGCAGAAACTGCGCTTGCGCAAATCATCCGCTTGATTGAAGAAGCGCAAGGCTCGAAAGCGCCTATTCAAGCGTTTGCTGACAAAATATCCGCTTATTTTGTTCCTATCGTTATCGGTATCGCGTTTTTAACGTTTGGAATTTGGTATTTGGTTCTTGGTGCTTCGCTTTCTTTTGCTCTTATGGCTTTTACCGCAGTCATTGTTATTGCCTGTCCCTGTGCACTAGGACTGGCTACCCCAACAGCTTTGATGGTGGGAACTGGAAAAGGCGCAGAACAAGGAATTTTGATTAAAGGCGGCGAACCACTCGAAGGAGCGTGCAAAGTTAACGCAGTGGTTTTTGATAAAACAGGTACTTTAACAAACGGTAAACCAATAGTTACAGATACACTGAGTCTTTCCGAGCTTGATGAAGACGAAGTGATTGAAATTGCAGCCTCCCTTGAAAAATTTTCGGAACACCCTTTAGCTGAGGCTATCGTTAATTATGCACAGAAAGATAATCTTGCCCTGAGCGAAGTCGAAGGGTTTAAAGCTATTCCCGGGCATGGAGTGCAAGGTACGGTCAATGGAAACCTCTATTACATGGGTAATAGAAAGCTTATTGAAGATGTTGCACAACTCGAAGTAGGTCGAATAAATCGGAAATTGGAACGACTTGAGGAGCAGGGCAAAACTGCCATGATTTTAGCTTCTAAAGAAAAAGTCTTGGGAATTGTGGCAGTTGCCGATACCGTCAAGGAAACATCCCGAGAGGCAGTGGAAGCGCTCAAGAAACGCAAGATCGATGTTTGGATGATCACTGGTGATAATGCGCGAACTGCTAAAGCAATTGCCAGTCAGGTTGGAATAACCAACGTACTAGCTGAAGTCTTACCTGAAAACAAAGCAGCTGAAGTCAAAAAGCTTCAAGAATCAGGTAAGCATGTTGCTATGGTTGGAGACGGTATTAACGATGCACCCGCCTTGGCTCAAGCGGATATTGGCATTGCTATGGGATCGGGTACGGATGTGGCCATGGAAACTGGCGGCATTGTCATTATCAAAAACGATTTGCGGGATGTAGTAACCGCCTTTGATCTGTCAAAAGAAACCATGCAAAAGATTAAACAGAATATGTTCTTTGCGCTCTTCTACAACGTGATCGGCATACCAATTGCGGCCCGTGTATTTATGGGCATTGGACTCGTACTTAAACCAGAGTTGGCAGGACTGGCTATGGCACTTTCATCAGTCTCCGTGGTTACCAATTCACTGCTTATTAAATACTTCAGACCGGGAAAACGAAATTACGTTTCGCTCTTTGCACCTGTTGTGATGACTGCAATTTTCTTATTTGTGTTTTTTGAGTTTGGCAGAATTAGCTCCGGAATGAGTGAAGTAAAAATGGCTGAAGCCAAAACTGAAACAACGATGACTGGGACAAGTCCTGTTAATTCTCAAGTCTTTGCTTCATTTGCAGCAAACAATCCAAATAAAATTGCCTTTGTGGGGGTTACGCCAAAATATTTTATGGGTATCTCTTCATGGATTACTGAAGCACGGGTTGCCGAAGGAAAACTTGAGCTATCTGATACCGATGTGATTATTGGCGCAAAAGAAGCTGACAAGATGCGTGCAGAGAAACTGTTTAATAAAGCAGGAGATATAATTCCCAATTTCTTTGGGTTGCCACAAGTTCGGGTAGCAGCAGTTCTAGCTCCTACCGGAACAGTGATCGATGAGTACTATTTTGTAAATCAAAACGCCATAAACAAAATCGCTGCTAAACCATTAAATGTTCAAAACGTTGATGGAAAAGTTACATTTTCTCAATAAATATGAAGTACAAATCTGAAATTCTGACACTTCTTACTATATCCCGTGAAGAGGTTTCAGAAATCATAAGCGTATATGAACGTACATCTGATTATCATCAGGTTTCGGAGAAAATTCGCAATGTTTTAGATTTGATGCGTAAAGCAAATAACTTGATTATTAAACACCACCTGAAAAAGTGCGTGCCTCAGCTTTTGGCACAAACTAAAACTGCTGAAGGAATTAAACAAATTATGCTTTCTTACAAATATTTGCATAAATCCTCCTTCGCATAAAGCTACGGAGGACGAAGGGAGTTCTATGAATAAATACAGACAAACCAATGATACATCTGTTTTTTGGATCATCACAGGGATTACAGTTCTCGCAATTATTGCCATCGGTTTTGTGGCTTTTGGTGAATCCAAAAGCCAAGCGCAAGTTGCTTCATACGAAACTACGAGCACTTCTCGACCTAAAGTTGTTGTCGCTTCACATTTTCAAGATTTCGGAAAAATGAATGAGACGGATGAAAAAACAGCAGAATTTACAATTGAAAATATGGGAGATAAACCGTTACAGCTTTTCAAAATCACTTCATCCTGTGGATGCACATTTGGCAGCGTTACTATCAATGGCAAAAAAAGTCGTGAGTTTAGTATGCACAGTAAAAGCAACTGGACTGGTGAACTTCCTCCCGGTCAAAAAGCAATCGTATCTGTTACCTACAAACCAAGTATTATGCCGGTTAAAGGTGAAGTGACAAGAGCCGTGTATGTCAGTACCAATGATCCCGACAATAAAGAACTGACATTTTCTGTCAAGGCTTATGTTGAATAGAGAAAATGTCATCCTGGCTTGTCCAGGATCCATTCCTGGTTCGGATTCTGGACGCACTTTGTTTGCCAGAATGACGAACTAATTAAGTTAAAATTCTAATATATGGATTCAAACCTTTTATTTGGAGTATCCTTAACCGCGGCATTTATCGGTGGCATGGTAGCGCTTTTTGCTCCATGCTGCATCACATTTCTTTTCCCTTCCTATTTGGGAACTATTTTTAAAGAACGAAGTCGAGTTGTATTTCTAACTTTGATATTCGCGCTCGGGCTTGGATCAATTCTCGTTCTCGTTGCTCTTGGATTCCGTTTTGTAATTTCATTTTTTGATACGTTCCACACGACTATCTATCTCTTAGGAGCACTGGTAATGTTTATAGTCGGCCTCATGACGTTATTTGACACCAAACTCATGTTGTCACTGCCACGCTATACCATGCCCGAAAAAACGACGGTTGGTTCAACGTTTTTGCTCGGCATTTTTTCCGGCATTACCTCGGCGTGTTGTGCACCAGTCTTATTTGCCGCAATTACTTTATCCACACTTTCACCGACACTTCTAACTTCGCTTATTGTATCTTTTGTATACGTTCTTGGGATTGTGTTTCCGTTATTTATCCTGTCTTTGTTTTACGAAAAAATAACCAACCAATATTTATACAATTTTAAAAAAAAGACGGAAAAGCCATTAAAATTACTCGCAGCCGGAACCTTTCTCATTTCCTCAATAGTTATAGCAATACTGGCTCTAACAGGAAAAATCCAAATGGAATCAAGTGACGCGTACAGTAACCAGCTGCGATCACTTATTTACAATCTTTCCGGCTATTTCCGTAACCCAGTTTTTGATACGCTGATTGTAGGTTTCGCAATTGCGTTTATTTATTTTGCAGTGAAACAGGGAAGAAATAAGATCCAAAAGAAAGAATCGTGTCATTGAATCCTCCTACGCATAAAGCTACGGAGGACGAAGGGAGGTGAATTAGATTGTATGAAACATCTGCCCGTTTCGACTGCTAATGCTACAGCTGCAACAGTTGCGGTAGTTTATATTGTTTGTGCTGTGTCGGTTTTACTTTTTCCAGATATCGCTATGATCGTTGCTCGATCATGGTTCCACGGAATCGATATCAGTACACTAACACTTTCAACGCAGACAAATATTAGTTCACTGGTACTCGGATTTATTACTGCAACTGGTGGAAGTTGGCTACTCGGTTACTTATTTGCCAGCTTTTATAACATGTTCGCCAAAAAGTAACTAGTGCCAGGGCCAGGATTTCCTCCGCTTCGCTTGAGGACTTTCGCTCGCCGTAGCTCGCGCCTTGCTTCTCATCCTAGCCAATTTCGGCAATCTCAAGTGCAAATGCACTGAGTTTGCCGAAGTGCCAGGGCCAGGATTCGAACCTGGGTAGCCGTTAAGGCGACAGTTTTACAGACTGTTGTATTTGACCACTCTACCACCCTGGCGGATGATTTCAGTTAGTATTGTAACAAAAAGCGCAGAATTGACAATTACACGAGTGGTTTTGAGGCAGAAACGGGGAAGTTTGCTTACAGACCAAAGTTCTTGACTACAAAGGCGGCATCGAGCACATTCAGTTTTCCATCAGGTACCAAATCACAGTTAAAACTGTTGCAACTGCCC
>Ga0209542_10019025_pt1 | contig 11054 bp, 11 predicted proteins | sample RifCSPhighO2_01_FD_184028 | JGI IMG/M metagenome (GOLD analysis project Ga0209542, IMG submission 184028) | Soil microbial communities from Rifle, Colorado - Rifle CSP2_plank highO2_0.1 (SPAdes) (version 2) | ecosystem: Environmental > Terrestrial > Deep subsurface > Rock core/Sediment ...
AATATTTGAATAAGGACTTTAGCACTAATCTTCTACCAGAAGCCGATTTCAAATATTTCTCTCTCCTTCTTGCCTCAACATAATTCTCTAATTCCTCGAAATAAACTACTTTCCGTGGCTTGTATTTCTTAGTAAAACTACCTTTACCTTCATTATGCTCCTTCAGTCTTCTGCCCAAATTATTAGTGAAACCTACATAACTTTTCTTTGATACCAAACTTTTTAGAACATACACTATATATTTCATTATATGTCCTATCATTAGACCAGCCTCGACTAGACGTCGAGTCTAGGCGGGCGATCCCGCAATGAATTTAGAGAATTTTAACAGAATCAGCAGATTTGTTGAAGTTTTAATATAACTAATGAAATTAGTATATAATTCGCGCCATGACATCCACTCGAGTTGAGTTACGACCTATAACACCAGATACTGTCCCTACTTCACTAGAATTTGTTTATTTTGAACCCTATTTAAAGAGAATCGATCCTCTTGAATTGAATAGAATCGAACTTGCTTTTGGTGTAGCAACAAAACTTCATAAAAATCATCCCCCAAGGGACACAGGAGGACCTTATATAGAACACCCAATGATGGTAGTCAGATACTTGCTTGATGCAGGGTGTACAGACCCTTCAACTCTTAAGGGAGGCATGTTACATGATGGTCCAGAGGATCATATGGAATTATTAAGAGCTTTAGGCTTAACAAGCATCCCGGATATCAGACTCAGCCCTTTTGATTTACTATCTAGACATTTTGGAAGAGAAACTGCCGAAATTACAAGACTCTTAACAAAACCTGATCTCAATAATCCCACACCCTTAGAAAAATACAGAGTGGAATTAGCATACAGGAGGGAATTACTTGAACATGGGGTAACTGAGGAAGAAATCTCAACCCATTCCAAAGCAAGGCTTGGTAAATTGGCGGATAGATTACATAACATGCGTACACTTCCTTGGCATGAAGATGACCCTGTTCGGCTAGCAAGCGACTTGATAAGGGCGGATAGAAAAGTCAGGGAAACCCGCTATGGTTATGGACGAATGTTCAGACTGGTTGCCCAAGAGTTTCCGGTCGTTGGAGGATCCCTGTTTTACCAATTAAATAGGGATATGGAAGCTGTTGAACAGAATATAAGGAACGCAAGGCTTTAGTTTGACTTGATCTGTTATCATGTTAGCGATGGATTTTGAGTTTCTTCGCTCTGGCGCGGTCCATTTAGCATTAACTTTCACCGCTGCCTTAAATACCACTTTGCCCCAGGCTGCCTCACCGGTTTCAGCTCAACTCCAAACTCCAATAATATTAGCCTCAGAGAATTTATCTCCTTCAGCAACCATACAGGATCTAAATGCAGTGGCTTTCGAAGAAACAAAATTAGAAATGGTTATAAAAGAGCCTGAAGCCTTACCCTCTCAGGATGTCATGTTTTATACTGTGGTCCAACCAACCCCTAAACCAAAAGAAAAAGAGGAGGACGGGATTGAGATAATTAAAGAAGTAAAGGCAGTGGAGAAAAAAGAAGAAGTTAAAGAGGCTGATGCCTCCACTTCCCCAAACCCATCTTCAATACCATCAACGACATCTTCTCCGGCTCCGGTTAAAATTTTAACAAGTTCAAACGCAGATAACCTGTTTCAAATGGTAAACGATCACCGGGCTAAGTTAGGCTTAAAAGCTTTCGAAAAAGACGACAGGCTTTGTAAAATTGCCCGGGACCGGGCGCCTCAAGTGAATTCTGAACTGAACAGCGGTACGCTGCATAAAGGTTTTAAAGATTTGAATTTACCCTATTGGGCAACGGAAAACATTGCAGCTTATCAGACCATCGAGGAAAATTTGAGGTTCTGGTTATCGGATTATATCCACAAAAAAGCAATCGAGGGGGACAGTAAATTTAGCTGCCTTGCTTGCGAGGGTAGCTCCTGCTCCCAGGTATTTACAAGTTTTATAAATAAATGAATTCCCCTGCAAGGATTAATCAAGAATCTTTTTTCTCTGAACCGGATTCTCCGTTGGTAGCGACATTATGGATAACCTCAGCTGTCTTTTTAATTGGCACGGTTAGATAAGGAAAATCACTTGCCAATTTGTTTGCCAGAGATGGTCTTGCTCTTTGAATCTGATTTAAAATTGAGCGTTCTATATAGCCGGTGTCCGTCCGCTGGAGCATTTCCTCAAGCTCTGGATCAGGTTTTTTAATACCGACATGCCTTCTAAGCTCCGCCAAGACCTCCAGGGTCTTCGTTATCTCCTCCTCGGCAATTAAATTAACTCTCAGGTGGACTTCTTCCCGCAAGGTATTTACATAAGCCGAACGGTTTTGAGAAACCAGGATAAAAATAGCCAGGAATATCGCCTCAAGCGAAACCACCATCGTTAAAAGCCCAAACGGAAACGGATCGAAAGGAATTGTGCCGGGAATGATTTCTAAATTCAAAATAATCCAGGCTGCGAAAAGGAGAATATGAAATATCAAAAATGGCGTTGAACCGCAAACTTCGGTTAAATCATCCGAAATTTGAGTAAGAAGAGAACGGGAGCGCAAGGATTTCGCCTCAAAAGATTTAAAGAACATGCGCCTTCTTTCGGTCGCCTGTGTTTTTTCCTGGGTTTTCGGAATCTCGGTTTTTCTTTCAGCATCCATGGCAGTAATTTAATAGTGCTCTTGAATTGTATCAGGTGTCAAGAGATATGATTGCCCAATTGCCGGACCCCTAGCGGTTGGCAAATATTGAAGATTTCTTAATAAGTCTAGCACTGTAGACAATTTCCCTCATTTCCCCGTCGTCCCCTTCTATCTCATTAACTCCGGCCATCCGGGCATATTCCTGGAGGTAATCCGAAAGCGATGCCTGATTTTCTTTAATATCTGCTTTTAAATCCTTAACTTTCTTATCCAGATCGGCCGCCTGGGGCTGTTTTAAGATTTGCTGTTTGGTGTTTTGTTTAACTTTGGCAGCCTCTTTGGCTAATTTATCGTGTTCCTGGAAAGTCGGGTCATTACTGAAAATGTCATCCAGCATGTCCTTTAGTTTTTTTGCCTCTTCGGATAATTTATCGATAGTAGAGATATGACCTTTAATCAGACCCTCCATATTCAAGAGGATCTCAGAGGAAGTTTGAGTAACCGGTTGTTCCTGAGGGTTTTCGTCCTGAGCCATAAGGAAATAATATATGATGTTTACAATCCGCAAGTCAATCACTAAAATTTCCTAAATGGGCCTTCTTAACCGCCTTGAGAGCTGGCTGACTCCTAAAAAAGCTTTAATTATTCTTTTTGCTTTGGGATTTTTAGTTTACGGCAACTCTATACCCAATGGCTTCGTCTGGGACGATGAAGAACAAATTGTAAAAAACTCCATAATCCAGAACTTAGGAAATATCGGCCAAATTTTTTCCGGTGCCACATTCCAAACCGGGGGCGCCGGTCTTTCGGGTTATTTCTTCCGGCCGTTAATCACTTTTACCTTCATGTTAAATTATTTTTTCTGGGGGGAGAACGCTTTCGGATTCCATCTGTTCCAAATTATTTTTCATATTCTAAACGGTTATTTAATTTACAGGATTCTGATCTTATTGTTAGAAAAAAGCCACCTGAGGCAAATTCTCAGTTCACTGACGGCACTTATTTTTGTTATCCACCCGGCAATTACAGAGGGCGTAGTTTATATCGCTGCGGTTTCGGAAGTAATGTTCACTTTTTTCATCTTGATAGCCCTGTTCTTTTTGCTTAGATACCGTCAAACCAAACCAACGATCAAAAACATTATTTCGATTTGTTTACTTCTTTTTACAGCCACTTTATACAAAGAACCGGCAGTCGTTGGCCCGCCGATATTGATGGCTTATGCCTTAATTTACAAAGTTAAAAATCTGAAACGTTGGCTTACTGCATTAACGGCTACTTTAATTTCCTATTTTTTTCTCAGGCTGGTTGTTGTCCAAACTCCAATCCAGCATCCGCTTTATTCGGATATCTCCGAGGCAGGACTTGCCCAAAGATTAATTACCATACCGGCAATAATTTTCCACTACTTGTCCATAATTTTCTACCCCGGGCATCTGGCAATCTCGCAGCATTTCGTTATTAAAAATCCTACCCTTATTAACTTCGTCCTGCCGCTTCTTTTAATTTTAGCAATACTGATTCCCTCAGCCTTTTTAGCCAGAAAAAATAAACTTATACTTTTTGCTTTATCGTGGCTGATCATTTCTTTGGGACCGATCTTAAATATTATTCCTCTTGATATGACGGTTGCCGAACGCTGGCTTTATTTTCCATTGATAGGTTTTTTACTACTGGCAGCCGGATTTTTGAAAGAGATAACGAATCTTAAGCTTATCCATTTTATTACCATATTCCTGTTGCTATCGTTGGTGCCTTTGTCAATCAGGACCATAATCCGAAACCGGGACTGGAAAGACGGTCTAACGCTCTATACCCATGATGCGGGAATAAACAGCAATAGTTTTGACCTTGAAAATAACCTGGGGGTTGAGCTTTTCCGGTCCGGTAAAATCACCGAAGCCAAAGAACATTTTCAAAAATCAGTCGATATCCAGCCTAAATGGCATTTTGCTTTAAATAATTTGGGCGCCGTCTACCAAAACGAAAAAAATTATCCCAAAGCTAAAGAGCTATATAAGAAAGTTTTGGAAACTTCAGATTACTATCTAGCTCACGAAAATTTATCTTCGATATATTTGGCGGAAGAAGATTATCGGCAGGCGCGGGATTTTACGGATAACGCTTTAAAAAAATTGCCTAATAACTCTCTTTTATGGTTAAACCTGGCAATAGCCGAATATAAATTGGGCAATAAAGAGAAGGCTCTTGAGGCTGCCAAAAACTCCTATCAGCTAAATCCCAATCCGCAAACCCGTTATATTTACTCGCAACTATCCCAGGATAAAGAGCTAAAATTTGAGTAATTAATCGCGCAATTATCACGCAATAAATCGCGCAGAGTATGGTATAATACTCTCATGTTCGTACCCAAGTATTCAATATCCCCCGAAGTCTTCGGAGCTATCTCGGAAATTACAGAAGTTAAAGTCATAGTTGAGAGAAGCCGGGTTTTGCCCTTGAATGAACTTCAGCTTAAGCGCGAGGCGATGATCAGGATGGTTCATACATCGACTTCGATTGAAGGCAATACGCTGGAGGAATATCAGGTCGACAAAGTTTTGTCGGGGATGTCTATTGCTGCCGACGATAAAAGTATCATTGAGGTAAAAAATTATCAAACGGCTTTAAAAGAAGTTGAAAAGCTGGCAGACGGGGGTAAAACCTTAGATGAAAAAACGATCCTAAATTTACATTCGCTGGCGATGAAAGGACTTTTGCCGGCCGAAAAAATCGGCAAATACCGCCCAGGGCCGATTTATATTGTCGATGATTTAGGTGACGGCAAAGAAAAATTAAGATACCGCGGACCGGCGGCAACAGAGCTGAAAAAACTGGTTAAAGAATTACTGGATTGGCTGAAAAAAGCCGATAAAGATAAGCTCCACCCGATTTTAAAAGCCGGGATTTTTCATACCCAATTTGTTCATATCCATCCGTTTTCCGACGGCAACGGCCGGGTCACCAGGCTATTAACTAATCTTTTACTTTATAAAGACAACTGGGATTTCAGGAAGGTTATCGTCCTGGAAGAGTTCTACAATAAAAACCGCCAGGATTATTACAATGCCTTAGCTTACGGATGGGAACAGGATTACCGGGACGGAGCTGATTTAACCGACTGGTTAGAATACTTTATGGCCGGTTTTTTAGTGGAAAGCCGCAAAGTAGCCCAAAAAATCCAGTCCATCGGTTTGAGCAAATCGCACGATAAGGCTTCAACCATTTATCTTGACCCGCAGGAAATTAAAATTATGGATTATCTGGCAACCGCCAAGCAGTTTAAATCCGAAGACATCATGAAACTTTTAAATATCGCCAAGCGGACCGCCCAGCTTAAACTTAAAGGATTAGTTGAAAAAGAGCTAATCAAGTCTCAAGGCAAAGGCCCGGCCACATTTTATGTTTCATCCGAAGACTAAAATAGGCTTGAATTAAGCGGCTGTTTGTACTTGAACACTTCCGTTATTCCTTGGTATTTGGTGAATAATCCCGTTAGACATAATTTGAGGTTCGCTTATTAAGCCTGCACGTCTCCAACCTTCCCTAAAATTTTCCGGCCCTTTTGCGGGCATAGGTTGAAAATTCATGGTTCCCGCCCTAACCTCTGCAACTGTCGTAACCCCATCAACAATGAAAGCTATCTCATAGGGCCAGCCTGTTTCGTTTGCAAAGGTATGCATTAAATCATTCCTCAATTTTTCGTAAGAAGCAGGGTCTTGACGGTGTATACCGCCTCCATTCCCTAACTCCCGGTGGCTCAAATATTCAATGGGAGTAACTATGTACATTTTCGCACCCCTGCGCTCAAGCTCATCATAGATCTCTCTCATAGGCTTTGATGCATATACGCTATTTCTAGGTAAAATCTTTTGGAATACAAAGACATCAGGGATTTCCTCATTCGCATCGGAAGTCAAATATAATACCAATCTATCCCTTATGCTGGTATTTGTGGGATCGTACTCCGGCTCCAAAGCAATCAAGCCGATATTATCTCCCGGGTCGTAATTGTCCCCTACCAATTCCCGGACGAAGGGCGTAACCAGCCTAAACCCGGTCTTAGGTTTACGTTCTGTCCTTATAAAGTTAATATTCGGACGTTCACTATAAGCCATATAATGGTAATATAGGACTTTAATCGTCAAATATCAAATTTCGGGGTATTTTTAAAAATGTCCTTAGTGATTCCTGGTAAAAATGAGCCTGTTGCGCAATATTTTGCGCGATTGCTGCGCTATAAAAACTTCTGTTTCCAAGCAAAACTCCGGCCATAAATAAACACTAGTCCGCTTATGGGATTAAAACTGGACAGAATCAGGACTTTTAGATGAACAGTCCTTCAAGAGGGCCGGCTGAATAATCATTTGCCCTTTTGGGGTAAAACTCCCGGCTGCATAAAATTAACAAATTAGAAAAATCCGCCCAATCCTTTTGGGGAACAATTTTCATTAACTCCTCTTCTATTTTTACAGGATCACTATCATTATCTGTCAGACCGAGTTTTGGCGCCAGCCGCATGACATGAGTGTCCACAACAATCCCTGAATTTATTTTATAGGCATTGCACAAGACAACATTAGCGGTTTTCCGGGCCACGCCGGGAAGTGCATCCAGCTCCTCCATAATATCCGGCACTTTGCCTTTATGTTTTTCAGCGATAATTTTACAGGCAGCCACTATATTCTTAGCTTTATTTGAATGAAAAGTGACTTTGGAAATCGCTCTGTCTATTTCTTCGGGTGAAGCTTTAGAAAATGCTTCGGCATCGGGATATTTTTTAAAAAGTTCAGGCGTAACTTTATTTACCAGTACATCGGTACACTGGGCTGCCATAATAGTTGCAACTAACAGTTCCAACGGATTTTTAAAATTCAAAGCAGTAATCGGATTAGGATAAATTTTCCTCAGTCGCCTAATGATTTCCTGCACTTTATCTTCTTTGTTCATTTTTAATGTCGGGGACCAGGGAATAACAACCTCTCGCTTCGCTCGAGAACGTTGCCTTTGGCTTCTCCAAAGGTTGAACCAGATTAAAATCTGCTTCTTCCTTCTTTCCCAAAAAGCCTAGAACCTGATACTTCGTATCAGAACCTAGGTTTTGTCGGGGACCAGGGAATTGAACCCTGTACTTCCCGCTCCCAAAGCGGGCGTTCTACCGATGAACTAGTCCCCGAAATATAATCTGAATGTTCATTGGCAAGCTTTGCTTACCGATGAACTAGTCCCCGAAATATTCCTATTTGTGCCGCGAGTGGGATAATACACTCTTTGCTTCGCAAAGCCGAACCAAATCAAAGATTTCAGTTCTTCGTCCAATACTCGCTCAAAATTTTTTAAAATCGACAAAGCCGATTTCAAAAACTTTGTGCCGCGAGTGGGAGTCGAACCCACAAGGCCGATGGCCATTGGATTTTAAGTCCAACGTGTATACCATTCCACCACCGCGGCAAAAACCTATCCGTAATATTTTAAAGGGCTTAAATTAATACTAAACGCTTAATTGCCTACGGCAAACCATTCCTCCTGGGTTAATGTTTATTCTTGTCCTGCTATCGCAGGTAAATTGTATTTAACCCGTTGAATTGTCATTTAGACAATTCAACCCACCGCGGCTCACTTCCGTATTTTAGCAGAACAATATACAAAGTTGTAGCCGAAGTCTTCAAATTTATCCTATAGTTGACTTGACTTCCTAAAAGAAAGTATAATTTAGTTTCTACTTGGCGGGTTGTAATTACTCTTGTTGATCTGCCAAAATTACCTGAGGAGGCCAAAATGGTTAAAAAAGACGGATACGAAAAATTCAACAGCTGGCTGGAGAAAATTGCGGTCAAGATGACAGAATGGATCGGCACGACCCAGTCTTTAATTGTCCACACATTTTTATTCGGAGGCGCTTTGGGATTAATACTCTTCGGCTTTGACTCGGCCAAAATATTGCTGCTTCTGACAACAGTCGTTTCTTTGGAAGCAATTTACCTCTCGGTTTTTATCCAAATGACCGTTAACCGCAATACTAAATCTCTTGAGGAGGTAGAGGAAGACATTGAAGGGATTCAGGAAGACGTTGAAGGACTGGAAGGTGATGTTGAGGAAATTTCCGAGGAAATCGAAGATATCCAGGCCGAAGATGTTAAAGATAATCTTGAAGAGGCCCAGGCAAAAGACAGTCTTAAAAATATAGAGGAAGATTTAGAGAAATTACAAAACGATATTTCCAGCTTAAGGGATAACCTGTCAATACACCAAAGCTCAAAAAAATATCTGAACGGCTAAAAAATTAGTGTATAATCGGCCTAATGGAAAACTGCATTTTCTGTAAAATTGTTAATGGTGAAATTCCTTCTTATAAAGTCTGGGAAGATAAAAATAACCTGGCTTTTCTTTCAATTGCCCCGATAATGCCCGGACACACCCTGCTAATTCCCAAAAAACACAGTGAATATCTTTTTGACATGGAAGATGAGCAGTTAGCGGATTTAATTAAAGCCGGCAAGCCAGTTGCCCAAAAATTAAAAACAGCTATGAATCCGAAAACCGGCAAAATCGGCATTATGGTTGCCGGACTTGAAGTGCCTCATACTCATATTCATCTGATCCCCATGGACTCAGAAGGTGATTTGACGTTTGCTAATGCAAATACTGTTTCGCAGAATGAACTTAAACACATCATGGAAAAATTAGCCTCCATGTCATAGAATTCGATGAGTGCTTACGCATTAAGGATTAATGAAAAAAATCTTTAATCTTTAATCTTTAATCTTTAATCAATGAAAAATATAGTTGCAGTTATTGATGCCGGGGGAAGAGGTTCGGCATTGGTTGATGCTTATGCTAAATCGCCTGCAGTTTCCGAGCTAATCGCAATTCCCGGGAACGATTTAATGCAGATTAACACTGACAAGCCCGTTCATACATACCCGGATTTAAAAACCACCTCAAAAGAAGAAATTTTAAAAATCTGCAGGGAATTTGAAGTTACCTTAGTAGACGTAGCCCAGGATAATGCAGTTGAAGCCGGTGTGTCTGATTTTCTCAGGGAAAACGGCTTCAAAGTCACCGGTCCGTCCAAAGACGCCGGAAGACTTGAATGGGATAAGGCCTGGTCAAGGGATTTTATGGTTCAATACGGCCTTCCTGTCCCTTCGTATAAAGTCTGCAAATCTAAGGCAGAGGGTTTAAAGTTTTTACAAACTCAGGCAGATCAGGCCTGGTTCATCAAAGCTGCAGGTTTAGCCGAGGGCAAAGGTGTAATTCCGGCCGGAAATAATGCAAAAGCGGTTGAGGCAATTGAGCAAATGAGCAAATTCGGCGCTTCGGGAGAGACTTTTTTGATCGAGCAGGCTCTAATCGGTGAAGAATTCTCGGCTTTTGCTATTTCCGATTCCGGAGGCTATCAATTCCTGGGGATGGCTCAAGATCACAAAAGAGTTGATGACGGCGATTTAGGACCTAATACAGGCGGTATGGGCTGCTCAACGCCACCGCTGGTGGTAAATTCAAATGTCAAAACTCAAATTTCAAATATATTTAAAAAGACTTTTGAAGGATTAAAGGCGGAAGGGTTACCCTATCAGGGGGTACTTTATTTAGGGGGTATTGTCGTTGAAAACAAAGTTTTCATTATTGAATATAACGCCCGCTGGGGCGATCCGGAGGTTGAATGTATTTTACCGGGTATTAAAAATGACTGGTATGAAGTCAGTCTTGCAGTTTCACAAAACAAGTTAAGTGATATTCGAATTGAACAGGATAATTTCTCAAGAATAGTAGTTGCCGCCTGCTCTTTAGGCTATCCTGAGGATTATTCCAAGGTAAAAGGCAAGGAAATCTTGGGATTAAATGAATTAATTCAAACACCCGGAATTAGAGTTTACGGGGCAGGCACAAAACTGGTTGACGGAAAATACTATGCTCACGGCGGCCGCCTATTCTATGTCGTTGCGGAAGGAAAAGATGTTATCAAAGCCCGGAAAAAGGCTTACTTAGCTTTAGAAAAGGTCTCAATTCCGGGCGAAAATGGAGAAAACTTGTTACACTACAGAAAAGATATTGGTTATAGGGATGTTCAAAGACTCCAAAAAGGTTCTGTCTTGTAATCTTCATGTTAGAATTTTAATATGTAAATTATGTCAGATCCTGATTTAAAAAAGTTTGTCGCCTTGGTTAGAGATGTTGTAAAGGAAGAATTAGAGCCTGTAGCCGAACAGGTTACAGGTATAGATAAACAAGTTACCGGGTTAACTGAACAGGTTACAGGATTAACTCAAAACGTTGATGGTTTAACTGCACGGGTTACAGGTATAGATAAACAAGTTACCGGGTTAACTGAACAGGTTACAGGATTAACTCAAAACGTTGATGGTTTAACTGCACAGGTTACAGGTATAGATAAACAAGTTACCGGGTTAACTG
>Ga0209542_10019030_pt1 | contig 11053 bp, 12 predicted proteins | sample RifCSPhighO2_01_FD_184028 | JGI IMG/M metagenome (GOLD analysis project Ga0209542, IMG submission 184028) | Soil microbial communities from Rifle, Colorado - Rifle CSP2_plank highO2_0.1 (SPAdes) (version 2) | ecosystem: Environmental > Terrestrial > Deep subsurface > Rock core/Sediment ...
AATGATATTCACAAGCAAAATAATTTAATAATCCGTCTTTAGAATCCTGCTCCATAATACCAACAACATCAACAAACCTTGGATGTCTGGAGTTTAATGCTGCTGATGCAGATGTAGACTCTACAAGATTATTCTCATCAAAAACTCTAGCTTCTGTAGTTTTTGTTTTTAATTTATATGGATTAATTACAACATCGCCCCTATTTTGTATTAATAATGCAAGAAGTATTTCATCAATTTCTCTCATTTGTGAAGGAACTTGATTGTAAGCTAAATTAATATTTGTTCTTGATAAATTACCATACAAGAAACCATTTCTTAACATTTCATCACCCATTATAGCAATACCCTCTAAAGTTCTAGTATCGGTTATATTAAATTGACCAGCATCTAAATATAAATGGACTGGTACATCATTAAGAGATGGATCTATTAAGGCAGCATAAAACCCATCAATAGGTCCTTTTTTATTTGGTATAGTTTCTTTTCTAATCCTGAGATCTTTCATCCAGTCTTCTAATGTCCCTCTTGTATTATCATCACAACCTAGAATTAAACGGAATTCTACTGGAAGTTTTGCTTGCGATACAAGATCTAATGCTTCTGGCACCCAGCCTATTATTTTTTTAATTTCAGCTTCTCTATCTAAAGTACTACTTATCATATATTCTCTTAATGTTGCTATTGTTGTTTTCATCTATACTCTAGACTAAGGCATAACCTCCTCAAGTAAGTATGCCGATTCTACGGCCCTTCTATCGTTTCCAGTAAGTTCTTGATGCACTATTCTAAGTCCTGTTTTATGACTAACAAGCGGTATTCCATATTTCTGAGCCAATTTATCTACATGTGGCAGGTATACATCTTCTCTATTAACTCCATCCCATGTAGTATTAACCCGAGCATTAACAACTAGCCTTGGCAGACCTATTTCTCCCGATCCAGAGAAAATATTTTCTATTTGATCTCTAGCCATTGCTTCACTAATATTAACAACAGCATATCCCGGATTTGCTCTTTCAAATCTATCTGTCAGGTCGCTATTCCATTCATTACTAAAAACAATAACTCTTTTAGGTATATCTCTCTCCATATTATATCCCCCCATATATATTTTATAGTATACATCTCCCCTACTCCCTATTTATAAAATTTTCCTTTTTGTTTTTCACTGCCGGTTGTAATGAATTTCCATATAGACAATATATCTTTTTGTTACATCATTGAGCCAATAATATATTTTAAGAAAATATTTATAAACTCAATATATCCAAGAAATCTAGGGGGATGGTATGCCAAAAGAAAGAATATTAATAACAGGATGTGGTGGAATGCTTGGTAAAGCAGTCTATGAAGTTTTTTCTAAAGAATTTGAGGTAAAAGCAACAGATATTGACATAAATGAATCTTGGTTATCCTATCTAGATGCAAGAGAATATGACTCTATAAAGAAAACAATAGAAGGATTTAAACCAAATTACATTTTTCATTTAGCGGCCCTAACAGATTTAGAATTTTGTGAAAAAAACCCAGATGAAGCCTACAAAACAAACACCCTAGGAACAGAAAATGTAGCAATGCTCGCAAAAGAGTTCGATATCCCAATGGTATATATTTCTACAGCAGGAATTTTTGACGGAAAAAAAGAATTCTATGATGATTATGACTTGCCAAATCCATTAAGTCACTACGGTAGATCAAAACATATGGGCGAATTATTTGTTCAAAATCACCTAACTAAGTTTTTTGTTTGCAGGGCAGGTTGGATGATGGGCGGCGGAAAAAAAGATAAAAAATTCATTCCGAAAATAATAAATCAGATAAAAGAAGGCAAAACAGAGCTACATGCGGTTGAAGATTTATATGGTACACCAACATACACAAAAGACCTTGCAAAAAATATTTTAGAGCTTATAAAAACAAAGCATTATGGTATTTATAATATGGCCTGTAATGGTGGCAGAGTCAGTAGATATGATGTTGCCTTGGAAATGTTAAATATATTAAATTTAACAGATAAAGTAAAACTAAACAAAGTGTATACTCATTTTTTCAAAGAATCATTTTTTGCCCCAAGGCCCGGTTCAGAAGCCTTGATAAATAGAAAACTAAATCTAAGAAATTTAAATAAAATGCGCGATTGGAAAATTTGTTTAAAAGAATACCTAGAAGATGAATGGGCAAATGAAATATGATTACATAATTCTCGGAGCAGGTGTAGCAGGATTGGCCTTTGCATATAAAGTAGCGAAAGAAGGAAACTCGGTTTTAATTTTAGAAAAAGAAAAAACAATTGGCGGTTTATCTAGGACTTTTGAATATAAAGGATTCAGATTTGATTTCTGCGCCCATAGATTCCATTCAGCAAACAAAGAATTATTAGATGAAATTAAATCCTTAGTTGGCCAGTCATTTAAAAAACATGTAAAGAAAAGCAGGATTTACATGTTTAACAGATACCTAAAATATCCTTTTGAATTGCCTAATTTATTCAGAGCAATGGGTCCAATAAGTTCAATTCATGCTTCTGTCTCATTCGGATATAATTCAATTTTAAGAAAGTTAAATAAAGATTACCTGGCCAGTAAACAAAAAGTAAGCTACAAAGACTGGTTTCTTTACTATTTTGGACATAAATTATATACCATTATGTGTTATCCATATACAAGCAAAATTTGGAATTGTGACCCCTCAGAAATATCAGCAGATTGGGCAGATCAAAGATTTCAAGGTTTAAAATTAAAAGAAATGATTAAAAAAACTTTTAAAAAAATAATCAAGTTAGATTTTTCCTCATACTCATTAGAAGATGAAAGTCTGGCTCCAGATGGGGGAGAATTTTATTATGGAGAATTAGGAGCTCAAGAAATACCAAATGCTTTTGAAAGAGCACTCAAAAAATACAATTCCGAAATACTTACAGAAGCCAATCTAACAAAGATATATGAAAAACAACTAAAAGTAGATTACTCGTTTAAAGAAAAAAAATATTCAGCAGAAGCAAATAAAGCGATCATAACAACAATACCGCTACATGTTTATTATGAACTTATGGATAAAAAAGATAAAGATATAGAAAAGGTACTCAAAGAATTAAAGTATATGGATATAATATTTATTTATCTTTTCTTAAATAAAGAAAGAATTAGCAATGACCACTGGTTGTATTTTCCAGATAAGGATGTTGTTTTCAATAGGGCCGTTGAATTCAAAACCTGGTCTAAAAAAATGGCACCAGAAGGTAAAACAGCAACCTGTCTGGATATTACATGTTTTGAAGGTGATGAAACTTGGAATAAAACAGACCAACAATTAGTCCAAGAATGTATTGACTCCGCTGAAAAAGCAAAGCTAATAAAAAAAGAAGAGGTTTTTGATTCAAAAGTGATAAGAGTTAGAGATGCCTATCCTTTCTATGATTTAGATTATGAGGAAAAATTAAAAAAAATTGTAAGTTTTATTGAAGAATCAGGAAAAATATTCTGCTTAGGAAGAACAGGTATTTTCAGATACAATAATTCTGATAATTCAATAGAAATGGGATTTGAATTAGCAAAAAGATTGCTTTCTAAAGATAATAGATCGCTTCTTGATTATACCATAAAAAAAGTTAGCTATTGATGTGGTTTTTCTTCTATTCTTTTCGATGCATACTGTCCAATACAAATTTATTACTACTAATCTGCCGATATAGATAAGTCATAGGCCCGGTTTCAAGATAATATATGGGAACATATCTTACTATAGTCTCTCTTCTACATCCGGTTTGTTTTGCCCCAAATCTTTTAGCTTCATCTAGGGTTAATTCAAAACCAGGAACAATTCCATTAACTTTTGTATCTATATTTGTCATAATATAATCACATAAGATTTATTTGCGGGGAACAGGATTCGAATTCGCAGAGCCGTTCTTTTCCGAGGTTTTCTTTCAAGAAAAGCTCTCCTGCGTAGGCACTAAGCCAATACGTCTTGAGCGTATCCCGTCAAGTCGATTCTTTCCGAGGTTTCTTCCTAAGAAAGCTCTTTGACCACTCCGGCATCCCCGCATGAATTAGAGACATTAAACTAGATTTATAAAATTTATTATTTGATAAAAACAAAGAGAGCATAGAAATAAATGGCGAAAGATTTATAAACAAACCAAAGTTATATATATTAGTAACCTTAGTTAATTATAACTTTAGATCAAAATGGTAAAAATTCCATTAATATTAAAATTGAAGAAAGAATCTCAGAAAAATCTAGCGAGAGCTCAGGACATGATTGTTGAAGAATTATTTAAAATATTTGACAAAGCAGTTTTGCATGGAGGAACAGGTATATGGAGATGCTATCAAGGAAACAGATTTTCAGAAGATGTTGATGTTTATATCCCAAAGGATTTAAGAAAGCTCGATCAGCTTTTTGATAATTTACAAAAAAAAGGGTTTGTTATAGTAAAAAAGAAGGTAAGCGAAAAAAGCCTTTATTCTAATCTGAAGCTAGATACTTTTTTTGTTAAATTTGAGGCGCTATTTAAGATTATTAAAGGAGAATTAAAAGAATATGAAACCGTTGAAGGCAACTTTCTTACTGTTCAATGTTTAGGCGTTGAAGATATAATCAAAGAAAAAATTAACGCGTATTCCAATAGATTAAAAGTTAGGGATTTATATGACATCTTCTTCTTGTTAAGATATTTAGAAAATAAGGAAAAGATCAAAAAAGAACTTAAAAATTTTATAAATAATTTTAAAACACCCGTTGATGAAGAAAATTTAAAAATTTTGATTATAGATGGGCTTATTCCTAAAGTGGGAGATATATTAAATTATATTCAAAGAGAGACAAAATAATGGGAAAACAAAAATATCTTTCAAGCGTTAATTCCTTATTTAAAAAAAGTTCAGTAGTTAGTTTTAATTCTATTGAGAGAATAGTTAAAAATAAAAAAAACTATACAAAGCAGCTGATAAGAAATTTAATAAAACAAGGAAAAATTAAGAAATTAGCAAAAGGATACTATACTTCCCATAATGAAATCTCTCTCATTGTATTCTGCTTTAAACCTGCTTATCTCGGGTTACAGGATGCACTAAGTTATCATAATCTATGGGAACAAGAAACTATTCCAGTTATTATAACATCCAAAAAAGCAAGGCAGGGCATAAGAAATATCTTGGGGGTTAATGTGTTAATTAGAAGGATAAACAGAAAATATCTTTTTGGCTTTGAATATTACAAAAACGGGGATTTTTATTTTCCTTATTCAGATATAGAGAAAACATTCATAGATATGATTTATTTTAGGCAGCCCTTGGATAAAGAGGTTGTTCTCGAATTCAAAAAAAAGATGGATAAAAAGAAATTAAAGTTATATCTAAAGAAATATCCAAAAAAATTCATAAAAAAAATAGATAACATTTTAAAATTTAAATCTACCTGATTATCAGACTATTATTTTTATAAATGAATAGAAAACATTTATAAATATTACAATTTCAATTTTTAAAGAGGTGTTAGTCCTCAGACTTATTCTGAGAAAATTCAAGGACAGCAAAATGTCAGAAGAAATAATAAAATTAAAAGATGTTTGTAAGATTTATCCTATGGGAGAAACAGAAGTTAAGGCTTTATGCGATGTCTCAATAGATATAAAAAAAGGAGACTTTGTAGCAATTATGGGCCCATCTGGCTCTGGTAAATCTACCGGTTTAAATTTAGTAGGAAGCTTGGATTTACCAACAATCGGTTCTATATATTTGGATAATCAAGATATTTCACATTTAACAGAATCAGAATTAGCTCAAATCAGAGGTCAAAAAATCGGTTTTATTTTTCAGCAGTTTAATTTAATCCCAAACTTAACAGCAAAAGAAAATGTAATGCTACCCTTATTATTTCAAGGAATTGAAAAAGAAGACCGAGAGTCTAGAGCAGAAGAATTGTTAAAATTAGTAGACTTACAAGACAGGATGGAGCACTATCCAAATCAGCTCTCGGGAGGCCAACAACAACGAGTAGCTATAGCAAGAGCATTAGCAAATAATCCAGAAGTTATTCTTGCAGATGAACCAACAGGAAATTTAGATACAAAAACAGGGGAAAAAGTATTAGAATTTCTAAATAAACTAAATGAAAAAGGAACTACTATTATTATGGTTACCCATGACCAAAATTTAGCTAAAGAACACGCAAAAACAATTTACTCATTAAAAGACGGCTCTTTAGAAGGCGTTTATAAAAGAACTAACAAAAGCTGGAAAAGATTGTAAAAGTTAGTGTAACTTTATAGTAACAAAAGCTTTATAAATAAACTATATCTAAACTAGCTTAATAAGGAAGAATCAATATGAATCATAAACTTATCAGTTTTTTAGTATTCTTAATATTAAGCATTAATCTAGCTTCAGCAGTATCAGTTAGTAATATTCAGGCAAGCACAATATTTCCAGGAGAATCAACCTATGTGTCTATAACTTTAGAAAATAACTTAGATGATACAGTTGAAAAACTCTCAATTTCTTTAGTTTTAGATAAAACTCCATTCATCACAATAGGAAGCTCGGAAAAAAGTATAGATGAATTAAAGGAAAACAGGCAAAGAAATTTTGAATTTCAAATTAAAGCTCCAAATGACATTAAACCAGGGAATTATAATATACCATACTCAATATCATATAATTTAAATGATCAACTAGAGCAAAAACAAGGAACTTTTGGCATAACCGTAGATGCTAAAACAGAATTAAGTTTTTCAGGTGAAGTAGAAGATAATATCGTGGGAGAAAAAGGAAAAGTATCTTTAAAAGTAATAAATAATGGTCTTGCAGATTTAAGGTTTGTTTCAGTTAAGCTTGTTCCAGTTGGTTTTACACTTACATCACCTGATGAAGTTTACATAGGAACAGTAAATTCAGATGATTTTGAAACAGCAAATTTTGATGTTATTTTTACAGATAATAATGCAAAATTAAGTTCAATAGTAACTTATAGGGATTTTAATAATAATGTAAGATCAGAAGTTGTTGATATTCCTTTAAATATTTACACAAGAGAAAAAGCATTGGAACTTGGTTTAATAAACAAAAGCTATACTTGGATTTATGCTATAATAGTCTTAGCTGTTTTAGTTTTGTGGTTTGTTTATAGGAAAATTAAAAAAAGAAGAAGAGTAAAAAAATTAAATAATAAATAAGGAGAGAAAATGAGCTTAGATAAAAAAGTAGATACGCGTGATTTTTTTAGAACCAGGGTAGTATACTTAAACAGGGGAGAATATGTTTCGTATAATCGAAAAGGAAAGCCAATAGACCATTCACCACAATATGAAGAACTTATGGCAAGAGTACGTACAAGTATGAAACCATTAGATAAGAATTAAATTAATATTTTAAAGACTAAGATGAGAGACTATTTCCTTCTCGCTTTTAATAATCTAAAGCACCGAGGTTTAAGATCCTGGCTAACCATTCTTGGAATTTTTATAGGGATAGCTGCGGTAGTTGCTTTAATCTCTCTAGGCCAAGGATTAAAAGAAGCAATCACAGGCCAGTTTTCAACTTTATCAGCAGACAGGTTAGTTATTACAAGTGCAGAAACAGGTTTCGGACCTCCTGGATCAACAGCAGTTAGAAAACTTACAGAACACGATTTAGATGTAATAAAAGAGGTTCAAGGAATAAAAAAAATCATCTCAAGATTGCTAAGAGTAGTCAAAGTAGAATACAATAATAAGTTAAATTTTATTTTTACAGCAAGCATACCAAATAACAAAGAAGGTGCTGAAGCAGTATATGAAGCGTTCAATTTAAAGATAGAAAAAGGAAAAAAACTAGAATCAGGAGTTAGAGGAAAAGTTATTTTAGGTAGTGATATAGTTTCCTCAAATACATTTAATAAACAAATTGAAGTTGGAAAGCAAATAAAAATTCAGGATAAGGAATTTGAAGTTATTGGAATTCTAAAAAAATCAGGATCATTTCAGGTTAATCAGGTTATTCTAATGAGTGAAGAAGATATGAAAGATATTCTCGACATAAAAGACGAAATTGATATAATTGCTGTCCAAGTCTATGATAAAAACAAAATTGAAGATATAGCAGAAGAAATAAAAAGAAAGCTAAGACAAGACAGAAATCAAAAAGAAGGAGAAGAAGATTTTTCAGTTCAAACACCAGTTCAAGCTCTTTCAGCAATTAATACAATCCTTAATATAATTAATCTAATTGTTACAGGAATAGCTGCAATTTCCTTGTTAATTGGTGGAATTGGAATAGCAAACACAATGTTTACTTCTGTTCTAGAAAGAAGAAAAGAAATTGGAGTTATGAAAGCAGTAGGAGCAAAAAATCAGGATGTGCTTAAAATTTTTGTTATAGAATCAGGATTGTTAGGTTTAGTTGGTGGCATAGGTGGAGCTTTAATTGGTCTTTCATTAGCTTATTTAACTTCATTTTCAGCAAATTCCGCTTTAAACACAGATCTATTCAAAGTATCACCTTCAGTTCCACTACTCGTTGCTTCAATTTTATTTGCTATTATAACAGGAATTATTGCTGGTTTGATTCCTTCATATCAAGCTTCAAAACTAAAACCAGTAGATGCATTAAGACAATGATACAGGACTATTTTTTCATCGCAATAAAAAATCTTAGGAAAAGAAGATTAAGAAGTTGGTTAACTATAATTGGAATTATAATTTCCATCGCTACAATCTTTGTTTTGATTAGTTTATCTTTAGGCTTGGAAAAAGCAGTTCAGGAGCAATTTCGTTTGTTAGGAACTGATAAAATTTTCATCCAGCCAAAAGGACAAGCAGGTGGTCCTGGAACGGCAAGTTCAGTTTCCCTAACAAAAAAAGATGTTGACATAATTGAAAAAATCCAGGGAATAAAAAAAGTAACTTTTTGGGCGGCAGGAAATGCTAAGGTAGAGCATGACAAAAAAATAAGATTCGTTCCTGTTATAGGCATTGACCTTGATACAAGTGACTTGTTTACTGAAACAGGAGCTTATGACGCACAAGAAGGCAGACTTTTGAAAAAAGGAGATATTAAAAATATTATGGTTGGTTCTAGATACAAAAATGATTTTCTTGGAAGACCAATAAAAATAGGAGATATGATTTTTATAAATAATGCTCCATTCAAAGTTAAAGGCATATTAAAGCCAATAGGAAATCCAACTGACGATTCCTTAATTTACATGCCTCTTGAAGATTTTCGTCCTTTATTTGATATACCAGAAAGAATTGATACTATTATAGCCCAGATAGAGTCTGGAAAAGATATAAATAAAATCAGTAGCTCAATAGAGAAAAAGCTGATTAGTTCAAGATCTTTAGATAAAGATAATACAGATTTCATAATACTAACTCCAGAAGAGCTTCTAGAAAGTTTTGGAAGCGTTCTTACTATAATAACCGCTTTTTTAGCAGGAATTGCAGGTATTTCATTGTTAGTAGGAGCAACAAACATAGCCAACACCATGTATACTTCAGTAATAGAAAGAACAAAAGAAATTGGTGTAATGAAAGCAATTGGAGCTAAAAATTCAGATATACTAATAATCTTTTTGATTGAGTCAGGTCTTATAGGTCTTTTAGGCAGTATTGTAGGAATTTTACTTGGAATGTTGATAGGCAAATCTATAGAATACTATGCAGTAGAATACCTAGACACAACACTATTGCAAGTTTCATTTCCGTCTTATTTAATCATAGGATGTTTACTATTTGGATTTCTTGTAGGAGCAATTTCAGGCTCATTGCCATCTTATCGAGCATCAAAATTAAAACCAGTTGATGCTTTAAGATACGAATAATTATTTACTAACAAACTTATTATCTTTAATATAAAATCTTAAATTTTTATCCAAATCTTTTTTTACTCCAATTCTTTTAGAAGAGCCAATTTCAAATTTTTCTTTATTATCATGAACATTTATTTCATTAGAAAAAATATTTCCTTTATGAAGTTTTTTATCAATTTGTAAAGCTTTAGTCAATAATCCTGGACCAGAACATCTCAAATTAAAATTCAACGGTTCTAGTGCTCTTAATAAAACAGCTTCAGCTTTTCCATCTTTACCAGTAACAAAATTAAACATCCAGTTATTATGAACTCCGTAAACTAAAACAGTTCCACATTCCATTTTCATTGTCTCTCTCAAATCTCCATTTTGAACAGCTCTGGAAGCAGGATCTTTTTCATCATAATAAGCCTCAGTTTCAACTATCTTTGCCTTCATTTCCTTCCCATTTAATTTTCTTATCAATATTTTTCCAAGTAATTCTTTAGCAACAATCTCAGCATTTCTTGAAAAAAAGTTTTTATCTAGTTTCATGAACTTAATGTAAAAACAAGGTTTATAAATAATTTACCTTTATTAATCTTAATGAAAAACAGCAAGAGGAACGTGTTTCTTTTAGGCTTAGTCAGTTTATTTAATGACTTTGGTAGCGAAATGATTTTCCCAATACTTCCCATATTTCTTGCGTCTATGGGTGAAACAGGACTTATTATTGGATTAATAGGCGGTTTAAAAGACGGCGTAGCAAGCATTTTAAAATTTCTTTTCGGTTATTTATCTGATAAACAAAATAAAAGAAAAGTCTTTGTAGTTTCAGGGTATTTTACTTCATCAATATCAAAAATTCTACTATCATTATCAACATTATGGACCCATATACTAATTTTCACTTCCTTAGATAGAATAGGCAAAGGAATGCGTGATTCTCCAAGAGATGTTATTATCTCAGAATCAATGAAAAAGCATAGAGGAGAGGGCTTTGGAATACAGAGAGCATTAGATACATTAGGTGCTGTTTTAGGATCATTTTCAGTTTTATTGTTAATTTGGTATTTAAATCTAAGTTTCAAAAAGATAATTTTTATCGCAGGTTTAATCTCATTATTATCCCTATTGCCATTAATCTTTGTAAAAGACATTAAAACAAAAAAGAAATTAAATTTTAGCATAAAAAACCTTTATTTATCAAAAAAAATTAAAAAATTCTTTATAATCTCTTCAATATTTGCATTAGCAAATTTCAGTTATATGTTTTTCGTTT
>Ga0209542_10019032_pt1 | contig 11051 bp, 7 predicted proteins | sample RifCSPhighO2_01_FD_184028 | JGI IMG/M metagenome (GOLD analysis project Ga0209542, IMG submission 184028) | Soil microbial communities from Rifle, Colorado - Rifle CSP2_plank highO2_0.1 (SPAdes) (version 2) | ecosystem: Environmental > Terrestrial > Deep subsurface > Rock core/Sediment ...
CCACTAGAAGGACTATTGCTGCCATAAGTAATCCCAGAACCCAGCTTGCTGCTCTCTTGTTGCGTTTCATTCTGAACAGCACGTTACCTCAATCCCAATACAGTTCAGCTTGCCATAGCTTATTCCGCCTGTCTCCTGGCATTTTGTGATTGGTCTGCATGTCCTTGATGTTCCTGGAATCTCGCACTGCTCTCCTGAGTATGTCGCTGATGTCTTATTCAGGCTTATCCTTGTCTTTCCAAGCTGGCCGGTCATTATGAGGAGCACAACAACAAGCACTATAAGCGCCATTACAGCTATTATTATCACATTCATTGAGAGCTCAATTCCTTTTTTTGATCTCATTCTTATTCCTCCATCATATGTTTAGCGGATTATATCTGATATAATAAGTGTCTATCGGAGCTCCATCAAAAGTTTCCAGCTCAAACTTATTGATTTGAGGTTCAAGTAAAAAAGCCTGGGCAGAATAAGAGCCAGGCTGGCTTATCTCAGGGAAATTGTTTATTATGAGCATACAGTTGCATTCAAGATCATAATATATCATGTCATTTTCTATGGGCATATCAATGCTTGCAATCTCACCTTCTTTCAGCTCAACATAACTTATCTGGTCAGAGCCCTCAGCATAATAATAGGCATTGAAGATTACCTTGCTCTCCTGTTCAGCTGGCTGCTCTGGAGGAATCACAGGCTCTTCAGCTGCTGGCTCTTCCCCTTTCTCAGCCTTTAGGTACACCCTGCTTGAGTCAACAGCATTTCCATTTGCATTATATCCCACAATGTGCATTTCATAATCTCCTTCTACATCAAATGTATAGGAAAAGCTTGAGTAATCTCCGCTACAGGGTGTTTCCTTATCCTTTACATTATCCTCCTTGTCAACACAGCCCTCTTCCTTGCAGTACATAGTGGCACTGCATTTCTTTATATCGCCTGTTCCCTTGAAGAAGAATGTTTCAGACAGGGGCAGCTTATAAGTCTGGCCATTCTTGAGGGAGGTTCCATCTGCTTTGCCCAATCTTATGTCAAGCGCACCTTCTCCTCCTCCTTCTGCTGTTTCTGGCTTCTCACCAATGCAGCAGACCCTGCCGCTGCCGCATCCTCCTGACAGCACAGACCATGCTGATGATGAGGCAGCTTTGCTTCCAGGCGGGCACACATCTCCGATATGGCAGAAATACTCCTCTCCTGTATAGCTTGAGAACACCCCTCCACAGCCAGCCGATTTTGAGAACCTGCTGAATCCACCACCAACTATAAATAAAACAATGCCCCCTACTGCAACAGCAGCAATGGCTGCAATCAGGAGCCACCACATATTCTCCAACCCTTTCTTTGACTTGAGCATTTTAGGAAAATAAAAAAGAATCATCCGCCAACTGCTATGCAGCACACACCATCAACTACCATTCCTTCATCAAACTTGCTGTCGCCATCAAGGTCGCACTTGCCCTCAACAACCTTCTGGTATGTTCCTGAACATTCCTCTGTTGTCTTAACGCACGTTCCCTGGCACTTGTCAACGCTCTTTGTGAAGATGCCCATTCTTCCTGAGAATATGAGGATCAGGACAAAGAAAACAACCATAAGTATTGCTGCAACTATTATGAGATTAAGAGAGAGATCTCCTTTTTTCATTAGTTCACCTCGTTTATGCGCTTGATGCATGATAATCTAATAAGGCCTTATTATTGGGCTCTATATATAAAATTTTCGGTGGTTTCAAACCAAAAAGCCTTTAATATGGGTTTGAGCACACTTCCAGCATCACCTTTATATCTCCTGCATTTGTAGGCACCACAATCATTCCAGGCTTTTCCTTTATTATCAATGTTCCTCTGTTGAGCGAGGTCTCATTGCAACCCCCATACTCCATGAATATGCCTCCAAGAGCTTCTCCTGCTGTTTTGGGCGGGTCCTCTATCCTATAAACCCTGAACCTGTAGGCTAGCTTCTGCTCCTCAAGAGTTGCTTCAAGCACTTCTTTGACTTTCTCATCAAAATAAACGCATGGCTCTGCGCAGTCTATTGTAGAACCTTCTGCGCAGGCTTTAAGGACCTCCGTCATGTCTATGCCAAAGCAGCCTGCATCTGCTATGCTCATTGTATTCAGGACATCCTGGCCTATATGTGCCCTTACAAAGCCTGCCTGGGTGCTGGAAGGTGGCTTTGATATTGCCTTGAGCACAAAAAGAAAGCCTATGATCACAAGCACCACAACTATTGCAATGCCTATCATCTCAAGCTGCGCTCTCTTTCCAAAGCTTTGCGCTCTCTTTATCAAGCGAACACCTCTATGTCAAGTATACCTATTGAGTACTGGCCGTATCTTTTTGCAGGATCCTTCAATGATACTGGGACGCTTGTGAGTATTGAGCTTGTCTCCTGGCTGATCACAGGCGCATTGTCATATATCACAACAGCATCCTTCTGGTCTGGGAAAATCTCCCTCACAGTTATCCTGCTCTCTCCGAAATCTTTCTGGTAGAAGAGGAACTCGTTCCTGTTCTGCGGCCTGACTATGCTTGCGAAAGCCTTAAGCTTGTACTTGTCAAAGCAGATATCTATAATGACGCTTTTCTCGCTGCATGCCAGTTCAGGCATGTATATTATGTTCTGCGATATGGCCACTGCCTCCTCCTCAAATCTCTGCCTCTGGAGCTCCCTGATTGAGCCCTCCTGTATCTTTGAGTAGAATATGAATCCTATTGCGACTATTATGAAGAAAACCACGAGTATCATGACTGTCTCCATCATCTGTATCTGGGATTTTCTTGATCCCATCCTAATCTTCACTGTCTTTGTTCGGTCTAGCATGGTTTAGTATATTCCTGATCAGTATATCCTTGGGCATGAGCTTATGACTGCCCCTTCATTGAATGTTGTAAGGAGATTTATAGAGTCATACAATAAGGAGGGGTCATTTGATCCAAACCCATTAAAGTAAGTTGTTGCATAGAAGGCATTGCAGCCAGAGTATATCTCACCATCTACTGCCTTCTGGCTAAGCTGGCCTGCCCTCTCCTTGTAGATCCTTGCCACATAACCCATCTTCTTCACAGCATCATCCATATTGCATCTGAAATTCTGGAAGCTGTCTGAATATATGGCACCATATGCTGTCTGCATCCCAAGCGCAGGATATTCGTTTGTTGTCTCATCCTCATCATTGTCTGGCACAAAAACAGGGCCTTTCTTTTTGTAGAACTTAAGTTTGGCTCTCCCATTATACCATGCTCCTGCCGTACCATCAATCACAAGAGCAGTGACTATGCTGTCGCCTGCATCAGCAAGCCCAGAAGGCATTTGAGGAGGATTTGCGTCAGAGAAGAACACAAGCCTCACTTTCTGCTCGCCTTTGTATGCAATGGAATTTATGTCTGCAACAACATCATAACTTACATTCACAGGAAGCCCGTCAACAAAATCCCTTCTCACTGAAAGCGAGGGCCCGACAAGATAGTACTTTATCTCAGGCGTTGTCATATAGACAAAATTAGAAACTCTGAAGGGCATGTCCCAGCCCTGCGTCCAGGTAAGAAGCCTGTCGCTCTTCATGCTGGTAGGAGCAAAGACAACAAGATTGCCTTTACTCTTGGACATGCCCGCCAGAGAGAAAGTGCAGTCACAACCGCCACACGAGTATGACATCTCAGCCTCAAACATATCAATCACATCCTGCCTGTTCTCGCTAGTCTTCTGTCCTGAGAGCACCCTGTCCATCGAATTGAGGATATTGACTGCAAGCTTCTTGTCTGACACTGACTTCTGCTTGTTCACTATTATTATGAAGAACATAAGGATCATTGTTCCTGCAATGAGCACAAAGACCCAGTTGAACTGGACCTCGATGACGGCCTTTTTCTCCATTCTTTTTGGGCTCTTTATGATTTTCATTCTTCACTTTCTGTTTGGCCTTCTTTTCCTTGGATTTATCTGCTTCCTGAGATCATTGTATACATCCTCTTTCTTTCCTGGCTTCAGCCTTTGAAGCTCTTCAAAGGCTTCTCTGCCCCTCTTTGCTCCAACATTTTCAAGCCTCTTGTATATATCCTCTTCTTTCTCCTCCTCAAGCCTTCCAAGCTGCTCAAAGATAGTGGAAGGCTTTGGCGCAGCAGGAGCTTCAAGCGCTTTCCTCTCAAGCTTCTCTTCCTTCTCTTTGGGAGGCATAAACTTCTCTTTTAAAGCACCCAGGCTCAGCCAACCTTCTCTGTCAGCTTCTGTTATCTCTTTCTCAAGTGTCATCCTTCTCTTTTGGACAAGCCTTTTCTCGCCGAACTTTCCGAATATCTTCTCCCTCTCTTCAATCCTCCTGCTCTCAAATCCCTCTCTTCTCCGCCTGGCTTCTCCCTCTTTTCTTGCTCTTTCCTCTATGGCCCTTCTTTTCTGCTCCTCAAGAGCCCTTCTTCTCCTCTCTTCTGCAAGCCTTCTTGCCCTTTCCCTCTCAATATCCTCAATCCTGGGCATGGCAGTTGCAGCCCCTGCTTTTGCAGCAGGAACAGCCAGAATCTTTCTCTTATAGATCAAGTATCCTGCTCCTCCAACCATCATAAGCAGGCCAATGACTATGAACACTGTTCCTATTGGGAATTCTTCCTTCACGACAAGCTCAATCTTTTCCTTGCATTTTCCTGCAATGCAGTTGCCTGTAGTGCAGTCATCTCCGCTTTCGCAGCCTAAGCCAACATCACAGAGCAGCAATTGTTCTGATGCGCACACGCCTCCGCAGTCAACATCTGTCTCATCAGGCCCCTTAAATCCGTCCGAGCATGTGCTTTCAGCGCACACGCCCTCATCAGGATTGCAGAAGCTGCTCTTGCAGTCATCATCTAGAAAGCACATCTTGTCAGAATCGCACTTGAAGCCAAGATCAGAGCAGTATCCTCCGCAGTCAATGTCGCTCTCCTCATTGTTCAATGGGCCATTGAGGATATTATCATCGCATGCTGCTTTTGCACATATTCCATCTACACAATAGTTTGAATTGCAGTCTGTGTCTATAGTGCAGCTCTGATTTAGGTCGCATGGAGGACAGCTTCCTCCGCAGTCAATGCCTGTCTCATCCCCGTCTTTCTTTGCATCAGAGCAGTAGTCAGAGACCTCTACCTCAATAAGCTGTGTTCCAGTTGCATTATTGCCGACAAGGTCTGAAGCAAAGTAGCAGATATGGGATGTTTCCCTGACATCTGCTGTGAATGGGGGCCCTGGCAGTTTTATGTCTGCAGTGCAGTTCTCAACAGAGTTCCCTGCGCCGTAATAGAAGGCATTCTGGTCGCATCCAGACTCATCAGAGCACTCAAAAATCACCACTGTAAGCCCCCTTGATTTATTTTCTGATATTGTGACTGCTGGAGGGTTTTTCTCAAAACAAATCTCATTTTTAGGGTTGTAGCTTACTGTGAAAGTTCTTGGAGAGCCTTCAAGACCCACATTATTGACTGCCCTTACGCTGAAAGAATATGCTGTGTTGTTCTCAAGTGCAAAACTGTTGCCTTTGCTGTCCTCATCAATGCCTGGGAAAGGGCTTGCTATCCTGGTTCCATTGACCAATGTTTCTGTGCCCTTTCTTATGTCAAGCAGGAAGTGGCTTATGCCTGATTCCTCATCAACAGCGTTCAGCAAAAGCGGAGGCTCAAAAGCAAACTGGTCATTATAGCAGGTTATTAATGATCCATTCACATCAGGAAGGCCGGTTGGCTTTGTATTGTCAATTGTGAATGTATAAGCATAAGTCTGGTCCTGCAGTATGCCTGCAGCAGTGCTTCTGCAGTATATTGTGTTTGTGTATGTCCCATCTTTAAGCTGCCCAAGATTATATCTGTGGGTCTTCTGGTCAGGCATTGCCAGCATGCTTGTCTGCTGGCTTATGCTTCCTCCGCTTATCTGGCAGGAAGCCCTTTTGTTCGTCGTGGCAATAAGCTCTATTGACTTGTTTGTCGTGTATCTTGGGGGGAATACCACACCTATCCCAAGGCCAGCAGAAAGGTCAACCTCAATGTCCGCAGTCCTTTTTTCTGTCCTCCATCCTGCCCTGTCCTCGCACTGAGCATAGAATCTGTAGGTCGCCTTCTGTTCTGAGGGAAGAGCATGCGCCTGCCCGTTTTCCAGCTTGTATGCTTCAAAATTATAAAGATTGAAATTGTCAAAAGGAGTCATGTCTGTGTAGTTCTTGTCTTCTCCGAATGAATACCTGCATATCACAGGCTCGCCTGCAGTAATGCTGAGCACTGCCTGGAGCTGATCCCCTGTTTCAGGATATTCAACAATCTTTGGAGGCACGAACGTGAATGCGCTGATTGACGGCGGCAGGGTGTCAATATATATATCAAACCTTTTCTGGTTCACCCTCCCCAATGTCTGGTCTTTGCATAGTATGTAGAATTGGCCGTATGTCCCAAGGCCGAACATGCTGAAGACATTGGCTGCAGTGTGCTCAGGCTTCATCTCAGCAGGCGTCTCAAAAGGCCTCAAAGCAAGGCTGTTGAAGTTGTAGTAGGGATTGTCAACTCCAATCTTGCACTCTGTGTTCTCTGGCAGGCCATTCCTTGTTGTGCTTATTGTGAGGTTGTTCACCTCCATGTTTGAGACGCCAAGCCTTGGCTCAATGATTATTATATTTGTCTCTGTGATGTTCAGATACAGGTATTCATAATGGGTTGCGGCATTGCCGATAAGGTCAACTACCTGCAGCCTGAGAACAAAATACCCGTTGAACAATGGCATCTGCGGAGTTACACTGACAGAATTGCTGTAGACTTCTGTTGTTATGGGTATTGAGAGAGCAGGTATGCTGAGCAGAAACACTATGTTGCCTGTGCTGAGGAACTGCTGGAAGAGGCCCTGGTCCTTCTCCATCAATGCATCATTTATGCCGTATAATGTGGCATTCCTGAGCTCAATCTCCTCCTGGAAGTCAACCTCAATCGTGGGATTGACCTTGTTGATCCTTTTGAAATCATACAGAGAACCTGCTTGATTCATCTGAGGCAGCTGGCCCAAGGAGAATATCGCAATATTTGCAAGTATAAAAAAAACAAATACTCCTAATATGATCATCCTCTTTTTTAGTCTCATGTTTACTTCGGCTGCTAATGCTGTTTCTGCTGCTTTGTCCAAATCAGCTTATTGCTGTGCTGACCACATATGGCGGTTGCAGGTCAGCAACAACATACAGCGGAGTGAATGCAGCGTTTCCTGCATCATCCTCCATATAAACATTAAGCTTGTTCAGCGTTGTTGTGTTGAATGTGCCGTTGATCAGCATGGTCAGCTCAAATGTATTGCCCACAATATTGGCCAGCTCGCTTATATCCTCAAGGATGGGCCTCTTTCCAGGCACGAATACATAATCTCCAGGTATGATATAAACAGATCTTACATCATCGTCTGTGAAATTGCCCCTGACCCTTATCTCTGTCTGGTTTGTCACAAGCCCTGTGTCAAGGATCCTTGTAGGCATGACAGAGACATGCAGGTCCTTTACATTTGGAAGCGAGAGGTCCATATAAGTCTGAAGGTCTGCTGTGTCATAATTTCCTGCATAGTCAGCTATCTTCAGGCTGAGAGTGGTGTCTCCTTCATATTCCCTCTTTATCGCAGGATCTGAGAAATCTAGGGCAGGAGTTGTCCATTTGAAGTAATAATGTCTTCCTGCTCTTCCAACCTGAGTCAATATATAATACCTGTTTTTGAACAGCAATGTGGCATTGAGATCATGGACCTCATTATTCACAACAGCATCAAATACTATATCATAATCACCTCTGATCTTATCTGGATATACAACACTGCCTATGTCTGGAGCAACATCATCAATCACGAGCTTGTCAAGGAAGAGCGGTGATCTTGGTCCTTCTGCGCCATCCTCAAACAGCTTTCTCGCTTCAACAATTATCTGGTATTCATTCTCTACAAAACTTCCCCCTGGGCCCACGACATTGGGCACAAGCTCTGGATCAAACCTGCAGCCAGTGAAATAATTTGCATCAGCAGTCTCTTTGCAGGCAGGCACGTTTATGTAATTTCCTACGAAATTGTTGTAATACGCTGTTATCTCCACATCAATCGCATCCTGGAAGAACAATGAGAACTCAGGGGATTTCTTTGTGAACCAGACCCCATTGTAATATACTCCATCCCTCACATCAAAGACAGGAGCCATTGGAGAATCCTTATTCACTGTGAATATCCATTTTGGGCTGGCTGATGAAGTTGCTGTCAGGGGATTCAAGGCATAGTCAAATCCTGTGAAGTTGACGATGTATGTGCCGTCAAGCGTAGCTGGGATATGGGTGATATTATAATAATAATACTGCCCATCGCTTATATTTGTTATCTTCTCCAGCTTTGCTGTCTTGCCATTGAGGTAAAGCTTTACATTGGAAGTGTCAAGCTGAGAGCTTCCTATTGGCTTCCTCACGATTATTGATATAATTGTGTTCTTGTTCTCTGAGAACCCTTTCTGGGGCACCTGCTTTATGACCTCTGGAGGCTGCGGGTCATACACTATTGTATAAATCTTGTCAAGATAGCCTTCCTGCCCTCCACTGCTCTCTGGCCTGATGAAGAAATAATTTGTTCCTCTCTCAAGCCCTATATTTGCTCCGAACCAATCTGATGGATGCGCTGCATTGAAGACCTTTGCAGTGTCTTTCAGGTTCACATCCTTCTCAAGAGGATATTCAAGCTCCACCTGCTGGCCGTCAATATCAATTATCCTGTAATACTCCTTGTAATGGCCATAGCTTGTCCTTGGGTCCTTGAACTCAAGATAATTGCCTGGCATGACGCCAAAACCACTGATGCCAGCAAGGAAATTATACACAAAAGTCTCTCCTATGTTTCCCTGGAAATTTGTAAGCGAGCCTGTCTCTTTTGGATTGGCATTCTGCGCAAGGTCGTATCTCTGCTGCAGCTTTATGTCAGTAAGCCTCTGGCCAACATAATAATTGACTTTTGCTGTGCCTGCCTTTGCCTTACCTGTCACAAACAGCAGGTTCTGGTTTGTATAATATATGCCTCCCTCTTCATTCAATGGATAGAAGTAAGGCTTTGAGTTGTACTTGTCAAGTGCAGGCGCGAGATCTGCCTCAGGGACTGTGGTGTCAAAAACCAACTTCTCTGCATAATAATACTTGTTCTCCTCTGCTGCTGCCTCTACAGAGCAGAATTCTCCTGGCATAGCCACGACAGCAGTCACATTTATGCCCAATATCTTGTCCAGCATGCCTGGCAGGCTCCATGGGATTGTGAATGTGAATAGCTGTGTCTTCCCGAAATCCTCGCTCCTGAAAAACCTTACAGGGATGTTGTAGATCTGGTCCCCTTCAACCCTCACATCAGCTATTGCTGCAACAAGGTTCTTTGATGAGCTGAGCTTTATGATATAATCACCGTAAGCAACTGCCTTGAGCGGCTCTGAAGAGCCTGTCATCGGAGCCTTGAACACATCAATGTCAAGTATTGTTGGCAGGACATTTATCTGCACATTTATTGCATTTGTCTCTGTATTTCCTCCAAGGTCATTTGTTGTGAATCTTATCAGCTGTGTGGAGTCAACTGTGAAAGGATCACTGAGGCCTTCGCCTGAAAGCTCCTTTGTCACATCATTTCCAGTGGAAGGGTCAGTGTATGTGTAAGTTGTCCTGTCGCATCCAAGGTCCATTCCCTTCACATTCCTGTTCTTAAGGAACCAGTTGTCGCTGCACTGGATCATCAGGGTCTGCTTTGAGCCGTAAGTCTGTGACTGGTCAAAGCCATATGCTGCAAAAGTGCTCACAGCCTCAACTGCAGGAGGCTTGCTGTCCACTGCAAACCGTATCCTGTCATTGTTCTCTCCCTCTATTCCGTCAGCAAACCTGCACTTGACATCAAATGAATAAGGGGTTTCCAGCAGCACATATTGTGTTGTTGTGTGTGAGAGTCCATCAGGGCTGTCTATGAAGCTGAACTGCATGCTGTCATATCTCTGGTCTGTGCCTGTTGTCGGAGAATACTTGCACTCTGCCAGCTGGTCTGTGCCCACTGACATATCAACTGCAGTCTTTGTGACTGGATTGACTGGCTTGGGATCATGGATCCTGTTGTTGTCTATGCTGAAAGATACAACTCCATCTGCCTTGTTCCCTGCCCTGTTAGAGCATTCATAGACAAAGTGATAATTGTCATCAGGAAGATTTGTGTATGTCCGCGATATGCTTGATCCAGCGCGCAGCTGCACTTTGTCAATAACAACATCAGGATATGCAGGCACTCCAAGGTCATCTTCAAGGCGGGCTGAGCAAGTGACCTCAGAGTCTGTTGTGAGTGTTATTATCTCTGTTCTCTTGTTGTATATCTGTTTTCCTGCTGTGATGGCTGGGATCTTGCTGTCAAAAGCAACATCAATTGACTTTACCTCCTCGATATTGTGCGCGCGGTCCTCTGAGTAGTAGAACATTGTGTAGGCTCCACTATAATCAACACTCTTCTGGATGCCGCATGCAGTGCTCTCTGCAGGATAGCATGTCTGGCCTTCCTTTGCAAAGCAGAAATAGGTTATTGCGGGTTCGCTTGTCTCCAGCTTTATGTACACATCTCTCCCAAGGATAAGTCTGCCACTGTCTGCTGCTGCATCAGGCACAATCATTGTCTCTGGAGGGAGGTTGTCTGCCTGGCAGACTGTGTCATAGACAGAGCAGTCTGCTTTTTCATTTCCATCAGCGTCTTTGACACATGTGGTGCTGCCAAACTCGTCAACTCCCCACTTACATGTTCCAAACTTGAAATAGTCATTGCTTTGCTGAGTTATGGCGTTTGTTCCTTCAATTCTCTTTCCGTTTTCATCATATGTTGTGTCAATCTCAATCTCCTTTGCTCCTAACTCATCTGCATTTATGCAGTCATCCCTGCTTGTGTATGCCCTGCATCCAACCATGTTCTTTGATGTGCATCCAAGGCCTCCCCAGCTGTTCTTTGCATAATAGCAGTCTCCATAAAGCTTGCAAGTATCATCAGAGCATGTGCCGAAGAAAAGGTTTCTTTCTGGGCTAAGGTCGCTGTCGCATAAT
>Ga0209542_10019033_pt1 | contig 11051 bp, 7 predicted proteins | sample RifCSPhighO2_01_FD_184028 | JGI IMG/M metagenome (GOLD analysis project Ga0209542, IMG submission 184028) | Soil microbial communities from Rifle, Colorado - Rifle CSP2_plank highO2_0.1 (SPAdes) (version 2) | ecosystem: Environmental > Terrestrial > Deep subsurface > Rock core/Sediment ...
GACCGCACTCCAGGAAAGTGTGAAGACCGCTACAGCGGTCGCGACAACATTCGCCTCATCTTCCGCACCAATCGTTACAAAAGTCGCGAGTGCGGTGTTTGAAAAGACAGAAGCAATCCGCACCGCAGGAATTGAGTACTTGGAATCTAAACTCGATGAAGGAGAGCCGCTACCCGTCGTAGCCGCATCGGCGTCATCATCAGCTTCACCCGGCCTTGTCGCAGGTACGAGCACCGCACCTACTGCAAAGAGTGTAAAGGGATTCGGCACTTCCTCAGCAGCCGCTGCGAGCTCTGATTCAAGCTCGACACTTCACACCATCGGGCAAGCCGGCGCATCTGCACTGCTTTTCACAATGAAAAAAGTTTACATTTTTTACCCACTCTTTGCGTTTATATTTTTCTATCTTCTCTACCGTGCGTACCGCCTCTTCCGCCGCCCCAAATACTAGAGTGGATGGCAGTACAGAATCCCGCCCGTCGAAAACCTCAGCCACTCCCTCACCTTCCGTATTGTACCTAGATCAAAGAGAATAAGATCCAGCAAAAAAAACTATTATCGCAAGTGTAAGCAGAACGAAATGTACTGCTGAAAGACCGTGAACCATCATATGTGCCAATGAGAACTCTTCCTTTCTTTTAAATACGGCCGAGAAAAATTGTACAGTTTGATGTACTGCCATTAAAACAGTAGCGATTAGAAGAAATAAGCCCAGAAGTAAAGCGAGAAGAAGAGTAAATTCTGCTGCAGGAAGTACCGGACTTACTACGGAAAATATCAATGCAAGAGCGAAAGCTAGAAGTGCAAATGATTTTAATATCCTTTTTGTTTTTTCAAATTGTGGTGAAGAAATTCTTGTAGGGAGAACGGCAATAAGCATTATCGTTATGATGCAGAGCCACGCGATTATGCCTTCGCTATAGTTTTCGTCGCCGTAAGGATTCGGACTGGAAAAGAAATACGCAAACAATTGCAAAGCTAAACCTGCTGAAGCCAAAAGGAGGGCCAATGTGGTGTTTTTGGAAAGCATATTTAATATTCGCTGAACTTCTTAATTATCCATTTATAAATGCGTGTCCACAAGCCCCCTTTTGTTACTTGCGCAGCGGCAGCCACCTGATTGGTCGCCTTTTGCGGACCTGAACTTGTTGCCAATGTACCTACTGGCGGCTTGGATTTCGGTACCGGTTTGACAGCTGCCACTTTCTTCGAGACTTGTGCGGTCGTCGTTGATGGCGTTGCCGTAAGTTCTTGATTCAGGAGTGCAGCCGTGGTCGTTGTGGCGAGTGACACCGGTTCAGTGGACGTCGCCTCAAATAATCCCACCGGAGGGCCATTTCCCCCTCCGCTAGAAGGAGGTGGCGATTCCGGCTCTTCCTCGTGGAGATCTGTAATTGTTCCGTTTGTTGAGACAGAGAAATCCGCTTCCCCGTCTCCATCCTCGTCTACCTGAAGTTCAGAAATAGAATTTATGTCCGCTCCGACATTCAGCGCAACGACCGTTTCAGGAGTTACAGGTACGTTGTTAAATGAAATCGTGGAAATCACATTATCACCAGTGGACTCGCTAATAATCAGGGTAAACGTGCCAGAATCGTAGCCGTCTAATACTAGGTTATACGTAGTATCTGAGTCCGCGAAAACGTATTTCTGTTCTCCAAATGTCATGTAATACGTGCCAGGGATACCCTCTTCTACCTGATTGGTAGTGGTAGAAACACCCGTATGATTTCCACTGGCATCATAGAGATCTAGTGTAAGAGGTGAGTGCAATTCAAATAAAAGTCTTTTATTGGTTGCGATAGGGGCCGTTTGTGAAATGTACGTATAGATTGAAGATGCCTCGTCTTTAAGTTTCTCTACAAGGAAGGATTGCAACTCATCGACTTCAAAAATCGTCGAGTGTTCGAACGGCTTGCGACCTCCGAACGTAACTATCCAATGATCCCTACTGTATTTCTTTAGATCTATCCAATAGTTAGCTGCACCGCTTGTCCAAAGTGAGCTAGGAACGACAACTCGTCCGTCTCCGTCAATTGTGAAGTTCGGCTCGACTTTAAGCTGATTACTATTCGTAACATATTCAATACCCTTCACGGTTGAATCTATACCCCATCCCGCGATTTGTATGAGCTCGACACCGGTGGGTGGTTGCCATGTATCGAGAATCGCATGTAGAGAGCTCGCCTCGTCGAATAAATTCTCATTCAGCTGAACAGGTAAGGAAACGTCCCCGCTAGTTTCCGCCTTGCCATAAGTACCCGTGAGAAACGTTTTCAATCTTTCCTCAGAGTGAACGACATCACCGTATGTGTCTCGCCATTCAGGCAACGACTCGTCGAATGTAACCACCGGATTATCTACTTGTGTGAAGTAGCCAGAAGAAGGGAGTAGGTTGTAGACCATCGGAGACGTGCTCGCGAACGTGCGTACGACCGATTTTGATGCCGCCAAATCAAACGGACCAAGCCCTTCCCCATGCATCGCAATGGCAAGCGCATCAACAGAACCCACCTGAGGTACAGCGACAAATATTATTTTGTCTATGAGCTCTGCCGCTTCCGCTCCGAGCACCTGCGTGAGCCGTTTCGCAACCAGGCCACCGTTCGAATGTGCAATTATTGTAACTTTCCCGCTTTTTGAGGTTTCTGCGAGATTCCTGAGCGTTTGGATAATGTACGGCGTACTGGTCGCCTCCAAATACGAAATCTTGTCTCCATCCTGTTTTCCGCTTTCTAAAATGTCGTCGAGAGAAAGTCGCCAGTCGTACGCCGCAGCCCGCCAGTCGGCAATTGTTCCCTCAGTCTTCAGTTCAGCCATCTTGGCGATAAATGACTTATAGATGTTTTGCCCGGCAACGGGTAGTTCATCGATAACATCACCCTCCTTGGTATAGATATTATCGTTCACGCTTTTCCCGTCTTCTTTCAGAAAGAGTGCTTCGACATCAGCGTCTCGGAACGGCTCCCAGCGACGCGTTTCCCCATCGCCGATGACTTCTTCCTGGTACAGCCGACTCGCCTCAATTCCCGGCAGGAAAAGTACATTCGAGAAACATTGTTCCGTGCACGCAATTTCGACTTCCCCTGCTTCGTACTCAAATTCAAGAAAGCTGGATTCGTTCGGTACATTGTACGTATCGATACCAGCAAACCAGTTTGCGAAATCCTCGTCCGTATACGTTCGCTCGACTCCGGTCACGTCCCCTAGCCCTTCATCAAATTCGTAGAAAGTTTCCGGGAGTTCTGCAACCACTATGGTGTAGCTCCCTGAAGGAGTGTCTGGATCTCCGAACAAAGGGAGGTTGAACGAGCTGGTTACGGTAGTAGTGGCGCCGCTCGTAAATGCCGTGTGTACAACGGCGTAATTTATATTCGCCTGCGGTGCGCCATCGATATTGCCCTCTGTACCGCGGAATATTGCAATCACCCCGTGCTCAATCGGCACGTCATTGGAAATAGCAGTAGTTTCAATCATCCACTCTGCATTTACCGCGTCGAGGTCCGCACCCGCGATACGCTGAGTCGAGGTCGCAAAACTCTGCACGCTTGCGCCCGCGTGTGTTGCGATGATGTCCGGCGGAAAAGTATCTGGCAGCTCAAAATCCGCGGCTTCAACTGGAGGGGCGAAAAAGCAAACGAGCGCGGCGAGCGCGACAAGCGGGAGCACACCGATATGACGGTTACTCTTCATGATGCTATTTACTATGCACCAACAGCCGCGCTTGCGCCAGATGCCGCGTGTTCAGTTGTTACCAACTCCGAATGCAGCGCTTCGCCGCGCGAGTAGTCCGCGAGCAAACTTTCGATACCATCTTTCTTGTCTATGTAGTGTATGGCTTCCTCATATGCAAGAGTCGCACGCTCCGGTCGCTCGGCGGTGTAGTAATCAAAATAGCTGGAATACCGATAGTTCGCGAGAAAATGTTGCGCGGCCGCAATGTTTTCGACACCATGCTCCTGCCACTTCGGAGCGATGAGCGAAACCGGGTTCAGATGGGTATACGCAAAAATCCATGTATGGTACGGATCCGTATCGATATGGCTACTCTTGAATGGCCCCTGAAACAGAGTTCCGCTGTGCTCATGCTGCAAATTGAAGTACATGGAATAGGCCGTCCCTAGTTTGCGCATAAAAACACTCACACCATTCTCAACGATCGGTCTCAAGACAAGATGAAAATGATTCGGCATCAGTGAATAAGCCAAAATATCCACGAGCGGTGCCTCTCGCTTCTCATTCTCGAAAAGTCGTACAAAGGACTCTCCTTTGTATCGTTTGAGAACATCCCTCACCACGACAGGCGCGGAACTATTCGATAAAAACAGTAGCGTCTGGAATCGCAAGTAATCAAGATCTTCGAGAAAGATTGGTTGCTTGTGTGCTCCGCGGTTGAACACATGATAGGTCTCGTCAATCATTAAGGGAGTTGCGCGTTGCATGCGTACTATTTTATACAAAGGAGAGTCCTTTGTATTCAGTTATCCACCTTCGGCGAGCTACAGAGAAGGTTGGGGTACCAAGGAGAGTCCTTTGTATTACAAAGGACTCTCCTTGGTATTGGTAAGGGGTGATTCCCGGGGTTCCCCTTGGATTTGTGAATAGGCGGGGGTTAGAAGGAATCGCGTTTGGTGGTTGGGAAAAAGACTAAAAAGAGTCCTTCTCGGTTTGGAGCTGGGCGACGAGGGTGGTGTTTTTGGCGGTGGTGGCAACTTGGATGGCGGCGTCGAATTGCGCTTTTGCTTCAGCAATGCGACCTGACTCCTGATAGCGCCGCGCGAGCAGGACACGGAATTCAACAGCTTTTGGATTCTTCAGTATCGCGTCCTTGAGTGTGTTCTCGAGCGTCACCGGATCTGCTTTGGTTGTGTACAGATAGAAATCGTATAGGTTCTGGTACACGCCGGCACTCGAACCCGGCGGAGCGTTTTTGATAGCCATCTTATAGTTCGCCTCTGCCTTCTTGTAGTCGATAAGATTCTTTGCATACAATTCTGCAAGACTCGCGAAAGAGAAATAATTCTGCGGATATGCTTTTGACGCCTGTTCCCACGTATCGCGGGCCAAAACATAATTTTTCGCTCCGTACGCCTTCGAGCCGATATCCATTAAAGACGTGAGAGTTGGTCCGACCGGCTGGGTAGGTGGGGTAGATGGAGTAGATGGAGTAGATGGAGTAGATGGAGTAGATGGAATGGATGAAGTTGAGGTCGCTTGTGTGGTGGATGTCGCGGTCGTCGGGACAACCAGACTACCCTGATCTGCCGGGGGGAGAGCGGAGGGTTTCGTAGTGAAATAATAGACCCCCATACCAATCGCGGCGACCACTAATATTCCGACTGCTATCTTTTGAGCTTGTGTGAGTTGCATAGGAAGTTATTTTACAGTCCTCGGCTAAGAATGCCAAGCTTTACCAAGGACTCTCCTTGGTAAATTGGTCATAAGACAAAAGCCGCCTGGGCGTGTGCCACAGACGGCTTTTGGTGGGATGGATTGCGGGGCGAGAGAGAACGCCGGGCAATCGATACCCTAGTGGATTAGTATCCGAGAGATGCGCGAGTCTTTGCACCGAAGTATCCGGCTGCAGGCGTGATGCCCATAGCTTTCTGATACTTGATGAGCGCTGCACGAGTGGCAGCACCGAATCTCGTCGTTTCATTTCCCGAAGAACCCGGTCCTGTCGAGGCAACCGTGTAGCCGTTGGCATTGAGCCAGACTTGGAGCGCCATGACGTCTTCGCCAGTAGAGCCCACCTGCAAGTCTCGATTGAAGCTTGCCGAAGCCGAGGCGTTCAGACCAGCCCACGCTTTAACCGCTGCTTCTGTCGAAGCAGAGATTGTGCCGCCGAGCGATTTGTACACCTGGATTAGGTTGTACAACTGCAGAGCGAGCGCCTTCACTTCGGAAGCATTTCCCGGAGTTGCGGGGGTAGCCGGAGTTGCTGGCACTGCGGGGGTTGTGGGAGTAGCCGGAGTTGCTGGTGTCGCTGGTGTTGCAGGAGTGGTGCTTCCACCGCCGCCTCCCCCACCTCCGCCACCTCCTGAGCCACCGCAAGTCTCCGTCTGAGATGGAGTTACAGTAACGGTCGTCTGCGAGACAGCAGCCGGAGCCGTGATTGTGATGTTGGATTCACCCGCGAGGCATTGCGCCTGGGTTACCCAACCCGAAGGTGCGTTGTGACCGAAGAGTGGACGAGCTGTCGATTTCATCGAAATCGTCGAGCCCGCTTCCATCTGGAAGGCAACGGTCGTAGTCGTAACTTCAATCGTTTCGGAAAGGTCGGCCGTGCCGGTAATGGTGAAACTGATTGCACCGATTGTGAGTACGGTATCCGTCGCGATTGACACGTCGTCGAACGCTGCGCGGGTTGTCTGTGGTAGCACCAGTACCATCGCCGCAACTGTAATTGCGAGGACCAGTGCGGTCACTTTGTTATAGGTACTGATAGTCATATTTTATTTCCTTTGCGAGAGCGATTCACATGAGTCGCTCTCGCATCAGACTATTAGTTGAGTTGTTAATGACTATCAGGAACTAGTTGAGATCATCCGACATGTCCATACGCGCTACGACCAACCAATCGGTTCCATCGTAGACGAACGTCGTCACATCCCCAGCTGCTGTGGTGATGTCAGTTGTTCCGCCTTTGATACCAGAAGAAGTCACGTCGTAGACAATCGCGCCTTTTGATACGACGACCAAAATATCGCCGTCGGAAAGACCCGCACCGTCAAAGTCTGTGAGCGTAGCGCCTGTCGTGTTCGTGTTCCAGTACGCCGCACCGCTTACATCAGGCGTTAAGTCAGAATCTGTGAAGGTCGATACTGCACCGAGGTTTACTTCGCCGGTGAGGATTGCTTCTCCCGTAGTTGTAAACGCTCCGTTTGATGTGATTGCTCCGATGCCTGTCATTACGCCAGTTGTCGAGATATCCCAGTCGCCGCTGTCAATCGCAACTGTACCCGCGGAGCCGCCGATAGTAATTACGTTGGCCGCATCGCCTGTACCGAGGTTGATTGTCTTAATCCCAGTACCACCAGTACCGAGGTTGACTGTCTGTGCACCTGTACCACCGCCGAAGGTGATAGTACCTGTCTGGAGACCTGTACCACCGATTGTAATCGTGCCGGTTGTCATCGCATCACCCATGGCGATTGAGCCACCTGTCTGCGTGTTACCGATTGTGATTACGTTGGCTGCTGATCCGCCAGCGATTGTTACGGTTTTAACACCCGTGCCGCCGCCGCCGATAGCGACAGTCTGTGCACCTGTGCCACCACCGATAGTGATAGTACCTGTCTGGAGACCGGTACCACCGATTGTGATGGTGCCTGTGGTCATACCCGCGCCGATGTTAACCGCGCCAGCAACTTGTGTGTTGGCGATGTTGACCGTCGAAGCGCCTGCACCCGCTGCGATGTTAACGATGTTTGTCCCGGACGAAGAACCGAGGGTCATGGTACCAGTCTGTGCGGTGCCACCGATTGTGACGACGCCCGTCGTGTTGGCTGCGAAGAGGACAGCATCCGTACCAGCTACCGAAGTAACGGTGAATGCGCCATCTGTCGTGAGACTCGTCGCGCCGATTGTGAGGGTAGCATTTGCTATCCCCACTGTACCGAAGGTAACGGCTACTGCGAGTACTATTAATACTGAAAGAATCTGTGACCTGCTAAGTGTTGTCATATTGAATGAATCTTAATGCTTTCTTAATTTACTAATTTCTTCCCAATTTAGAAGACGGAAACATCGACCTTTGGTTCTTCTCGATTTTAACGACAATGGGCCTCCGATGGAGGTGCATACGTCCTTGCAATTGTAGCAACGGAAATAACACAAAAAGGCCTCAGAAGAGGCCTTTTTGTGGATAACCTTTGCGAGGGCTACTTTGCTGCCGGTGATTTGCTGTTTATTGCTTTAAACGCCTGGCTGGATTCAGCAATAGGACCCTGGAAAACGACATGGTCCTTATTGAGATACATAACGCTTGGTGACCAGAGGGCTTCAGCAACCGGTACCAGTTGAAAATTGGTCTTTGTCTTGTCCTTTAGATCCTGAACTGCCTGGTATTGGTATGCATTGGCTAAACTGAGGCGTGGAAACGTGGTTAATTCCCCGATGTATACCTCGCCTGTAACCATATAAACGACCGAAAGGGTGTCTTTGGACTGGCGGTAGTTCCAAACTGCGCCGATAACTATGAGTAATACTACAGCGGCAACTGCCGCAACGATGGTTGTTTTGTTATTCATACGCTGCATAATACTGCCGCGATTCGTAATAGCAACATGCGCAGAACCAGTGGATATCGTGGGGATAAGGTGTCTTGGTCTGGGAATACCGAGGACTGTCCTTTTTGAATTCCCAAGGACAGACCTCCGTATTCGCGGTTTCCCAAAGCAAAAGCCCCCTCTTACGAGGGGGCTTTGCTGCTCACGTTGTCGCCATGAGCCAATCTTTGGACACGGAAGCTAGCCGAAGCCAGGTTCCAGTGAAGCCAAGATTAGAGAGGGCTCAGGTGCGTAGGACCGTAGATGTCCGGCTTGAACACATAGGTACCTACATCGTTGCCTGCGCCTGCTGTCGAGATACTGTACTCGACGTTCGTAGCTGCGGCGTCAGAGAGCCAGAGCTGGAGCGTATCGCCCGCAGTAGTGGCACCTCCTGTGTCGAAGTATACGTAGATCGTCTTGCTGCCACCGGCAGGAATTGTCATCGTATTCGTATCGAAGCCGAGAGTGAACGATGTGCTGCCAGTAGCTGCACCCGTTTCAAGGTCGACGTCGATGTTGACACCGTCTACTTGCGCGAAGACTACATCTGTCGCATCGGTCAGCGATGTCGCTGCCAATTGGACGCCGACGACGATTTCGTTGTCAGCACCGAAGATGATGTCCTTGTCACCTGGGTTCGAGACAACAATCTTACCTGCGAGGTAGTTGGTCTGCACAGTGAGAACCGTGCTTACACCAGTGTTGTCGAAGGCAAAGACAGGGTAGGTCTGGTAGGCGATGTGGGTTGCTGCGTCAACAGAAGTCTGTGTCGAGTCGATGGAAGTGCCGGAGCCCTTACCAGTCGTTTCAACGTCAGTCGCTGCTGCAATCGTAGCTATCACTGTATCGCCGTCCACAACCGCTGTACCGTCGATGTTGTTCAAGACAGCATAGACAGATACAAGCTTGTAGTCGTTGGCTGGGATTGTAACCGTGCCGTCGTTGAGGTTCAACGTGGCTGTACCGGAAACGGTCGTCGCAGAACCAATCGAGACGCCTCCAACTTTGAAGACCCACGATGATACTACGTCTGCCGCACCGTCGTCGGTAATCTTGATCTTATCGAGATCAAGGTCTTCGACGTTGTTGGCAGCGAGTCGGAACACGCCGACGAGCTGTTCTGTACCGTTGTCAAGCAAGAGCTTGGCAGCCGGAGATGACGAGTCTACTGAGACGGTGAGTGTACCGCCTGCGGAGAGTGTCATCGCCTGACCAGTACCTGCGACATCCGTATCGCTTGCCGAACTGCCAGTGTTGACACCGGAAGCCGTGACCGTGTTGAGATCGATTACGTGCGTGGCAGTACCTGTCGCAGAGCCGCTGACATCAGCGACAACCGCGATGACGATAGTCGAGTTCTTCGGAACGATTATTGGATTGTCGAGGGAAATCGAGATTGTGTCGGCAGTTGCGGCAGTCGTTTCATCGAACTGCTCAGCATCTGCGACCATGGTCTCGAAGACGTCGCCACGAACGCTGTCGTTCGTAGTGCCACCCGTGAGGTTGGCCCAGATTTCGACGTTGTCGATATCTGCTGCGATTGACGCCCCGGTTGGAGTGTTTTCAACGAGAACCGCCGTCACACGGATGTCTTCACCTGAGTTTGAGGTGTCGAGAGATGTCTGTGCGAAGACGAAGTCTGTAACACCCTTCACGATTGTACGAGCAACCGGCTGCGTGAGGTCGACTGCGACCAAAGCTGCTGCGCGGATAGTCTGTACGTTTGCGCTCGCTTCCGAGCTCGTGAGAGTGATGGAGTTACCTGTGGTCATGCCGGTTGCCGCCGTCCAGTCCGCGGGATTGACGCGGATAGTAACGGTGTCAGCCGCATCGAAGTCGGTAGAGAGCTGACCTTTGATGATCAGGACCGTCGTGCCGACAGGAAGATTGACCGAGCTGAACGAAACGGAACCTTCCGATGCCGTACCGCCAGTTGGGGTGTAATCCGTTGCGGAACCGTTTGTCGGTCCTGCGAGAACTACGCCGTTTTGGTTGACGAGCGTCATGTTGGTGAAGTCGTCACCGTCATCAGCACTTGAGATGTCGATAGCGAATTTCATCGTCTGAACCTGGATTGGTTCACCCGAGAGAGATATCTCGAAGGCACCGAGAGGTGTATTCGCGACGGACTCCGCAATGTTGCTTGCAGGAACGGTGTTCGACTTGGATACGGAGTTGACCGTACCAGCCGCGACCGTTACGTCGTAGCCGTTGAATACCGGAGTCGTGTCGTCGTCGAACGTGCCTTCTGCACCGGACGAGGTTGTGTTGTCGTCTTCGATTGAGAGACCGTAGCCGTAGGTGTTGCCGACCATGTAGATGTCGGTAACGCGGTAGATGTCGAACGCGACTGTGCGTCCTGCACCACCGACGATGTCACCCTTGACTGCGAATTCTTTCGAGAGACCCTTGGAGATGACGATGCCATTTCCGAAGGCGGCAGTGTAGTACTTGCCGTCGCTCGAGACCGTCGCGGGATACGAAACCCCGTCAACAGTAACGATAACGTTGCCAAGGTCGCTCGATGCCGCAGAACCGGACTGGTTCCATCGAATCGATTGAACCGTGATGTCTTCCTGCGAGCCCGCCGTGAGGCGAACCGTAGAGAATCCATAGCCCATTGTGCCGACCGGCTTGGTGGCATCTGCACCCGGAATCGTGACGTACGTTGCCGTGACGTCAGAAAGCGCGAGTGTGTCGTTCATCGTGTGCGTAGCACCGACGATTGGGAGAGAACCGCTGACCGTAGCTGTGGTGTTGACACCGACAACTGCGAAC
>Ga0209542_10019037_pt1 | contig 11048 bp, 10 predicted proteins | sample RifCSPhighO2_01_FD_184028 | JGI IMG/M metagenome (GOLD analysis project Ga0209542, IMG submission 184028) | Soil microbial communities from Rifle, Colorado - Rifle CSP2_plank highO2_0.1 (SPAdes) (version 2) | ecosystem: Environmental > Terrestrial > Deep subsurface > Rock core/Sediment ...
TGGGTTTGTATCGCTTCTTTCATATAAAGCGAACAGGAGGGATAAAAACGGCATCGAGGGCCTACTAGCGGACTAATCAACCCTCGATAGAGGGCCAAGAGCGCCAAACTTAGCTTTTTTGGAAACAATTGGAGCCTGCAAAGAGCTGTTCTAAGCATGTTTGAAACGCCTCTTTTTTCGCGTTTACAGCATTTTCCCGAATGATCACGACAAAATCCATGTTTTTCAGGGTTTTTTGATGCCGACGAAAGGTTTCTTTTACCCACCGACGTAATTGGTTACGGTCCGTGGCTAATTTAGCGGTTCGTTTAGAACAGACTACCCCTAAGCGTGGGTTTAAAAGGGAGTTGGGAGAGTAATGCACGGTAAAATAAGGCATAACCAATCGCTGATGGGTTCTAAAAACGTGCTTGAATTCGTCCGTACGTCGAATGCGACGATCTTTTGAAAAAGTGAGTTTATTCAATGAATTATTGAACGCTAAGGCGTTTGCGGCCTTTTTTACGACGACGTTTAATAACATCTCGGCCTGCCTTAGTGCTCATTCGTTCGCGAAAGCCGTGAGTACGCTTTCTTTTTATGCGGCTGGGTTGAAATGTACGTTGCATGACGGGCCCCTTTCCCCTGATTTCAAAGAGCGGCCATGGTAAAAGCAAAACCCTACTCTGTCAAGTGAATAACTACACGACAACTACTATTAATATATATTAAGAAAAGATAATAGTGATGATGATGAGGGACATAAAGTGGTGTGGATAAGCCATTTTATTTAATAATTATCATTAGGTTATATTAAATTCATTGATGTGGCTAATTGGCCCGGAGATACTGCCACAAACTGTGGATAATTGTGGATAACTTTGAGGATAGTTTTTTATCCCGGAGTACTACCCACCTTATTCGCCTGTTGTACCCCTCTTATGCACGGAAATTGTGGATAAAAATCCCCAAGATATGACACCCTCCTTTCCTTTCCTTCCCCGTAGGGGCAGACCGTGGTCTGCCCAAGAACACAGCACAAGGTTTATCATAAAGAAAGAATGGGCAGACCACGGTCTGCCCCTACCAAGAAAGAAGAGGAGATTTATTGAAGTAAAGAAAGATCGGCGACTTGGGAAAAAAGGTGTTGAAGAGATCTCAGCAGTGCCAGGCGATTATTTTTAAGCTTGGGATCTTTATCCATCACCATCACTTGATCAAAAAACATATCAATCGGCTCTTTTAAGGCAGCCAATGCATTTAATTCATCCGCGTATTTTTGAGCTTCGTGCAAGTGAGAGACTATCGCTTCTTTTTGCTGAATCATTCGATGCAAGGTCCTCTCTGCATCACTTTGAAATAATTTCACCTCAATTTTAGGTGACACTTTGGGAGAAGATTGTTTCTTTAAAATATTGCTGACTCGTTTATTAGCCGCGCTCAAACTTTCGGCTTCCTTTAACATTTTAAAAACACGAACCGCCTGGATACGTTTGTCAAAATCTAATAAATGGGGTGGATTCACCGTGCGCACCGCTTCAAAAATATCGAAGGGAATCTCTTTTTCAGCATAATAAGCTTTTAAGCGATCCATAATAAAATCATGGGTTTCATTGATGACTTTTTTATTGGGCAGGCTTGTTTTATAAGTAGTTTTAGACTTTTTTAGCAATTCTTTTATAGCTAACGGCAGTTTTTTCTCAATTAAAATACGGATAATACCCACGGCTGCTCGACGCAGTGCGAAGGGATCTTTATCGCCACTGGGTTGCTTATTAATTCCAAAAATTCCTATCAATAAATCTAATTTATCTGCCAATGCTACGATCGCGCCTAGAAGAGAATGGGGAATAACATCTCCACTAAAGCGAGGTAAGTACTGTTCTCGAATGGCTTCAGCCACGGCTTTGGAAGTATGATAATGGAGGGCGTAATAATATCCCATGGTGCCTTGCAATTCCGGAAACTCGCCTACCATATCGGTCATTAAATCAAATTTTGATAACTCGCCGGCTTGTTTGGCTAATTTTTCATCGGCTTCTAGCTGCTTTGCCATATGGTCACTTAACAGGCTTAAACGAGCTATTTTATCGCCTAAGGAACCTAACCCTTTTTGGAAAACTACAGTATTGAGTGCTTCTAAATGGGATTCCAACGTTTTTTTACGATCGGTTTCATAGAAAAATAATGCATCCGATAATCGCGCATTCACTACTCGTTCATTACCTTTAATGACTTGTTTGGGATCGCGAGAATCAATATTGCTGATAATAATAAAATAAGGCTCTAATTTTCCCGTAGCATTCGTGACAGGAAAACATTTTTGATGCGTTTTCATTACGGAAATCAGCACTTCTTTAGGCACTTCTAAAAAACGAGGATCAAACTCACCGATCAAAATAACAGGCCATTCCACCAGGCCGATAACTTCTTGCAACAAATCATCTTCCATAATGACTTGGTGTTGAGGGGAAGGTAGCACTTTTAACGCCTGCGTTTGAATGCGTCGACGTCGTTTTTCTACGTTGGCAAGAACATAATGCTGTTCCAAAAGCGTTTCATAGTCGGAAGGTTTAGTGAGAGTGAATTTTTCAGGCGAATGAAAACGATGGCCCCTACTTTCTCGACCGGCTGCTTTTCCAAACAAAGTTGCTTTAACCACCGTATCGCCATATAACATCACGAGCCAATGAACCGGCCGTAAAAAACTGTGTTTTCCCCGCCCCCACCGCATGGTTTTAGAAGTGGGCAGTGCTTTAACCACTTTTTCCATCAACTCAGCTAATATATCCACCGTCTTGGCACCCGGTTGTTTAAATGTACACACGACCACTTTGCCTTTTTTCGTGTCTTTAATTTCCAAATCATCTAACGACGCGTTACACGCCTTTACAAAACCTAATACGGATAATTTGGGGGCTCCATTGGCATCAAATGCTTGTTCATAACGAGGCCCTTGGCGAGAAACGGTGCGATCCGCCTGCTTTTCAGCAAGATTTTTGATCAATAAGCCTAAACGTCGAGGAGTAGCAAAGGTTTCCAGGGATTCAAATGAAAGTTCCGCTGCTTCTAATGCTTGGGTGGTTAATTCTTGCAGCGCACGTGCCAGGGCGGGTAATTCTTTTGCGGGTAATTCTTCACACCCTAATTCAAATAGAAAATCATGCGCGTTCATTACTTTTCTCTTTTACTAAGGGGAATCCTAATTTTTCTCGCGAATTAAAATACGCTTGGGCCACGGCAAAGGCCAGTTTTCGAATACGTAAAATATAAGCTTGCCGTTCGGTTACTGAAATCGCATGACGCGCATCTAATAAATTAAACGTATGAGAAGATTTTAATACCATTTCATAGGCGGGAAGAGGCAAGTTTTTTTCAATTAATCGCTCGGCTTCTTGTTCATAAGCATCGAATTGTTTAAATAAAAAGGTGGTATTGGCTTCTTCAAAATTGAATTGCGACATTTCCACTTCATTTTGTTTAAAAATATCGCCGTACGTCACAGGACCGGCGGGTGTGTGGGTCCAAATTAAATCAAAGCAAGAATCTTTGTTTTGTAAGAAAAGTGCTAATCGTTCTAAGCCGTAGGTAATTTCACCCGTAATGGGGCGACACTCCAATCCACCCACTTGCTGGAAATAAGTGAATTGCGTGACTTCCATGCCATTTTGCCATACTTCCCATCCCAATCCCCAAGCGCCTAAGGTAGGGGACTCCCAATTATCCTCCACAAAACGAATGTCATTTTTCAAGGGATCAATCCCTAAGGCTTTTAGGGAATCAAGATAAAGTTCTTGGATATTGTCTGGCGCAGGTTTTAACACGACTTGAAATTGATAATAATGTTGTGTTCGATTGGGATTTTCCCCATAGCGTCCGTCGGTAGGACGACGCGAGGGCTGAACGTACGCGCTATAAGAAGGCTCGGGCCCAATGGCTTTTAAAAAAGTGGCTGGATGGAACGTACCGGCCCCTATTTCCATATCATAAGGCTGGAGAATGACACACCCTTGTCTCGCCCAAAATTGTTGGAGCGTTAAAATCATGTCTTGAAAATTCATGGCGCTATCATAGCGCATTGAAGTGCTACTGGGAAATAGCTGTATAAAAATGGGAGGTGTTTGACAGAAAATTTAAAATGTAGGGGCAGACCGTGGTCTGCCCGAAATCTAGCGGATAATTTAAATGAAAGAAAGGGCAGACCACGGTCTGCCCCTACAATGGGGATGAAATTTAACTGACTTTTTGGATCAGGTCTTGCAATTGTGCGGCAGGTGCAGCACCCGGCACAAATTGGAATTTTGTTAAGCTGCCATTGGCAATCACAAAAGCAGGAGTGCCGGCTAATTCTAATTGCTGAGCCAGTGCAAAATTCTTTTTCAACTGATCCATTACATCGGCGGAGCTCATCGCTTTTTTCAACGAGCCACTGTCGTATCCTAACGATTTTGCTATTTTCATAACATCCTCATTTTTTAATGGATTGTTGGCTTTCATTAGCGCATTGTGGAAGGCGACGAATTTTTGTGGATCTATTTTATAAGCCGCTAAAGACGCTCGAGCAGCAAATTCAGAATCCCCGCCAAAAATAGGTAATTCTTTAAAAATAACTTTTATTTGACGATTATTTTGTACGAACTGATCAATCACAGGTCCCATTTCTTTGCAATGACCGCATTGATAATCAAAAAATTCTACAATCACTATCGATCCTTGAGCGTTTCCGGCAATAGGAGAAGCGCTGTCATTGAACAAGGATTGTTTATTAGATTCAATGGCCGATAAAGCGGCTTTTTGTTCTTTGGCTTGCATTTGTTCGCGCAATTTTTGAGAAGCTTCTACTAAGACGGTGGGATTATTCACGATATAGTCGTGAACGATTTTTTGAATATCGGCTGTTTGTGTGGCAGAAAAACTATTGGCATCGGCGTTAGCACTAAAAGCCAAAGCCGCTGATAAAACACCCACGGAAATAATGTGTTCGAATTTCATGAAAATCCCCTTTGGACAGACGTAATAAGAGGCGCCTACTGTATCATTATTCGGCTAATTGCTCACGCAATTTTTTCATGGCTTGTTGTTCGAGTTGGCGAACACGTTCGGCAGAAATATGGTATTTGGCAGCTAAATCTTGCAAGGTCAATTTGTGGGTATCTAACCAGCGGGTGCGTAGAATATGCTGGCTTCTTTCGTCCAAGGTTTCCAACGCAACTTGCAGTCGAATTTCTTGCGACTCCATCCAATTGGAGGCGGTTAATTGGTGCTCAGGATTGGGGCGTTGGTCCTCTAGGTATTGAGAAGGCGCCATAAATAATTCGTCTTCTGGCATGTCCTGCGGTGCATCAAAAGACTCGTCCGGTGCACTAAGTCGCGATTCCATATGGCGAACTTCTTCGGGTTTTACTTTGAGCTCTTCGGCAACGGCTTCCACCTCTGCTTTGCTTAGCCACCCCATTTTTTCAGACATTTTCCGGAGGTTAAAAAATAATTTTCGTTGAGCCTTGGTAGTGGCCACTTTTACAATACGCCAGTTACGAATGACAAATTCGTGGATTTCTGCTCGAATCCAGTGAACTGCGAAGGACACTAGTCGCACACCCTTTTTAGGATCAAACCGTTTGACCGCTTTCATCAAACCGATGTTGCCTTCTTGAATAAGATCGGCCAACGGCAAACCATAGCCTAAATACCCCCGGGCCAATTTCACCACAAAACGAAGGTGGGCCATTACCAGGCGGCGGGCTGCTTCTAAGTCGTTGAATTCAAGTAATTTTAGAGCCAAATTTTGCTCTTCCTGTTCGGTGAGAATAGGAATTTGATTGGTCCAATGAATATAAGATCCTAGTGAACCCGTCGATAGAGCGGCAGAATAACGCTGTAATTCGTGAGTCATGGGAGCAATTCTAGCACTCTCTTATTGGGAGTGCTAGAATTTTTAAACCGATTCAGGGGCTTTGAGATGCTGACGGAGTGCCACCCAAGACCCCATTAAACCCAGCACACTGGAAATACCCAGAATACCCAGCCCCGTTTCCCAATTAAGCCCTTTGAGCAAGAGTGTGCTGCCATAACTTTGTGCCAATTGTTGCAGGGGATTAGAAAGCCAAAGCAAGAGAATGCTCACCAGCAGCCACGCTAGAATACCGCCCAATAACCCATAAAAAAACCCTCGATATAAAAAAGGCCGACGAATAAAAGCCTTGGTAGCCCCCACTAATCGCATCACGAGAATTTCTTGAGCGTGTTTTTGCATAATAAGACGGATGGTATTTCCTACAATCAATACGACACCAATGCTAAAAATAAAAGTGAGCGTATAAAATATCCGCTCGCCGATTTGAACCAAATAATACAATCGTTTTACCCACACCGAATCCACCTGTACATTGTCTACAATTCCCAAGGGCTTTAATTGTTCCGCCAATGCATTTAAAGCTTGAGGAGAAAGTTGTTGTTGAGGTTCTACGGAAATAACACCGGGTAACGGATTATGAGATAAATGCGATAAAATATGCTTCATTTGTGTAAATTGTTCAAATGATTGCAATCCTTCTTCGGGAGAAATATACCGTGCGCTTTTAATAGCGGGTTGGGTTTTTAAGGATTCTATCAATTGATCAATCGCGATTTGTGGCGCCGAGCTTTTTAAATACAAAGAAATTTCTGGGCGCCCATGCCAATGTTGGCTGATCAATTGAAAGTTACTTAATAACAAATAAAAGCCAAACGGTAATGACATTACGGTTCCAATCACCGAAAGAGTTAACATATTGGCAAAGGGTTTTTTTACAATTTCTCCTAATGCAAATAAAAAGGCACGTACATGATCCATGCTAAATTGCGTGAGGGAAGAATATTTATTAGTCTGAGCATTTTTATGATACGGTGTTTGCACATTTGAATTCATGGTGACTGTCCTTAATAATTTGACCGCCCTCTAAGGTAATTACCCGATGGAAAGTATTTTGAATCAATGAAAAATCATGGGTGGCGATTAATACGGTCACACCTACTTTATTAAAGGCCTCAAATAATTTTAATATTTCAGCCGACAACTCAGGGTCTAAATTGCCGGTAGGTTCATCGGCTAATAGAATGGAGGGTTTTGTTACGACGGCACGGGCAATTCCTACGCGCTGTTGTTCGCCCGTGGATAAGGTTCTGGGTGAAGAGTTTTGTTTATGCAATAAACTCACTTTATCTAAGGCGGCGTTGACTCGCCGTTTAATTTCTTTGGGTCTATAGCCCGCCACAATCAATGGTAAAGCAACGTTTTCAAAAACGGTACGATTAAACAATAAAGGCGGATTTTGGAAGATCATGCCAATTTGTCGCCGAATATAAGCAATTCGCTCGCCTCGGGCCCGTGAAATGTTTTCATTATTGAGGATAATTTGGCCGCGAGAAACCGTCTCAATCATCATAATCAATTTTAATAGGGTTGTTTTACCTGCCCCCGAATGGCCTTTGAGATAGGCCATTTCTCCACTTTCCAGCGTGAGATTGATGTTGTTAACCGCTACTTGGCCATTTTCATAACTTTTGGTGACATGATTAAATTGAATCACAGTGCCAGTCCTTTTTAAAACAAAGCATCTACGTAGTCTTCCGCGCTGAAAGGTTTTAAATCATCGATGGTTTCGCCTACGCCAATAAAACGAATGGGCAATTGCAATTGATCCGCAATAGCAAATACAATGCCGCCTTTTGCTGTGCCATCTAATTTAGTCAATGTAATTCCCGTAATACCGATGGCTTCGTGAAATTGTTTTGCTTGATTTAAAACATTTTGTCCTTGGCTTGCATCCAACACCAGCATGACTTCGTGTGGCGCCGCTTCATTTTGTTTTTTTAGAACGCGCTTAATTTTTTTCAACTCTTCCATTAAATTATGTTGGGTATGTAAACGTCCTGCTGTATCAGCGATTAATAGATCGGTTTTTTTAGCGGTTGCAGATTGCAAGGCGTCAAAAATTACCGATGCGCTATCCGAGCCCGTGTGTTGTGCAATGACAGGTACGCTATTGCGCTCCCCCCATACTTGTAATTGTTCTACAGCAGCGGCACGAAAAGTATCGCCCGCCGCCAACATAACCGAATTATTTTTTTCCTGAAAATAATGCGCTATTTTAGCAATACTCGTGGTTTTGCCTGCGCCATTGACCCCCACCATTAAGATAACAAAGGGTGAGCTATTAAGAACTAATGGTTGGCAATAAGGAGATAAAAGAGAAATTAATTGCGTTTTTAGAGCGCCTATTAGTGCTTCTGGATCGTTTAATTCTTTACGTTTTACTAGTTGAGTAAGATGTTCCAGAATAAGGTGAGTGGTTTTTACCCCGACGTCGGCCATAATTAACGTATTTTCGAGCGTTTCGAAAATGCCCTCATCAATTTGTTTTTTTCCGAGAATAAGGGTGGCTAATTGATGGGTGAACTGAGCTCGAGTGCGTTGTAAACCGGCTTTTAATTTTTCTCGCCAGCTTTGGGGAGAGATAACGACACTCGGTTCAACCGGGGTGTTGGTTGGTTTGGGCTTTAGAAAATTAAACATGGGGAAATCCTAACATTTGAAGGCCATGAAGGCCACGATCCTTTACAAGCACAAGATCCCTCGGTAGCGTACGAGCATGAAAATGAGAATGAGCGAAGTTCGAGTGATTGGGGGGAAGTGGCGGAGCCGGAAAATTACCTTTCCGGTGCTAGAAGGCGTACGCCCCACCCATGATCGAGTACGGGAGACACTCTTTAATTGGTTGATGTCTTATATTGAGGGGGCAGTTTGCTTAGATTTATTTGCGGGTAGTGGTGCCCTAAGCTTCGAAGCGCTTTCTCGGGGAGCCGCTAAAGTGGTGGCAGTGGATCAATCCCGCGAAATAATAAATGCGATTAATAAAAACGCCGAGCGCCTAGGAACGTTGGATATAGTGGCTATTCAGGGGCAATTTCCCCTTTTATCCCTTCCATCACGGGCTCCTTTTGATATAGTTTTTCTGGATCCCCCCTACCATAGCCGGCTGTTGCAAGAGGCTATTCAGTGGATACGGACTGAAAACCTATTGTGTAAAGAAGGAGTTCTTTACGCAGAATATCCTAATGAAACCAAGATCGACGCTTTTCATGAATTTTTAGAGATTATAAAGACAAAATCGACGCAAACACTAACCTATAGCCTTTTCCGCCTCCTATAAAATATTAACCGAGATTATTTTTATGATCTTACCGTAGGGGCAGAGCGTGCTCTGCCCGGGAACGCAGCACAAAGTTTATCATGGAATTCGGGCAGACCACGGTCTGCCCCTACGGGGAAGAATATATTTCTCGATTATTTACTTGGCTTGAAAATCGTAGGGGCAGAGCGTGCTCTGCCCTTGCGGGGTTTAAATCAAGTGCAAGGTTCGGGCAGACCACGGTCTGCCCCTACGGGGAAAGAGTAATCGCCATTAAATATCAATATTTTCAGCTTCAAGGGCGTTTTGTTCAATGAAGGCGCGACGAGGTTCTACTTGGTCGCCCATTAATGTAGTGAAAATCTGGTCGGCGTGGATGGCATCTTCGATGGTAACTTTTAATAAACGCCGTGTTTCCGGATCCATGGTAGTTTCCCATAATTGATCGGGATTCATTTCCCCTAAGCCTTTATAACGTTGAATGCTTAATCCCCGTTTTGCTTCGACTAATAACCATTCCATAGCTTGGGCAAACGTGGAAATAGGGTGGGATTTATCGTCCCTTTCTATACTAGAATCCGAGGTTAATAATCCATCCGTTTTTGTTTTGTAATCAACAAGTTGATTGTAGTCATTTGAGGCAAAAAAGGTTTCACTTAAGGCGTAGACTTTGCCTATTCCGTGCGTGAATAATGTAATAATCGGGATTATTAATTGGTTTTCAGGGTTTAATTTGGTTTTTACTTGGTAGCTAACCCCCTGTTCTTTGCAGGAAGTTTTAAGAAGAGCTTCAAATTGGCTAGCCCAGGTGGTTACTTTAACTTCATGGCGAAGGTCTTCGAGCATTAAACAGACTTCGCTTTTCAACAACGCCTCTACCACTGCTTTAGGATAGCGATGATTGAGGCGTTGAAGACTACGGTGCATGGTGTAATAGCTTTTCCCCAGTAATTCCAACGCTAGGCTGGAAATAGAAGGGGCATTGTGCCCCGGGAATAATTTCGCGTCTTCTAATGCCACCTGCAACAAATAGGTTTCCAGGGCTTCGTCATCTTTAAGATATTGTTCTTGCTTCCCTTTTTTTACTTTATACAGCGGAGGCTGCGCAATAAAAATGTGACCATTTTGGATTAATTCCGGCATCTGGCGGTAGAAAAAAGTTAACAATAACGTACGAATATGAGAACCATCCACATCTGCGTCAGTCATAATAATGACAGAATGATAGCGAAGTTTGGAAGGATCGTATTCTTCCCGGCCAATACCGCAGCCAAGCGCGGTAATTAACGTGCCGACTTCAGCCGATTGAAGCATTTTATCAAACCGAGCTTTTTCCACATTTAAAATTTTACCTTTTAACGGTAAAATCGCTTGGTTCTTACGCGATCTCGCTTGTTTTGCAGAACCGCCTGCAGAATCTCCCTCTACAATAAAGAGTTCGGAAAGGGCTGGATCTTTTTCTTGGCAGTCGGCCAATTTGCCCGGAAGCCCGCTAATTTCAAGTACGTTTTTTCGGCGTGTCATTTCCCGTGCTTTTCGAGCGGCCTCTCGAGCGCGCGCCGCGTCGAGAATTTTGCCGACAATCGCTTTAGCCTCTGCTGGGTGTTCCAGTAAAAATTCTTCAAAATGAGCGCTGCAGGCCGATTCAACCGCGGGTTTTACTTCGGAAGAGACTAATTTGTCTTTGGTTTGAGAGGAAAATTTGGGGTCAGGAACTTTTACCGAAATTATGGCAGTAAGCCCTTCGCGTGAATCATCGCCCGTGGGCGAAATTTTATATTTTTTAGCCAGCCCTTCTTTTTCAATATAATTGTGAAGAGTACGCGTTAAAGCGGCACGAAAACCCGACAAATGGGTGCCTCCGTCCCTTTGGGAAATATTATTGGTAAAACACTGGAT
>Ga0209542_10019039_pt1 | contig 11047 bp, 17 predicted proteins | sample RifCSPhighO2_01_FD_184028 | JGI IMG/M metagenome (GOLD analysis project Ga0209542, IMG submission 184028) | Soil microbial communities from Rifle, Colorado - Rifle CSP2_plank highO2_0.1 (SPAdes) (version 2) | ecosystem: Environmental > Terrestrial > Deep subsurface > Rock core/Sediment ...
GGAGAGGATAATAGCTTAAAAGAAATCTCCCATTTATTATTCTTCACAATCATTCAAGCGTTTATTTCCAAAGAAACTTATATAGTTTACTATAAATTCGGGTGTGGGACAGAAATAAGTTATTCCTTAAGATTTCAAAAAGACTAAACAAACTGTCTGAATTGGAATTTAATTTTCATTTTTTTATTTGAGCCAAGTAAAAATCTACATAATATCCCGATTTTATCAAGGGAAATATGAAGATCAATTCTCCTATTCTAATTTTATAAGATAGAAAAATATATTTACTTTTCTATCCAATTGTTTATTATGAAATTAACCTTTTTTCTAGCAAAAACATATGCCTGAAGATAAGAATGGGCTAATTCTGTCCCACACTCTAAGGAAACAAAAAACCTAAAAAATACATTTTAATTTATTCAAGCAGATTATTAAATTATTTCAAAAGAAAATACAAACCTAAGAAAATAAAGCTATATAGTTTAATTACATTATACATACATAAAGATGTTGGTTTAGTATATAATACCGGAATAGGAGCACCAAATGCAGTAACAATTTTAGAAGAATAATAGCTCTTGGAGGAAGAGAATTTTTAAGCATAGGATTCGCAGGAGGTTTAAAAAATCTAGGGATTTTCATCTGTGAAAAAGCATTAAGAGACGAAGGTACAAGTTATCATTATATCAAAGAAGGGAAATATACTTATCCTGATAAAGAATTAACAAATAAATTAGAAAATAAAATTAAAGAAAAAGGATTAGAAGTAGAAAGAGGTACTACCTGGACAATTGATGCACCTTATAGAGAAACTATTTTAGAAATTAAACATTATAAAAAACAAGGAATAAAAACAGTGGAAATGGAAGCATCAGCATTATTCGCAATAGCTAAATTAAGAAAAGTAAAAATAGCATCTGCTTTCGTGGTTTCAGATGTCTTAATGAAAGATAAGTGGAATCCACAATTTGATGAAAAACATGTAAGAGAAAAAATGAACTTGATTCTGGATGCTTCTATTGAATGCTTAAATCAAAAATACTAATATGAAAATAAAATATATTTTAACTCTCAATATAAGTAGAAACGAGAAAAGAGATAAATATATGGATACTTGGATGTATTCTAGGGTTTATTAAACAACTAACCATTAATATCGAATTTTCTTTCAACTATCTCTGATTCCCTACACCTGTTGTTTTTTCTTACCCAATCATAGATTGCTATACTCCCTGCAGTAGCTGCATTTAAGCATTCAACCCCGCCATATTGAGGGATATAAACCTTAGAAAAAGAAGCGTCTAAAATTTTTTTAGGAACACCCGTACCTTCATTTCCAATAACCAGCATTGTGTTTTGAGGATAAATATAATCAAATATGACATGGGAGTCACTACCAATTTCAACGGATACTACATTATATCTTCCATCTCTACAATAATCCAGAAATTCTTCAGATGTACTCAATCTAACAACTTTTATTTTTGATTGAGCCCCTGTTGCTGCACCAGTATTCCATTTTTTCCTGCCTACTACAATAACTTCTTTAATATCTGCTGCACCTGCAGTTCTTATTAAACCACCAACATTAGATCCATTCATAAAATTCATCACAGCAACTGCAAGATCATTCATTTTTTTACACCACAATAATTTTTAATAAATCTTTTGTCAAAATAAACATCTTTGTTTAGTGCTTTTTTTAAAACATTTTTTAATAAACTCTTATCATCTTCCCATCGAATTAATTTTATAAATTCATTTAGTTTCAGCCATTTAAACTCTATATTCTCTTCATTTAAAATTACATTTTTTGAATTAACAAAAGAAACGAAATTCATCTCTTCATATAGTTCACTATTCCATTCATAGATAGACCCACAGTTTAAAGAAAAAACATCTTCAACAGTTAATCCTGTTTCTTCAAATACTTCTCTTCTAACAGCATTTAATAGAGTCTCATTTCCAACACCACCAGTTACAACAAACCAAAAATCGCCACCATGATCTGGATGAGGGTTATTTCTCAATGCTAAGAATTCACCTTCAAAAACTACAAAAGATAATATTTTCTTTTTCATTTTAGTCAATACTAACTGTAAATCTTGGAACACTTTCTTGATTTAATTCATAATCAAAACCTTTTCTTTTTAAAAAATCTTCTATCTCAGTCAAACTCCACAGTCTAATTGTGTGTGAATCTACTTGCATATCTAGTTTTCCAGTTTTGTTATTTTTAACAAGATAAAGTGAATTCAAAGAAGCAAATCCCCCTTTTGAATGTGAAGTGAACAATTCAGCAACTTGAACATCCTCATTAGATCCGGTGGTTATATTGGTATATCCCTCCATCCATCTTTCCTGACAATATGCTAAATCAAATACAAATAACCCACTAGGAATGTGTTTCCTTATAGCATCAAAAGTTCTTTCTAAATCATCCGAAAATAAATTGTATTGTAAAGAACTAGAAAAACAATATGCTAAATCAAATTCTTCGCCTAGATTAAAATCTCTCATATCTGCTCTCTCTAATCGTGCTCTCAAATTTTTTCTACGAGCAACATTTAACATATCTTCACTTAAATCAATTCCAACAAGTCTTGCAGAAGAAAGTATTCTTCTTAAAGCAGCTAAATGTGAACCAGTCCCACAACCTATATCTAAAAGCCTAGGTATTTCTAAGCCACCAAAACTCTCAACTAAAAATCCGGATTCTGAATCATAATCTCTATAATCATATAATAAATCATAAAACTCCGCAAGGTTCTCATATAGTTTCATCTTCCAGTTTTTATCTTTCTATAAATTCTATCCAATTCATCAGGAGAAGTGAAATAATGTAAATCTATATCTTCATCCACTTCAAAAGGAATTTTTTCTTTTATAGTAGTTCTATCTAATGCTACAGGGATAACTCTGTTAAAATATCTATTGTGATATTTAGTGTAAGCAATTTCTACCATAGTCCCAGCAGACATTCCAACTACAGTAATCAAGTCGCTTCTTAAACTAAGACAGGTATTGATAGCACTCCAACCCCCATCAAAATCCAAAACATCATCACAATATTCAAAGTAAGGACTAAGGTATTCTCTCCCGCCTATGGGAACGTGACCTACAACTTTCTTACCACCTGCAGATTTATAAGCTTTAGCTAATTCCAAGGGGATTCCATCATCAGGAATAATATCCACCCAATCAAGATTGCTCGCTGCAACCAATCCCAATTGGTTGATTCTCTCTCTTAAGTCTATCCTAGCAATATCAAAAACTCTTTGCTTATTAGTAGGTCCAGCTAATAAAGATCCAATTTTATCTTTCATGAGCTTCCTCCAATTTGCTTTTTAATTTTTCGAGAGATCTAGTTAAAGAGTTGTCAACAGAGATTTCGCCATGTAATTTTAGAATTGCAAATCCATCATTCCTCTTTAAAGCATCCGTAACAGAGGCTACTTCTCCAAAAACACCATATCTTACATATCGATCTGTCTGATATTTTCCCATTTTTGAATCGTAAGTTATCCGAGGACAATGACCATGAACTATTGCACCAGATTCTGGTAAATCTCTATATAGCTCCAATAATAAAGGAGATTCTGATGAAGGTTTGTTTGCACCTTTCCACTTTATTAAATCTCCCTCGCCACATTTTATTAGAGATAAATCATCTTCAGAAAGATTACCTACTTGAGAACCACTAGCAGTAACTAAAATGCCGCCTTCAACTCTCCTACTTAAACATCCCGCCGTTCCATTAGTCAACTCTAAATCAAGAAGTTCCTCTCCAACCTGTCTAAATTCCGAAAAATACCTTTCAACCATAGCTATATACTCTCCATCTTCAGGAAGTCTTTGAGAATCATATCTAGTACCAACAAGAGTATGAAAAACAGAATCAGCAATCTTTCCTAAAGGAGCCATAGTAACTCTTTCACCAATAATTTCAGGATGAATTAATTGAACTCCACACTTTCTAAGTCTTAAGAGAGATTCTTGGGTAATGGGATGTTCCCACAATTCTCTATTCATAGCGGGCGCAATTAAAACTTTTCTTCTTGCACCTATTGCTGTAGCTACAAGAGTTAATGGATAAGAGTCAGCTATGCCTGATACAATCTTATTTAATGTATTAAAAGTACAAGGAGCTACAACGACCATATCTTCTAAAGGAATAGATTCCCTTTTTTCTGAGTATCCTCTTAAAATAGTATTTCCATGCATATCAAAAGTACTCAAGTCCGCCAAATTCATACCCATCTCGCTAAGCATAGTGTATACTTCTGCTCCTTCTAAGGCAAATTCTCCAATCATCTCAGGAAGTAAACTTACTTTCCTTGCTCCTGTACCAAACAAATAAATGACTTTTCCATTCAGAGAATTCATTCTTCCACATCCATTCTCTGCCTATAATACTCATAAGCTATTGCTGAAACCACAACAGGAAGTGTTAGGAAAGAGCATCTCCTAGACATAGGCAATGCTACATTTTCATCCATTAAACTCATTTTTCTATAAGTTAACCCAGATGTTTCTGTACCAAAAACAATAGCATAATCTCTAGATATTAAATCCAATTCATAAAAATTTCTAGTAGCATGAGGAGAAGTACCTACTAAATATCTTCCTTGACCTCGTAAAGTAGAAACTGCTTGATCCAAGCTATCATAAGAATCGAAATGAGGTAAATCCCGAATACCCCAAGAAGAGAGTTTAAATACAACCTTTCTGTTTTGAGGGTCCAAAGAATTACCTGAAAGAGAAAGGTCAATTCCTTCTACAGCCTCTGCTACTTGAACAACATGTACCATATCATATGGTGCCCTTAAGCAATCAAATAAAAAATTTATTCTATTCATTTTTTCCTAACATAAGCATTAGCATAGTATTCTGCAGTAGCCCCCTCGCCCGCAGCAACAACAATCATCTTTACTCCTCCATTTAAATCTCCAGCAGCAAACACTTGTTGATGGCTAGTCCTCATTTGTCGGTCAACAACAACATAACCAAAACCATCAAGTGAAAGATTCAAAGACCTTGCAAGAGAATTATTTGGCTCAGATCCTATGCAACCAAATATCGCTCTGGGCCTCATTATAGTTGAGCAACCATCACAATCAAGAACAACACTTTCAATATTACCATCATCTTGACCAGTTACGCTCACCAAACTAGTATTCAATAGATAAGGAATATTAAAAGACCTTACTTTTTGTAAATATTTATCTTTTGCAGAAGAAGTTCCTGCTTTTTCAACGATAACGGGATGTATTCCCATTTCCCACAATCTGACTGCAGTAACACATCCAGAATTTCTTCCACCAACAACCAAAACATCTTCTCCAGAATAATCTGGTAAATCAGAATTTATTCCATAGTGTATCTTACCAGTTACTCTTTCAAGTCCATTTACAGATAATTTTCTTGGTTTTGTTCCCGTAGCAAGAATAAGAGTCTTAGAGCCATACTCTTCTTCCTCTGTAGACAGATGTAACTCCCCACCAGAATCTTTTATTTGTAATATGTTCTCAGAATGAATAGGTATACCTCTATGTACTAAATGCGCCCTAAAGACAGTAGCAGCTTCTGTACCAGACAAATCATATAATCCTAAGTAGTTTTCAAGATTAGTAAAATTTGTATTTATTACATCTTCAACATATCCACAAGGATTTCCATTTTCAACTAATCTAAAATCAAGTCCATCTCCTTTAGCAAAAAGAGCAGCAGACATTCCTGCAGGTCCAGCACCAACGATAACCAAATCATAATGTTTCATCTTGTCCTCCTAGCAACAATTAATAAGGGATCAGAAACAATACTCACAGAAGGGTCCAATCTATTTTCTAATAATTTTCTATCTTCTGGAGAATATCCCTCAACAAGAGGAAAAGCCTCTACCAATTTCAATACATCCGCCTTCCTATATTCCCTTCTAAATTCATAAGCTTGTTTAGAAACAATTTCCAATCCTGCAGCAGCTATTGCTTCCACATAAAAAGAAAGATCTCTTGGTCTAATTATCCTCTCAGGAAATAAGTCTACAACTCCACCCATCCCTCTCTTAGGACCATATTCTCTAAATACAAAATACCCTTCTTCCTTAAGAACCTTAAATATTTCTTCAAAAGAGATTCTAGTAACATTCTTAGCTGTAACAATATCAAAAGAATTTTCTGCAAAGGGCAAATCAAAATTGTCTCCCAAAACCAAGCTAGCATTGCCTCCAAGATTTTTTCTTGCTTTATCAATCATATTTTGAGAGAAATCTATACCCCAAGGAGAAATTACAGGGAGTAATTTTCTCTTTAAAAGTTCAGAGATTACATACCCATTTCCAGTTCCTACATCTAATAATCTAGACCCTTCAAAATATTGTTGAATAGTTCTGAAAAAAAGCTCATTAAAATCACCACTATTAGGCAAACTACCTAATAAAGAACTTCTCAAATTTGCTCTGTTTTCATCATAAAATTCTGTATTTCCCATATTATATAAGTTCAAAAATACCTTTTAAAAGGTTTACTACTCTATAATTAACGCAGATTATACCTCCTACAAATAATCTATTTAGACACAGCATCCCTTCCATCTGATTTCCATCTATTGACAATCATTTTTCAAAAATAAATAATATTATTCTCTGATTAGTATTAAGTTTTCTAAAGATAAAATAATTTTTTAATTCTTTAACATCACTAAAGGAATCTTCATCAAAAGAATATAAATGCTCCTTCCATTTTCCTTCCTTGTGAGGAACAGTAACTAACATTCTTTCATTGCAAAACCCAAGATATTTTTTTATTATCTTTTTGGGATTTTTTATATGTTCTAAAGTTTCAACAAATGATATATAATCATATCTCTTATCTAATGCATCTTTATAGATATCATGAACAAAAAATCTAATCTTCTTGCCATACAATTTTTTAGCTTTCTTTATTCCCTTTTCTGAAAAATCACATCCTTCAAAAGAAACATTTCCTAATTTATTAGCGAGTTCAATCAAACCATGTCCCATAGCACAACCAATATCAATAGCAGTAATTTTTCGTTTTTTCGGAAAATATCTAAATAATTTTTTATAAATATCTCCTCTTTCAATACCCCACATTCCATCTTCCAAAAGATTATTCCAATAATTTACAGTATTTATATTCTTATCAGCTATTTTTTTCATTTTTCAAAAATAAATCAGGATAGCCATCACACTCAATTCTGTGTTTTTTATTTAGTTCCAAAAATTCAGCTAAGTTTAGTACTTTTCTCTTGTTTCTTTCATTGCTCTCTCCTATGAATTCAATTTCAATAAACTTCCCAAGGCTCTTAACTTCATCAAAAACAATGCTTATGTTCTCTTTCTTATATTCTTTCCTTTTTTTATCTATGACACATTTAATTTTATAACCCAAAAAACCCATTATCTCAATTAATTTATCTTTATCATTTACCTTAATTTCTCTTTCTTCAGCCTCCATCTCATTTAAAACTCTATGGTAATCAAAAGAATATTTTTTATTCTCTTCTCTGATCCTTAGATAATCCCATGTTCCGTCTTTACTTCTTTTACTAACTAAAAAATAAGTATCTATTTGGTGTTTCTCTTTGTTTAGCTTAAAATCTACCCTTCTAATCTTCTCAATAATATCGTTAGAATGATTGCATTTAAACTTCATCTCTATTTCCATACATTAAAAATAAAAAACAGACTTCTTAAACTTTTTCAATAGCTTACATTGTTGCGGTTGTCGGGATTTTTGTAATAAACCCACCAAGAAAAAGGTCATTTAGATTAGAGAAATCTCTTTGCCCTGAAAATAGCCAAAACCTTCTCTTGTACCCATTCAGCACTATGTTTCTTTGTATCTATCACAACATCAGCTAATTTCTTAGTTGGCTCTACATAGGTTTTTTGCATAGGAAGAAATATAGACTATATCCCTAAAATGCGATAAATAGTTAAAAAATAGTACTACTTTTTAATAAGGAGGTAATTTAAAAATGAAAACTTATATAATGGTAGATATTGAAGCAAACGGTCCAATACCTGGAGATTATTCTATGACTTCGTTGGGGGCAGTAATAGTTGACAAGGAATTGAATAAGACCTTTAAAATAAATATTAAACCAATATCTAAAAAATTTGATCCAAATCGAAGGCAATTTGTAGATGAAATAGGTGCTGTAGATGCAAAAGAGGCAATGCAAAAATTTAAGGATTGGATTATTAAAAACTCCTCTGGAAAGCCGGTTTTTATTTCAGATAATAATGGTTTTGATTGGATGTTTGTGTGCTGGTATTTTTGGCATTTTTTAGAAGAGAATCCCCTAGGATATAACTCTCAAAATTTAAATTCATTAAGTGAAGCTCCCTATGGCAAGACCATAGGGCATCTAAAAATTGTCTAATCTTAATTGTTCTCCTTTTCTGCCTTGCTTCTTTATATATTCCCTAATGATATCTGCATTTATTCCTTCTCCAACTGTTGCTACATAACCACCATCACTCCAAAATTCCCCTCCCCACAATTCTTTTTTTAAATCTGGATATTCTTCAAAAAGCTTTATTGCAGTTATACTTTTCACAATTCTAAAAAGTTGAGAAGCAGAATATTTTGGAACAGATTGCAGCATAAAATGCACATGATCTTCATCAAAACCAATTGTTTCAAACTTCATAGAATATCTTTCTTCCATATCTTTACAAACCATTTTAAAAGTCTCAACATATTTATCTTGCATAAACAAGTCTTTTCTATATTTTATACAAAAAACAAAGTGATATTTTATTCTAAAAACTTTATGATACGATTTAAAAAGTTCATTATCCATACAATATGTATTTTCAACTAATTTATAGTTTTATCCCTGTGGCAAGACCACAGGGTATTTGAATCAATAAAGGATTAAATAAGGATTTACTGGCTAAAATCGATTTATTAAGAAAAAGAAATCTTACCCACGATGCTTTAGAAGATGCTAAAGATAATGCAAAAATTTTTCTTGAATTGAAAAAGAGATTTTTTAAGAAAAATGTCTAAGAATCTAAATTGGACCACTAATCTCCAATTATCAGTATCTTTAAATAAAATACAATCATAAGAATTTAATAGAGTGAATATAAAACATATTTTAACAAAACCGAGGAATAAATCAAATAAAGGAGTAATCTTAATTCCTGGAATAAGTGGAAAACCCTTAAGCAATAAATATAATTTTTTAGCTAAAGAATTACAAAAAAATAATTTTTACTTTCTAAGATTCAACATATGGGAGTCTCCAAGTGATTTAGAAAAAAAGACATTAAATAAAATTTATAGAGATATAAAGAAAGCGATAGATTATATGAAAAAAATCGGCTGTGAAGAAATATCATTAATAGGTAAAAGTTTTGGTGGAGGAATATTATTATCAAAAAAGTTTGTGGGAATTAAAAAATTAATATTATTGGCACCTGCAATTAATTATGCTTCTGAGTCAAATATAGAAAAAATAAAAAATAAAGAATTATCTAAAATAAAAAACATATTTGATATAAAGATAGATAAAAATAACCTAAAAAAGTTAGATTTAGAAATTTTAATAATTCATGGTGATAAAGACGAAATTGTTCCAATAGAAAATTCAAGAAAAATAATCAAAGATATTGAAAATGGAAAATTAGAAACAATAAAAAATGCAAATCATTCCTACGATAAAAAAGAAAAAGAACTGGTGAAATATTATCAGGAATTTCTTATAAAACATACCCAAAAAGCATATAAAAGAATATAGTTATTGGATTAGTATGTACAAACAATTACTATTAATTTTATCTTTAATCTTCTTAATAGGCTGTACTCAAAATATCGTAGATCCTAGTAACAAATTAACTTTCGAAAAAGAATTTGAACTAAAAATAAAAGCATGTGATTCTTTAATATATCCAGAAGAAATAACAAGTTGTAAAGATAATATTTTATTACAACAGGCAACATCATTAGATGATACTACATATTGTGAATACTCTTCAACACCAAAAGCGGCCGAATTATGTAATTCTTTATTTTATTTAGATAAAGCTCAAAAAAACAAAGATAAAATATTTTGTGGATTTATAACTCAGGAAACAATAAAAGAAATTTGTTTAAGGGAATAATGTCAAAACTAAAAGAGCTCAAAAGAGTAAGATGTATATTATTCGTTATTATATTATTAATAAGTGGCCGTTCTAATAATCCAAAAATAGATTCGGAAACATCCAAAATAATTATTCCGGATAGTGGAAATGGGAAAGTCTCCAGTTATGATATAAGTACAGAACATATTATAGAAGTTGTCACAAAAGATAAGACTTATTGGATTGAAATATTAAATATTAACGAAGATAACCTGAATCTATTAATTAAAGACTTGTCTACTAACACAAAAATTGAAAATAATTTAGGTGTTGGTAATGAAATTAAAATAACATCAAAAGAGTTGCCAAGAGAGTTATCAGCAGTCATAACCCTCCGATCTATCTATAACGAAAGAGCAAATATAGCAATTATTAGAAATGATAGACTTTAGCCAATCACATTAGAAAACAATATCCTTTAAGCTTCCATTATCTATTATTTTTATAAATTAATAGTAACATTTATATAATAGTTAATATACATCATAATTTATAATGAATAAAAATGATGTAAAATTACTGGAAATAGCAAAGAAATTGGCAGGATTACAAACAGTGTCAACTATATCAAAAAAACTCAACGTTAAAAGAAGAACAGCAATTAATTATGCATACAAATTAAGAAAATCAGGTTATCTAACAAGCACAGGAGGGGGAAGAAACATAAAATTTTATAGAATATCCCCATTAAAATTTAGAAAAAGAGAGGGTTACAGTTTATATGAATTAGTTAACAAATATTCTAGAATCAAACTTAATACTTCTCAGGATTATATTATCCACTTAAAAAAAGAGCCATCGCCTGAAGAAATATTAGTCAGAGCTGTATCTTCAAAAGAATTTAGGTTAATGCTTGCATCTTTAGAATTATTTAATAAAATTAATAAC
>Ga0209542_10019040_pt1 | contig 11047 bp, 14 predicted proteins | sample RifCSPhighO2_01_FD_184028 | JGI IMG/M metagenome (GOLD analysis project Ga0209542, IMG submission 184028) | Soil microbial communities from Rifle, Colorado - Rifle CSP2_plank highO2_0.1 (SPAdes) (version 2) | ecosystem: Environmental > Terrestrial > Deep subsurface > Rock core/Sediment ...
GAGCCACATCCGAGCGCATGACCCCCATCACGCTACGGAAGATGGCAAGAATGGTGAGAATAATCATCAAAGTGTTCACTGCGACAAAAGCGCTTATCATGAACACAATTTTGATGCCGTAAAACCCGTTTATGTTCATGAGTTGAGAGACTCCTAACAACATGATGCTTGCAAAGAAGGGTAGGAATAGAATGAAGGTCAGTTTGCTGATGATGAATTTACCAACGTCTCGAAGTGGTGGAATAAAGTAGAAGAATACGCCAAATGGAAAGAAAACAACACCAATGCTCGCGAGAAAGTAATTCACGGAGAAAGTGACGATGGTGACGAGCAAGGTTAAGAAATAGGCGAATCCAAGAGCGATACTGAACGCCACGCTCGTGGAATTATCAAGTGTGATGTAGAAAAAATTAGGATCGATAAGTCCAACTATCGCGCCCGCAAGGCCGGAAGCAAGCTGTGAAACAAGACTGTAAATCAAGTAACTGGCTTGAACGCAAATAATCATCAAAATCACGTTCTGAAGCCATTCTTTGGCTCTGTAGCGCCGTTCCGGGCTATACGCGGAGATGATGAAGTTCACCCCTGCAAACATAATGAAGAGGCCGTAAAAAATGCTGATGAGATAGATTATGAGCGCCCAGAGCGCACCAAACGGCGAGATGTTAGCGGGTTGGGTAAGGAGCATTTTGATGGTTTGAAGAAAAGGAACGAGCGGGGCGTTTATCGCAGACTGCACGAACTCGATAATCGTATCAAGCACGCACTGCGGAATGTCCACGATGTCAAGGATTGTACACATATCGCCCCGCTCCTCCCAAAAAATCAGCCCGCAAAGAGCTGGATGATGAACGGAGCCGCCCAAATGATAATCAAGCCCATCACGACGTAACCGATGGTGTTCTTGGCGTTCTCGCGCTTCATCATATCGTTGCCACTCGTCATAATCCCGATTCCTGCGATAACCAAAACTATTGCAGCGATCGCTGTTGCGATGTATTTCACAAAGTTGTAAATCTTCCAAACTGGCTGCAATATCTGGTCAAAGGTCGCAGTATCGACCGCTCCGCCAGGAGGCATCGCGCTTGCGGCGCTAACTGGCAGAATCATCGTCAGGAGCAGAAAGCTCGCTAAGACGAACATCGGTGCGAATCTCCGGACCGCTCCCGCGGGTGGCGGGAGCGGTGGGGTCGGTTCTGGTTGTTTCTTTTTCGGCATTGGTGTTCACCTCCAATAGTTCTTGGTTTTCAAAGAAAAGTGCTTCAGGGGTCACAATCTCGGCAGGTTCCATCTCCTCAAACTCGCGTTCTTCTCGCTCGTCTTGCCAGAGCATAATTATCGCAAGGACAAGGGTCAAAAACAGACCGATGAGTGTAATTCCAATGAGGTCGCCCCAGCCAGTGAGCAGGTTGATGACAAGACTCACCAGCAAGTACGTTGAAAGATACAAAATGCACCAAAGGTAAATCTCGACAAACCTCATCGCTTCACCCTCCGTGCCAGCAAATGCAGCAAGCTGACATAGCAGTGCATACAGATTTTCTTGTCCTTTGCGCGCACGATTTTCGCGCACCGCTCACAATCTCCTTCTCGAGAGCTATCGCTATCTTGTTTCATTCAGATCACCTTCCACGGTTTGAACATGAAGGGCAGGCAAGTCGGCCTGACCTTGCCCGCCCCCGCTTATTCTTGAGCCAAAAAGCCCAAGCCATACTGAAAAAGAGCGGTATTTAATGTTTGTACATCATATGTTCGCACAAAATTGCGCATATAAGATTTGTACGCCTTTTGTACGTACAACTCCACTGGACACTGGACAGCTGTGGAAAAAATTTATTAATCGCGTACCGTCTGATTCGTTTGGGGCGCCGGCAATTCAGTTCTGAGCGACAATACTAAACAAGAGAGGGAAGCGATCATGTTAGACAAGATGAGTATTGGCAAAATAAAAGAAAGACTACTGGAATTCAACGCAGAAGCTCAGGAATTATTCGAGTTGCCATTCATACAAAAAATGCAGCATTCCGGGTTGAAGATATCAGCCAGCAAGGGCTCACCACTGAAAATCGAGAAGTGGGGACCTGATGCTAATGACACCAAGGCAATTTGTAATGACTTGCGTAAGTTCATCCAGCCAAACGACACACTAAATGCTGAAAAGCTCAGGAAGATATACGACTCGGAAGAAATTACCCTTGATGAGCAAAAAAATTATGAATCAATCATGGCTGAGTTAGACAGGTTTAACAAAAGTCCAGCCAACTTTATCAAGGATGGTACTGCGTTAACGAATCAACAAATTTTTGAGATTTTCCTATACGGTAAAATCTCGCATCGAACAGAGGGTAAGAAACAAATTCATGATGACTGGGCAAAAAACCCCGTTTGGCACGCTTCGATTCAGAACGAGTTTCTACTCATAATCGCAGCGCACATGGCATTCGTCAACAATCTGGTAGTTTTAAATAAGACAGTGCTCAAGCGTCTTGAAGGTCTGGTGGTTAAAAATGAACATTGAAGCAATCAAATTCGTCCTTGGGCTTGGAGCAGGCGGTATTCTTGCCTTTGCTGCAACGTACTTTGCCACACAAGGAAGTATTTTGGCAGTCTTACTGTTCGGTTTTCTATGCTTGCTTTTTTCGTGGTTTATGCCTGGAGCAACAGCATCAGCGTGCGTCATCTACGCGATCTTTGCGTTCATTAGTGCAGTTGATGCACAGGCCGGTCGTGCAAGTTGGGGCGTTCTTGCAACACTGACCGTTCTTCTTGTCTTAACATTGATCGCGGGTGTCTGGGGTGGAACGAAGGATAGCTCTCTGGGAAATTCCTTTTGTTAGTTTTTAGGATAGTCAACCTACCTTCCGTGCATAGAATTAAATAATCAGTATTGCATGACTACTTTATGTGTCGGTTACAAAGCTTTGCTTGGCTTTCTTTCATATTTGCGTCATCTATTCTTCTTTCCGCGTATGTGTTTCCTTCGCCGATCCTTACAGAGGATCACCTTGAGAGACACTCGCGAGACAATATAACTTACTTTTCGGTACCGAAGAGTGTCCCAGATAAGCTCGCAGATATAGGTAACATCGCGGGAGCAATCTACGAAGCAGCCTACCAGCATGGAGCCTATGGAAACATCTGTTTTGAGAATGCAGGAACGTATGTTCTTTACAATGGCGCAGTATCCAGCTATGACATAAAAAGCAGCGTCATTTATAACGGAAAAATTCGACCGCTGCTCATCAACGCAAGTCCTGTTTGCGAACGTATCGAGGGCAAGGAATTCACATACCAATGGAATGTCGAGGGCCGCATTCAACCAGCCGTCGAAGGATTTTACACGGAAATCTCCGACCAGTTTTCAGCATACCTTACTGAAGTTTGGTGGTTCACTCTTTTAAAATTCATAGTGATTTTTTTGTCGTTTGCAGCATTATGTGCTGCTTGGGTGCAAGGAGTACTATTGATTATTTGGGGAGTTCACGGAAAACCCGATTGATAAATTCACTCACAAATTTCCAATTGTTAGTTTGTGGGGCAAAACTATTTATGCAAGCTCCACTTTCTTAATGTCATGCTCGTCGTTAATCGAAGCAAAACCCGAGAAGTAACATCTGGAAGTTTTGGCTTTGTGCGTCACATGTTCGCACAAAACCCCTTTTGTCGTCAATGAAGACGTGGAACAAAGAAAGCGAGATTGTATCCCCGTGAAAGTGTATTCTAACATCTGGAAAACTCACTAATTGCTTTATAAATGTTATTACCACAATCCGCTACATTCGCTCGGACAATCCTAACTCTGGAAAGATGAGTATTTAAGATTTGTACACCACAGTAATCATTCAGCTTTCTGAAACGGCTCGTCGATGAGGAATTTGTATTCTGTAGCACCGAAATCTTTATATTCTTAGTATATACTATGTAGATACTAAGATGAGACGCATTAAAACAGAATTGTCAAATGAAATAACAGTGAAAAACATTCAAGCGTATTTCGAGAAGACCGTTACCAAGTTTGGTAACGGCGCGAAAGTAGACACGCAAAAAGAATATATTGGCAAAAAGGTGATTGTACTTGTCATCAAAGAATAAACGCGTAGAAAAGTTGGAAGAAGAAAACAAGCGGTTGCAGGAGCTGCTTAAACATGAGCGTGAGCTCAGAAAACAAATTGAGAAAGACTTCGAGGATACGAAAAAAGACTTCGAGGATACGAAAAAAGAGTTTGAGGAGTTTAAAGCCAAGCATGCGGGAACTGTTGAGAACTTGCAGAAGGCTTTGAAGATCAAACCAAACATCGAACCATCAAAAAACCCTATCGGAGCAAAACTAAAGCATAAAGGTCATGGGCGAAAATCGCCCAAGACTTTCGATAAGGAAGAACCGCTCGTTATTGAGGCATGTCCGAATTGCAACACGAAGTTGCAAGGCAAAACAGCGAGCATCAGAGAACGTTTTGTGACGACCATTCGCATCATTAATCCCGCGCAAGTCATCAAATATCTTTTGCACCGCAAATGGTGCCATAAATGCAAAAAACTCGTCGAACCAGAAATTCCAGGCGTGCTTCCAAAAGCACGCTTTGGCCTTAACATCATGCTTCTCGTCATGTATTTACACTTCGCACTACGAGTGCCCGGAGCGAAAATATGCGAGTATTTTCAAACCATTCACGACATCAATATCAGCACAGGAGAAATTCCTCACATTCTCACACAACTCGCACGCGAATACGGAAACTATTACGCACATCTTGAAAAACTCGTGCGCGCAGCACGAGTCAAATATACTGACAGCACAAGTTGGAGAATAAAAGGTAAAAACTATGTTGCATGGGTTTTCATTGCTACAGGAGTAGTCTTGTACAAGATCAGTAAAAGTACCAGTCACAAATTGCCATTACACGTCCTTGGAAAAGCAATAAAAGGCATGACTCTCGTCGTAGATAGGCACTCTGCCTTTCGAACGCTCGCGCGCAAAGCAGGATATTTACTGCAACTGTGCTGGTCGCACATACTCGAAGACAGCAGAGAACTCAAGCACACATTTGGCAATGAAGGCAAATACGTGCACGAAAACCTCAAGAGCATATTTGCGCTTGCAAAAAGCCTTAACCACCAAGCAACACAAGAACAAGTAGATCAACTCAAAGCCGAAATACTCCAACTCACATACCGACACTACAAGCATACGACAATTAGAAGGTTCGTCAACAACCTCGCGCACCGCGACCTTGAAGATCTATTCCGATTCACAACAGACCCACAAATCGACCCAACCAACAACATCAGCGAAAGAGAACTACGCCACCTCGTCATGATACGAAGAATCAGCCACGGCAGCAGAAGCCGCCGTGGCGCAACAGTCACCGCACAACTCACAAGCATAATCCAAACACTCAGGTTCAGAAAAGAAAACGTGCTCCAAGGACTCCAAAACATCCTCAACCCACTTCAAACAACTGAATGATTACACACCACATGTTCGCACAAATTCAAACGTTGATGATTCAACAAAGAAGAAATCCCTTCCAAAGACAGCTGACTTATTGGGTTGTTATAACGCCGGAACTTAATGATCAATAGAAAATAGTAAGTTCCGGCGAATATAACGAAGGAAATATCATTGAAAATTAGTTCCTTCGTTATAGGAAATCTACGCGATTATTTGTTCGGTTTCAGGAGTTTCGATTTCTGTTTGTTTGTGCTGTTCAAGAATTCCTTTGAGTATTTGGCCGTGTAGTTTTATGAGGTGTTGAACAGTTGGGTTTTTCTGATTGATAGTATACAGTTGTATGTTGCCTATCTTTTTTGTGAGCAAAATAAGGCTTTGTTTGAGCAGGTGTGGAAAAATCTTGTAAAAGGTCGCTCTCCCGATGTCTGCTGCGCGTATGATCCCTGTTGCGCTGTACTCTAACCTTCTCCCCGTAATAAGTACGTCAAGTATCTTTGCTTGAGGGTTGTATCCTAAAACATCAAGGAATGCATTTTTCTCGCTCATAGCTATACTGGAAAGCACCACGGTATTTAAATGTTTCCTTAATGAACAATACAGTTCACTAAATGAACAGCTGTGTAAATGCTTAAATAACTCAAAACAGTCAATAAACTATGAAAGAGGCGTTCAAAGCAACCATTCTCGAATTCTTGCTCAAGAAAAACTGCATCGGCGGCGCACACACCCCACTCGACAGAGTTAAGTCCTGCATCGAACTACATTCAAAACAGGACAAAAAAGAATTCGAACAAGCACTCGATGAACTAGTCAAAGAAAACTGGGTCATTTCCGCAAGCAAAAGAACCGGCAAAGGAACAGACACCCACCTCTCACTAAACCCACGAACCCTCAACCAAATATCCGAATACCTCAGAACACACTAAAGCTTCGAACCAATAGTAAACAACATCCCGAAAGGCAGGGTTTTTGGTTAATCTCTGATGGACTCTAGGAGTTTTTCTACTTCTTCTTTCTTCAGGGGGTTGGTATACCCTTCCAATACGCTTACTCCAGTAGTACTCCATTGAGGATAATTCGTTGATCTATTATAGAAAAAAGATGTGAATGCGGGGTCGTATTTCGTGTCAAAGTAGTAGTGCATGAGTTGGTTAAGTAACTCGAATGCTTTTTGAGCAAACCCGTCTTTTACAAATCTCTGGATGAGTTGCCAGCTTTCTTTATGCCTGATCTTTGTAGCCTTGGAAAAAAGAGAACCCAAACACGCTTTTTCAAAATAGGTTCCAAACCGCTCCTTCTCGATTGGATCATGAAGTTTGATAGTAATTGCATCCAAAGCATGTCCCAATTCGTGGCTGAAGATCGCAAAAAATAAAGTGATTGTTTGATTCTCATCCAGGCCATGATCAATCCCCAATCGGGCAAATTGAAGGCGACTTACATAAAGCTTATTTTCTTCAGCAGAATAATGAGATGGTGTATCTTCGTAGTTCACCTGCACCGGAATGCCGTTCAACAAATCAATGACGTTACTACTCAGTTTTACCGGTACAAGTATGAAAAATCGCCGCCGTGAATCATCAAGTGTTGGCCACGAAATCTTTTTCTCGCGTGCTTGAACGAGATCAAAAAATTGCTCCATTTTTGCCTGCATCCCTGACTCCCCGTAGGCAGTTTTAAACAATGCAAAATCAGTCACGCCTTGCGCGATACACTCATAAATAAACTTGTCTATCATCAGAGAATTCATTTCAACACTTTCCACAAACTCTTTGAGCGCCATAACAGAACAAAGTCACAAGCAGAACTAATAAACTTTTCCAATGATCTAAACCCGTCACCTTCTCAGGCAGTTCGATTGACCAGTCATTTGAAACACTGAATCAATAGTAAAATTCCAATTGTTAGTTTATGGGGCAAAACTATTTATGCAAGTGCCACTTTCTGAATGCTATGCTCGTCGTTAACCGAAGCAAAACCCGAGAAGTAACGTCTGGAAGTTTTGGCTTTGTGCGTCACATGTTCGCACAAAACGCCTTTTGTCGTCAATGAAGATGTGGAACAAAGAAAGCGAGTTTGTATCCCCGTGAAAGTGTATTCTAACATCTGGAAAACTCACTAATTGCTTTATAAATGTTATTACCACAATCCGCTACATTCGCTCGGACAATCCTAACTCTGGAAAGATGAGTATAAAAGATTTGTACGGACAAATTCCATTGGATGAAGCGCAATGCACTGTGCGGTCATTTTAAAGATCCAACAAAAAGGCAGAGAATTTGATATGGGCGTGATAAATAAAAAAGAAAAGGTCTTGCTGCGAAGAAATCTTATTGTTTTGGTTCTTGCGCAGGTTGTTCTGCGGGCGCTTCAGATTTCTCCGGCATAGGATGTTCTGACGCGACCTCTTCTGGAACCAATGGCTGTCCAAAATTCTCGCAACCTTGCATTGCGCAGGTATTCTTTCCTGCGTTGAATTCTTCTTCGCTTACTGAGCCTTTGCAGCTCCCTTTGCATACGTATCTTACCATTTTTAAACAAAACAACGGATCTTATAAAAATGTTTTCCTTTAGCAACGCTCACCTTCTCAGACAGTTTGATTAACCAGTTATTTGAAGGTTGGATCAAGAGTAAAATTCCAATTGTTAGTTTATGGGGCAAAACTATTTATGCACGTGCCACATTCTATGCGTTATGCTCGTCGTTAACCGAAGCAAAACCCGAGAAGTCACATCTGGAAGTTTGAACATTGTGTGCCATTCGTGCACACAAAACGCATTTTGTCGTCAATGAGTTTCTGGGATAAAGAAAGCGAGTTTGTATCCCCGTGAAAGTGTATTCTAACAACTGGAAATCACACTAGATGGTTTATAAATGTTATTACCACGATCCGCAAAGTACGCTCGGACAATCATAACTCTGAAAAGTTGAGTATTTAAGATTTGTACGTCATATGTTCGCACAAATTCAAATGTTGATGATTCAACAAAGAAAAAATCCCTTCCAAAGACAGCTGACTTATTGGGTTGTTATAACGCCGGAACTTAATGATCAATAGAAAATAGTAAGTTCCGGTGAATATAACGAAGGAAATATCATTGAAAATTTAGTTCCTTCGTTATAGGAAATCTACGCGATTACTTTTTCAGTTTCAGGAGTTTCAATTTCTGTTTGTTTGTGCTGTTCAAGAATTCCTTTGAGTATTTGGCCGTGTAGTTTTATGAGGTGTTGAACCGTTGGGTTTTTCTGATTGATCGTATACAACTGTATGTTGCCTATCTTTTTTGTGATCAAAATAAGGCTTTGTTTGATCAGGTGTGGAAAAATCTTGTAAAAGGTCGCTCTCCCGATGTCTGCTGCGCGTATGATCCCTGTTGCACTGTACTCTAACCTTCTCCCCGTAATAAGTACGTCGAGTATCTTTGCTTGAGGGTTGTACCCTAAAACATCAAGGAATGCGTTTTTCTCGCTCATAGCTATACTGGAAAGCACCATGGTATTTAAATGTTTCTTTAATGAACACTACAGTTCACTAAATGAACAAGCGTACAAATGCTTAAATAATTCAAAAATACCATTAAAGTATGAAAGAGGCGTTCAAAGCAACCATTCTCGAATTCTTGCTCAAGAAAAACTGCATCGGCGGCGCACACACCCCACTCGACAGAGTTAAGTCATGCATAGAACTACATTCAAAACAGGACAAAAAAGAATTCGAACAAGCACTCGATGAATTGATCAAAGAAAACTGGGTCATTTCTGCAACCAAGAGAACCGGCAAAGGAACAGACATCCACCTCTCACTAAACCCACGAACACTCACCCAAATATCCGAATACCTCAGAACACACTAAAGCTTCGAACCAATAGCAAACATTACACGATAAGTCAGAGGAAATGTAATAGTCTTGGAAGAAACGTGTTTCCGATTTTAGCCAAAGAAATAAGAAGAAAAAATAAAAATTGAACTGATTTCTTATCCTTGGACGTAGCTGCCCGGCAGGATTCCTGAATTGGTTCCAACGCAACAGCATGTAATGTAAAAGCAGGCAAGCTCATTACAAGGGTCAACGATTGTTTGTGGACACATTCTTTCAGACCCTGAACCCGATAGCGCCACTATTAGTTGGTGCCCTGCGGACCAGCCATTACCCTGGCACGTGTTCCTGCAGACTTCGTTGAGCCCGACTTGGAACGTTGGCGCTCCAGTCACACTTCCAGTCGTTCCTCCTTTGAATAACAACACGAGTCCTACAACTGCAAGCACCGCGACTATACCCAGGATAGCCAAGTGATGCCCTTTATGTTCATCTTCTGCCATTAAAATTCACCTCTTTTTGTAAACTGGTTGTGGAAATACCACCCTTGTTTAAGAATTTTTATGACCATTGGGGGGGGGCGAAACGTTGGCGTGCAGCGGTGCAGAGTGTCACCTTCTCAGGCAGTTCGATTGACCAGTCATTTGAAGGACTGAATCAAGAGTAAACTTCCAATTGTTAGTTTATGGGGCGAAGCTATTTATGTAAGAGCCACTTTCTTAGCACCATGCTCGTCGTTAACCGAAGCAAAACCCGAGAAGTAACATCTGGAAGTTTGAACATTGTGTGCCAATTGTGCACACAAAACACATTTTGTCGTCAATGAAGACGTGGAACAAAGAAAGTGAGTTTGTATCCCCGAATCTAACATTGAATTCCAGATTTTCTTTTTAAAGGTTTGCGTTTTTGTTTTTAAAGATTTAAAAGTGGAGAATAACCAAGTGAGAAACGTTCCCAAAAGCTAACTTTGGAATGAATCAGGTCGGATGAATTCTGCAACAAGGAATCGTTTTCTGCCAGAGTGATAATTTCAGAGAGGCTTGGAAATTCGCTTGATTTTACTTTTGAAAAACAGAGTTTCTTTATTTACCAACTGAATTTTCGCGCGCCGACTACACCGCGAGCGCGAGCATCACTGAAAAAGCCAAAAGCACCGATGCTCACGTAGCCGATATGGCCATGGGAGTTGATTCCTCCGAGGCCAACAGGTTGGATGAGCGCGTGATCAGCAGGGATAAATTCGTGATCGTTTCTAGCCAGAATATTCTCAAGGCTTGCCCGGGTGAAGGTCCAAAGACATCCATGCTCAGCTCCTCTTTCTTGTAAGTAAGCGGCATTAAGCTCGGCTAGTTCAACGTTGCCAATAACAGCGATGATATTTGGATTTTGGCCGTAATCAGATCTTCCATTTTTTTGTGAGGTTGAAAGCTTCAGGGGTCGTGCATCAACTGCAGGACAAATTCTCTTATTATCGCGTGCGATTTGAACAAGCCTCGAAACTAAGGGGTTGTCAAGCGGTTTGAGTAATTCTCGCCCATGGCGTTCCGCATCATACATTTCCCACACAAGCGCAAGGCTTTGGCCATCAGTACCAAGTTCGATAAATGCGGTAAAAATCTCGTTTGCATCCTTGAACTTCAAACTAACCGTGCTTGTTTTCTGAGGCTCATTGGTGCGGTACCAGCCCTTTTTGCTGTCTTTGTTATCATTATAAAAGGCAACTCTTGCGACAATTGCGTGGCCCAAACTCTGCACTTGAACATCTCTTTGAAATAT
>Ga0209542_10019041_pt1 | contig 11047 bp, 11 predicted proteins | sample RifCSPhighO2_01_FD_184028 | JGI IMG/M metagenome (GOLD analysis project Ga0209542, IMG submission 184028) | Soil microbial communities from Rifle, Colorado - Rifle CSP2_plank highO2_0.1 (SPAdes) (version 2) | ecosystem: Environmental > Terrestrial > Deep subsurface > Rock core/Sediment ...
GCGCAAGAAGAAAATTTTATTGATTATAAAGCACAATACACTCTTGAAAATGTTGAAGAACTTCAAGGGCAGAATGTTCAATCTCAGCAAGACTTAGAAACAGGGATTTTAGGACAGAATTGGGGGTGGGGTGCCAAGCAGTGGCTTGTGATCTATTATTCCCTTCTGCTTTTTATCGGTCGCGTATTCAAGGGTTGAAGCTCTCTGAAAAGTTAGATCAAAAGTTTCCGATGATGCAGAGTAGGAGAAAGAGGAGCTAAGGTATCCTTTCCAATTGTCTCAACAGGTAATTTTCTTTCTCAGGTGTATCCACGATCTTATCCTTGACTGCTTCCAGTTGTTTCTCGATTTGGATGATCTTTTCTTGCGGGGCTGGTTCTTTTTTCTCGATCGCTTTATCTGCGTCTGGAAAGATCTGGTCGCGTATCTTCTGCGCTACTTCATCCATCTCATCTGGTGGTGAAGGCTTGGGTTCCCATTGAAAATTCAGACCATCATCCAACTTCCTGCTGAGGATATGAATTGCAGGGTGTTCTTCAATGCCTTCATGCACGATAATATTCGTGCCTTGGGCTTGTAAAATCTCAAAGAGGCTGGCAGCCGCATAATTCGCTAGGTGAAACAGATGTTGATTTTTTTCAGATGGTAACTCGGCAAGTTTCTTGTGTTCTTTGCTGAGGACTTGGATGTGTCCTTCACAAGCAGGTACTGCAGGAATAAGGATCAAGCTTTCCTCATCTTCGTAAATCGTTTTTCCGTTGGGTTTGCAGTTGGGGCAGTTCATGGGAAGAGTTGGCCGATCTTGTCCAGGTCGGCTTTGGTAGTTGGTTTTTCCTTTTGTGTTTGTGAATGTTGAGTTTTGGGTTCGTGGGGGTGTTGTTCGTATTCGCTGAGTTTTTGGCTGAGTTTGTGTACGTTGATGTCTTGAAACAGCTTCGCCAGGTCGGGGCTGTTCTTGATGAATTGGACCATTTGGTCGGGTTGTTGGATGATCATCCGTCGGAGTTCTTGGTTGGTTTCTAGGAGTTCGGGGAGGCGCAGGGGGTCAAAAGGGTCTTTTTGCTGGGTGTTCATTTCAACTTCTTGTATAATAGGTTGGGTGAGGGGGATGGGTTGTAAGAAGGGTTGGGGTTTTATTTCAGTAGGGCTAGCGATGGGTGGGGTTACGGTTTGAGGGAGTTGAGGAGGGGTATAAGTAGGAGTGGGTTTGAGTTTTCCTGTTCGGGCTAGGTAGGGTTTTAGTAAAAGCGTTAATTGTTTTTGCAGCAGGGGCGCTATGGTTTCAGCTTGGGGCCAGCCTTTGTTGGGAAGCGCTAAATTACCAACGTCCATGAGATTTTCTCGTGGGATCAGGTGAAAAAGAAAGTGAGGACTTTGCTGTCCGGCAGCAGCTCCATTCGCGATAAAAACAGTCACACCCGGGTTGACAGTGGCTTTCTCAATTGCTACAATGAGTTGCTGTGTTTTAGTAAATAAGTGGTTGAAAAGGTTTAGGGGCAATAAGGGTAGGAGGGGGTAGTGTTCTTTCGGTAAAACCAGGGTGTGTCCTTTGCTGGCCGGGTTAATGTCTAGAATAGCCAGGATCATTTCATCTTCGTACACTTTCTTGCCGGGAATGCCGCCGCGCACAATTTTGCAGAAGACGCAGTTCTTCCGTTGCAACTCCGCAATCTCTTCCGGGCTCATATTGCGGAGGTCTTCTTCGGTGAGCTGTCCTTCAGGCATGGTTTGCCTTGTGTTCTGCCACTATATAAATGTTAGGAGAAAGTTTGGTTTACTATAAAATGGGGGGCTTAGTCCATTTGAAATTTAGAATGGGGTTTGGTTTTTTAATTCAGTAAACCCTTGGCTGATGGTTTTAAGCCTATGCTTGAGTCGGAGGTAGGGGTGAATAGTTGATTTACAACTCTAGAGTATAGAGGAAAGCTTATATACTTTAAACATTTATCTTGGGAATGCGTATAAGGTTAAGCATGAGCCAAGCCGAGCAGTTATCAAGAGACGGAATAGGGACAGATCTGGCTAACGACTTTCATTATGATGATGACGTGGCTGAAATAGAAAGGGGTATATCGTTAATAGATGAAAACAAAAGGGAGGGTTTAGAAGTGGTCATGATGGGGGAGTGTTTGCAGTCAGTCGCCCTATTCGAAACAAATTACGTTTTGTATGAAAGAAGGCGTGCGGAAGAATTACATAAAGATGGGGGGTTTGGTAGAATTATAACAAGAGATTGTCTAATCAATCAAAAGAGAAGCAGGCTTGCAGAGGCAGACTCTGAAACAAGCGCTGAAAATTATTCTGCTGGAATACAGTAAGATTCATCTAGTTTTCTTTTCCATGTAATCTTCAAGGAAAGTTCGTAGCACAAACAGAGGCTCTGTGACGTACGGAACATTTCGGGCTTCTAGGAAACTTTTTAATTCTTTCTTTTTCGATCTTGCAATAATTTCTACAAGTATATCTAAACCCTTCATATCAATAGAGAATAAATTGGCTTGTAAAAAGTCTCTGAAACCTTTTGGTTTGCCACATGCTAAAAAGGTGAGAAGGGGTACTTCCCAAGAGCCTCTAAAGTAACGTTTTTCTCCGTTTTGATTTATATTCGTTTTAAATCGTCTAGACCCTGGACTAATAGGTATGCGCTTCCCGTAGGCATCCAACCTAAAGATGGAAGCATATTTCTTAAATAGGTTAATTGCAAATCTCAGTTCGTCCGGAGTGTGGGTGAAAAGGCGGAGTTTATATTGTCTTTGTTCGATAATGCAATGTTTATTCAATAAGAGGGCATCTTCTAAACTGAGTTCTTCACCTTCTAATGTGAAAACACGCATCCCCCTCTCTTTTTTCCAGTGCGGGAGGTGTCGATAAGTGGCGTATCGTTGGAGGGTTCTTCTCGGAACTCTTTTAACTGTTAGATGTGGGTGGGCTTCCAATAAGCTCTCTCTGCGTAATATATAATCTAACTCTTGGTAATGGGTATCTTGGGGGTCGAGATCTGAGTGGTAATAATCAAGTGTGGGGTGAGCATAAGAAGAAATAGGTATGTCTGAGTATAGGTTGTAACCAGTTACTAGGTGGGTTTTGATAGCTGGGAAAAGAAGATTGCGAACTGTTTTTAAAACAGATTCATTTTTGACTAAAGCGTCGATTGTTTTCACTTCTCTTCGCTGCATGATCAAAGAGATTCTATACGAATTAAAAAGTTTTCACTTAAAAATGGTTTAAATTAAAATAAATAAATCAAAAAAGTTCAAAACCCTTATATACCAGTATTTCGCCGTTCAAGTTAGGAATGGACGCGTATCGTCTGAGTGAAAAAGAGGTGCTTAGAGAGTTAGATTCTTCTCTGTTCGGCCTCTCAAAAGAGGCGGTTTCTAGGCGTCTGGAAGAGTATGGGCCGAATGTGCTAAAAGAAGAGCCCAGAAAGCCTTGGTGGCGCATGTTCCTCGAAGAATTCAAGGACGTCATGGTGCTTATGTTACTTGGGGCGCTTTTGGTTTCTTTGTTGCTAGGCGAACACACAGATGCGATCTTTATTTTCGTCGTAGTGATCTTGAACGCGATCATTGGTTACATCCAGGAGTATAAGGCGGAAGAGTCCTTGCAAGCCCTAAAGAAAATGATGTCGCCGGAGGCAAAGGTGATTCGGAATGGAGTCATGCAGGATATTTTGGCGAAGGACTTGGTGCCGGGGGACATCTTGGTTTTGGAGGAGGGAGATAAGATTCCGGCAGACGCGCGTTTGTTGGAAGTGGTTTCTTTGGCAGTGGATGAATCGGCTTTGACCGGAGAGAGCGTCCCCCGTGTGAAGAAGTTAGGTGCTTTCAGTAAGAAGGAGGGGATAGCCGATCAGGATAACATGGTTTTTCTGGGGACGATCATCGCTCGAGGCAAGGGTCGCGCGGTAGTAACGGCGACGGGCATGAAGACGGAGTTTGGGAAGATTGCCGGGCTTACCCAGCAGTTAAGTGAGGTTTCCAGTCCGCTCCAGAAAGAATTGGACCTAACTGGTAAGGTAGTGGCAAAGGGTACAGTGGCGATTTGTCTGTTTATGTTTTTATTTGGAATTGCAGTGGGTAATTCGTGGATGATGATGTTCTTGTTTGCGGTTTCCTTAGTCGTTGCAGCGGTTCCGGAGAGTTTGCCAGCCATCGTCACCATTACCTTGGCGTTGGGTGTTCAGAAGATGGTGAAGAAGAACGCGATTGTTCGCCGGTTAAGTTCTGTCGAAACGTTAGGCAGCACCACGGTGATTTGTTCAGACAAGACAGGCACGCTTACGAAGAATGAGATGACGGTAAAAGAGATTTGGGTGAACAGTCGTGTGGTGGATGTGGAAGGTTCTGGCTACAAACCGCAAGGTCGTTTCTTGCTGGGGGGGAAGGCGTATGAAGATGAAACCTTGGAGTTATTGCTCAAGGGAAGTGCATTGTGTAGCGATGCCGTCTTGACGAAGGAGTTTAAGATCATCGGAGACCCAACTGAAGGAGCGCTGGTGGTCGCAGCAGAAAAGTATGGGTTGAGTGTGGATTCTTTAAGAAAATCCAATAAAGTGTTTGAGGAGCCGTTTGATTCTTCACGTAAGTTGATGTCGGTGGTTCATGAAGAAAATAAAAAACTACGAGTATTCACAAAAGGGGCTCCGGATCGAGTGGTGGAGCTTTGCAATAAAGCCAAGATCAATGGCAAATTGGTTCCATTCTCGGCTAAGTTAAAAGAGGACATTTTAGGGCAGAACATGAGGATGGCGAAAGGAGCGCTGAGAGTTCTGGGGGTTGCGTATAAAGAGCTTCCAAGGAAAGCTTCGTTAAAATCAGTAGAGTCAGACCTGGTTTTTTTAGGTTTGATAGGAATGATGGATCCTCCAAGGGAAGAAGTAAAGACGGCCGTGGCAGAGTGTAAACAGGCAGGGATTCGCATTTTTGTGATTACAGGGGATCATGGAATTACTGCAAAAGCCATCACCATGGAGTTAGGCATCGCAGATGAGTCGACAAGAATTGTGACTGGGCAAGAGTTGGGGTGCTTAAGAGAAAGCGATCTAAAAGAAATTTTGTGTGGAAAGGCCATTTTTGCACGGGCAAGCCCTGAGGATAAGATGCGAATTGTTTCTTGTTTGAAAGACTTGGGTGAGATTGTGGCGGTTACAGGGGATGGGGTAAACGATGCTCCCGCTTTGAAGAGAGGAGACATCGGAGTCTCTATGGGAAAGTCAGGTACAGACGTGGCTCGGGAGGCAAGCGATATTGTTTTGGTGGATGATTCATTCGCTTCCATTGTGGCAGCGATAAGGGAAGGCAGGGTGATTTATTCGAACATCAAGAAATTCATTCGTTATATTTTTTCATCCAACCTCGGAGAGATTTTCACAGTATTCTTGGGCATGCTACTTTATCCAGCTTCGTTGGTGATCTCGGCCATTCAAATCTTGTGGACGAATTTGGCGACGGATGCGCTCCCTGCACTGGCATTGGGTTTGGAGCAGGGAGAGAAGGAAGTTATGGAGCGTTCTCCGAGGAATCCAAAGAAGCGCTTGATTACGGCAAAGCAATTTTATGCCTGGTCAGGGTTTGGGATGGTGATGGCCATTTGCACGTTAGGGATCTTTTTTTTGAACGTGGAGGAATTGGATAAAGCCAAGACCATGGCCTTTTCAACACTGATCTTTTGTGAATTGGTGAACGCGTTAAGTTGCCGGAGCAATAAGAAGTCGCTCTTCTCAATTGGGATCTGGGGTAATAAGTACTTGTTAGGGGGGGTTTTGATTTCGTTTGTCTTGCAGTTTGTGGTGGTCGAGTGGTCTTTCTTCCAGGAAGTGTTCCATACAGTCTCTTTGTCAGTTTTAGAATGGGTCGAAGTGATTGTTTTTTCATTGATGGTATTCGTATATGAAGAAGTTCGCAAGTATATTTCGTTTGTTCGGTGGAAGCGCGGTTTTTTGCAAAACACGTCTTCTGAAGCTAAGGGTTTATAAACAAGGTTTTTGTTTGGGGCAGGATGGAAAAGATCGATAAGGCCAGCTCAATTGAGGTGAAGCCTCGCTTCGAGGAGCGTTACCGCGCGTTGTTGGGTAATGACTATGACAAATTTATGGCGTATTCTTTTTCCTACATCCGGAAAGCCATTCGGGTGAATACATTAAAGATCTCGCCTTCTGAGTTGAAAAAAAGGATTGATGAAATTTGGCAATTGGATCCCATTCCCTGGTGTCCGGAAGGCTTCTGGATTACGTACAAGAAGGGCAAGCGTTTTGATATTGGCAATCTTCAAGAACATCAGTTGGGTTATATTTATGTGCAGGAAGCCGCCAGCATGATCCCCCCGATTGTCTTAGCTCCTAAGCCAGGAGAGATTGTTTTGGATCTTTGCGCGGCACCTGGTAGTAAGACATCACAGATGGCGCAGTACATGAAGAACGAAGGCGTTCTAATCGCCAACGATGTTCAATTCGCTCGCTTGAAGGCGTTGGGGATGAACGTGCAGCGTTGTGGTGTTGCGAATACCGTCATTTCGCACATGCAGGGCTTTGCCTTCAAGCATTCCACCATTCGTTTTGATAAGATCTTGGTGGACGCTCCTTGTTCCGGAACCGGCACGATTCGCAAGTCCTTGAAGACCTTGAAGATGTGGAACCCTTCCATGATCACGCGCCTCGCCGCCCAACAGCTCGCCTTGCTCGAAGTGGCTTTCGGCCTGCTCAAGGAAGGCGGCACCGTGGTTTACAGCACGTGCACCTTGGAGCCAGAGGAAAACGAGGGTGTCATCTCCAATTTCCTCAGCAAGCATCCAGACGCCGTGTTGGAAGCCTTCGACCTGCCCATAAAGCGCAGTCCGCCCATCACTCAGTTCCTCAACCACACCTACAGTCCAGAAGTCAATAAATGCCTGAGAATCTTCCCACATGACAATGACACAGAAGGCTTCTTTGTGGCGAAGATGCGAAAGAAATGATTTACTAAAATTTCAACTGATCTTTAGTATATATCCAATAATAAAGCTTAAAAATGCACCAGCAAGAGCTCCTTTCCAGAGCCATTCTCTTTGTCTTTCGTCATATTCTTGGTAGTCGCGCCACCAAAAGATTCTATCTTTAGTTCCATCATAAGAAAATGCCCATTTGCTTTTATTTTCCTCTGAGAAAAAATCGATATTAACATCGTTTGGAATACTAAGCGGTACACTGTGAGAAGAGGGAAAATAGAAAGTATTTTTTACATTTCCTCCCTGGTTACCTCCATAATTAAGGTGAATGTAATATATAGAATCTTCTAGTGGTCGAACTGCATCTATTACTAGGTAATTTGCCTTAATATAAAAATCTGCAGGGCATGTAGTGTGGCTTAAGTTAACTTGAAAATAAGGCCAGTTATTTAGATCATACTCTGGGCTAACATGGGTGTTAAAAGTTTGATTATTGTTAGAAGACCTACACTCTCCATTAATTGATATATTTGCCAAAGGAACTAATATCCAATTTCTATGTATTTCAGGGGAAATTTTAAAACATATATTATTCATATTTTTACTCTGTTCAGGATCTAGCGAGGCATGAGCCCATAATTTAACAGTCATATTTCTATCAGCAAGAATGTAGTCGGCGGTAAGAGATAATATGCTTGCGCGGTTATTGCACTCAGAAATAGTAAGAGCCGATGTAAGGTTAGAAGAGAAAGTAAGGATAAATAAAAATAGAAAAACTACAGTCAAAGTTTTATTTGAATTCATAAATAGGTAGTTTTTACTTCCTCGCTTTCTCTAACTTCCCATGAAGTAGTGCATTCAAGGATTGATCGTTCACCTTAATGACTTGCCAGCGTACGCCGGGAATGTCTCCTTTGCTTCGTCCCATCTTTCCGCCAATGCATTCAATCAAAACTTCATCGTGTTCATCCACCAGTTTAGTGGCTCCATCGCCGGGTAAGAAAGCAGTGACTTGTTTTCCATTCTTCACCAGTTGAACCCGAACACACTTTCTCATAGCTGAGTTAGGTTGTTTGGCTTCTCGTTGTACTTTCTCTAATACAATGCCTTTGGCTTGTGAAGCTCCTTCTAAGGGATCCGATCGGGCTTTCAGATTATTGGTTTTTTTAACAAACCATTTATACATCCATTTACCGCGTTTCCTTCGTTGTCGAAGGCGTTTTCCAGTGTTGAGTCCGTTTGGTTTTTTGCTCATGTTTTACACAACTTTGATCTTGTTGATGGGATAGTACTGTTGTACGGTTTCCTGCAGCCTTTTTAAGTTTTGTGCTCGTATCCCGATTAAATACCCTTTGGTTTTGGTGTCTTTCACCTTAAGTACGACTTCTTCTTTGCCTTCTTCAATGTCATCCACGGTTAAGGGTTGGATCAGGTTGCGGATAAACCCTTTTAGGGTGTCAGCATATTCTACGATTTGGACTTTCTTTTTAAACATTTGCTCGAGTTTTCGAGGGTGCATCTTGTGCTTGCCGAGGGCCTTGCCCATTTGGCCGGGGTTGACCACAAAGACCAGTCGGTCGGGGTATTGGAAGCAGTCTCGCGTTTCAGCTCCAGTCAGGCGTTCAAACAAGGCCATGGTTTGGATGAGTTGCGTGTCATATTTGATGGCCATCGTTATCGTAGCTGCCCAAGGAGGCTGATAGAGAAAGGCTTTTTGCAGAGAGTTCCTAATTCCTGGTTGGGAATTTCCAGTTGTTCAATTTCGGTTTTAGCAAGCATGGCTTGTCGTTGAACATTTTCTTTGAGGTCAGGCGGGCAGTTGTTGGTAACATAGACCTTGGCCAATTTGCCTAGCTTAAGTTCTTTTAAGGTTCGTTCAGTGCCAATAATGGCTTTTCCGCTGTTGATAAGTTGGTTGAAGTCAGTCATTTTTGTTCTCCTTTGCCTATTTTAGTAACCAATCCTGGGAGTCCAGTTCCTACAGGTACAGGTTGGTTGAGCATAACGTTCTCAATAACGGAATTGAGTTCGTCTGTTTCTCCGATGAGTGTGGCGTTGATTATATGCTTTATGGGTGTCTCGAAGCTGGCTCTAGCCAGTACAGAGGGTTTTTCCTTAACTACGCCGTATCGCGTAATGCCCAGCACTTCGCCACTTTGGGTCATGGTGTCGGCAACCAGTAAAATATGCCTTATGTCAATATCAATGCCTTGGGTGTCGATGACTTTCAAAATCTCATTGATGATGCACTGTCTTGCCGCTTCTATGCCGAAGGTTTTTTCCATTTCAAAGATGTTGTTGCTCACGGTTTTGTTGGGGTCAACAAAGGGTAATTTTAAGACTTCTTTTAAGTTCGTCCCTGCGGTAATAATCAGGTATTCATCTCCTCGCTTGACAGGCAACACTTGTCGGACACCTTTGATGCCGTGGATGTAAAGGTCTTTGATCTTTTCTTTGAGCTTGTACAATTGGTTTAAGTCTTGTTCTCCATTTACGGTAATAGAGAGTTTCCCGTCTTTGAGTTTGAAGTTGAAGCCTTTGACTGCTTTTTTGAAGCCATTGACAATGTTTTCCTCTTTGAGTTTGAGGTCTTCTATTTTTTTAGTGTGAAGTTCAATGTTCATTTCAGCGTTGACGATGTCAATGCTGATTTCTTTGATGAGTTCTTTGAATTGGGTTTCTTTGAGGCCTTCAGCTATTTTTTTGATGTCTTGCCCTTCTGAGTAGGGTTTGACGAGGTGGACTTCCATCATTTCACTGCTGATCGTTTTTCGTCCGTCTAAGATTTCAATCAATCGAGGTAAACCGGTGGTGACGTTCATTTCAGATACGCCGGCAAAGTGGAATGTGTTGAGGGTCATTTGGGTTCCGGGTTCTCCGATGCTCTCGGCCGTGATCATGCCGACACTTTCGCCGGGTTCAGTGAGGGTTTTTAAGTATTCATGGTAAACGGCTTCCATGGCTTTTTTAGCTTTGGCTTCCGTGCAGTTCGCGGGCAGGCAACTTTTTACTTCCTCAAGTAGTTTTTGAGGCATCCTATTTTTGTATTCGTCTATGATTTTCATGTTTTCTCTCCGATGGCGTCATGGATGATTCGTTTGATGTTGAGTTTTCCAGCTTCGCTTTTGCTCACGTCAATGCCGTCTTCTCCGTAGTGGAATTGCACGATTTTTTTGCTGGCATCTCGTACCGTGAAGTCGTATTCTACCTTTAAGTCTTGCATGGCGTTGCTGAGTCGTCGATATAAATAGCCTGATTTGGGGGTTCGAAGGGCAGTGTCCATAAGGCTGTCTCGACCGGTCATGCTCATGAAGAACATTTCATGGGGCTGGAATCCTTTTTTAAATCCATTTCGGATAAATCCGCGTGCAGCCGGCGACAGGTCGTTGCGTTTGAAGGAGCTCAGCGTTCGTTCAGCGTAGCCTTTGTCAATGCGTCTTCCTCGAAGGGCTTGTTGTCCGACGCAGGCTGCCATTTGAGCGAGGTTGATGATGTTACCTCGTGCGCCGGATTCAACCATGATGCGCATGCAGGCTTTTTTGTCGCTTCGTTGCTGTACCACTCGGCCCGTGTCGTTTCGTGCTTTGTTCAGTCGCTCTAGGATGCGCAATTCCAAAGTCTCTTCTAAGCTTCGGCCAGGAATTAAGTCCAAGGCTCCCTGTCGGTATTTTTTGACGAGTTCTTCTACATCTTTCTCGGCTTCAAGGATAAGGTTTTCAATTTCTTGTTTCGCTTCGGGGCCCAGGTCGATGTCAGATAGTTTCGCTGTAAAGCCGTATCGACTCGTAACTTCAGCGCCTAAGTTGGTGATAATCCCTAAGATTTTAGCCGTTACATTTCGGCCGTATTTTTGGTGCAGGTTTCTGAGGAGCAGTCCGCTTCCAGCTCCGAGGTTGGCGCTGTCCAATACGCCGCTGACGAGTTTGCCATTTTCGATTTTGACAAGGTCTTCAGGGTCTGTGCTACCTTTCTTGTAGGTTTTGCTAAAGCCGCTGAAGTTGAAGTCTTCTGGCAAAATGCAGGCGAAGAGGTCTTTGCCGCTAAAGTGTTCGTTATTGGAAAGTCGGGTGAAATCATCCACACCCACGGCAGCCAGTAAGTCGATGGCTTCATGGCGGTGTAA
>Ga0209542_10019042_pt1 | contig 11045 bp, 12 predicted proteins | sample RifCSPhighO2_01_FD_184028 | JGI IMG/M metagenome (GOLD analysis project Ga0209542, IMG submission 184028) | Soil microbial communities from Rifle, Colorado - Rifle CSP2_plank highO2_0.1 (SPAdes) (version 2) | ecosystem: Environmental > Terrestrial > Deep subsurface > Rock core/Sediment ...
GAGTCTTGATCGGCTCGCTTCCGGGCAGAAAATATACCAATCTTCTTTGCATGAAAGGATACTCTATAAATTGACGCAGATGTGGTTTCTGTACTTACTCCTCTGTAAAGACAAGAGTGTCTATACCGGCATTGCCAAAGATGTCGCGACAAGATTTAAGACGCATAAGGCAGGTAGGGGCGGACGCTACACTCGCTCGCATAAACCCTTGCAGATTTTGTATTCGGAAAAATTTACAACAAAAAGCGAAGCCCTGAAGCGCGAGACGGAAATCAAGAGTTGGCGTAGAGCAGAGAAGTTTAATCTGATTAAGTTTGGCGGCTCCAGGGAGTAGCAGGACGGGGCACATTGCGTCGGAAAGAACTTTCTGATATTGTTAAAATCATCTATGAATGATCTCGTGAAAGCCCCGAACATTACGCAGTTAAGAAAGAGCCACGTCAATAAATGGGTGGCTTTGACGCCTGACTATAAAAAACTTTTGGCTGTCGGCAAGAGCTTGCCTTCAGTTTTATCGAAAACGCAGAAGTTCAAGGATAAGGTCGTAATGAAAGTTTTGCCACCCCTAGGTTACGTACCCCGGTCCCGCTAATGAATTTGAGTACACTGCTATCGCCGTTCGCGGCATGCCGCTATTGGATACAAGGCGCCGAATTGTTAAGCGTCCACTTTTGAGACTCAAACTTTTAGGAAAAGATGGTGATCAATTTGAAGCTTTTGCACTGGTTGATTCTGGCGCTGATACTACAACATTAAATATTCAATACGCTGATGCTCTTGGTATATCATTAGAGAGAGCGAACCCCAAACAAATAAATGGAATCGGTAATGAGCAAGTTGATGCTCATGTCGGAATGTTCCCGTTTGAAATTCCTGATATGGGTATAAAACTTGAAGTTCCCGCGTGGTATGTAGATAGTAAGAATGTAGATATACTTCTTGGGCAAGAAGTATTTTTCGAAAATTTTAAAATACGGTTTGAAAAGGATCACAATGCCTTTGAAATTACTCCTTCTAAGAAATAATGTTGAGCAATAAGCTCGATAAAATTTAAGCAGTTATCTCGGAATGACACCGCTGTTTCTCTACAAGCCATAAGTGGTGCACTTAAAAGTTAAATGTAACCCATGCGGGCGCGGTTGACAAAAGCACGCCGAGCGTGCTTTTGTTGTTTTACAACCCAACCAAGGAGGCTGGAATGAGTAAAGAGCCTAAAGTAGTTGTCGAGGGCCCCGGCATGCATCATCATCCCATCAGGCCGAAGGATTTCAATCTCGCTAGCGTTGGCACGTTGTCGAGCACCTTCGGGAAGTCGGAGGTGGAGCAGACGGCCCGTAACCTCATCCGCTTTTGCCAGCGGCGCGGCGGTTGGTACCCATTCACCGTAGAAGAACTCATCGATTTCTACAAACAGGTGGGCGAAGATCCGAGGTTTATCTTTTTTGGTCTTCTCGGAGTATGGGGAGACGACGGCATGTTTGCCCAGCACACCAATCCATGGCATGAGTCTCCCCCGTACCTTGTCATCGGCGCTGATGGAATGTATCGGGTGACGGAACGGTTCATCCAGCAGTGCGCAATAAACCTGCCTAAGGTCCCTAAGACTATGAGCTAGGGCATCAGGTAGCTGAGGGACGGATGGCCCGCCCAGTAATCCCGAAGATCGGGATGACCGGCGGGTCAGATGTTTTTAAACAGCCCGAGATTCGTGGTACTCTGTATTTGAAAAGTATTAGTTTTTAAGGAGCGACCATTATGAACCAAGAATCACCGGAGATAAATGAACCAACACCTGAGTCCGCGCACCAATTTGTCCCTGAAATATCTCCGGAAGAACTTCAGGAGATGATTGATCAACTGCCAGTCCTTCGGGAGATGCTTGGTGAGCGAGAGATTGAGTTGCGCCGGCTGCAGGCCGAGCACGTTTCTAATGCTTTTGAAATCATGCGGCTGCAGCAGGAAATAAGAGAGCTCAATGAAGAAATTTCGGGGCGGGAAGAGTTTGTCTCGGACACCGAGGTCAGCCAGATGCGGCCGGGAGAGATTTTAATGCCAAGTCGGGATGAAAGCGAGCCCACAGAGTATGCCGGGCGAGAACCGAGGTTTCCTAAAAAGAGCGTGGTTCTCACTGATGAGAACGAGGAAGTAGTGATTGTGGATTATCTCGCAGATAAGGGACTCTATGCTGTAGCGGGAAAGGCCAGGCCGCTTTTTAGAATTAGCCCCGACCGGTTGAGGCCTAAAGAGCAATGAATCTTAACGATATCTTTTAGTACGACTAGGATATCTTAGCTTATGCCAAGACGTGTTGTTATCTTGATTGGGCTCGGCGTTGTTATTTTGGCTGCCGGTGTTTTGTGGTTTTCCCGCAGCGCCGACAACAATAGCCTCACATCCGATATCTCGCAGGAACCGCTGCGGACAGTTTGGGTAGAAGTTTTGTCGCCTAGCGTCTTTGAAATGGACGGCGACACTAAGGTGCGCGAGATAAAAAGCGGGGACGAGGTTGCCGTGGGACGCGATATTCAAACGGAGAAAGGGGCATTCGTTGCGGTGCATTTTCCCGATGGATCGATCGCGCGCGTTGATGGCGGCACAACGTTCCAAGTTGAAGATGCTTCATTTGACGAGAGCAGCGACACTTCGATTGTCAGGATTTTTCTGAAAACCGGACGGTTATGGTCCAAGGTTCTTAGCGTGGTTTCTCCCGCGTCTTTATGGGAAGTTAAGACTACCAATGCTGTGGCGACGGTGCGCGGCACCGCGTTTGGTATGTGGCATGTTGGGGCCCAAACCGGAATAATCGGCTCGCAGGACGCGGTTCAGGTTAAAGCGCGTGATCCGAAAACAGAAAAGACTTTAGATCAGGCCATGGCAACGGTTCGACCGGGTAAGTTTGTCCAGATCAAAGACAGCGACATAGAGACTCTCAAGGAAAAACCGGAAATTTTGGCTGTTCGCGACGTGCCCGAAACTGTCGCAAGCCAAGCTTGGGTTAAGCGGAGCCAGGAAGCGGATATTGTTATAGATAAAAAGATTGAAGATCTGCGCTCGACTGGTTTGAATGAGGCGGACATTCGCAAAACTCTGCGCCAGTCGGCGGCGGACGAGCGTCAGGAACTCCAAGAAACACCCGCGCCCGCCGCGGGCCAAGCTCCCATTAAAGACAACGCTTCTAAAGATAAAGATACGAACCCGGCGGTTTCCGGGGGCGATTCGGCCGCTATCCCGCAAACTTTGCTGATTGAAACAGGAAGCAGTTTAAATAAAGTAATTGAAGGCGATGCAATTCTTTTTAAGGCAACTTTAGTGTTCAGTGATCGCCAGAAACGCGACGTGACGAATGAGGTTGCCTGGAAGGTGCTCGGGCCGATTGGGCAGATAAGCCGGTCAGGTGAGTTCCGCGCAGGTCTTTTGGGAGATACCGCGGAATTCGGCAAAGGGGTTGGATCCGTGACCGCGTCCTGGAAGGATCGCGCCACCGGCAAGACGTTGGAAGCGCACTCTACGATTTTTTACGTTGAGGCCAAAGCGCAGGAGCCAGTTAATAATGACCGAGGCTGATTATAGTAGAATAAATAGTTGTTAGATGATCTCAGAAGGATGCTAAGACGAATTTCCGTTGATTTTGGTATTGGAGCTGCGGCTGGCGTCATTGTTGCGATCTCTTTTGTTTTTGGGCTTTTTTCTGGGATTGAACATTTTATTGAAGATTCTTTATTTACTCCGCGGCCGGTTGACTCCCGCATTGTTATTCTTGCCATTGACAACGAGTCTCTGCAAAAGATAGGCCAGTGGCCGTGGCCGCGCGAGATATTCGCCAGAATTTTTTCCGCCCTCGAGGCGAATCCGCCGCAAGCGGTCGGGTTAGATGTTATCTTCGCCGAGCCGTCGCGCGCCGGCCCCAAGGACGATTTGGCATTGACTCACGCGCTGCAAAACACCTCCTACCCAGTTATTGTGCCGGTTGAGGGCAATCCTCTGTTTATCAGAAATGGCGGTCGTGTTAGCGTCCCATCGCTTTTGAAGACGCGGGAAGAATTTTTGAAATCTGAAAGGGTATTCGCGGGGCATGTTAATTTAGTTCTCGATCAGGACGGCGTGGCGCGGCGGTTCCCGATGGAAATATTAGCTGCCGACGCGCGCACCGATTCTACATATAAAGCTTTTGCCTACGAGCTTGTGGAGCAGAGCGGCACCGTCATTCCCAGCCGGCAAGATGGCAACATCGAGCGGATTGTATACGCCGCTCCTTCCGGCTCGATAAAGAAAATTCCTGTTTGGAGAATTCTTGAAGGCGACATCACACGCGAATTAGCGGGTCGCATTGTCATTATCGGCGCAACCGCCGCGGACTTGCACGATGAGAAGCCAACGCCGCTTGGCCGCGGCGCGGAAATGCCCGGAGTGGAGATTCAAGCCAATATTGCCAATATGCTTCTTTCGGGGTATCGGCTAATTCCGCTTTCCGGGGGCGCTTCATTGGCTTGGATTATCTTTGCGGCGATCTTCCCCGCCGCCGCTTTTAATGTCTTCCGGCGTTCGCTTAAGCCTCTCTTCGCAAGCATTCTGCTTGGCATTGGGTATATATTTTTAGCTTTCTATCTTTTCGAGCGGGGGATTGTTGTAAACATTGTGCATCTGTCGCTCGCCTGGTTTATATCAGCCGCGGCGATTTTTGCCTTTCGATTTTTATCGGGCGAACGGGAGCGCCGCGAAATTAAAAAACTGTTTTCTAAATATGTTTCGAGCGAGGTCTTGGAACTAATCCTCCGTGATCCGGGGCGGGTGACACTAGGTGGAGAAGAAAAAGAAATAACAGTCTTTTTTTCTGACATCCGCGGGTTTACCTCTATCTCGGAAGAGATCGGTCCGCAGAAATTAGTCCGCTTATTGAACACCTATTTTACGGCTATGAGCGATGAAATCCTGCGCTCGCGCGGCGTGCTGGATAAATACATCGGGGATGCCGTGATGGCATTCTGGGGCGCGCCGATTGATGACCCCGACCAAGCCGATAACGCGCTAAAAGCCGCAAAGCATATGCTTACGCGGCTCGATGAGGTTAATAAAATTCTGGGAGAGCGCGGCGATCCCAAAATTGACATCGGCATCGGGATCTATACAGGGCCCGCGATTGTGGGCAACATCGGCTCCGAGTCGCGTTTTGACTACACCGTGATCGGCGACACCGTAAATGTCGCTTCCCGTCTCGAGGGGTTGAATAAAGAGTACAAGACAAGAATCATCGTCGGGGAATCCACTAAAAAGAAGGCAAAGGATACTCACAATTTCATTTTCTTGGGTGAGGTCGCGGTTAAAGGGCGGGCGGAACCCCTAAAGATTTACACGCTCTGATGTCTTGAGAAATTCATATTTTTTCAGTACACTGCTAATGATTTAGCTGATTTGCGGAAAGCGAGGCAAGTGCGGCGCTTTCGCCCCATCCACCTTTTTATACGTCAGGGTAGCTCAGTTGGTAAGAGCGTGGCACTTTCACCCGCCTAAATTTCTGGCTCTGTACTCGGCCGCTACGCGGCCTCGTCAGAACCATCAGGCTCGGAAATAAAAATTGATACTTTTATTTCTCTCACTCTTCCGGCTCTGTAGTTCAACGGTTAGAACGGAGCACTCATAACGCTCAAAAGATGGTTCGACTCCATCCAGAGCCACAGCCGGCATAGAGTCTTTATTTGGTTATGAAGAAACAAGTTTATATCATTCACAGCTGGGGAGGTTCTCCGAATGAGCCGATGCATCAGTGGCTCAAGTTGGAATTGGAAAGAAGAGGATTTGATGTCGCTATTCCAACGATGCCTCATCCTGAAAACCCGACGATTAAGGACTGGGTTCTCGATCTTTCTCAAATAATTCGATGGCCAGACAAGAATGTAATTTTGGTTGGGCACTCTATTGGTTGCCAGACTATTTTAAGATATTTAGAAGAACTGCCCGCCGACGCGAAGGTTGGGGGCGCGGTTTTTATTGCGCCGTGGCTTACATTATCGAATTTAGAAAGCGACGAGGAATGGACAATCGCGGAACCTTGGCTTGGGACCGAACTAAATGACGCCAACATCATCAAGCACTTATCTAAAATAACAGCAATTTTTTCCGACAGCGACCCATTTGTACCGCCCGAAAATATGGAAAAGTTCAAGAAGCGATTTGGCGCAGAAATAATCATTGAACACGAAAAAGGGCATTTCACGACCTCTGACGGAGTGACAAAACTGCAGTCAGCGCTTGATGCAGTACTCCGAATTGTCTCGGATGGGTAGTTAGAGCATTAGTGTGGTCTAATAAGCATTCGTCTGATATGATCAAGAAAATCAAAGGCAAATATGTTGTTTTATCCGAGCGCACTAGCAGGAAGTTCGGTTCGTATAATACAAAAGCCGAGGCGGAGAAGCGCTTGAGACAGGTTGAATTTTTTAAGTATTTGAGTAAGAATCCATCAGTGAAGAAAAACCTTCGCAAGAAATTTTAATGCGGCCATAGCTTAGCTGGTCCAAAGCGCTTCCCTGTCACGGAAGAGATCAGGGGTTCGAATCCCCTTGGCCGCGCCAAAAAAGCAAACTGCTTTGCTTTTGGAGGGGATTCGAAAGGCGGAGCGATGCGCGGCGAGAAATGGGCGAGCCGCGCCGCGAGCCGGGGTCGCGACCGAGCTGGCGGAAGCCAGCGAGAGTTGTGACCGAATCCCCTTGGCCGCGCCAAAAAAGCAAACTGCTTTGCTTTTGGAGGGGATTCGAAAGGCGGAGCGATGCGCGGCGAGAAATGGGCGAGCCGCGCCGCGAGCCGGGGTCGCGACCGAGCTGGCGGAAGCCAGCGAGAGTTGTGACCGAATCCCCTTGGCCGCGCCTAGCTCATTCAAGATGTTTGGAGAGCACGTTGTTGTCTGCCGGCGAGTTTTGCGGTGCACGCGCATTCATAGGGGGTGCGGGATGAAACTGCTTGGCCGGGTGGTAGAGTGCATTGATGAAGAGACTCGTAAGGTCAGAATAGGCGAGGATAGGACTATCAGACTACATGGCACTCAGCTTGAGCCGCGGCCCGGAAACTTTCAAGTTGGCACGAGAGTCGTCATCAACTGCACGCCCGACGGCACGGTCCTGTTTGCTTGGATCCCGACCGAGCGCCTGGGGAAGGTCATTCATGTCTTCCCGCGCCATGTTGAGATCGCGATCTCGAGCGGCGAGGGGCCGGAGACGGCGACACTCGCCAGAAGTCAGATCTTTGGAAGTTTGGAGGAAAATCCCGAGGTCGTGGTCTACTGCGCCTCGGATCGCCGGCCCTACTTTGCCGAGAAGCTCTCGTAGGATTCGCGCCGCATGACGCCGCGGTTCTCCATCAGGAGAACCGCGGTGATTTTCGTTTATCCGGAATATCTCGCAGTCTCGCTCTAAGAAGACTATAGCGATATTGCGAGGCCGAAGAAGCGTAGAGCCATATTCGATACTCTAGAGTATCATAGTGAATGCGAAGGGCTGACACAGCAAGGGGAACTTTGTATTTAATCCCGCAAGAACCCCCGCCGATTCCTGTCAGCGGTAACGATAGATATAGCCGATTGGAGTATAATGCTCCCATCGACCGATCGCTCGCCCCGTTAGAGATTTATATAACGCCGAAACCGTTTAAGAAAACACTCACATTTTACACTCATACCGCCAAGATCTTTTTGCGCCATATCTCTAACGGGGCGAAGCGCCCGTTCTAACTGGGTTAACTTAAAAAGCGCCCGTCCCGATGATTTATCGGGACGGGCGCGGTCGTTCGCGGTTCGCGCGGTCTTGGCTAGCGCTTGTTGAAGCGCCAGCGGCGGAAGGTATAGGCGCCGCGGGGGATCGTCCCCTCCGCGACAAGATCGGCTCCCTCCTTCTCAAAATCGAAGATCTCGAGGACGCCTTCGTGATCTCCTTCGTCAATCACCGTGTCGCTTATCGTGACAAACACCTCATCAAGCAGGCTGGCCTCATGAAGCGCCCGCAGGATCGTCTCCCCGCCTTCGCAGTTGAGGTACCTGGCGCCATGTTCCAAAAATAGCCGTTCGTGAACGCCGATAAGCTCCTTCACGCCCAACCCGGTTTCGCCTTCAACAAGAAGCTTTACGCCGCGCTCTCTTACGCCGACGGACTTCAAAAGCGTCGCGCCGGCCGCTGTGGTCACGATGATCACCTCGACACCGTTATGATTGAATACAGCGTTATCCAAGTTGAGCCGGCCGCTGGGGGAGTAGATGATGTTTCGGGGATGATGCGAAAGACCCCGCTCGTGCCGCGCCCGGTAAAGCGCATCGTAGATCTCCTGCGGATACTTGCCCCGTTCCCAATCCTCCTGCGGCGTCTGGACGAGATTTGGCTGTCTGCGGTTGGTCTCAGCCCCTACCGACATGTCGCCGAAGGTTCGCAGGTAGCGCATGAAGAAAAGATCAGCCGCGCGCTCGGGACGGCTCAGCTCCCCGAGAATCGCGGCCACCGGATCGTCCCCGGCATTCTTGCGCTTCCATGCCACCACGCCGTTTTTCGACGCCACCATGTTGGCGAAGATCCACGGCCGGTTTTCGTACGGCGGCGGAAAGCCGAGCGGCTCGAAGTACTCCGGAAGCGGTGACGCGTCCCCGAAGGGGAGGCGAGTCTCCTTGTTAAGGTGCCATTTGATTTTCGTTTCGGCGTCTCGCATATTTATGCCTTTCCGGATCTTTATGATCCCAAAGAGCTTATACTTATTACGGGTAAAAAGCCGTACTCCCTATACTAACAAACTCGTCAAGTTTAAGCCCGGCGAATCCAATCTGCAAGCGTGCCTATGTTGGACAAGCGTATTAATGCCCGATGTGTGCGCGCCCGTGCCCCGAATGCTATTATAATACGCGATAGCGTATTATAATAGCAAGTGGTTTGCGTCTTGCATGTCGGTTTTGTCAGCTTGGTCGCGGTTGTTTGTCGGGAGAGTTTCCGATAAGCTAGAATGACTAATGTGAGAAACGAATTCGAGCGGATCAAAAAAAGCGCCATGGAGGCGTTAGAGAGCGCGAAAACGGCCGGGGAGGTCGAAAGATTGCGCCTGGATTATTTAGGCCGCAAGGGGGCGCTTAATTTGATTTTGCGCGGGCTGAAGAACTTGCCGGACACGGAGCGCCGGAAGCTTGGCGCCGAAGCGAACGCATTTCGCGCATCGCTTGAATCCAAAATCGAGGAAGCGCTGAAAAATTCAAAAGCCGATGAAAAACATCATAGATTTTCAAAAGAGCGGCTGGATGTAACGCGCCCGGGAGTCTCTCTGCCGCGCGGGCACTTGCATCCGATTACGAAGGTGCTTCGCGAAGTGGAAGACATATTCCTGCGTATGGGATTTACGGTCGCCGAGGGGCCGGAAATCGAAACCGAGCATTACAACTTCGATGCGCTGAATATCCCGGCGGATCATCCGGCGCGGGATATGTGGGACACATTTTGGCTTCGCCAAAATGAGATAAAAATTAAAAAATCAAAATTAAAAAATAATGAACGGTTATTACTGCGTACTCATACCAGTCCGGTGCAGATTCGCTATATGGAAACGCACGAGCCGCCGGTGCGTATAATTTCTCCTGGGATTGTTTATCGTTATGAAGCGACAGATGCCTCGCACGACATCGAGTTTTGGCAATTGGAAGGGTTGATGGTGGATAAAGATGTCAGCGCTTCCAACTTCAAGGCGGTGATTGAGCGGTTTTTCTCCGAGCTTTTTGGGAAAGCCATATCCATTCGCCTGCGTCCGTCTTACTTCCCGTTCGTCGAGCCGGGATTCGAGGTGGATGTTTCCTGCGCGCAATGCAAAGGAGAAGGATGCTCGATCTGCGGCCAATCCGGCTGGCTTGAGATGATGGGGGCGGGGATGGTGCACCCCAATGTTTTTAAGGCGGTCGGCTATAATCCTAGTCCGCCGGCTGGGGGAGTGCAGGGGTTCGCGTTCGGCATGGGGCTTGACCGGATCGCCATGATGAAATACAAGATTCCCGATATTCGGCTGATGCGTTCGGGGGATCTTCGCTTCTTAGAACAATTTTAATTACTGTCATGCCTATTGAATCAAGACTATCGGAAGGGTCCGAGACACTGGGGATGCTTGCAGAAACAGGCCGGCTTCTTTTGGGGGAGCTTATTAAAGGTGAGCTAGATTTTAAGATGGAGGATCTGACCGAAGATGATTTGATTGTTGCGTGCAAAGTTCTAACGAAGACGATGCGTGTCGATGAGTTTGAGGCTTACAAGGCGGAGCTTGAGGCCGCCGTAAATCATCCTGATTCGGGAAACAAATCGCGCCAAGTTCTTTTAAGAATATTGAACGAGGCCGCTACCTATCTTTACACATGAAATTCTCCTACAACTGGCTTAAATCGCTGTATCCCAAAATTAAATCGCCCGAAAAAGCGGCGGAGCTTCTTACTTTTCATGCTTTCCAAGTGGAGTCGGTTGAAAAAATAGGGGATGACGCGAAACTCGATATTGCCATTTTGCCGAACCGCATTGCCGACACATCGGGGCATATCGGTGTGGCGCGGGAGCTAGCGGTAATTAACGGAGAAGAACTTAAAATACCGCTCCCGATTTTTCGCGAAGACGCTAAAATTGCCGCCGCGGACTTGGTCAAGATAAGTATTAAAACGAAAAACGTCTCAGCGCGCTACAGCGCTAGAGTTCTTGCGGATGTAAAAATCGGCCCATCGCCCGCCTGGATGCAGTCCAGACTAAAAGTTTGCGGTCTCCGTCCCATCAATGTTGTGGTGGACGTTACCAACTACGCGATGCTTGAAACCGGACAACCCCTGCACGCCTTTGATTATGATCGGATCCGCGGAGGCACTAAAAATAGCAAGGAGATTATCGTGCGCGCCGCGAAAAAGGGAGAAGTTCTTGAGACGCTAGGCGATGATTCGCAAAAAATAAAGCTCGAGCCGTCCGATATCGTGATCGCGGACGCCAAGGGTGCCATTGCGCTCGCCGGCATTAAGGGCGGCAAGGGGTCGGAAATTCATGCCGGGACAACGCGCATCGTTTTGG
>Ga0209542_10019043_pt1 | contig 11045 bp, 14 predicted proteins | sample RifCSPhighO2_01_FD_184028 | JGI IMG/M metagenome (GOLD analysis project Ga0209542, IMG submission 184028) | Soil microbial communities from Rifle, Colorado - Rifle CSP2_plank highO2_0.1 (SPAdes) (version 2) | ecosystem: Environmental > Terrestrial > Deep subsurface > Rock core/Sediment ...
GGAGAGCTGAAAAGTGCTTTACTTCCATCTAATTCAGAGAATGGGATCATATGAAAGATGCTATAGTACAAATTTATGAAAATTAAATTATTAAGATATGGCAAATTAATTAATTTTATCAGTAATACAAAAAATAAATTAGCTAACGGTCCAGCTGCAGAAATCAAAGCTACTTCATATTCGGTTAAATTTGCATATCTAAAACCCACTCTTCTACGTTTGTTCTCCTTAAAATTAAATGATTCTATTGCAATAAAGAACATTTGTCCAAATGAACCCAAACTTATGAATATTGATAATATTATCCCAATTGGTACAGATTTTTTTAATCTTGTTGAGAAAAAATTTGTAAAGTAAAAATGACTCATCTGCCATATGCTGTGCTCCACTTCAACCTTATATCTTCGTGCCATTAATCTGTGGCCAACATAATGGACTAGAACAGCGATTGTAACAAAAATTAATACTACTAAAAAATTTGTTAACCAATTACTTAATACAAATTCTTGCATCTTATCATCAAATGCTAATGCTAATGTAACGAAGAAAATAGTTATAACAAAATATTTTATCTCAGTTTTGTTTATTTTCATTTTTTATAATATCAAGCACATCATCGGTATGTCCCGCACCAATGACCGCAACTATCCTTTTATCAGTAGACATTAGTTTATTTAAGTTTTTTGCAATTATCTGGTTTCTCTCTTCTATAAGAACTTTATAGAGTGTCGGATAATCTTTTTTTAATTTTATTACTAACTCTTTTATCAGCTTCTTATCTGGAACCTTCCTTAAATCAATTTTAATTTTATTTTTTGAAAAAATTCCCACAAATATATCTTTAACAAAATTAAATTTCTCTTTCCATGTAAGCTCTTTTGATATCTTCTTTAAGGTTATTCTTATGTCTTGGTCTATCAATGCTACCTTCGCATCCACTTTTTTTGCAGATTCTATAGCTTTTATCATCTCAGAACCTGGTTTAACATTGACAATCTTCCCAAGTTGTTTTTCAATCCATGCCCCAAACATGCCAAAAAGATACCCCTTTATGCCTATTTCTTTAATGTCTTTTATACCAACCCTTCTGCCTTCTGATGTTAATGCCTTATATCTTAATCTATCAAGCTCTATAGCAACAATCTCTGGTTTTTTGTTGATAATTATATATTCAACTTCCTTTACACTTTCTATTGAAATATGGGAGGTTCCTATAATAACTAAGTTTTTGTAAGTTTCCATTTTGGAGATAAATTTTTAAATACTTAAAATACTTTCTAAAACCATAGGGAGGTAAAAATGCTAAAGATAAAACACATAAGTGACGCATATGATATGAAGGTTTATACTGATTCTGGAGACTATTTCGGAGAGATAGAAGAGGGCATTTTAACTATGAATAAGATTTCTGGATGGAGAATTAGAGCAACAAAAAATTCATTCTTAACAAGGGTTTTAGGTGGAGCAAAAGGGGTTATTGTGCCCCATCAGTTTGTTAAGGCAATAGGTGACATAGTAATAATTAGCAAATCAGCCATACCTTCATACGAAGAAAAAGAAGAAGAGAAGGAATAAATTTTTATACTATTTATTCTTTAGTAGATTATGGCTACGCCTTTAGAGAACGCACTAGATTTTTTAGAAAATTTTGGGTTTTTTAATGTTATACTTCCTTTCTTACTTGTTTTTACAATAGTTTATGCTATTCTGGAGAAATCGGCAATATTTGGTAGGGAGAAAGAAGGGGATGCTCAAGTAACAAGAAAAAGCGTCAATTCGATGGTTGCTTTTGTTATAGCATTATTTGTTGTTGTGACAAAAGAGATTGTATTTTCAATAAGGGAATCAATGCCCCAAATAGCCTTAATTTTAGTCATAGTAGTTAGTTTTATGATGTTGGCAGGAGCATTAGTTAGTGGGGATGAACCATTTAGTTTTGATAAACATAAAAATTGGAAACTATTTTTGATATTTGTTTTATTTGTTTCAGTATTAGCGGTTTTCATGAATTCAATTGGATGGTTATTCCCGATTTTGGATTATGTTGCTGAGAACTGGGACCAAACCTTTATAGTCTCATTAATATTCTTAGCAATAATTGTTGGGGTGATATTATATATCGTAAGAACCCCAAAAGAGGACAAAGCATAATGGCAATTGATTTTAGGGATTTATTAAATTTAGGTGAAGAGATTGGAGCCTTTGATGTATTGTTGCCTTTCTTATTAGTCTTTACATTAGCATTCGGTGTTTTAGACAAGTCAAAAATATTGGGAAAGATGAAACAATTGAATATAGTTGTTTCACTTGTTATAGCATTATTATTCATAAGAAATCAAGCTTTGGTTGGACTAGTAAATAGATTTTTACCTAATGTTTCTATATTCATGATAATAATACTTATGTTCTTATTATTGGTTGGAATATTTGTTGGAAAAGAACATTCAGGGTGGACTGGAAATTTATTGGGTGTAGCATTTTTTGTTTCATTAATATTCATAATATGGGCATTATCTTCTAATACAATAGGAGAAACATTAGACCTTCCAGATTATTTGACTAATCTTGATGATCAAACGAAAGGAACTATAATTTTTGTTGGTGTATTTGTTATAATCATTTGGCTTGTAACAAGAGAAGAGAAAAAACAGGGAGAAGAAGGAATCTTAGAAAAGTTAGCAACTGAGCTTAGAGGGGGTAAAAATTAAAAGTAACTAAAAATGGCAACAGTGTTAGATACAAGTTTAGTAGTTTATTTCAAACCAATATTCACATTCTTATTTGTATTTGGAATATTATATGCTATTCTTGCAAGAGTGCCTTTATTCGGAAAAAGTTCCAATATAAATACAGTTGTTGCTTTTTCTATGGCTATGCTGTTTATGTTGACTCCGGGAGTAAAAGATGTTTTGAATGTAGCAACACCATGGTTTGTATTTATGTTTATTTTCATCATAATGTTAGTCTTAGTGTTCATGATGGTTGGAGTGGATGAAAAATTAGTTGTAAGTGTTTTTTCAGAAAATTGGGTTGTATGGACAATAGCAATAGTAGCTATTGTAGGAATATTTGGATTTGCAATGTCCCAAGTTTATGGTCCAGTAATCCAGGGACTGTATGGCTCTGAAGAGACTGCAAGAGAGGGAATAACTTTTGATATAGGTAGAATCCTCTTCCATCCAAGAATGTTAGGAACATTATTTATTCTAGTAATTGCTTCACAAGCAGTAAGATTAATTTCTGCTAAAAATTAGTTTTATTTCCTTTCAAATCTTTCGTTATTCTTCCTAGTTCTTTAATATTATTTGTTAAAGGATCTATTATATTCTGGAATACTCTTTCTAGTGCTTTGATTTCAGTATTTACATCCATTATATTTTGGTTGTATTCCCCGACTTTTTGTACTATTGAACTTTGTAAGTTATCAAATCTTTTACCTAATCTAATAACCTCTTGTTTTATTGATGTAATATCATCATCTGTTCTTATCTTCCAAGACTCCATATCTCCGAGTCTATCCATAAATTCCTGCCATTTTTCTTCTATTACAGCCTCTATCAATTCTTCTGTATCTGCACTATAATCTCGTTGTGTAACTTGGGGTATTTGCGGAGTAGAAATATTTTGTCTTTGCTGAGGAATCTCTCTTTCTTCCATTTGTGTTGGAGAAGGGGCCTCTTCTTCTAGGTTTAATACAGAAGATTCCATTCCCGGGTGGGAAACATCTTCATAAGGATATTTTCCGCTTATTCCACTTTTGATATCCATTTGGTTAAAAGCATCATTTATTTGTTGGGGCCTGTAACCTTTCTCTTCTAATTTTTTAACTATATCTCCTTTTTTTAGTCCCCTTTTATTCAAATCCATGGCTTCTTCAGTAGGAATATCATCCAAATCTTTCACCCCTTATTAATCTTTTAACATCTTCCTTTGTTGTTAACTCTTTTATTAATTTTTGAATATCTTCCTTTGTTGCAAACTTATCCATTTCTTTGCTTACTATTCTTTCAACGTCTTCTTCCCTTATAAATTGAATTGGATTCCACATATTTATATATTTCTCAAGAACTTTTATGTTTTCTTTTTTAGCAAAACTTCCAAATTCGTCAAGAACCCTTTTTGTAGTTTCTTTAACATTAAATAAATCATTCTTAAATTCTTTTAATTCTGAGTCTATTGCCCTAATCTCATTTAACAATTTTTTATATTCTTCTATCATATTCTTATTTATTACGAGAAGTCTTTCCCCAAGTATGTTATACCTACTCTCAAGCACCCTTAACCTTGAGTTTAGGTCGCTTAGAACATATGAAAGATCTGATTCTTGAGCCATCTTAAAACGAAAACTATTTATCTTATTAAAATTAAATAAAACTTAAGACTATAAAAAAGTTCCGTTAGCCTTTATATCAAAATATGACAGAAGATTATCAAGTTCTAAAAGAGGGAAGAGAGGATATTCTTAGAATAAATGCTAATCAATGGAGTTTTGTTCCTAGTATAGAAGGTAATGCTGTTGTGATGGCTAAAACTATAGACTATTTAGTCCAAGTTCCAAGTACAGGAAGAATAGTTTTTACCCAAAGAAGAAATTATAGCTATGGATATGAACAAACACAGATGCTTGTTGAGATTGCCAATTTGTATAAAATGCTTATTAAACAGAAAAAAATTTTAACTTTAGCAGACATAGCTTCAAAACCAGGAGCCATGAATTTTTTAGCTGAATGGCAGACTAAATTACAAGATATAATCATAAATTTACTTAGAGCAGATCCACTTGGAGCGTATATTGAATTAAGACGATTAATAAGGGAAGAAAAAATAAAATTAAATAAAGTTCCTCTTGATTTAGTTGAGGTTCAACAGTCTTATATTAATCTATTAGAATATGTCTATGGGATATTAGACAAAACAAAATTAATCAATGTAGCAAGAAAAAATTTAGCAGCTTATAAAATTGGAGACAGAAGTTTGTATTCATCTATCTTTAGACCGATTATTACCCCAGATTTTATGTTTACAAGGTTAATGGCACAGCACCCATTAGACGGAGAGCAATTAAGTGTTTATTCTTTCGGAGAAAGCGATGTTGTAATATACAATACTGAGAAAGATATAAAATCATTATATCATTTAACTCCCCCTGAATTTAAATTAACAGAAGATAAATATGAATTATTAGATTTAGCTAGAGGGGTATTAGCAGAACACAAGCCCAGAGAGGAAGAATTCCTAGAGCCAGAAAAAATGAGAAATACTTTCTTTAATATTGGAAGGGATTTATTACAAGAATTAGCTGAATCAAGAAATGTAGAGGTTACATTTGAAGAATTAAATGAACTAGCACAAATATTAGTTAGATATACTATTGGCTTTGGTGTACTAGAAATTTTATTAGAAGACAAAAAAGTACAAGATATAACGTTAAATGCTCCGGTAGGACAAACACCAATATTCATAGTTCATGAGGATTATGGCGAATGTTCAACAAATTTAGTTCCTAGCAATGAGGATGCAGAGTCATGGGCATCAAAATTTAGGATATTAAGTGGAAGACCATTAGATGAAGCAAATCCAATACTTGATACAGAATTAGTTTTACCAAGCTCAAGGGCAAGAGTTGCAATAATACAAAGACCATTAAATCCATATGGATTAGCTTATGCCCTAAGAAGACACAGAGATAAGCCTTGGACTTTACCATTATTCATTAAAAATGGGATGATAAGTCCATTAGGATCAGGATTATTGAGTTTCTTAATAGATGGCTCAAGAACAATGTTAGTTGCAGGAACTAGAAGTTCTGGAAAAACTAGCTTATTGGGATCAATTTTAGTTGAGATAATGAGAAAGTATAGGATAATAACATTGGAAGATACATTAGAATTGCCAGTTGATGCCCTAAGAGAATTGGGATATAATGTCCAACAGATGAAAGTTAGAAGTGCTTTGACAAAAGGAGGAACTGAAGTAGCTGCTGATGAGGGGATAAGAACAGCACTAAGATTAGGAGACTCTAGCTTAATAATTGGGGAGATAAGAAGCTTGGAAGCATTTGCACTTTATGAAGCTATGAGAATAGGTGCATTAGCAAATGTCGTTGCTGGTACGATACATGGAGATTCTCCTTATGGGGTATTTGATAGGGTTGTAAATGATTTGAAAGTTCCAAAAACTAGCTTTAAAGCAACAGACATCATTGTTGTTGCAAATCCAATGAAAAGTCCGGATGGGTTGCATAAATGGAGAAGGATTACCCAAATAACTGAAGTAAGAAAACATTGGGAAGAAGATCCATTGAGAGAAAGAGGATTTGTTGATCTGATGAAATATGATACAAAGAAAGACATGCTAATTCCTACTGATGACTTGATAAACGGAGACAGTGAAATAATCAAGGAGATAGGCGGAAATGTCAAGGAGTGGGCTGGTAATTGGGATGCTATCTGGGAAAATATATTATTAAGAGCAAAAATAAAAGAAACACTAGTTAATTATGCAGATAAACTAAAAAATGATTCCTTATTAGAAGCTAAGTTTGTTATAGACTCAAATGATCAATTCCATAGGATAAGCGAGATAGTGAAAGAAGAAGTTGGATATCTTGATAATAAGAGAATATTTTTTAGTTGGGAAGAATGGTTAAAAAGAAGAATAAGAATGAGACAGCTTTAAGATGCAGATTGATGAAAAAACAAAGAGGATTCTTGGAGATTATAGCAAAAAATTAGAAAGCACATCAAATCTTTCTTTTGAAAATCTTCCAACAAATGAGGTGTTTTCTAGAGAATATGATATATTCAGAAAAGAATTATTGGATAAAAAAACAACAATTTATGAAAATTTATGCAATTTTTCCGAAGGGATTATCAAGATAAAACCTCAACAAAAAGATGAAGAAGAATTACAAAAATCAATAAACATATTACACTTAGACATAACTCCAATTGGGGCTTATAGTTTTTCAGTTATTTTAGCCGGAATAATAATACTAATTGCAGCCATAGTTGCTTTAGCTTCATTTTTTCTTGGAGAAATATTAATCTTTACCCCATTATTCCTGTTGTTATTAGGAGCATTAATAATAAGGCCATTAAGCAAAATACCAAATTATTTGGCTAATAGATATAGACTAAAGGCAAGCAATCAAATGGTTTTATGCATTCTTTATGTTGTTATGTATATGAGACATACAAGCAATTTAGAAAGAGCAATTAAATTTGCTGGAGAGCACATAGGAAATCCAATGGCTTTGGATTTAAGAAAAGTTTTCTGGGATGTTGAAACCGATAAATATTCAACAATGAAAGAAAGTCTTGATGTTTATTTAGAGGGATGGAAAAATTATAATTTAGAGTTTGTAGAGTCTTTACATTTAATTGAAGCAAGTTTACAAGAGCCTAATGAATCAAAAAGAGTCGCTTTGCTTGATAAGAGCTTAGAAGTCATGCTTGATGGAACATATGATAAGATGTTACATTTTGCACATGAGTTAAATTCTCCAATTACAATGTTGCATATGCTTGGAATTATATTGCCAATATTGGGAATTGTAATATTTCCTTTAGTTTCAAGTTTCTTGAGGGGTGCAGTTAAATGGTGGCATTTATCAATTATCTACAATTTTTTACTTCCCCCTTTAGTCTTAATATTAGGAATTAATATTTTATCAAAGAGAGTTAGTGGTTTTGGAGAGAGTGATTTATTTGAGAATAATCCAGAAGTTAAAAAATATAAAAATGATTCAGCATTATTAATCTCTTTATTAATCGGATTTGTTTTTTTACTAATTGGATTTATGCCCGTTTTGCTACATTTAATTACTAATGATTTTGATCAGGTTGGATTCTTGGAGGAGGGGATTGGCGGCAAACTTCTTGATTACAAATGTTTAGAAGAAATAAATGGGGTCTGTAATAAATACATCGGGCCATATGGGATTTGGTCTTTGATACTTAGTTTATTTGTTCCATTAGGATTGGCTTTAGCAATTGGAATGTATTACAAAGCAAACACAAAAAATTTAATTGACATCAAAAGAGAGACAGATAAACTAGAAAGAGAGTTTACAGGAAGTTTGTTTCAATTAGGAAATAGGGTTGGCAGTGGAATTCCTGTTGAATCGGCATTCGGAAAAATTTCAGAAGACTTGGAAGGAACGCCAACAGGAAACTTCTTTAGAATTGTAAATATAAATATTAGAAAACTGGGAATGAGCGTTAATGAAGCAATATTCAATCAAGAAAGGGGAGCATTGCTTTACTTTCCTTCTAAACTAATTGAAAGTAGCATGAAAGTTTTGATTGAGAGTGCTAAGAAAGGCCCTGAAGTTGTATCAAAGAGTCTTATCAGCATCTCAGTTTATGCAGATAGAATTCATAAGGTGGCTGAAAGGATGAAAGATTTATTAGCAGAAATAATAAGCAGCATGAAATCCCAAGCGAGTTTCTTAGCACCAATGATAGCAGCAATTGTTGTCGGAGTCGCTTCAATGGTTGTTACAATAATAAATAAGCTTGGGGAGCAGTTCAAATCAGTATCTCTGACAAATGAGGAAGGGGTTGGAAATTTACAAGGATTAATAGAAATATTAAGGATAGAGGATGTAATCCCAAGCTTTCATTTTCAATTGGTTATAGGAATTTATATCTTAGAAATAATAATTGTATTAACAATTTTAAGGAATGCAATTGAAAATAATGATGATAAGATTATGAGAAAATATGAACTTGGGAAAAGTTTAATATTTGGGGTTGGATTATACTTTATTATATCATTAATTGGAATATTTGTATTTAATGTATTAGCGAATGGAATTAATGTTATAACCTCTGTGGCTTGAGAGAAAGGTTTATATAATTTGTATTGTTTAGGATAATAATGAAGAAAAAGAGGACTCAGAAAAAAGAAGAGGATAGAATAACTCTTCATAATCTCTCTAGCAAGATAGCAATAACTGGGAGTATCTTCCTTGGAATATTTGTATTATTTTTAATCTCTGGAAATTTTACTTCTGGAGCAGTTTATAGGGGATATGGTTTAGGTTATGATCAATTTGATATTTTAGAATTGTATTATCAGTATACAAGTTTTTTTGATTTGGGAATATTTTTAGCTATATTCTTAGGTTTAGGACAATCAATCTTAGGAAAACATTTAGAGGGAGGAGGAAAAGCGGTTTATGTTGGACTAGGAATATTTTTATCAATAGCTTTGTTAATTTGGGAAAGACAAACTGGATTTTCATTATTAGAAAATTTTGGACCTTGGGCATTTTTCATAATCATAATCCTGCTTTCAGTTTTTGTTTATAGTATCTTAGATCAGACTACTGGTTCAGGATTAATTGGAATGGGTGGAGCATACATTGTATTTTATATGGCTTATTTTGGTTTATTGGACCAGTACACTGGTTTTAATTTTTTTATTTTTAGTCCTGCAATTCCTATAGACTTAATGCCATGGTTTAATATAGCATTTTTGGGATCAATAGCTTTAATAGTTTGGGGAATAATAAAAAAATCAACAACTTAAAATGAAACTGATGATAACATTTGTTGGAATCCTAACAATGTTGGGAGGAATATGGCCATTAATATCTAGTTATGAATTTATTCCAGAAGCTGTAAAAATAATTCCAAGTTCAGGAGCAACATATCAGATTATTATTGTAGGAATAGGTGCCATAGCAGTATTATATGGAATAAGCATTAATAAATTTCATTAATACATAATAATAATGATAAATTTGAGCAGCTAATAATTTTGATTTAGATACAATTTTTTCTAATAAACCCATAAAATCTAACATTTATCATAATATTTAAATATTTATAAACCAAAATTTAACTATGGAAGATGAGCATGGATTAGAAACCGTAGCAATATTGATATTAATAATATTTTTTATAGTCTTGATTTTTGGGATAATTTATGGATTGGTGAAAAGTTTTGGCTGAAAAAAAAGGAGAATTTTCAATAATTACTGGATTAATTGGGTTAACAATATCTTTAATTGTCTTATTCTTAATCTTAATATATTTTTGGAAACCATTTGTTTTAGACAATATTAATGATACAATATGTTTTTCTAGTGTTGTTATAAAAACATATAGCAAAACATATGGTGTTGGTGCTGTGTTAGAAAAAGCCCCAGTTGCAGGTAGTGGTGTCCCACAAGTTAACTCTCCTTTTAATCTTAATTGTAAGACTAACTCAGAAAATGTAAAAACCAAAGAAGAATCTAAAAAGGTTATAGCAAAAGAGATGGCAAACTGTTGGGGAAGGTTTGGAGAGGGAAAATTTAATTTTTATGGCGACATAGATTATACTGGGTGGTTTAAGGATAATGATCTTTGTTATGTCTGTTCTAAAATAAGCTCTGAAAATGAGATTAAGGTAAGCAATGAAGAAATGGCGATTTATTTAAGAGATAATAAACCAAAACCCCTTCTTGATAAAAGAACATACTTAGATTATATAACTGGGACAGGTACAAGAGAAAATCAATTAGTTGCTGGATTACAAGATCTTGAAATAACAAAAGATAAATCATTATTTGTTTTGTTTATAGTGAATAAAAAAGAAGGAATATTAAATAGAATTGGAAGGGGAGCTGTTACAACAGTGGCTACAGCAGTTATAATTGCAAATATTCCTGGCATAAAATATATACCTAAACCATATACGCTTATAGGTGGCGGATTACTGGCTGTTGGTACTGGGGGAGCTAATGCCCTTCTACAAAGTAAAGGATTTAATTCGTTAATTATTGCGACAGATTCGGAAGGAGTTAAAGAATTATGCACTGGTTATGCGAGATAACAAATTTTATTAAATAACCAAACAATTATGATATAATGGAAAAAGGAGAATTTCATTGGGAAACTGTTGCTAAACTAATAATCATGGTTATAGTAATAGTAATAGTTGTTTATTTAGCTATAATATTTAAGGATCAGATGTCAAATATCTTATTAAAACTAAAGGAGAATTTTTAGATGGATAAAAAAGGAGAATTTGAGTTTTGGCAGATAGTAAGT
>Ga0209542_10019044_pt1 | contig 11045 bp, 2 predicted proteins | sample RifCSPhighO2_01_FD_184028 | JGI IMG/M metagenome (GOLD analysis project Ga0209542, IMG submission 184028) | Soil microbial communities from Rifle, Colorado - Rifle CSP2_plank highO2_0.1 (SPAdes) (version 2) | ecosystem: Environmental > Terrestrial > Deep subsurface > Rock core/Sediment ...
GCTCTGCATACCATTTCTTCAAGAATCATCCCAAAAGCAGGCTGAGACTGCCGCAAGGGCATCTCTGGAGCGCTGGAGGATGCGCTACTACTGTCGGCTATAATGAATATGCGACTGTTGAAGCACATATCAAGAACCAGGCACAGCACCATGCCCTAGATACCCCATGCCTTTAGGCTGGGGAGTGGGTCATAATCAAAAGATTTATTTACCTTTGTTTCTATATTTGATAAAAAAGAGGAATAGAATGAAGAAATCGCAGATTACCCTATTTATTATATTAGGAATTGTAATCGCAATCATCTTTGGTTTTTTATTTTATGTGGTCAATAATTTTGGCACGGACAAAAGCTCTGATAAACTCTATGAGGAGTTTCTTACGGCAAGCAACCTAAAGGAGAATGTGCAAAACTGCCTTGAGATTTCAACCAAGAAAGCTATCATGCTTGCTGGATTGCAGGGTGGGAGGCTCTATGACTGGCAGCTTGGCAAGGTTGTCGATCCTCATCTTACTTTCTACATGCCATTCAATCAAAATCAAAGCATTACCTGGGATTATGTCAATGGGAATAATGGGACTCTTAGGAACACAAACTGGATTGCGCATGGTAGGTTTAATGGAGCTTACCAATTACATGGGAACGGTTATGTTGAGGTAGATGATAATAATCTTCTTGACTTTGGCACTGATAAAAATTTCTCCATTTTGGCATGGTTCAAGACTAATAACATTGCAGACCAGGCTATACTCGCTAAAGGAGATGCCTATCAGTTATACATCCATAACAATAAGGCAGCATGCAAAATCGGGGGTGGAGCAACGCCAATCAGTGTAGAATCCTCATCTTTGGTCACTGATGGATTATGGCATTCTGTTGCGTGCACAATCAATAGGACGGGAAATCTGACTTTGTATGTTGACGGTTCAGCTCAAATATCAAAGCAAATATCTCCCTTAAATCTTTCAAACTCAGATAAGCTGTTGATAGGAGAAAATGGTTCTGATTATTTTGATGGTACCATAGATGATATTGCTCTTTTCAACAAGACCCTGAATGGACGCCAGATCCATACATATACAAATTCGCCTGTCTGGGCGTATATAACTGCTAATGAAATGGTCCCCTTTACTTATAACCTTACAACATACAATGTAAGTTATGGGATTGTTGCTCCAGTAGAGGGGATGGACAGATTTCATCTACCTGTTCCGGCTTATCCCTATAGTGGGCCTTTAGTTACCAACCCAGTCCAGACATTCAATCCATCGCATAATATCTCTAATCCCTCATCAGTTTTGATTGACTACGGCGGCTTGCTTGCCTACCAAAACAAATTTTATCCTCCTTGGAAGCAGTTATGCAATTCCAATGGGCCCAATGTCATAAATTTTAGTGGGGTTCCCTATTCATGTGAGGTATACAGTTATAGCGCAATAAACTATTCAATTCAAAACGACTTACGAGAATATATCCTGGCGAAAACTTCTTCCTGCATTGATTTTGATTATTTTGTCTCCAAGTTTAGCTTCAACATCAGCCAAGGAAATCTTACTGGAGATATTCTTTTTGGAGACACTGATGTATACTCATTTATCACCTATCCATTAACCATCGATGTAGCTGGCAAACCGCCTATAACAAAATTCGAGTCATTCAATTTCAGGCTTCCGATAAGATTCAAGAAGCTTTACGAATTTGTCAAGCACAGCATTGGTATTGGTTCCAATCCCGAAGGAGAGGCAGATAATGTATTTTTCGATATTGTGCATGATGAGACTAACGATTGCAAAGGAAGTTCGCCCTGCAGGCTGCCTGGATTTTTTGTGAATGAAAGCTACAATTACTGCGCTACTTCGGGAGGGTGTAACAACCTCGATACTCATTACAATCAATCACATGTTTTAGTGGTGCAGGATACGAATTCCACAATTGACGGCGTTCCCTTGACCTTTTTGATTGCTGTTGAAAATAGAAGACCTGTTTTGGATCTTATCTCTGACATTTCGGTCCCTACCAGAAGTAATATTACAATATCTCCACAGGGAATAGATCCTGATGACGAGGATATAACCTATCATTATTCTGGCTGGCAGACTCCGGATATTATTGATGTAGGTGGATCTTCTTATGGCGGTTCACCTTCTAATTGTTGGGAGAATTCTACTAATTATCAAACTACTGCACGAGAAGCTCAGTGTAGAGCAACCAGCTCTGGGCAATATTATGTGAGAGTCACTGTTTTTGATGCTGAAGGCCTTTATGACTATCAAAACATCAAAATTACAGTTACCTGATTTTTTCTATTACATATTAAATATGTAGAAGTATGATATATAAATATAATTACTTATGTTTAAATATAGATAAGTATAAATACTAAAAAACTTATTAACAAAAAATCATATTAAGTATGTAATGATATGCTACAATTTTAGAAAGACGCAAAAATATTCACAGCAAAGTTTAAATATAACATATGATAGGATATAGAATAATATATCATATGTATTAGTATGTATCGAGGATTATCTTGAAGGAACGGATTACAGTTACAGTCGATAAGGAACTTCTCAGTTGGTTAGACAAAAAAATCGAGGCAAAGGTCTTTGCCAATAGATCCCATGGTCTGGAATTTCTTATAAAGCGTAAGATGGAGGAAGAGCGTGAGTAAATGCCTAACCCTATTATTCGGGGCAGTGCTCATTTTTGCAGGGTATGCTCTCTCTTCAAGCGCTGAGCCCTTGGGCTGCTGCTACTTCCCTACTCAGGAACCTTTCTGCCAGGATTCTGTTAATCAGATTACATGCGACTCATTAGGCGGAACTTCTGCATTAGGGGGTAATTATTGGGTAGGGCAAGCTTGCGCTGATCAAAATGAATGTGAGATTGGATGCTGCTGTGGTGCAAGTTTAGACAAGAATGTGACTGTGCAGGGCGTCTGTTTGGATAATAGCGGAAGTTTTACTCAAGGAAGCTATAACGAGACAACATGCAAGCAACTTTGTCAAGTAAATTGTGTTCCTGATCCAATACAAGAATGTGGTATCGATAGCTGCGGAATTGATCATGGTTCATGTTCAAGTGGGTATACGTGTTCTGCTGGCGAATGTGTTGCTGCTCCCCAATGCGACAACACTTGCGATGGTGTATGTGTGGATTCTGGATGCACGAGCGATCCTGATTGTGTATCAGTTGATGGCGATCTTTGTTGTACTCCCGGAGAAACTAGTATAACAGACAGCGACTGCAATGACTGTACTGAGTTTAGGGGAACTGGCACTCAGTCATATATCTGCAGTGATGCTTGTTTAGACGACAGTACAACACACGATCCAGGAAGTTATAACCCCATGAATACTACTCCTAACTTGGGCTGTCAGCAGGCATTGCCCTACTGCTGTGAAGAACCTGCTCCCGATTATGTCGAATGCTGTGATTATTCCTGGCAATGTGATGATCCCTTGCCGTATGCGTATGCAAGCTGCTTATTCAACACTCCCTGCAACAGCACCTGCAGTAGAGTAGACTGCCTCAACAATTTTCAGATAAAAGATTCAAGTTCAGAATCATTCTGTTGGTGCGGTAGCAGCGCATATAACACCTCGGATTCATATGAAGGCGACCTCTGGTGCTGTGATGGCAGCGCAAGTGAGTCAGAGTGCGGTAAATCTTCTTATACTCTGAAGGGACAGGTAACCTCATCAGCAGATTCAGAACCTATTGACTTGGCTTATGTATTGTTGAATGGGGTATTGAAGAATCAGACGAACGGCACTGGGTGGTATTCCATCTCCAATGTCCCTACCGGAACAAGATTTGACCCTATGTTTGTGTCCAAACCAGGTTATCTTACTACTAAGGATGTGGTTGAATCCTATGTAGGCACTGCTGGCATTGTTTACCAGGATTTTATGCTTTCCCCTATCCAGGGAGGTTGGTGTGATGCTGCAGCTGTACAGGATGTCGATGGATTTGCTGTCCATCATATCAAGGGAAAAGAAGCAGTCAATCTCACCTGGGATTTCTTGGCATTGAATGGAACTATAGGTTATGAGATTGTTCGAGATCCTTCTTTCCCCAGTTCGGTTTTTATTCCATTAATCGATTCAAGCATGTTGCCTGTTACAACTTATATTGATGATAATGTAAGCTGGTCATCTGTGTATAATTACACCCTGTATGTTTATTATGATAGCGGCTTCATCAGCAACGGATCCAGCGCCAACCTGACGTTAGGAGATCCTTATTGCCAAGGCATAGACCAGAACGAGGAATTCTGTCTGGATTCCAGCAAAGGGAAATCAGGAATTCTGACTGGAATCCATACTTGTGATGCTAAGAATCGGGTAGTTGAGGTAACTGATCGTAATTTCGACTGCAGCGCACAAAACTCCGGTCTGGTGTACTATGTTTGCGCCGGACCAGATGTCAATAACCAAGCATACTGCAAGAAGACAGATCCATCAAACTACTGCCATGCCACTATCCAGAACCCCTTTGGATTGTTTTTTGACGAACAATTGTGTTTAGGAAGCGATAATTACTGTTATTATGACTATTCATCAACGAGTGTAGACAGCTGCTTCAATTGCGGTGTTATTGTAAACTGCCAAAGCTACCAATCAAAAGATGCTTGTGAACAGGATAGCTGCATTGTTTCAGGCAATGCGCTGGGAGATGGCATAAATAATGGATGTGCATGGATAGGCTCAGAATATTCTGAGCTTGGAAAGGGGTATTGCATAGACAAAGATTACATTGGAACTAGTTATTGTGATTTATGCACTTCAGACAATTCAGAGCTGTTTGCAAACGCTTATTGTGACCAGCAAACATGCAGTTCCCTTGGTTCGTGCTACCTTAGCTCTACATCCTGCACCGAATGCCTTAGCACTACCAGTTGTGAAGACTTCACAACCCAGCAGGCATGTACTGCAGCAAGTTCTCCTGGTGGGGACGTCTATTTTACCTTGGTACCTAATAGTGTCAATCCTGAATCGATTAGAGCCAGTGATGATGCATGCGGTCTTGACAGGTGTAGATGGGGAACACCTCCTAGCGAGTCAACTGCAAGATGTTTCAAGGATGGAAACGACGACAGCAAGCCAGACTGCGGTTCAGGAAACACCCTCTGCAAACAGGATACTGAGCCATCCGAGACCTTACCTCTTGAACCTATACCTCGCCTGAATGCCTCGGGAAGAGACATCCACCTACAGGTCGTGAATGGGCACCAGTATGCAAACCAGTTAAGGGTGTTCAAGTATTGCTTGAATGAATCAGATGACTGTATACCTTTGACTTCAGTTCCTATCCAAAGTACTGGTTATGATGCTATCTTCAATCCAGTCAGTTCTGGCCTTACCAAGGCAGGCTTATATTATCTAAGATATTTTACTGTTGATGTAAACAACAATACAGAAACTGTCCATAGCATCCCCTTGTATATTGATCCTCTTAAACCAGATATGGATGTGGTTTCATACTCAACCGGCGATGCTGCTAACCATGAGACTTATCTTGAGGTTTCCTCACCATCTGAGGCAATAAATTGTTCCTATACCTCCTCAGATTTGATAGGGGAAGAGGTGTTAGCTGATTCCTTTGGCAGCGGTTTCAGCTGTGGATTCAGGGCAATATTCGATGATCTGGATGAAGGAGAATATAGCGTAACTATCACCTGTACAGATATCGCAGGCAATGAGGTCGTGAAGAATCACATGATCGTGATAGATTTTATATCCAATGCATATCCAAAATACCCTGATGGAAAAAATATCACTGATACCCATTTCAAATTCACTCTTGAAACACTTGACAATTCAAGCTGCAACCTTGTTTCGTTCATCGGTTATGACAGTTTAATGACCCCCCTAGCAGTAAGTTCATCATTACCTATTCCTTTGGTACAGCGCAAGATTGTTGTGGGGACTGAAATAAGATATGAGCATGTGTCTGACTTCGTCAACTTGGCCAGCGACAGCACCTCATACATTGTAAAGGCAGTCTGTGATAAGCGTATTGGTGGCACAGATACTGGCACATTCCATTTCACCGTAGATAAGCTGGCTCCTGTCACCACCACCAATGTAAATTTCAGTAAACACTACACTTCCACTTCAGGACCAGTAGAAGTAAAGTTGACCTGCAATGATCCCCCCATCAATGGATCCCCTGGAGAAGCTGGCTGCGCTGTAACCTATTACTGTGAAGGAAGCTCGAACTGCGATCCAACTATCAAAGGGGATACTCTCTATTTCGATACTGAGGGAAATAATCGCCTGGCTTACTATTCTATCGATACAGCAGGCAATCAAGAGATTGTGCAACGACAAACATTGTTCATTGACAACCACCCGCCTACTCTCTCATTAGATCCGCTCCAGGACATACAGGAAGTGACAATTCCCTCTCACAGCCCGTATCCGCCAGGAAAGATGCAGGTGACATCCACTAGGCTTCAAAACATTCATGGAACTGCACAGGACATTTCATCGAGCCTACAAAAAGTGGAGATCACCAAGCAAGCAAATGCCACTACCTCAAATACTACTCTTGCAGTACTGGATGCACCAGTTACAGGCTCATACCCTTATCATCTAAACATATTACTGTTTAATGGATACAATAAAATCCTAGTTAAGGCATTCGACGAAGCAGGCAATTATGCTGATAACTCCACTGAGGTCTATCTTGATATCTTCCCACCAACACTGACTCGGATGAAGGTGTTCGATACTGACAGTTCTCATGACTCAGATACGGACAATCGGACACGTAAACTTGAATGGGGATACAATGCTTCCTTCACTGCAACAATACGTGATGACATGGCTGGTGTGCAAAATGCATTTATCAATATCTATTACAAGAATGGGACACCAGCAATGCTCAATACGCCGATGATGTCGAAGGATGATGAATACGCTGCCAGCGTGCAGGGCTTAATCACTGAAGATTATGATGTCCAGTTTGTGGCTCGTGATATACTGGGCAATACTTTCGTGTATGAACGAAACTTCACTGTCCAAGATACTAAGGCTCCTACGCTGACATGGGACAAGCCCACCACTCCAACATTTAATATATATCAGGGGGCGCTGACCTTTGAAGGCTATGCATCAGAGCCGGATGTGAATATAGAGTTTGTTGTTTCCAATCAAATTACCGGAGATACTCATTATACCATTTTAGGAACTGGCGTTTCAAGGCAGGTAGGTTACCTCTCACTTTATGATCCTATTGGAACTCCAGGCTTGCCTTCATCAAGTTCAACTGTGTTATACCTAAATGGGACTGCTACCTCTTTGATAGGCAACGGTTATTACCTTGACTTTGAGATATTCAAAAACGGTATTTTAACGTCTTATCGAACAACTCCGCGCCATAAAGCAATGGAAGTTAATGCCTCTTGTGGATTTCAAGGAGAGAAATGCACAAAGATTCTTCTGGACAAACCCTTTGGGGCTATTGCAGAATCTGATCCCACTAAAGTACCCAGCGATGGGAAGCTTCATGGATTTGTCAGTGTCTATGATAGGCAGAGCAGCACTCCCACGAGCTATTTTAACATAAACATCCCGCTTGATTCTGGCAGCAACATAATTACCGTAAAGGGCAAGGATATTAACAATCAATACTCTCCTAGTTATACATTCACTGTGCTGTATGACACTTCGGGCCCATCAATAATCCCTGCTATCTATCGACTGGATGGGAAGCGGGTCGATAATATAAGCTGGCAGGCAAATGCCAAGTATAGGCAGAACATCACCTTCAGTGCAGAACTGCAACATGCTACTGGGATCCATAATGCGTCGGTAACGCTCGATTGCCTTGACAATTCGTGCCACTATGGGCCATTCAGGCTTAGAAACACGAGCATGACCTCTTATGCCTTTACGCTGGATCCAACTATATTGGAGATTGGCCAAGGCAACTACTCAGCGCGGTATGAAGCTATAAGCAACACCAGCAGCAGATCATATAACACTCTTAAGTTCTTTGTAGAGGATTCATTACCGCCAACCATACAATTGCTTTATCCAAGAACCCAGGTAACTAATGTTACAGAACCCAATGTACTCATAAACACTTCAGAGTCAGCGAATTGCTCCCTCTCATATAGCGGTGGAACTTATATCGGGAAGTTCCAAACTTTGGATATGATCTATCATAATTTCACTCTCCATAGCGGATATCTACAAGAAGGACAGAACAGGACTTTCGATGCAACCTGCACTGATATGAGCCATAATACTGGAAGCATCAGATTTGGTATATTGCTTGATAAGAAGGCTCCTAAGATACATACCTTACAATCATCCAGACTCTCTCCTATTTACAACACATTGCCTGATGGATCCATCACTTCTCTGCATGTCGAGACTGACATAGAAACCACCTGTAGGTATATCGGCTTCAGATCCAATCAAGCAGTTATGCCAACTTTCCAGCAAATGCGCAATTTCAGCAATAAGGATTTCAGCACGCAACAGGATCAGGACATCACTCCTGACATTGTAAACCTAAGCTTGTCAAGTCCAGCCAAAGGCAATTTCACTTTCTATGCAAGTTGCCAGGCGAAGAATTATCTTACCACTGCAATCAATATGACAAAGATTGAAGTAGATATTGGGTCATTGTTTTGGTTGTACAAGAAGCCCGATAGTACCATAAGCATTGATAACCCGGTACTTCAGATAAAGACAAACCAACTCAGCGCATGTGATATTGACACGGGCAATGGATGGGACACATTCGGCCAGAGCAGCACTGATGCCAAGAGCATGCCGGTCACTCTGCCAGATGAGGATTATTATGAGTTCCCTGTCAGGTGCTACCTTGGTAACACCTATAACACTACCCCCTCAAACAGGCGCTTCAGCACTGCAATCAATTTTACCTACAACATTAGCAGGGCGTATCCTCAAATACACCACCTACATCCACTGCAGGATTCTAAGGTAGGGCGTCGCGCAGTAGTATTCAATGGGACTATAGATAATGTACCCGAGTTCGGTCTCAATGTATTAACTCTTAATACAGGCAGCGGACCAGTAAACTTCACCTTACATGGAGCTAATTACAGTACTATTCATACTTATACTGCAGATGGCAACTTTACTGCAACTATTGAGGCTAAAAACACTGGGGGCTTCTCCAGCACCATAACCATAGATTTCACTGTCGATACCAGACCACCACATACTCCGGGGGTGGAGATATGAAAAAAGTAATGCTGTTTTTTATTTTATTAGCATTGCTTAGCATGAGCGTTCTCGCAGTAAATCTGGGGATTGTGGAGAAATTCAGCCCCAGCCTGAAGCTTAATTTCAGCAGCGAGTCAGACCTGGTTACTATAGTCAATTACAATCTCACTCTGGCTGGCCATGTGGTGAACTATTTCAATAGCCCTGTTACCGTGAGCAGGAACGTATTTGTATTCAGCCCGCAGCTTGGCTTCAACCTCAGCGACAACGGAAACTATAACTTCAAGGTAAGCTATAGAGATGATGCGGTTCCTCCTAACTATAATCTATCCCAATACTCATTTACTTTACAGTATCCTGGTCTTAACATCACTATCGTAGAGCCTACCTTTGGCGTCTCCAATTCAAGTCCGTACACACTGCACATCCATACTGATAGGAATTCAGAATGCAGGTACAGCACTATATCTCAGAAATCTTATGGGGCGATGACGCAGCTGTTCACCAGGATCAATTCAACTGACTACAACAAATCTTCATTCACTCATGTGGGTACTTTGTACCTCAGCTGCAACGACCTTGTATATGGTGGCGAGACCAATACAAGCTTTGCTTTATCAGTGGATGGAAATCCTCCTCTGGTCACCCTTGCTGCTGCAGACATCCTGGAAGAGACAAGTCCTGGAAATTATTCGACTACTCTTATTGCCACCACAAATAAAGATACTGTATGCAGATATTCTAATGAATCTGTTGATTATGGGGATATGCTACCTTTCCCTGATTATGATGAGAGCCATGAGCCTTACTACCAGACCTATCATGAACAGGTATTGGATCAAGATTATCTCATCAATGGGCAGGTCAACACCATTTATGTCGACTGCCTAGCCAAGTCTGGACTCTATTCTGATAGGGAATCTATCGATATCACAGTAAATACAAACTCAACTCCAAGCATAACTATACATTCTCCTCCTCGCTACATCCAGGACACTACTCCCCTTTTCAATGTGAGCACCAACCGGGATGCTGTCTGCACTCTTTACAATGGGACAGTAGGGGGTGCACATACCCAGACATGGAGCATGACCAAGTCAGGTAATACTTATAGACGCACGTTAACTACCGCACTTACACCCAGAACTTATACCTATTATGTCGGATGCTTGTTTGAGGTTGACCAACAACCAAGTCCAGTTCCTATATTATTCACCCTAGATATATCTGCACCGAATATGGCCTATGCCAATATAACTGATTTTAACAATACTGGCAAAGTGTGGCAGACTGATAGGTTATGCGCAGAGTGGTCTGCTGAAGATCCACAGTCAAGCATATCTACTTATGAATACTTTGTCTATCATGAAATATCAGGTAATGATGAGGTTATAGAGCATGACGCCACCACCAGTGAAGACGAATGCATTGATGTCGAACTTAATAACTCCAACACCTATTATCTGCAAGTCAGGGCCCAGAATATAGTGGGATTATGGAGCCAAAATAAAACCAGCAATAAAGTTATTGTAGATACCAGCCTTAGGCCTGTCAGCTGCTCGAATGACCGGCAGGATGGCAGCGAGACAGATATAGATTGCGGCGGTAGCTGCGGCCCCTGCGGCACTGGCATGAATTGCACCCTCAATTCTGATTGCATCAGCGGACTGTGCAATGCAACTGATGTGTGTCAGGCGCCAAGCTGTGAAGATAATATCAAAAATCAGGACGAAACAGACATCGATTGCGGAGGCTCACGATGTGAGAAGTGTGATGAGGGAGATTCTTGCGAGGTCGATCGGGACTGTGAATCAGGAGATTGTGATGTTTC
>Ga0209542_10019046_pt1 | contig 11045 bp, 12 predicted proteins | sample RifCSPhighO2_01_FD_184028 | JGI IMG/M metagenome (GOLD analysis project Ga0209542, IMG submission 184028) | Soil microbial communities from Rifle, Colorado - Rifle CSP2_plank highO2_0.1 (SPAdes) (version 2) | ecosystem: Environmental > Terrestrial > Deep subsurface > Rock core/Sediment ...
AAACTCCGCCCCAAAGTAACAATTATCCTGTACAAACTTGCGCTCCTTTTTCAAAATCGCATGATAGACGTAAAGCGCAGCCCCGAGTGATCCGCCATCATCACCGGCTGCCGGCTGAACAAAAACTCGCTTGAAAGGACCGCGTCGCGACAAAATTCCATTGGCCACGCTATTTAAGCCTACCCCTCCCGCGATACACAGATTAGAAGTTTTGGTACTTTTATAAACAAAGTTAGCCAGTTTTAAAATCTCATCCTCAATCAGTTTCTGGACAGACGCCGCAATATCGGCATAGTTTTGATTTAAATCACACAACTTTTTATAATCTTTGGGTTTCTTGCCAAAGTAAGAAGGATAGCCGGAACCTCTGGTAAAAAAATGCATGTCGACTGGCCTCGGCGAACCAAAAAGCTTTATAAAATTGTCATTATATGAATGTTCAGTTGACTTATGATAAGAAAAGTAATCCATATTGAGCCGATAAGAGCCATCTTTATAAATCTTAATTAACTTTTTGACGCGACTAAGATAACGTGGCTTGCCATATGGCGCCATGCCCATCACTTTATACTCACCATCATTAACCTCAAAACCCAAAAAGGCTGTAAAAACGGAATATAAAAGTCCTAAGCTATGAGGAAACTTAATCTCAGCCGCAATCGCAAGCTCCCTTTCGTTGCCAGCTCCATAAGTTGTTGTTGTCCATTCACCAACACCATCAAATGTTAAAATCGCCGCTTTCTTAAAACCAGAGGGGTAAAAGGCCGACGCCGCATGGGAAATATGGTGGGGAACAAACAGGATTTTCGCTGGCGCAACGTCAAGTTCGTCAACAATAATTGACCTCACCCAAAGCTTATCGGCAAGCCAGCCAATCATCGCCTTGGCAAAAAAACGAAAGGCCGCTGGATAAGCTGCTAAAGTTGAAAGCAAAATTCTGGTAAACTTCCAAAAAGGTTTCTCGTAAAAAACTACATAATCCAAGTCGGAAGCTTTGATTCCAGCTTTTGCCAGGCAAAATTCAATTGCCAGCTTCGGAAAATTACTATCATGTTTTTTCCTAGAGAACCTTTCCTCGGCTGAAGCAGCCACTACTTTTCCGTCGCGAATTAAACATGCGGCCGACTCATGATAAAAGCAAGAAATACCCAAAATATGCATTTTTTAGGTTGTTCGGTTATTAGGCTGTTGGGCTATTAGGTTTTAACCCAATGACCCAATAGCCTTCTAATATTGCTTCCTTGCACCTTCCAAGCTCTGTTTTGGATGCTCCCACTTATCAAAATTTGTTCGTCTTATAGCAGCTTGCCCTGCCTGCCCTGAGTTTTGTCGAAGGGAGCGAAGTCGAAGGGGATCTGCAAATATTTTTAAAAAAAGCGCCAAAGGCGCCAAAAGTACCAAATAGAAAAAACTTAAAATTACTTGACCTTGGAAATTACCAACTGGGCGCGCAACCGCAAGCCACTTTTCCCATAGAAATTTCAAAATCTTCATGTGATTAAGTATTAAACCACGGGCACAATCAATCTTTCCACAAGCAATTTCGGATTTTTCAAATCTGCTGATTTAATTTTATATTACAAGTAGTCGCGAAGTTTTTTAGATCGAGTTGGATGTCTAAGTTTGCGAATTGCCTTGGCCTCGATTTGTCTGATTCGCTCGCGTGTTACCCCAAATTCGCGACCAACCTCTTCCAAAGTCCGCTGCTTACCATCCTCCAAACCAAATCGGTACTCTAAAACTTTGGCCTCACGAGGAGACAGGGTCTCCAGCATCTCGCGGATATGGTCCTTCAAAAGTGCCTGAGTAGCCTGATCTGTCGGCGAAGCCGATAGATCCTGAATAAAATCCCCCAAGCGCGAGTCCTCCTCCTCACCAACCGGAGCCTCCAGAGATGCCGGTTCTTGGGAAACTTTAATAATTTCCCTAACCTTCTCAACAGGCACCTCCATTTCCATAGCCACTTCAGAAGGCGCCGGTTCTCTTCCCAATTCCTGTATTAACTTTCTGGAAACCCTGTTAAACTTGTTGATTGTTTCAACCATGTGTACAGGAATTCGAATCGTTCTTGCCTGATCAGCAATTGCCCGAGTTATTGCCTGTCTTATCCACCAAGTGGCATACGTGGAGAATTTATAGCCGCGAGTCCAGTCGTACTTGGCCACTGCCCTCATCAAACCAATATTGCCTTCTTCAATTAGATCAAGAAGTGTCAAACCCCGGTTGACGTATTTTTTGGCAATGGAAACAACCAATCTGAGGTTAGCATTAATTAGTCTCTCCCGAGCCTTTTTATCACCCTTTTCAACTCTTTTCGCCAAAGCTACCTCTTCTTGATAGGTTAGAAGCGATACGCGACCGATTTCGCGCAAATACATCCTGACCGGATCAGATAAATACCCCTCCTCCAGTGAAGCCAAGCTTTCCAGTTCGCGCTCAAGTTCACTAACCGATTTTGTGACGTCGGCAACATCAAATTCCGTGGTATCAAAAACATCAATGCCTTCCTCCAAACACTTATGGTAAAGGTCATCAATCTGAGAAATAGAATTTTACGGCGCCGGGAAAATAGAAAGTACATCTTCCTGAGCAATAAACCCCTGTTCTTTGCCTCGCTTTAAAAGCTTACGAGTCTCTGCCTTAACGTCAATTTTTTTAACAGTCTCCTCTACCTGATTCTCCGGCTCCCTGCTTACTATCTTACGAAGTAAAACTTCTCTTTTTTTCTTTATTACGTTTTTTCTGATCATAAAATGACCTCTTTCTGCTGCTTGACTAAATCATTAAACCGTTTCGTCAAGGCATCGACCTGCTTTGTATTCTTCTTACTTTCTGCTATTTTAATACTTTTTGAAATTTGCTGAAGCTGCCGCTTAAGTGAGGCTTGCTTAAGCCTTACTGCTACTTTTGCAACTTCCGCAGCCCACAATTGCCTTTCGCCAAAAGCTGGGCTTATATTAACCAGATATAAATCATTAACAAATTTGGTAAAATTCTTTGGCAGTTTTTTTAATATTTTAGAAAAAGAAGTGGCACCTGAAGCTTTAATTATATCACGCAGCCACTTCCAAAAATTGGCTAGCTGATTATTTGAAAAATCTGAAGGCTTAAGAAACTTAATTGTTCTGCCTTCGGCCTCCTCTCCAAAAAGAAAAAGTGCCAGAAAATATTCTTCTAAGCCTAAGACCCTCTTGTTGCTGGCAAGCTCTTCCTGCGGCTCGAAAGCGTAAACACTGGCTACTTTTTTATCAACCGCGGCAGCCACTAAACTCACATCAATATCTAAAACTTTAGAAAGTCTATCAATGTAATGGGCGCGCACTAAATCATCTGAGATTTTGGCTAAAACTGGCAAGACTTCCCGACCGATACGCTTTTTACCATCTGCAGAAGTCGCATCGAAACGACTGGCCGCTGATTCTATAAAATAATCATAAATATTGACAGCCTGCTCAAGTGCCCCTTTAAAACCGCCCGCATCTTTCCGACAAAACTCATCCGGATCCTTATATTTACCAAGATTTATAACCTTAACCCCAACACCGGCAATCTCCAAAAGCTCAATGCCCCGTCTTTGAGCTGCGTCACCAGCAAGATCCGTGTCAAAGCAAAGCGCAACATTCTCACAAATTCGAGATAGAGTTACTACCTGCTTCTCTGTCAGCGCCGTCCCTTTCGAGGCAACCACATTGGTAACTCCCACGCCATGCACGCTCATTACGTCAAACTCTCCCTCAACCAATATTGCCTCGTTCTTGTCTCGAATTGCCGCTCTTGCCAAATCCAATCCGAAAAGCAGTGATCCTTTATTAAAAACCGGCGTCTGGGGGCTGTTGATATATTTTGCTTCGACCTTGCCCTCCGACTCGGCCTTCGAAGCTCCAGCGGACAAGGCAGCTTTACGCGAAGGGGGGTCGATTACTCTTGCCGAAAACCCCAAAACTGTCCCCCGACCATCCTTAAGTGGAAACATCAACCGGTTTCTGAATCTGTCATAGTATTGTGTTTCGGGCTTATCACCTTTTTGCTGACGGGCTTGCCCACCGTAGCCTTGGCGAAGGCGGGCAATAATTAAACCAGCCTGAGCAATATCGGAAGTCGAAAAACCCCTCTTAGTTAAAAAGGTCAAAGTTTTATCCCACGAGCCAGGCGCATAACCCAGATCAAACTTTTCCCACAATTGCTTTTTTACTCCCCGAGAAGCCAAATATTTTCTGGCCACCTCACCCACGGGATGGATATTTAAAAGATGCGCATAAAATTTAGCAGCCAGTTTATTAATTTTAATTAATTTATCGTTAGTCCTCGACTGTCCTGAAGGCTCAAACCTCCTAAGTTTCACACCTGCACGCTTGGCCAATTCTTCCAAAGCCTCACGAAAGTCCCATCCCTCAATTTTTTCAAGGAATGTAAATATGTCGCCGGCCTCACCGCAACCAAAACACTTAAAAGCCTGTCTTTCGGCGGAAATCATAAAGGAGGGGGTCCTCTCGGAGTGAAACGGACAAAGCCCGGCAAAATTCCTGCCGGTTTTTTTGAGGGGCAAGTACAAAGAGATTAACTCTACAATATCAACCTTACTTTTAACCTCGTCTTTTTGATCCATAATCCGAATAGATTGAGAATTATATCATCCTCATGCGCTATAATTATATGCCAAGCCTTCAACAGAATAAGATACCCAAAATTCTCTGGAATTTTGGAAAGGAGGAATACGACTGAAATCGAAGTTTCGATTTTTCGAAACGGAGATACTAAGGAGTTATTCCGACGCGGTGAGGTGCGAGAGTGGTTTAATCGGCGGCACTGGAAATGCCGTATGCCCGCAAGGGTATCGAGGGTTCGAATCCCTCCCTCACCGCCATCCTTCGCCAAGGCTACGGAGTGGCTAGCCTGGGTGAAGGATGATGTAGTCTGAGGGTGAACAGGTATTCCGAAGCTTTATGCGAAGGATACCCTCCCTCTCCGCTGCGCCGTCCCCTTTTTGTGTTAAACTTAAATTAACTCTCATGCCCACGTTTCGCAAAAACGAGCCGGTTGTAGATCATCATCGGGGAAAAATCCTCTCCAGCGAAGAACTTGATGCCAAGCATCAAGCAGCACTGGATGCCAAAGCGATAATTTCCTGGAAGTCTGCAGTTAGGGTATTTAGGGCAAGATCGCGAAAATATTTTATTAAGGTTTCCCTTTACGCCTTAATTTTTATCTTGGCGGCAATTGCTTTTGGTGAATATTTTTTGGTTGGGGTAATACTGGCCTTAGTTTTTGTAGTCTATGTGCTGGCTTCGGCGGCGCCAGAGACAATTGAGCACAAAATTACCAACATGGGGATAACATCTGGCGGCCGGGCGTTTTTATGGGAGGAGTTGGATTCGTTTTGGTTTGATAGACGTGGTGACGACAGGCTTTTGGTTGTTGCGACAGAGCTGCATTTTCCAAGCCGACTAATTATTCTTTTGACTACAGTTTCCGAGCGGACTTTACTGGATATTTTGGAGAAGCATCTTCATTATCACCATGCGCCGGTGCATACGCTTTTTGATAAATGGGCAAATTATCTGCAGCAGAGAATTAACTTCGAATAGATTTCCAGCCAATTTTTAACTGAGATGCGGTGTCTGGTTGCTTGCCCTTCTGAAATCTTGATGAAAGAGGGCTATGTTGGAACTTTTTTAAGGAGCAATTAGAGAAAATGTCTATTGCTCCCCAACTTCAACCAGCCACTATACGGGTGTAATTATACATTTTTTGCAGAAGATGTGATGAATTTCGACTTAGAATTGTATTAAATTGAAGTAAACTTGCTGGGAAAATCAGACATAACTTTGAGCGATTCAAGATTCTTCTTGGGCAACTTTTTAGAAGCATCCAAAATTTCAATTCCTATCATCTCATTCCCTGCATAATCCACTAAAAAATCTTCACTTACCTCTTCCGTTCTAGTGCTTTTTTTCTTCTCTGCAAAATAAATATACATGGCATCAGCCACGGAGTCATATGTTACTTTCATAGCCTTGACATTCTACTTTTTAATTCGCTTTTTTGCAATCCAATGATTTGTAATTACAAACACATTCCCTTTTTCTTTTGAAATAACTACTTTTAAATAATTTTTGCCGAAATTCTTGTATAAAACATCCTTGCCACTTTTTCCAGTTGACCTGTCTTCTGGATTTTTTACAGTTGCCTCAACTTGCTCTTTCTTAATCCTACGAAACACAAGCATCTCGCGAGCATGCTTCGTAAATTTAATCTTCACGCGGGTATTTTAGCAGAAAGAAGTGGTTTTGGTTCGAGTAAAAAATAATTCTGCGGAGGTGAGAGGATGTACCGCAAGCGGTAGAATAGTGTACTCCGTTTGCACTATTTACGAACCCTTGCGGAAGGGGGGAGATTCGAACTCCCGTGGGCCTTGCGGCCCCCAAGGTTTTCGAGACCTGGCCAATAATCCGCTCTGGCACCCTTCCAAAGTGTGCGCCCGGAGAGACTCGAACTCTCAACCGCCAGCTCCGCAAGCTGGTGTTCTGTCCAATTGAACTACGAGCGCCAAGTCTTACTTGGCTGCCGAGTTAGACTCGGCGCGCGACACACTATTATATCTATACATGCTCTCACTCTTCAAATTTGCTAAAATTTGTAAGCAACGGCAAATCTAGTAACATGACTGAAGAAATACTTAACAATTCAAAGAGTATTGCCTTAGTTGGTGGTTATAGAGTTATCCAAAATCCTGACGGGTTTAGGTTGGAAAAACTTAAAAGCGTTTCTGGAAATCTCCCTAGTGCCGATGCCTTTATTTTTGCAAGCCGGGAAGAGGCTGAGGGTATTGCCCACGTACTCTCAAGAGCCTTTCAAAAGGGATACAGCCAAGGCACAAGTACTTTTAGGATTGAGAATTTAGCAGTGGCTGAAGTAAGTGGTGGAGATAATGGACTCTGTAAGCTTTACAGATTAAATACGCAAAATGGCAAGATAGAGGAAGAGCCGTTTTTAGTAGCAAAATCCAGACAAGAATTAGAAGAGGGTTTAAGATTATTTTTAGACAGAAAAGATGGCAATTAAGAGAATTTTCAGTGCTGGAGGAATAGTTATTAGGAAAAGTACGAAAGGTACGAGAAGTATGAGAGGTATAAAAGGTGTTGAGGTTTTGGTGACGCAGCACTCAAAGCATAAAGGTTGGGATTTTCCAAAAGGGCATTTGGAGGTTGCAGAATCTAGCGAGCAGGCTGCAGTAAGAGAAGTCGAAGAAGAGGTCGGAGTAAAGGCTGAAATTATTGAAAAAGCTGGACAAACACAATATTTTTACTGGGAGGATGGTGTTAAGGTTTTAAAGACAGTGACGTTTTTTTTGATGAGATATTTGGGTGAGAGTGAAGCGACAACAGCGTTTGAAGTTTCGGATCACAAATGGCTTACACCTGATGAAGTAGAGGCGCAATTAACTTTTAAAGATACGAAAGAGTTGTGGAAAAAGGCAAAGGAGAAGATTGGGCGACTAAAGACTAACGACTAAGGACAAAAGTCTGGCGGAGAGGGTGGGATTCGAACCCACGTTCGCCTTGCGGCGAAAGTCGTTTTCAGGACGACCGCACTAGTCCACTATGCGACCCCTCCATGTCAGATTAAATGTTTATTCCTAAATGCTTGTCCCGAACCACTCTTTAAATAATTTTCAAACCTTCTTGCTTGTAACCTTGTATCAAATACACAATACCAAATTAACTTAACAGGCCTAAGATACTTAGTTGAAATGCACTTGCCGTTAGCATGCTCCCTTTTCCTTCTCTTAATATTTGGCGTTGATCCTGTATAAACCGAACCATTTGCTAATTTCAGTAAATATACAAAGTACATAAACTTCACCCTTCGCTCCACTTTTGCATAAAGCTACAGTGGATCCCCCGAAGCCTTCGGCGAAGGAGGAATAAAGCTATGGGTGACACACTTCTAAAGCTTCCGGGCTGAAAGCCACACGAAGCTTTAGCGAAGTGTGGCGGTGGGTGTGGGATTCGAACCCACGCGGCGGCTTATTAACCACCAACGGTTTAGCAAACCGTCGCCTTAAACCACTCGGCCAACCCACCTCGTCGAAATGGCTCGTGCTGGTAATCGTTCTGGTTAACAGAACTCATTAACACACTCGCATTTCTCCTCTCCAAATTTCTTCGAAATTTGGTCTTCATGAGCAGAGTTATTTTACCAAATTTAATCTTGGAATAATAATATCGTGTCTCCTATTGTGTATTGCTTATCTTGCTATCTCTACCCAAGCGCTACTGCCATTCCCCAATCACTTTGCTTCGTTTTTTCAACTATAATAAAATCAATTGTGAAGAAATTGACAAATAAATGGCTTCTGGTTTACCTATTCCTCCCATTCCTAGTTTTTAACTTCTTATCTATAGGAGAAAACCATAATGTTTTTCTTGCCTATTCATTTTTAAAATTCAGTCCCTCACTCGTCACTCTACCAAAAAACCTAATCGATCTTTCTTACTTTGAAAGTCACTATTTTTGGCCACTAGGACCATTCCCCGCTATCTTACTAATCCCATTTGTCTTTCTCTTCAAATTAAATTTTCAGGAAAGCTTTCTGAAACTACCTCTGACTGTCTTAAATTTTTGGCTTGTGTATCAAATAGCAAAATCCATAAAGCTTCCGGAAAATAAGGCTTTTTGGCTTGCAGTCTTTTTCATTTTTGGATCAGTCTACACGCCAGTCGCACTGCTTCCTTTTTCAGTTTACTTCTCACAGATAATCGTGGTTACTTTCTTACTTCTAGCTATCTATATTTTTTTAGCTAAAAAAAATTATTTGCTAATTGGTCTGCTAGTTGCTCTGGCCTCGCTAACCAGACAAACACTGATTCTTAGCGGCGCCTTTTTTGCAATTACTCTACTTGCAAGACCTGTAAAACTTACCAATGTCTATAAATTTATGATGCCGCTTCTGGCAGCCTTAATCATTACTGGAACCTACAATTTCGCAAGATTCGGTAATTATTTTGAAAGTGGTTACAGCTATCAAATAATCCCACAAGAACAAGTCAAAAGAAGGGAACATGGATTATTTTCTTTCCAGCATATACCAGCTAACCTGTACTACCTATTTTTAAAAACCCCTGATCCGGTTCTTGCGGTAGATGGCTCTCATGTTTTAAAACCGCCTTTTTTGAAAACAGATTATTATGGACTAAGCATATTCTTCATCTCTCCCATTTTGCTATTAGTACTTTTGGCTAATTTTAAAAATCAGCTGAACAGACTCAGTTTAATTGCCACAGCAATTATTCTTCTACCAATTCTTCTATACTATGGTATAGGCTATAAACAAATTGGTTACCGGTATGCCTTAGATTTTTTGCCATTTTTACTTTTCCCTCTTGCCTCAGCATTTAAAAAAGTTAGCATTTTCTATATCGCAGTTTTGGTTTTAATTGGAGTTTTCTGGAGCTGGTTTTTTGTCTTTGAAAAACTTATTGGTTTTTAACCAAGCGCCACTGCCATTCCCCAAACACTTCTTGCCCCAGCCCGCTTCAGTACTTTAGCGCACTCTGCCATCGTCGCACCAGAAGTATAGACATCATCAACTAAAATTATGTCCCGCCCTTTAATGCTGGACATAATTTTACCCTGAGCAAGGTCGAAGGGTTTCCTTTCCTCCTGCCCACTGGATCTGACTTCAAAGGCTCCTTCAACATTTTTGGCTCGCGCATCTCTTTTCAGCCCCACTTGTGTCTTTGTCTCTCTGTTTCTAACCAAAATATCAAAGTACTCGACCTTAAATTTTTTCGCCAGATTCTTCGCCAAAATTTCGGCCTGATTAAACCCCCGCCAATTCTGTCGTTTTTTATGAAGAGGAACCGGCACTAAAATTAATTTTTGGGGGATATCAAATTTGTATATTCGAGAGGAAAGTAAATCCACCAAAACTTTTTCAATGTCATATGCCAATTTATATTTAATCTTGGCAATCGCCGCCTTTATCGGCTCTTTGTATCGACAAGCAACCACCAGACCATCAAGTCTGTATCTGCCCGCACATCCCGGATGAGTTTTGCCGCCAACAGCCTGCCTTTGGCAGACCGGACAAACCGGTTTATCGATGTATTCAATTTTTTCAAAACAACCTTTGCAAATATAGGCACCAAACTTGCCACACGAAACGCATTTTTTGGGGAAAATAAAATCAAGAAGATTAAACATCAGCTGCCGTTCTAAAATAAGGCAGCTTTACCAACAACAATCAGATAAATAAAAATCATCTAGAATGACTTTATCCAGCTTCCAGGTTTTGGATGACAGTACGCATCATCAGGTCCACCTATACGTCTCCCATCAGTAGGCGGACCTGCTGGACCTAATAATCTTTCTGCCCTACCCATCGCATTCATTATAATGGATATGTCAAAATATTTACTCAATGGTAGTAATAAGTAATGTCATCCTGAGTCCCGCATTGCGGGACGAAGGATCTAATTAATTAAGATTCTTCATTACATTCAGAATGACAAAATCAATACTATGAAAATTTTCAATCGTAAGGCGCGCTTTAAATATCAAATCTTGGAAAAAGTCGAAGCCGGCATTATCTTGACTGGTGCAGAAATCAAATCCATCCGCGCAAACCGCGCAACACTGGCAGAATCCTTTGCCAGAATCAGAAACGGCGAGGTTTTTCTGGTTAATGCCAACATCACTCCCTGGATGGGTTCCCAAAAATATACCGACTCCAGACGAGAACGCAAACTTTTACTTCACAAAAAACAAATTTTAAACTTACAAGGTAAGATCTCTGGCGGCAATTTAACGATAGTCCCACTTTCAATCTACATCAAGCATAACTTAGCCAAGGTTGAGCTGGCTTTGGCCAAAAGCAAGGCCAAATTCGACAAGCGCGCGAGCTTAAAGAAAAAAACCATCGAGCGCGATATCGAGAGGGAAATTAGAGGCGAAAAGTAGATGCCCTCCTTCGCTAAAGCTTCGAAGGGCACACTTCGGGTGAATACATCTCACCAGTGATTGTTAAATAGAAGTGGCTCGCC
>Ga0209542_10019047_pt1 | contig 11045 bp, 12 predicted proteins | sample RifCSPhighO2_01_FD_184028 | JGI IMG/M metagenome (GOLD analysis project Ga0209542, IMG submission 184028) | Soil microbial communities from Rifle, Colorado - Rifle CSP2_plank highO2_0.1 (SPAdes) (version 2) | ecosystem: Environmental > Terrestrial > Deep subsurface > Rock core/Sediment ...
GAAAACGAGAATATCCAGGCGATCCATATCCACCCCTACCTCGTCCAAGGAAATAAGGCGAAAAAGCCGCCAGGCTCTGAAGAGACGGCGGGGGAGCGGTGGGAGGTGCTCTACAACGCGATGGTCAAGAGACGTGAGTCATACTGGGCAGTGGTCCATTTACCGTTTCTGGAACGGGAAATTGATCGCTCCACTGTTCGTGCGATTATTCGGAAGGGGCTCACGGAAACGCGAGGTAACTACCGTTCGCTCGCGCGCCTCTTCAACATTCCCAGTGACCCGGAGGAAACAGGATACAAGCGCTTCCTCAATCACTTGCGGAAGCACAAGTGTCAGTTGCCGTACAAAGAGTTCAGGTAGTTGGCGAAGGAAGGCGTCGGAAAATTGAAAACATGACGAAGTGAATAGCAACCGGGGTCTCGGCGTGGTTATCCACTGCGCCGAGCCCTTTTACATTAACCCAGTTTATTCTGTCTACCGAAATGAACATATGCCTAACTCGGTAGACAAAGCAAAAATTGACTTCGAGATTTGTCTTTTGGTATACTAACTAAAGACATGTATGTTAGAAATTGCGACATTTGTAAAAAGAAAATAAAAGGCTATCCAATCAGAGCTAGTGCCGATCTTCTTCGCGATAAAGATTTTTGTTTAAAGTGTGGAAAGCCGATACTAGATTTCCTTAAGAAACATAAATTAATCAAAGAAGAAAAAAATGATTAAGAGAAATAAAAAAAGCAAAATGACAATAGATAAGTTAGCTGGCATGATGAGAGCTGGTTTTGGTAGTACGAATAAAAAAATTGATAATGTTTTAAGCTTGGTAGATAAATTAGCTGCTTCCACATTAAGGGGCCTCTATAGCATTGAAGAAAAAATGGCGACTAAAACCGATATTGAAGGACTTAAAAACCAACTCCAGGGTACAAATAAAAGGATAGATGACTTGGCAGAGAATAGAGTTAAATACGAGGACCACGATAAGCTAAAAATGAGAGTAGGCGTTCTAGAACAAAAAGTTAAATAGAGATCACGCTAATCGTATCTCACCCATTTCTTCTTTGATCAATTCTTTTATTTCCATGATGGATAGTATTGCGTTTGCTGTTGGCGTGGGTACTTTCATGGCGCGAATTAAGTCATCTCTAGGAATTGGTTCTCGTAATAAATCAACCACGCTTTTTTCTTCAGGCGACAAATTTAAAAATAACTTCGCTTGCTTTTCTTTGTCTTTAGGCAACTCAAATCCAAGCGCTTCCAAAACATCTTCAGCACACGTTACCGGTGTTGCACCTTGATGCAGTAATTTATTTGTGCCCTTGGAGTTCGGAGAAAAAATTGATCCGGGAACTACCAGTAAATCTCTATTATATTCTGTGGTAAGTCTGGCGGTAATCAGAGTGCCTGACCTTTCTTCGGCTTCTATTATTAATGTTGCTTTTGATATTCCCGCCATTAGTCTATTACGTCTGGCGAAACCCCAAAGCGTTGCCATGAAATTAGGTTCAAACTCAGAAATTAAGCATCCTCCTTGTCTAATAATTTCTTCAGCTAACATAACATTTGTTTTCGGGTACATTGCTTTCGGTGAAAGTCCTGATCCGGGAAATACTAAGGTTTTTAAACCCACAGAGAGAGCTTTTTTATGAGCAATAGCGTCTATGCCCATAGCAAGACCGGAAACTATTACTATTGGATAGCCTTTTAACCCCGCAATTATTTTCTCACAAGCTTCTCGTCCATAGGTAGTATTTCTGCGCGAACCGACGACGCAAAGATAAATTAAATCTTCCGGCGGTAACTCGCCAATTATCCAAAGGTCTTCCGGCGGCTGGGGAATTTCTAAAAGCGCTTTAGGAAAATCTTTTTTTGGTAATTTTTTAATTTCCATGATATAATCATACCATGTTAGACATAAAATTCATCCGTGAAAATAAAGACATTGTACAGGCGGGCGCTAAGAAAAAGCGTACTAGTGTTGATATTGAAAAGCTCATTACTCTTGACGATGAACGCTTGAAATACCTAAAAGAAGTAGAAGAGCTTCGCGCGGAAGTAAATCGCGTTTCAAATGACGTGGCTCGCAATCAAGATTCCGCGCTCAAGATCCAGCTGATCAAAGAGATGCGCGTGGTGAAAGACGAAATAAAAGGGAAAGAAGAAAAATTAAAAACGATAATGGAGGGGTGGCAGCTTCTGATGTTGCAAGTTCCAAATGTGCCGGACATTTCGGTACCGGAAGGAGCGAGTGACGCAGAGAATCAAGAGGTAAAAGCTTGGGGTGAAAAGCCTGTATTTGATTTCGAAACAAAGGACCAGATAACTCTGATGCGCGATCTCGACTTAGCGGATTTCGAACGAGGAACAAAAGTTTCCGGTTTTCGGGGGTATTTTTTGAAGAACGACGGAGCGCTTCTGTCTTTTGCTCTTTGGCAATATTTTTTAGATAGTTTAGTCAGTAAGAAATTTATTCCGATGATTGTGCCATCAATGGTCAGGAAAAGCGCTTTGGTTGGCACGGGGTATATTCCGGGCGGTGAAGATGATTTATATAAAACTCAGGATGGGGATTATTTTGCGGGTACCGGAGAGGTAGCTACCATGTCCTATTATTCAAATGAAGTTTTGGATAAAGGAAAATTTCCTATAAAATTCGCCGCTTTCTCTACCTGTTTTCGCCGAGAAGCGGGAAGTCATGGCAAAGATCTGAAAGGTTTCTTTCGAGTGCATGAATTTTATAAACTAGAGCAAGTGGTATTGTGCGAGGCGAATCACGAAGAATCTGTGAAATTACATGAAGAAATTACTAAAAATGTCGAGGATCTGCTGATGGCTCTCGAATTACCCTTCCATATTGTCGCCAATTGCGGGGGTGATTTGGGTCTCGGGCAAGTCAAGAAATATGATATTGAAGTTTGGGTTCCTTCACAAAATAAATACAGAGAAACTCATTCTTCTTCTTACTTTCACGATTTTCAGACGAGACGTTTGAATATAAAATATAAAGATTCTGATGGGAAGCTCCGATATGCTCATTCCCTGAACAACACAGCTGTGGCAACTCCCAGAATCATTGAGGCCATCTTAGAAAACTATCAGCAAGCGGATGGCTCGGTGAAGATTCCTGAAGTTCTAATAAAATATATGAACGGAAAGGACCTCATTAAATAAAATGCAGAAACGAAGCGTATTAAATTCTCCACGCCTTTTGGAGCTTAAAAGAAAAAGGAGAAGAAAATTTTTAAAAAGAATACTTTTATTTTTCTTTGCGCTTGTTGTTATTATTGCTGGCTCCTCATATATTTCTCGGCTTGAACAGTTGAATATTTTAAAAATAGAGGTCGTGGGGAATAAGGTTGTCGATGCTGAAATGATTAAAACTGCCGTAAATCAGGAGCTTAGTGGAAAATATCTATGGCTTTTTCCGAAGAGTAATGTGATGCTTTATCATAAATATAAAATCAGAGACAGACTTCAAAATAGTTTTAAAAGAATTGAGAACATAGATTTTTCCGTCAAAAATAAAAACACCCTTGTATTGTCCATCCATGAGAGAGAAGCGAAATATCTATGGTGTGGCGAAACTCCAGACCTGCAGGATGAGCCTGCGGATTGCTATTTTATGGACGCCGAGGCTTTTATTTTCGATCAAGCGCCGTATTTCTCGGGAAATGTATACTTTAAATTCTACGGAGCGCGGGAGAGCGATTTTAAGAAACTGATTCTATTTAAAAAAACATTAGAAGAAATGGGTCTGCGACCAGTAGCCGCCAAAGTGGTGGAAAATGGAGACATAAAGATGGTCTTGCCGAGAGTGGGAACTCCAAAAAATTCACCGGAGATAATTTTCAAAATGGATTCTGATTTTCAAAAAATAGCGGAGAATCTGGAGTCAGCGCTTACCACCGAGCCTCTCTTGTCTAAGTTTAAAAATAAATATTCTTCGCTGTTATATATTGATTTGCGATATGGGAACAAAGTCTATTATAAGTTTGAATAAAGAAGACCTCACCCGACCTTCGGCCACCCTCTCCTTGTCAAGGAGAGGGGCTGGGGGTGAGGTGAATTTCTGGAAAGAATTAAAAAAGCCCATTTTTTGCCTTGCGCCAATGGCAGATGTCACGGATTGCGCTTTTCGGCAGATAATCACAAAATACGGCAAGCCGGACATTTTCTTCACCGAATTTGTTTCTGTGGACGGGCTTTGCTCCGCCGGTAAAGAAAAATTGATGATAGATTTGAAATTTGGAGAGAATGAACATCCGATAGCAGCGCAAATATTTGGCAGTAAACCGGAAAATTTCGAAAAGGTGGCTCGGATGCTATCCGAGATGGGTTTCGACGGGATAGATATCAATATGGGCTGCCCGGTTAAGAAAGTGCTTAATCAGAATTCCTGTTCAGCTTTAATTAGGACTCCAGAATTAGCGAAAGAAATAATCTTAGCGACTAAACGCGGGGCTCCGAATTTGCCAGTTTCAGTGAAAACCCGCATAGGATTTAACAAAATAGAATTAGAAACTTGGATTCCACAAATTTTAGAGACTGAACTCACAGCACTAACAATTCATCTTCGCACCACAAAAGAAATGTCTGCTGTCCCGGCGCATTGGGATATGATGAAGAGAATAGTTGAGATTCGCGACGAAATGAAAGTTGAAACATTAATTCTCGGCAATGGTGATGTGCTGAATTTGGAGAAAGCAAAACAAAAAGTAGAAGAAACAGGTTGCGATGGGGTGATGCTGGGGCGGGCGATTTTTGGGAATCCGTGGCTATTCGCGAAGAGGCAGGAAGCTTCTCTCAAAAAGCACAAAAATTTTTTGCTAAAAATTTTCTCTGTCCGTCGCCGACGCGACTACCAAGGCTTTTCTCAAGAACTTCCTGCCTCTTCGCGAATGAAGTTAGAAGTTATGCTCGAGCACACAAAGCTTTTTGAAAAAATGCTCGGTGGACACAAAAATTTTGCCATTATGAAAAAGCATTTTAAAGCATATGTGAACGGTTTCGATGGCGCCAAAGAACTTCGGATGAAGTTAATGGAGACCGAAAACGCGGAGCAGGTGGAGAATATAGTCAAAAAATTTGTGTCTACGACAAATTTTTGATACATTAAAACCATGCATGACTTAGCTTTATACCGTAAATATCGTCCAAAGACCTTTGACGAAGTATTGGGACAGGACCACATTGTAAAGGTTTTAGAGAGTTCGGTGGAAGCGAATAAGGTTTCACATGCTTATCTTTTTGTCGGTTCGCGCGGCACAGGTAAGACTTCTGTCGCTAGGATTTTTGCGGAGAGTATTGGAGTATCGCCTAATGACCTATACGAAATAGATGCCGCTTCAAACAGAGGAATTGATGATATACGGGAGTTACGCGACGGTGTACGCGTCCTACCTTTTGATTCCAAATATAAAGTTTACATAATAGATGAGGTGCATATGCTCTCCAAGGATGCTTGGGGCGCTTTGCTAAAAACTCTTGAGGAACCGCCGAAGCATGTGATTTTTATTATGGCTACGACGGAGTTGCAAAAAGTACCGGAAACAATAATTTCCCGCTGCCAGGTTTTCACTTTCAAAAAAGCAACGGAAAAGAATTGCAAAAATATGGTGCTGGATGTTGCCAAGAAAGAAGGCTACGAGTTGGATGCGGGCTCTGCTGAGCTTCTATCTATTTTGGCCGACGGTTCTTTCCGAGACGCTTTGGGTGAACTGCAGAAAGTTATCAATTTTTCCAAAAGCAAGAAAATCAAAAGAGAAGACGTGGAAAAAATCACCGGCGCGCCGAAAACAACTCTAGTGAATGATTATATTTCCGCGATTGCGGAGAAAAATCTGGAGAAAGGAATTGACGCCGTGCGTAAAGCAGCCGAAGATAATTTGGATATGAAATTATATTTCAAGCTTATAATCCAAAAATTCAGAGTAGCCATAATTCTACGCTATGCACCGAAAATTCAGGATGTAATGGCAGGGGATTTGAGTGAGACAGATTTGGAGTTTCTGAAAGAATTAGTAAAGACTGACAAAGAAGGAATGCTCCGCTCCCAAGCGCTCTCTGTACTACTCGAAGAGTATCAAAACATTGATAATGCGTTTATTAGCGAGCTGCCGCTCGAACTTGCGTTAGTTAAAATCTTAGAAGATAAATAGATTAGTTTATTTTTTTGTATATATAAGTCGCCAGTGGGATAAATACTACGAGAATAGCAAATATCCAGATTGAGGCATATAAAAAATTGTCGCCCACGGGTGTCCCTAGAGCTAAGGCGCGGACCACATTTACCACATAACTCACTGGGTTGTGCAGGGCAAAGGTCTTTACCCACCCGGACATAGTTTCCACCGGCACGAAAATCGAACTTGCGAAAGCGAGCGGAAAAACCCAAATGAAGCCAGCCGTCTGGGCGGTTTCTACATTTTTTACCAGAAGACCAATCGTGGCCGAGATCCAAGAAAAAGCAAAACCGAATATTATTGTAAATAAGAGAGCTCCCCCAAAATTCAAAAATCCATGCTCGATGCGGAAACCGATGATGTAGCCCACTACTGTCATCAATAGGACTACAAAAACATTGCGCAAACTCTCGGTGATGGTACGACTCCCAAGTACGGCGGAGCGCGCCATGGGGAGCGAACGAAAACGATCAATCATACCCTTGGAGAGATCGTCGGCAAGGCCTACTCCCGTCATCATCGCCCCGAAGAGTACTGTTTGCACGAGAATTCCTGGAAGAAGAAAATTAATATATTTTTCATTTCCGGTTTTGATGGCGCCGCCGAAGACATACGCAAAAAGAAGCACAAACATAACCGGCTGAATGAAAGAAAAAACTATTAGTTGGGGCATCCTACGGTAACGAATCAAATTTCGCTTGATCATTACCCAAATATCGGAAAAAGTTGTGAATAGATTACTCATATTATTTTTTTGTTTCTCCGCCTGTTAATTTTAAAAATACATCATCCAGCGAAGGTCGACGCAAACTAAAATCCTTTATTTTTACTTCCGCGCTGTCTAGTTCTCGTACAATATTTAGAAATGTTGTGGCGCCGCCTTCGATCGGCATAGATATGACGGATGTATCTCGGTTCGCGTGAGGCGAACTTTTACCCAAAGGGGCGATAATTTTTATTGTCTTTTCGATATCTTCATTATTCTCTAAATGAAGTTCCGCCACATCGCCTCCGATCTGACGTTTCAATTCATCCGGCGTACCTTTAGCGATGATTTTTCCATGATTCATTACATATATATCATTTGCGAGCTGGTCTGCTTCTTCCAAGTATTGAGTAGTGAGGAGAACCGTAGTGCCACCCTGCACCAAATCCCTGATTATATGCCAAAGATCAAAACGACTTTTAGGATCAAGACCGGCAGTGGGTTCGTCCAGAAAAAGAATTTTTGGCTTCGCCACCAGACTCTCCGCGAGGTCGAGACGGCGCTTCATGCCGCCGGAATATGTTTTTGCAGGGCGATCAGCCGCGTCTTCAAGCTCAAATATTTTTAGAAGCTCTGCGCACCTATTTTGGGCCTCAAACTTCTCCATGTGGTAAAGGCGGCCCACCATCTCTAGGTTTTCCCGGCCGGTTAATACCTCATCTATGGCGGTGAATTGTCCGGTAAGGCCGATCATAGAACGCAATTTCTGTGCATCATTTACCACGTCGAACCCCGCCACTTTTACCCGGCCTTCAGTCGAGTGAAGTAGGGTAGTGAGAATACGGATCAGGGTGGTCTTGCCAGCGCCGTTTGGACCCAAGAGCGCGGTAACTCTACCTTTTTTCGCGCTAAAATCGACATTGTCGAGGGCTCTGAATTGCCCAAACAATTTAGATACATTTTTAACGGAGATTATCTCTTCCCCCAGTCCAAGTTCACCATGGAAAAGAAAAAAGTCTAAAAAGTGATGTAGCTGCCAGCCGGCATCCAAAAGGGTTCTGGTGATTTTTTCCTCCGATTCCCCGGACTGCTCCGCATCTCTAAGGTATTGATCTAAGATAGGATGATGAGCCATATGTGCGAGCAGATTAACATATTTTTAGCAGGTTGGATAGAGGCCTGCCCAAGCTTCTCCTAGTTACGTATCTATGTACTAGTACATGGTATCAGCATACTAGTATGCTAGTGTTATAGCCTTAAAGTTGGAAAAAATCTAAAAAAATAGTAGTATTATCATGGTAAGAGTTTTATATTGCGGGATCGTCTAACGGTAGGACGTTCGCCTTTGAAGCGAAAAATTTTGGTCCGATTCCAAGTCCCGCAGCCATCATATGCTAAGTCAGGTGACTGACACACAGCATTATATTTTGAATTTAAACTTTGCTATACTTAAGTCATGAACATTCAGAATAAAGATAAAAAATATCTTGGGAGAGAAGGGTCACCTAAACCTATTGTAATTAAAAAGGCAAAAGGTTCTTATCTGTATGACGATAAAAATATAAAATATATTGATTTTTTTGTTGGTTGGTGTGTGGGTAACGTGGGTTGGAATCCAAATGAAATCGTTAAGCAAATTAAAAAGTTTGATGGTCCAAATTATGTACCACCAGGTTATTACTATCAGGGATGGGCAGAGCTTGCCGAAATACTTGCAAAAATTTCCCCCGGTAAATTAATAAAAAGCTTTCGTGCCACGGGCGGAACAGAGGCGGTAGAAATTGCGTTGCAGGCTGCAATGTCTCACACAAAACGTTCCAAATTCATCTCAATTGAAGGAAGTTATCACGGTCATTCTATAGGCGCTATGAGTATCGGCGCAAGTGACTTTCGTACATGGTATTCAAATCTTCTTCCTGGATGTCACAAGATTAATTCACCCTTAGATAAAAAAGCTGCTCGTGAAGTCGAAAAAATGCTTAGTAAAAGAGATGTTGCTGCTTTCATATCAGAACCTATCGTATGTAATCTGGCTGTAGAAATTCCAACAAAAGAATTTTTTAAAATAGTTCAAGCTGCTTGTAAAAAATACGGGACTTTATTTATTGCTGACGAAGTAGCCACTGGCTTTGGGAGGACAGGGAAATTATTTGCCTGCGAACACTATGATCTAAAACCAGACATAATGACAATCGCGAAAGGAGCAACTGGAGGATTCGGAGCACTTGGCGCAACGTTGATGACATCGCAGGTTGCAAAGTCATTTGAATTTGATTTTAGCTACTACTCAACCTTTGGTTGGCATCCATTAAACGTTGAGGCAACAATTGCAAATATAAATTATTTTTTAAAGCGAAAAGAAAAATTACTCGATAATACGAATAAACTAGGAGCTTATTTTGAAAAACGCCTTAAGGCAATGAAATTTAAAATAACCCCAGAGATTCGTATAAAGGGTTTAGCAATTGGTCTAGAATTTAGAAAGTCAGAATATCCTAGTAGAATAATTGATAAATGTTTATCTAAAGGTTTACTTGTTGCCAATGCATCAGGTACCAATATTGTTATGTTTCCATCACTTAACCTTAGTCTTAAAACAGCCCAAGCAGGATTGGATATTTTTAAATCCTGTCTCTAGAAAAATTCCAAAGAGCATTAATGTTTGTAAAATCTTATCTATTTTCAATAGAATCAAGCATGACCGAGGCGCATAGATTTGATATACTAAAAGTCGTCAAAGAGCGCTTGTGGGGTCTCACACGGTAAGGTTCTAGACTGAGTCAGTCAGCAGAAATTCAAATTTATGTTAATATATTCAGATGAATATTAAAAATATTGGGTATTTTATTATAGTGCTAGTTGTTTTAGGGGCTGTTGGTTTTTATTTTGCTAAGCAAAAGCCAACTGAAGTGGCAGACACTCAGGTAAAAGTAGAAGAAAATAATCAATTTTTTATTATTCCGGAAGAACGAATTGGCAATTTATTGCGAATTAACGTAAATAAAAGTAGTCTTTTTGATAACTTAATTCAGGCTTTTGGCGCCCAAAATGTAACCATAAAAGATTTTTATGTGGGTGAAGGATTCTCTGAGCCCGGTTTTGCAATTTACCCCAATACGCCAAATGAAGTTGAGGTTCGTTTAGATGGAGATATTTTAATATTTAGATTGCCCGCATTTAATGATTTTTACCCGCAGTTTTATCATGATTCCACCCTAATTTATAAAGGGGATTGGCGTTTAAGTAGTGGGTTAAAGGTTGGCTCAACATTGGCCGAAGTAGAAAAAGTAAATGGTAAATTTTTCAGTTTGTATGGCTTTGCATGGGATTATGGAGGCACAGTTAGTTCTTGGTTGGATGGCGATATACCTAAAGAATTAACAATGGTATTTACCACAACTAATTCTTTGCCAATGCAAGAAGAGGGTAAAATTCAAGGTGACACTATCTTGCAGTCCGATGACCCTCTGGTTCAAAAATCAAAACCAGTAGTCCAGAAAATATATATTAGGTGGTAACTTTAAGATGACAACTAGGTTTGTTGTATATCAGAAATAAGAGTATAATTTATCTCATGAATAAAGAAAAAATTATTTTGACAGCTCTTAGGTTATCAATGGGTTTTATTTTTCTCTGGGCATTCTTGGATAAAGTTTTTGGTTTAGGTTTTGCTACTACAGGAGACAAGGCATGGATTAATGGTGGGTCGCCAACTACCGGATTTTTGACAGCTGGGGTTAAGGGCCCATTTGTGGAAATCTTTCACAGCTTGGCGGGAGTGGCTGTTGTAGATTGGTTGTTTATGCTCGGCCTTCTTTTTATCGGTCTTACTCTGCTTTTTAATAGATATGTCTTGTGGGGCGCGATGGCGGGAATAATAATAATGGTTTTGATGTGGCTTGCCCTTCTTTTCCCCGAAAACAATCCAATTATTGATGATCATATCGTGTATGCTCTTGTTCTCGCGATTCTTGCAATCAAAAGTAGGAACTATTAGAAATAGATGACAAAAGAAATTCTAGTCGTTGTCGCATCCTTGCTCGCATTGGTGGGGAATATTCCTTACTTACTGGATGTTGTAAAAGGAAGGGTAAAACCGCATCCATATACATGGTTCGTTTGGACGATAGTTTCCTGTGTGGTCTTTTTCGGGCAGG
>Ga0209542_10019053_pt1 | contig 11042 bp, 10 predicted proteins | sample RifCSPhighO2_01_FD_184028 | JGI IMG/M metagenome (GOLD analysis project Ga0209542, IMG submission 184028) | Soil microbial communities from Rifle, Colorado - Rifle CSP2_plank highO2_0.1 (SPAdes) (version 2) | ecosystem: Environmental > Terrestrial > Deep subsurface > Rock core/Sediment ...
AAGCGAGACCCGCCGAAGGCGGGGCGAGCGAGCAAGCTCTTTCCCCTGAAAATTTGAAATGTCTTGATTGGTCGGGGAGCGGGGAATTGAACCCCGTCCAGACGCACCCCATGCGCCTATTCTACCGTTAAACCACTCCCCGGACACGCTAATTATACCCCATTGAAACTGGCTATTGAATTTTAGCCGATATACAGCTAAAAGTAAGTCACTTTTAATATACCAAAACTCCTCTTTTAAATGACTTCCGATACCAAACTTCAGGCCATAAAGATGGCCATGGAACAGATAGAAAAACAATACGGCCGCGGCGCAATCATGAAACTTGGTGAGGCTTCTGCAAGATCAGCAGTAGACGTAATCTCCACCGGATCAATCGCCTTAGATTTGGCTCTCGGTATCGGAGGATTCCCCAGGGGAAGAATTGTTGAAATTTACGGCCCCGAAGCGTCCGGAAAAACCACGGTTGCCCTTCACGTGGTGGCCGAAGCCCAAAAAATTGGTGGGACTGCAGCGTTTATCGATGCAGAACACGCACTTGACCCGATCCGTGCCGAATCAATCGGAGTCAATCTCGACGACCTTCTGGTCTCCCAGCCGGATACAGGCGAACAAGGACTGGAAATAGTTGAGACCCTGGTCCGCTCTGGAGCCGTCGACGTGATAGTTATCGATTCCGTTGCCGCGTTAGTTCCGCGAGCCGAGATAGAAGGGGAAATGGGTGATGCAATGATCGGTCTTCAAGCCAGGCTTATGTCTCAAGCACTAAGAAAACTTACCGGAGCCATATCCAAATCCAAAACAATCGTCATCTTCACTAATCAGCTTCGTCAGAAAATCGGGGTCATGTTTGGAAATCCCGAAACCACCACCGGAGGCCTTGCGCTCAAATTCTACGCGTCAATAAGACTCGATACGCGAAAAATAGACAATATCAAAGATGGAGATACAATCGTCGGCTCGCGACACCGTGTAAGAGTCGTTAAAAACAAAGTCTCACCGCCGTTTAGATTGGCAGAACTAGACATCATGAACCAGGGCGGTATCAGCAAAGTCGGAAGCTTAATTGATGTCGGTTTGGAACTAGGAATTTTAAGTAAGTCCGGTTCCTTCATAAAATTCGCTGAAACCATGTTGGGTCAGGGTAGGGAAGCGGCCAAAATATTTCTCACTGAAAACGTTAAAGTCGCAAAGCACTTAGAAGAAACAATCTGGAAAGCAGTCAAAGATGGTAAAAAACAAGTCCCCAAGGAAGTTGGAGAGATAGAAGCAGAATGACTTCATGCCCGCTGTCACTGCCATCAAGAAAAAAGGACAGAAAAACCAATTCGATATCTACATCGACGGCAAAAAACTAATTTTCCTTTCCGGCGACAAGGTAGTCAAATCCAAGTTAAAACCCGGAGTAGAACTTTCCGAAACGGAGCTAAATTCCCTTAAAGCTGAATCGGCACAAGACATCTATCTGAACCGTTGCATCAGATTCGCAAGTTTTCGTCCCAGATCACGCGCCGAGACAACAAAATTTATAAAAAGGATAAAGACCCCAGCAGTCCTGGTCGACACCATCCTAAACAATCTCTCACACCTCGGTTTGATAAATGATCTAGAATTTGCCAAATGGTGGATAGATCAACGCCAGACATTCCGACCGAAGAGCACACAAGTGGTCTCACGGGAGCTAATGCAAAAAGGCATCGACCGTGAAACAATAAATCAAGTTAATATGGTCAGCTCCATTTCCGAGGAAGTTCTGGCCGGCAAAGCTATTGCAGGTAAGCTCTCTCGGCTGAAAAGTCTGCCCCCAAAAGAGTTTCGTCAAAAAGCAATTGCCTTCCTCCAACGCCGGGGGTTCAAATGGGAAACAATTAAAAGTGTTATTGGCGACATCGAACACTAAATGGTATAATCCAACCATCAAAAAAGAGGCAAAGAAAGTGACGGCAGATTACCTCAGCAACAAAGTCTCACCCTTGATTACTCGTTGATTCCAAGGTTCTGGGTCCCGATCTTTCCTTGCTTCACAAATTCTCCAGAATATGGCCTTTTATCGAAATCCGCAAACTCAGTCGCCAAACCAACAGGAAACACCTCTTACCCAGGATAATCAGTCACCCTCTCCGGTCAAGTCAAAACCAATCAAACCGACAGTCAAAATCCCAGAAGCCCTGCTTGACACCTTAGCGGAAATCGCCAAAAGGGAATCAGTCCTCGATCAAAGAGAGCTAAACTTGGGGAAAAGAGAAGATGAAGCAAGGAAAGACCGCGAAAGGCTTGAAAAAACCGAAAGTGATTTAGTCGAGAGGCTTTCTCGCGCTTCCAAGCTGACCGTAGAGGAAGCGAAAAAGGAACTGTTCGCTGTTCTTGAAAAGAAGCTCTCCGATGAAACTGCTAAAAAAATCCGCCAGTCGGAGGAAAATACAAAAGCCCAATCCCAAGAACTGGCCAGAGACATTCTCATCGATTCCATGATTCATGGGGCGACAGATTACGCGGCCGAGTACACCATCTCTATAATCCGGATTCCAGATGAAGAAGCAAAAGGAAGAATTATCGGTCGTGAAGGTAGAAATATCAGAACGTTCGAACAGGCAACAGGAGTCGAAATAGAACTCGATGAAACCAACGATATCAGGTTGTCCTCATTCGACCCCGTCAGGCGGGAAATCGCGAGACTAGCTTTAGAAAAGCTCATCAAAGATACGCGCATCCAACCCGGCAGAATAGAAGAAATTGTGCGCCAAACCAAGCTCCAGATGGACCAACTTCTGATAGAAGAAGGCAAACGCATCTGTGGTTACTGTGGGGTATATAATCTCGACCCCGACCTAACCAAACTAATCGGCCGTTTCAAATTTCGCTTCTCATACGGCCAGAATCTAGCCCTCCACACAATAGAGGAAACCAAAATCGGAGTTGCCATCGCAAACGAATTAAAAGCAGATGTTGAAGCAGTCAGATTAGGTTGTCTGTTGCATGATATCGGGAAAGTAGTTACCGACGACGAAGGAACCCACGTCCAAAAAGGAGTCGAACTGCTGAAGAGATATTCTATTCCGGAGATCGTAATAAACGCTGTTGCAGAACACCACGAAGACAAGCCATTTTCAACCAGCGTGTCCAGGATTGTCTGGATCGCTGACGCAATTTCCGGAAGCCGCCCGGGAGCGCGATATGAGCCCCATGAAGATTATGTCAAAAGGTTGTCTCAAATTGAAGAGATAGGCAAATCTTTTTCCGGAGTTGAGGAATGCTACGCGTTCCAAGCAGGCAGAGACGTCAGGGTACTTGTAAAGCCGGAGGAGGTATCCGACTCCCAACTAACCGTTCTAGTTAAAAAAATAGCCGACCATCTCGAAAAAGACGCACAATATTCAGGCCAGATCAAAGTCACCGGCATAAGAGAACTCAGAGTCTCGGAAGTAACTAAGGCAAAGTAATCCAGCGTCTCCTTCTTTTCGCCTCAAAAACCCCTATACTACTTGACAAACCATCAGCACTTTCCTAGTCTGGTCTTAAACAAGGCTTTTTCTCCTGACAGATCAATGATTATAAAGAACCAAAGCCCAAATCTTTAACCAGAAAGGAGGTGTAAACATTGACCAAAAACCAACTGATAGAAATACTCTCCCGCAAGGCCCATTTAACAAAAAAAGCAGCCAGAGAAGCAGCCGAAACATTTCTTGAAGAAATAAAAAGAGCCCTCCAAAAAGGTGAAAAAGTTGTCCTTTCTGGGTTCGGCACCTTCATGGTCGTATCAGTGAAGGACAAACCAGTTCTGGTTCCGGGAACCAAAGAAAGACGAGTAGTCAAAGCCCACCGGGCAGCCAGATTTAGGGCGGGCAAAACTCTTAAAAAACTAGTCAAATAATCCTTAAGTATTCTACTCAACCGCCTTACCTGACAAGTCAAACAACTGTCCCAGTCTTAATATCCAGACTTTAATCTCTTAGAGCCAGTCCTAAATAATCAGCAGGTTGACTGCATCAATAAAACCGGCTGTAATAAGGGTATGTCTGCCAAAACCAGGCCAGATAGCAACCTGATCGCGATTGCAATTTTTGTGGGACTAAGATCGCTGGGCCAATTCTGGATATCATCTTTAGTTAAAGCAGGTTCATTAACCTTTCTTTTATTTTCGTTTCTAAACCTAGTAGGCCTTTTGGGTATCATCTTAAAAGAAAAGTGGGGACCCATAATAATCGCTGCCATCACCTCACTTTCCCTCATGGGGAACTTAGTCTCTCTATTCTCCATTACCCACGCGGAACCGGCCACAAATCTTTTTGGGATAGTGGTGGATATTCTCATTCTCACCTTTGTATTTGATATCTATCATCAGCTTCAACGAAAGAAATGACTGTCTCTATTTCGCCCTTTAAACAAATCAATTTTTTTGAAAGCCACCCCTAAGCCCTACCCCCCTTCAAACATTCTTGCCAGTTGTGGAAAGTTAGATTTAACATAACTTGCCCAACTTTTAGCCCTTTCTAAGTCTTCAACGTGATTTTTTCTGGGACGGTAAAAAAGATACGGCAACCATGGCTGGTTCGAATAAAGCCTCTCAATTTCTTCATTACCAAGTAAAGTTTTGGATAAAACCCCGTTTTTCGGATAGTTAGCCATCGATCGGCTAAATTCCAAAACAGCGGCTTTAGGGTAGCCGCACAATAATCCCAACTTCTTTGACACCGACGGGTGATACAAATCCGAGACATTTGTCAGGATATCCGCTGCCTCTTTGGCCAAACCAGGGTTTGTTGACACACAGTAAAGACCGGTTTTTATCGAATCAAACCCCTCGCCTTTTCCGGGATATATTATTTTTCTTCTTCGGCCAGCGATGTTAAACGTCAAGCCGCACTTTTTGAAATATTTTTCAAGTTGACGGCAATCTTTGGGTTTTACAACAAAAGAAACTGATTTTTTTCGGCCATAGGTAAGCCATATAACTACCTTGTCGGAAATATCAATATCCAAAGTCATCAAACCTTTCTTCAAATCATTCATTGCCCACCTTCAGCCTTCTTACATCTAAGCCCTCGGGGTTTTTGATAGGTCGGGGAACCAGTTCCCCGTTTTCGTTATTATAAAACTGTGTTCCATACACTTGCAGTTTTCCTTTATTTACAGCAACTCTATCGGCTAAATAAGCGATGTTTGACAACAAAACATCATCTTCAGCCTGGAACATTAATTTCAAACATCGTTCTTGGAAAGTGCTATCGTGGTCTGCGTGTTGGACTATTAACCAAGCAGCATAAGATGCCTCTTCTCCAACCATACTGATTGTTGGCCAAGCATGAATCTGGTCTATTATTTGTTTCAGGCGATTAGAATTTTCCACATTAACGCTCTTATCAAAGGATTTCTTTCCCCCCTGAGCCGCCTGTCTCATTCGTTGGTCCTCCTCTGCCATAGCGACCATTTCGGCAGCCAATTTCTTGAGAGTCATACTGATATATTATAATGACTCTAAGGATGAATAACGAAAAACGCAAAAAATGGGGATTATTAGCCAAAAAGTTTTCCAGCACCGGCGATAAGTTGGGGAAAGGAATTGACAAGAAAATACTGGAAACAGTAATGGCACTAAATGCACTGGGGATAAATACCGACCAGTCCTGTGAAGGGCATTTAAAATGGGGGAACGTGTTCACCATGGGTAGATATAAAAGCCACCAACACCGAAAAACTTGAAGCGGAGACATTAAAAAGCTGGGAAGACGCCGACATGGCGGCAAAATCAGGGATAGGTCGCGAAACAACTGATAAGTTATTTGGGCAATACCATCAGATGAGAATCAAATTAAAAACCAGAAACTTATCAACACCGATAAAACTATGGCCTCATTTGCTGGAGTTCTATAAGAGAAGGAATCCGGAATTTGGAACCAGACTTACGCTTTCCTTTTATGGCAATGGTGTGGGTAGGCTTCAATCTCAAGGAGCCGAATTCCAGGAAACTTTACCCATAAAAAGAAGAAAAGAAAATCTATTGAAATTCCAAAAAGAGATGAAAGAGTTTACCGATTATTTAAAAGAGAAATATTTCAAGTAAACCACACAAAGACAAACCGCCACCAAACAGATCCCGTAGTGGGCTTTAAGTCAACTTACTATGTTTAATAATATTTATTCAATTTGGCGATTTCCGCTCCAGATTTAAAGTCACCGTCGCCAGTAATATTTAAATGATCGGCATTGAAGCAATATAAATTTGCAATATTTTTTAAAGGATTCAAACCCCATCGACCCACGAAAAAGCAAGAATATAGGCTAATTCGGCCAGTGACATTTTTTATATTTCTTTCCGGATCCGCACCAGCACAGACTGTTTCTCCCCAGATCTTTGTGCGGGTTTCTTTGTGGAGTATTCATCACCGAATCACCAGTGTTTTTGGCCGCGTTTGTAATTGGTGTCCCCCCCATGGCTTTAAGTACCTCGGCCATGTCTCCAAGCCTATTCACCTCACTCTTCTTGCCCAAGTTCTTTAAAGCTCCCAGAAATCCGCCACCCTTTCTTTTATTTGCCTCCCTTTCAACCACTGCTCCTTCTAGTATTCGATCCGAAGCAGCAGTAGTTGTAGTTGACAGTCCGGTCAAATCAGCCGTGTCCAAGTTTTCTTCAGCTTTCTCTAGTACCTCCCTCGCTACTTGGGCTGCAGAAGGAGGACTCGCCCCAATTTGGATTCTAAAGAGTCTTCTAACAACTTCATAATCTATCTGTTTCATCAATCTGTCAAACATTTCAAATGCCTCATTTTTATATTCGACCAAAGGCTCTCTTTGCCCATACCCTCTTAACCCAATTCCTTCGCGAAGGTCATCCAGTGCGTCAAGGTGATCCATCCACAACTTATCGATAGAAGACAAAAATGCAAATTTCTCAATCTCTCTCATCACCCTTTCTCCCACCGTTTTCTCACGGTCTTTATAAGCGTCACCAACCACTTGTCTTAGTAAGCCCTTTTTTCCGGAATCATCAAGAGAATCAAGCTGGGATGAAAGGACGCCCTGGCTCATCTGGTCGAATGGAATAATTTCCACAAGCTGTCCAGCGATCACTTTTCCCTTCTCCCCAGATGTCTCACTTTCATGAAGATCAACCATAATTTCTGTCTCACTCTCCATTTTTTGTAAAATCTCCTCTTTCAAGGAATCACTCTCTTTCAAGCCTGCAGCCAACACTCTCTTTCTCAACTTATAAATGATCTCCCTTTGCTTGTTTGCTACATCGTCGTATTCAACCAAATGCTTTCTTGCATCAAAGTTAAAACCCTCGACCTTGGCCTGGGCCTGAGCGATAGATTTGCTTACCATTGAGTGTTCGATTGGTTGATCTTCAGGAAGCTTGAGAAACGACATGATTTTAGCCACTTGTTCGCCGCCGAAAATTCTCATTAGATCATCATCCAACCCCAAGAAAAACCTCGAGGATCCAGGGTCTCCTTGTCTGCCGGCCCGGCCTCTTAACTGATTATCAATTCTCCTGGATTCGTGTCTTTCCGTGCCAATGACATGAAGCCCTCCCAATTCGACCACCTCATTGTGGGCCTTTTGCCAGACCACCAGCCGCTTCTTATATTCAGAAACGGTCAGTTTATCCGCAATTGCATATCTCGGGTCGATAGGGGGCGTACCTCCCAGAATAATGTCCACACCCCTCCCGGCCATATTCGTCGCCACAGTCACTGCCCCCTTTCTCCCGGCCTCAGTAAGAATCGAAGCTTCTCTTTCGTGTTGTTTTGCATTCAATACCTGGTGGGGGATACCCTTGCGTTTCAAGAAAGCCGCAATAATCTCGTTTTTTTCAATGGACGTAGTCCCCACCAATACAGGTTGTCCTTTCTTATTAAGCTCCTCTACTTCCTTTACCACAGCTACATACTTAACTGTCGCATTCTTATACACCGCGTCAGGATAATCGATTCTTACCATGGGCTTATGCGTTGGAACCGCAACCACCTCAAGGCTATATATTTTATGAAATTCTTCTGCCTCTGTTGCCGCAGTGCCTGTCATTCCCGCCAGTTTTGAGTACAGTCTGAAATAGTTTTGGAACGAAATCGTCGCCAGTGTCCTGCTCTCCTGTTGAATCTTCACATCCTCTTTCGCTTCTACTGCCTGATGCAATCCCTCGCTCCATCTTCTTCCCGGCATCAGTCTTCCGGTAAACTCATCAACAATAATAACTTCCTCTTCTTTGACTACGTAGTCCTTATCTTTAATGAACAGACTCTTAGCCTTAAGGGCATTTTCCACATGGTGAATCGTTTCAAAATCCTTCTCATATAAATTTTCTATCCCCAGCATCCTTTCAACTCTTTTTGTCCCCAAATCAGTTAAGCTAACAGTTCTTAACTTTTCATCAATCTTATAATCAGACTCGCGGGTCAATCCCTCAATCAGTTTAGCGAATTGATAATACCTATCAGTCGGTTCGGTATCCGGGGTAGAGATAATAAGCGGCGTTCTTGCCTCATCTATCAGAATTGAATCCACCTCATCTACTATGGCAAAATGATGTCCTCTCTGTGAGCACTCCCTCAAATCTCCTATCATATTATCTCTTAAATAATCAAACCCGAACTCATTATTAGTTCCATAAGTAACATCAGCACCATATGCCTCCTGACGGGATACAGGTTTCAAGTGCGCCAGCCTTTCGTCTCCGTGGGATTGGTCGCTGTGTCTAGGGTCAAACACGAAAGATTGGTCATGAATTATCACTCCCACAGACATTCAAAGTAGATGAAAAATTGGACCGTTCCATCCTGCTCCAATTCTTGCCAAATAATCATTTACAGTCACTAGATGTGCCCCTTTGCCCGAAAGAGCGTTTAAATAAAGAGCAGGCACCGCTGACAAAGTTTTCCCTTCCCCAGTCTTTTGTTCTGCTATCTTTCCCTGATGAAAAGCAATGGCTGCTACCAGCTGTACACCATAGGGCCTCAACCCGATCGCCTTATCAGCCGCCTCTCGGACTACCGCAAACGCGTCAGGTAGAATTTCATCCATCGTTTTCCCCCCGGATAACAACTTCTTAAAATGCTTGGTTTTTGCAAGAAAATCGCCCTCCTTTAGATTTTTGTATTTCCCCTCACGCTTGTTAATCTCCACCACCAAAGCCGACAGCTTCGTTATTTCGCGTTGATTCAGATCCAATATTTTTTTAAAAAACGACAACATAAAACCCTCACCGGTTGGTTTACCCCCAAATTATACCCAAACCCCCACACCAATGCTAGCCAGAAACAGCAATAACCAGGTTCGTATATGTCCGAATCAAATTAATTTTTCCGGAACCCACTTTCTCTATCTCGTTTATCGTTTTCTCTGCAGCCATCCTGCTTTCGCTGTCAAAGTACAGTCTGTTAACAAACATCAGTCCATCAGGAGCAAGAAGATCCACAACACTTTTGAAAAAGTCTTCACTATCCGTTTCACTCGGCACTCTGTGTCCTCTGTACAAATCAACAAATATCGCATCAAAGGATTCCTTTTCCAGGAAAGCTTTCTTGCAGTAACCAACCGCATCATCTATCACAACATTCAGGTTGTTTATTTCTGTCAATCTCAAATACTTTTTTCCCATCTTTACCATTTCCCTGTCTATCTCTACCCCTATTAACTCAACCCCGTAGAATCTACCCGAAAGCATACCGGCCAAAGTCCCTCCCCCCAGGCCCAATATTAATATCCGTTTCCCATTTCCCCTTTTGATAATCTTAGCTAATTGTTCTACTGCCTTCTTCCACACCAAAGCCACTGGACTTCCTGATTGAGTTATGTTACCGGTCACTATCCTATATTTTCCAAACTCACGAACGATCTCAACCCTGCCATTATGTTTTGATTCGATTTTATCAACCACGTTTCGGCCCGAAATAGTATAGAAAAACCTGGACCACCAATTACTCTTTCCTGTCATCGTCTCCAGCTCTCCGCGTTCAGGAATAACTTTTTGCCTGAAGGTTAAACAACTTCCAATATTTGCCTTTCTTTTTCATAAGTGTCTCGTGAGATCCCATCTCGGAAACAGATCCTTTATCAAGTGAAATAATTTTATCGGCTCTCCTAACTGTCGAGAACCTGTGTGAGATAAATATCAATATCTTCTCTTTACCCAACGTCAATACCTCGTTAAAGATTTTTTCCTCGGCTTGAGGGTCAACATTGCTAGTTGGTTCATCCAAAATCAAAACATTTGATTTTTTCATCAAGCTTCTCGAAATAGCCAGTCTCTGCATTTGACCAAACGACGGTGCGACTCCTTCCTCAAATTCTGTGGAGACTGGATTCTCATATTTCTTAGGAAGGTCCATGATGAAATCATCTATCCCTGTTTTTCTAGCGTAATTTCTTATCAGTCCTAAGTCGTTTACCTTCTCTATATCTCCATACCCGATTGACTCTCTGGCAGTGAAAGGATAAGTTTCAAATTCCTGAAACAATACCGACAATCCATCCCACACTTCATCCCTCTTATAAGCCTTGATATCTTTTCCATCTATCAAGACTCTACCCCTTTGTGGATCATAGAACCGGCACAATAATTTAATCAAAGTAGTTTTCCCGGCCCCGTTATATCCCACGATCGCCAGATTTTCAGTAGGATCCACTTTAAAATTTATATCCTTTAGAATCCACGGCGATTTAGGAGTGTACCGAAACCATACATGATCAAACTCAATGCCCCTATCCAATTTCTTAGGATACCCAACCCCCTTTGATTCGTCTATGTCCGGCGACAACCCCATGAACCAAATCAAGTCGGTTATATACAAATAACTCTCAAATATTTCAACCACCGACCTTACCAACCCCATAAGGTTTGTTCGAAAGCTGTCTAATGCCCTGATATAAGCTTGAGCGGTTCCTACCGATAGTCTTCCCAATATAACCAGGGCCGCAAAATAAACAGTTAAGATCGAGCTGAAAACCTGCTGCGGTATAATTACTGCGAAAGTGTTTGCATTTCTCTTGAATCTCAACGTTTTTCTATCTTCATACATTGCGTCCTGGATCTTCTCCAATCT
>Ga0209542_10019054_pt1 | contig 11042 bp, 16 predicted proteins | sample RifCSPhighO2_01_FD_184028 | JGI IMG/M metagenome (GOLD analysis project Ga0209542, IMG submission 184028) | Soil microbial communities from Rifle, Colorado - Rifle CSP2_plank highO2_0.1 (SPAdes) (version 2) | ecosystem: Environmental > Terrestrial > Deep subsurface > Rock core/Sediment ...
ATTGAATTTTATTCATGTCGATCGATATTTGCATCCCGAAAAATAATGAGGAAGAATTGTTAAAGAGAGCAAAAGAGCTCGGCTATTCTGAAATTGTTTTTTTATATGGTTTTAAATCAAAAGCCGAAATTTTAAACAAAAAAAACGAAATTAAAAAAGTAAAATCTGGTTTGAAAGTCTATGTTGGCGCGTTTATTTTAGCGCGAAGTGTTTCTGACATTAAGAAACTGCAGAATTTGTATCTGGATGCGGATTTAATTGCAGTTTCTGCGCAGAATGAAGACTTGGTTCGGTTTGCATCAGAGCAGGCATATGTCGATGTTGTTTTTGGCGTGACGACTGCGTTTGGGAAAGACCACTTCCAATACAGGCGCTCAAACTTTAATGCAGTCATCGCCAACATGATGCGTGAAGGCAGGCAGGCCTATGCGCTTTCATTTGCACATTTGCTTTCCTTTTCCGGCGCAGCGAGGGCAAAAATCCTCGGACGGGAGATACAGAATATTTATTTCGCAAGGAGAAAAATACCAATCATAACCGCATCGTTTGCTTCTGATGTCTGGCAGATGCGCCTGCCAGAAAACTTATCCGCAGTCCTTAGGGTGCTAGGCGCGAACTACCCGCAGTCCAAGGCGGCAACATCAACCGCGATTGAAGGTATTTTAAAACGAAAAGAGCAGAGGCGAAGTAAAAATTTTGTAAGGGCGGGCGTGAAACTAGTTTCAAGGCAGCTTTTCTTTCTTTTAAAAAAGAAAGAAACGCTCCCTGGCACAATCTGAACAAAGTTCAGATGTGTCCGCAAATCCGAAAGGATTTGTCGGCATCTAAAGAAAGAAAACTGCGGGATTTTCAATCCCGCTTAGAATTAAAATTAGTTTCAATTACTTGGTTCAGTAGTAGCTAGCAAGGCTTCAAGAAAGGTGTCCGCAGTGCGCTGCCCGTTCTCATAAAGCCTCGAATATCTGGCCACAGCTACCCTGGCATTCCAGCCCTTGCCTACCGAGCCGGCAAATCGGCTTTGGTCAATGGTGCTGAGATGGGCCATATCTGGCTTTTTAATAGCAATTATGTCGTTTATGCGGTCGTCAATAATATTAATACAGGGCTTAAGCAAGTAATGCGCTGGTTGCATTGCATTAAGCGTCTTTAATTTTACATACATGCCACCAAAATACGCTGCCAATTCAGGCAGTGTCCTTCGGGTTGATTCGCACCACGCAATTATCGGCGGCAACTGCGAATCGTTTTGGTGAAAAATCTGTAAATTTGGCTGGGATGGCATAGTGCGCATCTGCTCGTAGGGGATAACCTTGCCAGTAATATCTGTGCGCCGAATCATCAGTTCGGGATAAACCGATTCCAGAATATCTGCCGCTTCGTGCTCTTTTTGTTCTCCCCACGCTTTATTTTTCGCATATGCGGCATCGTCCTGCTCTGCCATAACTTAGCACAATGCTTTACGCTATAAATAACTTATAAGCCTTCCCTTATTTGTTCACTAAAGGGTAGCGAAATATAGAAAGCTTTAAATAGTTATTTCGCTTTATTTCATTGACTGCCTTAGCTCCGGTTTTGGCAGTTGGCGACTGACTTCGGTTAGTCGTCTTGGTGGTGGGTATTTACCTCCTATGGTAATTCTTATCGTCAGTGGCCAGCCCACCACCCCTAATTAAAATAACAGTGAGCAGTAAAATGGTAGTTAGACCAGAAGTTGCAAGGGCATTGAATAAAGAACAAAAAGATGAAGTCGCATCGCTAGAAGAAAGAATAGATAAATATTTGTGCAATGAATGGGATGGCGATACCAAACCGGATATTATCATACGTGGTGAAATGCCACAGCTCAAAGTTCAGCGCGAAATAATTAATAAATATTCTGAGGCAGGATGGGCAAATATGAATTTCAAGTGTCTTGCTGAACCGCAGGGATCACCATTACACTACTCAATTTCTATGGAATACAAAAGATAACGCAACAGACTAAAATGAAAAACCCACAAGAAGATTACGAAAGATTAGAAGAATATTTATCTAAGCAAGGGTATAGCTCCCTCGGCGCTAGTACAAAACCAAACGAATTGGGAAATCATTTTCGCATACACAATCGTAAAATCGGACCTTACGTGTTAACTGTTGTAGTTGACCTTCCGTCTTTTGGAACATCAACAATGCCTGGCACAGTAAAAGGTGATGTTAGATGGCAGTTGACTGCGGCATGCCAGCCAGAATTGCCAACACTAGCGCCAGATGGTACTGCTACGACTTTCGTGGCGCGCATACTAATCCCGCACAAGGAAGCTGGTAAAACTTACGAGCTAGCCGAATTCGATGCAGCACAGAAGCGGCTAGAAGATTATATTAGAACTAGCTTTATCCCAGAAATCACCAAGAAATTTGACATGCCAAGATTATAATATGTATTTTCTGGGGAAGTCCAGAGTGTCGCTCCGCTCTCTCTGGCGCACTTCGAGCGTCGTTTACCGGCGCGTTACGTGTAATTTTTTCTTTCATTAGTATGAGGGCAAAGAAATCGAAGTTTTATAAAGCTGTTATTTTTGGTTTATTTATGAGCTTAGAAAAAATAATTAATTTTTTAGACAGTGAAAAGTTTCAAAAAATTGCTGGCGATGGACAATTGAGATATGTTAAAAAATATCACGCGGGCCTGCAGATTCATATTGCAATTCAGGGCTTAGAGATGGCAATAATGCCGATAATTGACATAAGGCAGTTGCCGCCACCAGAGGCCATGCCAATACCATCGCTTTTGAAATGGGAAATTTACTGGCCGGAAAATTCATTTGCGCCAGGAATTCACACGTGGAATGGCGGGGTAAACGAAGCCGCGCACTTGCGCGAGACTTACGTAAATATTTTAGAGCTTTTTAGAAAAATATCTAAGTTTTATGGATTGGTTTAGATTTTTACCATAAAAAACGAATAAGTTCAGCTGTGCACAACAAGCTAAACGTTAGGAGTAACTTTTTAAAACCAACCCATATTGTATGGCTTATGAAAGCATACTATTTGTGGGGAGAGGTGCATACTGTATGTATTGAAGAAGTTATTAGTTCGGGTTTGGATGAAACACTGTCTGGTCCGCACCACGCGGTAACGCAGATTTGCGTGTTAAAACCAAAAGTAATTTATTTAGAAGGCACGAGAAAAACGTATAATCGCCACGATCCGCGCTTAAAAGTAGCACACGAACTTAATGCAACTATTATTTTTCTTGACGAAAGAATATACAAGAGTAAGCGTTATTTATTAATGAGTAATATGTTTCCGAAACTGACAAAGACATATATTCGTGAGCTAAGGGAAACGGCGTGGCTTGAGAACTTATTGCAGCACGGCGATGGTTTTGTTGTGATGGGCGCTGCGCACGTCGATGGTGTAAAGAGAAAACTTGAGAGCGCAGGGCAACAAGTCGTAGTAGCGTACAATGCAAATGACACTATGTTCGCGCGATATTAAATCTTAATAATATCGCCCATCTTCGGCGCCACAGTATCAATCCCAAACGAGCGGAAAGGTCCGCTCGATCGACCTAGTGCTGTCTTCGCCAGCTCGACAGCACTTAAATCTTAATTATATCGCCATTCTTGGGCGCAACAGCCTCTATTCCAAATCTGCCTTTCATCTCAGTTGCAAATTTATCGCAGTATTCGCCGTGTATCATTGCAATTTTCTTTGGGCGAATCTTTTGTATGAATTTGATTAGCTCATTCCTGTCCGCGTGGCTTGAGAAGCTGAACGAATGGATTTTCATTTTTACCTTGAAGTCCAACGCGCCGACAATGTATCTGCTGGTGTCGAGCATATATCTGCCGGCCGTTTTTGGTATCTGGTAGCCAGTGAACATGATTGCGCTTTTCTCATCCGCGTACATGTTTTTCATGTAATGCACAATCGGCCCGCCTTCCATTGCGCCGCCCGTCGTGACTATTATGCATGGCTCTTTCATTGCATTATTCCTCTCTTCATTTTCATACAGCGGGATTGCCAGATCAACAGCCGCCTTCAATTTTTTATAATCGCGGACGTATTCCGGATATTTTAGGGTGATTTCTGTTGCGGCCTTTGCCATGCCGTCCAGATAAATGGGGACATCTGCGCCGAATTGTTCCAATATCATTAAAATCTCGGGTGCTCTCGATGCAAAAGTCGGCATGAGAACTTTGCCGCCCGATTCGATTGTTGTTTGGATAGTTTCCCAAAGTTTTTTTTCTTCTTCCTTTCTATCGGGTTGTTCCCTTGCGGAGTAGGTGCTTTCCATTATCATTAAATCAACATTTTCCGCGTGGAGCTTTGCGCCCTGAATTAATTTTGTCGGCTCGAGCTTGAAATCACCAGTGTAAAGGATTTTTTTTCCTTCCGCATGCAACAGGAACATTGCAGAGCCGGGTATGTGGCCGGCATCCCATACGTCCACTGTGCAACCCGGGGCCAGCTTGATTTCTTCGCCGTAATTTATTTTTGTCACATCTCTCATCGTTTTCAAGATATCCGCGGGATGGAAATGTGCAGGCCTTTCTTTTATCCGTGCTACCTTGAGGGAATCGTGAAGCAGTAAATCTGAAAAATCGTATGTTGGTGAAGTCATGTGCATTCTGGCCCGTGTTCTTTTGTGTAGCACCGGCGCGGAACCAAGGTGGTCCAGATGCCCATGTGTGATAAATGCGGCGTCAACGGGGCCTTTTGGCATCATCGGCAGCCCGCCGTCCTCTACATGCAGGCCGGCATCGAATGCGATATTCTTCTGCTTCGTTTCAGCTAGAAACAAGTTTCTTCCTACCTCGTGGCCGGCACCTAAGCAATGTACTTTCATGCTTTCTTCTTTGGCGCTTCGGCCTGCTGCGGCGATATTTGCACGCCGAGCTTTTGCAGGGTTTCGATATGCGCTTTCAAAAGCGTATCAACTATTCCCACGACTTTAACCATTTCTTCCCTTTCTTTTAAAAGCGTAGAAATCGCGCCTTTATGAAATCCAACCTGTTCATCTCTGTTCGCAGAGATTGTCTGAACTCGTTCAGACTTATCTTTTGCCGGCTCCTTTTCTGTTGTTTTCTTTTCTGCCATAAGAATCACTTATCAAATAATCGCTTTTGCGTCTTTAAAAAGCTTGCCAGCAATCAGTTTTTATATAAGTGATTGTCAAGTAGGAAAATCACGAGGTGTTTGAAATTAAATCAAAAAGTGATTATCTCCGGACGCCAATCGAGCATTTTGACATAACTACGGTTGACACAACGCCCATTATAAATTCATACCGGAAAATCAGGGGTTCAGCTGGAGACATCGCAAGGGCTGCAGACATATTTGATGCGATGCTACAGGACGAAGACTGCGCAATAATACTTGCCCAAGCAGGAAGTGCGCACGCGCAAGGTTGTTTAAAGATATCAGCAGACATGGTAAAATATAACATGGTTGATGCAGTCGTTTCTACTGGTGCGTGCATTTTTGACATGGATTTCTTCGAGGCAATGGGATTTAGGCATTATCATGGCACAGATCAGGTTAATGATAAAGAGTTGCGAAGGCATTACATTGACAGGATATATGACACATTGATAGATGAAGAAGAGTTGCAGAAGTGCGATGCAGCAATGATTGCGGTTGCAGAAAGCCTGCCACCCGGTGCCTATTCCTCGCGCGAGCTCATACGAGAAGCCGGAAGGTGGCTTGCCAGCGGCCATGCAAAAAAGAAAGAATCTCTTGTCCAGCTTGCTTATGAAAATGGCGTGCCAATATTTACTCCCGCTATGTCAGATTCTTCTGCTGGTTTGGGCATGCTACAATATTTGTGGAAGCGAAAAGATTTGGAACAGCGAGTAAGCCACGATTCGCACAAGGATTTTTTAGAAGCAACAAAAATCAAAATAATATCGCCGACAACCGGCATTCTCATAATTGGAGGCGGCGTGCCAAAGAATTTTGTTCAAGATACAGTGATTGGCGCAGAGGTTGTTAGCCGCAAAGCACCGATGCACAAATATGCAGTGCAGATAACAGTGGCAGATGCAAGGGATGGTGCCTTATCGGGCTCAACGCTGAAGGAAGCCAGCTCATGGGGCAAAACAGATTATTATGGCGGAGGCACGCAGATGGTATTTGGTGAAGCCACAGCCCTATGGCCGCTTCTTGCTTCATATGCATATCACGGCGGCGGCTGGAAGAATCGCAAAAGGAAACGGCTTAACGACTGGCTTGATTCCCTGAAAAGTCCAAGCGACATGGGCGAATAAAATGGCATTACAATTAGCGCCGAAATATTTATTTTTGTTACTCATAGCCGCCGGCGTAATTTTAGAAGTTATTGGAGATATATTTATCAAAAAGTGGACAATTGAAAGCCGAAGTATTCTACTGCTTATCGGGGTTTCAATTTATCTGATTGGCAGCGCCTTTTGGATTGTTTCGCTCAAATACGGGTTTTTGTCAAAAGCAATTTCAGTTTTTACGATTCTAAATCTGGTTTTGATTGTTCTGGCAGGCGTATTTATGTTCAAAGAAGATTTGTCGCTCATAAATAAAATAGGCATCGGGTTTGGCATAATTGGTATTTTATTAATCGAGGCGTAGCTTTTTAAATAACTTTATTGTGAAGCGCAGGGTTCATGTGAAACCAGAGAAAATTTCAGAGGAAATTTTCTTGTGTAGTGCGCTTCACAATTCAAAACCAAAGAAAAACTTGCGAAGTTTTTCTTGGCCAACGTTAAAACTATTGTTTTAACGAGGTGCCAAAATGCTTTGCATTTTGTCACAAGGAAAATTGCGAAACAATTTTCCTCTGGACTCGCGATTAAGCGAGTGGCGTAACCAGAGAAAATCCCGATAGATTTTCTTGGTGATGGAAAATTCTGAAAGAATTTTTCACATAGTCCGTGGATAGCCACGAGTAGCGAGTTTTTGTTATCTTATAAAAATCATGGCCACAGATTTCAAAGCAAAGCTTTTGCTGTTTAAAACTCTATTTACGGCTTAATTCTGTCGATGAAGCTGCCCGCACTTTTCCTTATGAAACTATGCATACAACTCCTGAAATAAAGGCCCAGCAGGCCAATTCCAACAATTTCGCCAATTGTTGCGTAAAGATTTGCTTTGTCAAAGCTGTCAATGGCAAAACTCAGAACGAGTATAAATATGCTGACTGTAAAAAGTAGAACATTCGAAGTTAGGGCCTTGCCTAAGTCTGAAAACCTTCTGTGCAGGACCAAAACATCAAAAGCATATACCAACGTAAATATAGATACAACAATCTTTATGATTGGTATTACGTTGTCAAAATTTGTCAGTATGAGTGCCATATGATATTGACAAAACGATAATATTTAAAGGCATCGTAATACTTATATTACATGGCCACAGACTTCAGACCAAAACTTTTGCTGTCAGAACTCGCTATGTTTCTTTCAATCCAGCTTATTGCCTTGTTTGTCGGCACGCGCATAATCGCCGCGCAGGTCGCAGAGTTTGGCGCAGTCCAGTTCCAGCCGGCAAGGGAATCGGTTTTTTCCTTTTTGATTGCATTCGCGATTGCAACAGCCATGATTTTGCTATTTATTACGTTTATAAAATTCAAAATGGCTTACAGCGCGTTCTATGCGCTGCTGATTTTTATTGGAACAAGCACCGTGTTCTCAGCATTTTTTTCAGACATCATAGCAGTTGTGCTCGCAGTGGTTGCGGTTGCGGTGCGGTTTTTGCTTCCGAATATTCTGACGCACAATTTAACTTTTGTTCTCGCGCTGGCCGGTGTTTCCGCGCAGCTTGGCACCATGATTCCCGTGCTGGCAATAATACCTATTTTAATTGCATTGTCAATTTATGATTACATTGCAGTATTCAAGACGAAGCACATGGTCCAGCTTTTCAAAGGCATGATGGAAAAAGGTGTCGTCATGGGTATTGTGATTCCGGAAAATCTCGCAGATATGGTGCGGCCGGTGCAACACGCAGTCAGAACAAAATTCCACAAGGAAGACAAAAAACAGTTTGTTATGCTCGGCGGCGGCGACATTGCATTCCCAGCAATGTTTGCGATTTCGGCTTTGGCGCAATACGGAATTGTTTCCGCAATTGCGATTTTGATTGGCTCGCTGTTTGGCATTGTTGCTATACATTTGCTTTTCACTTATGGAAAAATCCGTGCGTTGCCTGCTTTGCCACCGATTGCAGCTGGCGCGATTATTGGTTTTATAATAAGTGTGTTGATTTGAAAAATTTATAAATACATACTTTTACATACTTACGGTTTAGCATGAAAACACGCATAACAATATCTGTGGATAAGAATATTTTAAAAAAGTTCAAGAACGCATGTAAAGACGATGGTGCAAAGGTTTCAACAAAAATAGAAAAATTCATGGCAGATTATATCGATAAGTATAAATTTAATATTTTAAAAGTATGAATTTTTACATACTTGCCTAAAGATGCAAATACGAGTAAAAGAAGGTGCAATTGATTTGTTCGTTCCAAAGGTAGAAAAAATAACTTCAAAAAACGAGGTATTTTACAATCCCGCTCAAGTTATCAACCGCGATATTTCTGTTTTATTGGCAGCCTGTTTGCTAAAAAAAGAATCCGTGGTTTTGGATCTGCTTTCAGCAAGCGGCGTTCGCGCGATAAGATTTGCAAAAGAAGTTGGTATGAAGAATGTGTATGCAAACGATGCAAACCCTGCCGCAGTCCGTTTGATAAAGAAAAACGCAAAATTAAATAAGGTAAAGTTAAAAATTTCAAATCTTCGGGCACATGAGTTTCTCGCAACGCGCTACAAATTAAAAGACAAGAAGTTCGATTACATTGATATTGACCCATTCGGCACGCCAGTGCCTTTTCTCGATGCCGCAGTCAAAGCCTTAAATCCGCGTGGCGGGATTCTGGCGGTTACTGCAACAGATACTGCGGCGCTTTGTGGCTCTGCCCCAGCCGCATGTTTGCGAAAATATGGTGCAGTCCCTTTGCGAAATGAGCTAATGCACGAAATCGGAATCAGAATCTTGCTGAAAAAGATTATTGAAGTTGGGGCGCAGTACGATTTGGCACTAACGCCGATTTTCTGCCACTCAACGCTGCACTATGTGCGGGTTTATCTGCGCGCGGAATCTGGGGCAAAGAAGGCAGATGAGATTTTAAAACAGGTCGGAATGTACAAAAATGCGGGGCCGATGTGGCTTGGCCAGTTGTGGGACGAAAAATTAACTGAGAGAATGAGAAAACTTGCGAGACAATCCAGCTATTTTAGTGATGTAAAAAAGACTACGATAAAAACGTTTGAGAAGGAATTTGGGTTAATAATTAATAAAAATATCATAGTTAGTTATGAAACTCAAAAACTTTTGCACACAATAAAAGAAGAGTCGAAAATAAATTCTTTTGGCTTCTATGATTTAGCAATATTCATGCTAAAACAAGTTCCAAAAATTTCTGATGTTATCGCGACGCTGCAGAAAAAAGGTTTTTTGGCAGCAAGAACGCACTTCAGCCCGACTGGAATTAGGACGAACGTAACAAAAGAAGAGTTTTTGAAAATTTTGAAAGTATGAATAAGTATGCACTCCAAATATTGTGTGATTGTTAAAGTATGAATTAATTCATACTTTGGTTTTAAACCAATTAGTTGATTAGTTTCAGTTTTTTTAATTCTGGAATCGTATGCTCTTCATTAATAGACGCAACTTTAATGTTTTGTTCCTTGTAATTGCTGCTAATCCATTTGAATTCAGCTATCTCGCCTTGTGCTTCTGGCTCGCCTTCAATTTCTACAAAATAGATTTCCATTTTTACAATAGTATCTTTGTCTTTGAAGTGAATGGCATCCCAAGTTTTCCAGTATCTAGATGAAACTAGTTTCACTCCGAGCTCTTCTTTTAATTCGCGAGCAAGTGCCTGCCCCGGAGTCTCGCTGCCTTCGGGCCTGCCACCCGGCAGGATGAAGTGCGGCTCGCCTTCCTTGCGGCACATTAGAATTTTTTTGTTTCGCATAATCAATGCACCGATTTTATGATGAATTTTCATAAATTATAGTGCTTTTCGGTATTTAAAAAGCTTAGAAAATAAATCTCAAACGCCAGATGCAACTTTTGCATCCGCAATAACTTTGCTAGCGAGCAGTTCGTCTAAACCGAATTGTTTGCAGAATTCTTCAACAAAGTTGCCTATTTGTTTGCGGGCACTTTCTGGGCTTTGATACATAGGTGCGTTCTTTAAGCCGTCTTGGATAGTGTCAATCGACTGTGCAATTTGCATGAGCTCACGCAAATATTCATCAGTTATTATTCCATGCGGCAACCGTTCTGAGCCTACTAAACCATATAATCCGGCGGCGTCGAGTAGGTTTTTTTGCTCCCGCGTTGGTTCCATGCTCAGTCTTCTTCCTTCTCGAGCTTTTCAATCATCTTTGTAAGGTTTAGCTTGTCAATGATTTCCTTGTACCTGTTCCTGATTGTTACCTCAGTTACGCCGACAACATCCGCAATTTCTCTCTGTGTGCGCTTCTCGCCAGTCATCAGCGAGGCAACATATAATGCCGCTGCTGCGAGGCCTACTGGCCCGCGTCCGCTTGTTAGCTCAATATTCTGTGCCTTCTTCAAAATGTCAACTGCTTTTGTCTGTGTTGAGGAATTGAAGTTCAGCTTGTTTGCAAATTTCGGCACGTAATCTGACGGGCCAGATGGTAATAGCTTTATGCCAAGGCTTCGTGCAATGAACCTATATGTCTTTCCTACATCGCGCTTGTTTGCGCCGGTAATTTTGCAAATTTCATTCAATGAACGCGGCAAATTAAACCTTCGCGCTGCAATGTAAACTGCGCCGACAACAACGGACTCCATTGACCTGCCGCGGACTAATGTTTTTCGGACGGCCATGTTGTATATTCTTGCTGCTTCCTCTTCGATGGATGCAGGAATGTTCAGCAGCGAGCAGACTCTTTTCAATTCAATCAGGGCGTATTTTAAATTCCTCTCCAAACTTGTTGAGGAACGGTTGTGCCATTGCCTCAGGCGCAGCATCTTTCTTCGCTGTGCGCC
>Ga0209542_10019057_pt1 | contig 11040 bp, 12 predicted proteins | sample RifCSPhighO2_01_FD_184028 | JGI IMG/M metagenome (GOLD analysis project Ga0209542, IMG submission 184028) | Soil microbial communities from Rifle, Colorado - Rifle CSP2_plank highO2_0.1 (SPAdes) (version 2) | ecosystem: Environmental > Terrestrial > Deep subsurface > Rock core/Sediment ...
AGAAAAAGCGAAAGAATACGTTGCAAATCACGAGACTCATCACGCCAAAGTTTTTGCCGTCTTATTAGGGAATCCCCGCCATTTATGGCTGGGGAGGACGTCAAATATAGTTATTCTTCTTCAGATTATTATTATTATTGCTTTTTCTATCCTAACTTCCATCTAGCTTTATTTCTTTCAGAAAATAGAATTTCTGCTTTGTTATCTGTTCTACTATGTTCTTCAGGTATTTTATAATCAATAGATTTGCGATTATGCACAAATCCATAACCTGGGTCATTTGGACCAATATGGCTATAATCTAATTGTACATCACTCATTCTAAATTTGGTTAGGCTTTCTTCTAAATTATCAGTTAATGGCTGATAATAAACCAAACAATCAGTGTTGTAAATATTTAACATCTCTTTTTCTATCTTTCGTAAAGAAAGCATTTGGTTAATTTCTTGTGGTGTATATCTCTTTAAACTTTTTTCAGTTCTCCAGGATCTATTTTTTTCAACCATGCGAACAAAAGAACTTTTCCCATCCTTATATAAAATGGCGGCAGTTCTATGATTATTAAGATTATTTTCTTGATATCTATTATTGAAGGCTTCTGCTGTTGGTAAAAAATTGGCCATAATTACTTCAATAGTCTTGGGGTGTTCTACAATTTCTTTTCTTTCGCTAATTACTAATGATGCTGACAACTGTTTTTGAATCAGATATAAAGTGCTATTCTCGAGTATTTTTGCTGTGAAGTTTATCGCTTTGTTTTTTTCTTTTGCTGCAACCATTTTTAATTCTCCTTCTAATTATTGTAATTATTATTATTATTATTATTATTATTTTAAGTCTAGCTTAATTGTTATCTTTTTTTTGGCACTATATCTTCTAAGGAAATGCCGTATCTATCCATAGTACTTTCTGCTATTTCTTTTAATTCTTCATAGCTCTTTCCTGCCAGATTTTCTTCGGAAGTTATTCCATTAGCTTGATAAAATTCCCTCAGCCAGCGTCTAGTGTTAAATCTGTTATTCAATGGATTTTCTCCACTTTGTGGAATTGTAATGTCTTTCTTAATGTAAAATCTCCCCGTGCCCCTCATATGCGTATCCAATTCTCGAGGAGAAGCTTTTTCGCCTACTTTTTGCAGTAATTCTTCTAAAGACTCATAGCGATCGAGGTCTCTTTCATCATCTTTATCATAACGTACTCCTGTTACTTGGTATTGAGCTTTCATATTATTATCGATAAAAAATTGATAACTTCTAGTGCAGTCTATAACTTCTCCTGTTACTATGGTTTTGCCGGCAGATATCTCTACATCTAGTCGATAGTTTGTTTTGCTCTTCAAAGAGCTGGCAACGTAATCAACAAAGGATTGATAAGAATTTGCTTCGAAGATATCTTTAACCATAGAGCTACTATTTCGTAGTTATTTAAAAGATTTTAGGATGGATTTTGCATTTTTCTTTTTTACTGATTATAGTTAGCTCAAGCGTCACATTTAAATATCCTTTAATCATTCCATTTATATTCTTAAGAGTAGAATTAATCCTATTAATAAGAAGAATTAAGAGGTCATAAATGGTAGAATTTGGCTCTGGTTATTCCATGCCCATGGATAGGGAGTATGGACAGCACAATGCTCTGCGTGCAGAAGCTAGTCCAGCTAATAATTCTACTAATGATGTAAAAGTAGGTATTGGAGAATTTGGTATTAGTTTAGGTTTAGGCCCAGTACAAAATGTTCCAGCCATAGGCGCAAAGCTGCGGGCAGGTATTAAAACCATGGAGCTTGGCTTTATGGGGGCAGGAAAAGGTGGAGGCCAAGGACACACTCCAGAAATGTATGGTCAAAAACAACGTCAAGCTTTATCAGAAATGAAAACAGCAAATCGTGTTGATTTTACTACACACTCTTCAGTTGGTGTTTGGGGACTCGCAGGACAAGATCAACAAGGTAATTTTTCTAAATCTAGCAAGTCTATGGCTTTAAGCGAAATAAAAAGAGCTATAGAATTTGCTTCTGATGTAGCAGCTGGTGGGCCAGTTGTGGTTCATACCGGAGAATTTCGTCGGCCTATAGTTGATGCAGAGTGGAATAGTGAAGATGAGAAATGGCGTGGCAAGTTTAAGATGTATGATGAAGAGGCAGAGCGAACTTCTTATCATATAGTTGATACTAGAACTGGACATCTGATTCAAGAAGCGCGTAAAAATAGGAAAGTTTCTAAGCCTGTTTGGAATCGTTATGAGGAAGGTACAGAAGAATGGGATAAATATGGTGGTAAAGCATATACCGATGATACTGGAAAAAAAGTTCAGCCCGGCAGTTATATTGATTTTCAAGGAAATTATGTGCCAATAGAAAGTCGTATGCCTCGTTTTGATAAATCTAAAGGTACGTTTATGACTAAACAGATGGATTGGAATGATTTGCAAAAAGAAGCTGAAGAGATGACTGGTCGAGCTAGAGAAGTTTGGAAACAGTGGAAATCTGGAGATTTAACGCAGAAAGATTTTGAGAGTACTAATTGGGCTCGTTTTAAAGAAGTAAAAACTGAAAGTGATATTAAGATTAAGCCAGAAGAGGCCTATGTTATTTCTACTCTTGAAACTAATGCAGCAAACAGCCGGGGCTGGGCTCTGCATTATGGTGCCGGTTATGAGAATGATGTTGATAAAATTCGTAAGATGAAAAAAGCTCTGGAGTTTTATGAAAAACTGGAGTCTGATCTTCCTGAAGACGAGAAATGGAAATTAAAAGTCAAGATGAGAGAAGGCGGAATGGATATGTTTGTACCAGAAGAGGAAAAAATGCCCAGCGAATGGATAAAAAAAGAGTTGAAACAACGAGAACAGCACCTTAAGCAGACACAGGAAGCTTCTTCTTCACAATGGGCGCAGGCAGCAGAAGCAGCTGAAACAATCAGACATGTACAAAGCGCAGATACTTATGCTTTAAAGGAGTCCTATGATTCTTATGCTCAATCTGGAATTGTGGCTATGCAGCAGACAGATAAATTACAAAAAGAAGGTAAGCTGAAGAAACCATTAGCTATTGCCATGGAAAATTTATATCCTGAAAGTTTTGGTGCGCATCCTGAAGAATTAATTACTCTTATTCAAAATAGTCGTGAACGTATGCAGGAGATGCTGGTAAAGCGTGGCATGGCTGAAGAAGAAGCCAAGAAAAAAGCAGAAACCCATATTACTGCTACACTCGATACTGGTCATTTAAATATGTGGCGTAAGTATTGGACAGGTGACCCGCAAAAAAGTTTGAAAGAGAATGATGAGGAGTTCAATAAATGGATGATGGAAAAAGTGGTTAAATTATCTGATTCTGGAGTTTTAGGCCACATTCATTTAGTAGATAATTATGGTTATCAAGACGATCACTTGGCTCCTGGAGAAGGAAATACTCCAGTTAAATTAATGATTGAAACTTTAAAATCTAAAGGTTATAAAGGCGAGATTATTGTTGAGCCAGGAGCAGATTATACTACCGATGTTTCAGGTTTTCATACGGTGATGAAAACATGGAGTTTGTTTGGCAGTCCTGTTTATGGGGCAGCAAGTGGTGTTGGTTCTTCAAAAAGAGGCTGGGGAGAAGTTGGTTATGGTTGGTTTGGACAGACGCAGCCGCCTTATTTTACTTTTGGTGGTTATTCTCCGTCGGAAGAATGGACGCTGTGGAGTGGAGTGCAGTTGGAGTAAAAATATAAATAATTAAACTTACTATTTAATGAAAATAGAATTAAAAAATAAAATTAAACTAAGAAAGTTGGTAATTAATTACTTAATATCCAACGCTTCCATAATCTTATCAAGTTTTTCATTAATTTCTCTTAAATCAAGGCTAGGTCCACCAGTGCTTGTGCTTCTTTCTGAGCTATTACCGCCTTTTCTAAAGCAGATACTACAATAAACTGGTTTGTCACCTGTTGGTTTGAATGGAACTTGACAGCGTTCTCCACATTTTTCGCAAGTCACTAAGTGCATTCTCTTTTCAAATGGGCGATCTGGGTCGTTTCTACCAAATCTGCCGGCGTCTCTTCCTCTATAATTTGGTGAGTCTCTACCTCTATTATCACTGCTTTTGTTAAATGAGCGTGGACCATCTCTACGTGATTCTCCACGTGATTCATAGGAACTTTTTTTATTAAATGTGTTGCTTCGACTGAAAGTTTTCATGTTCTGTTTACCTGCAATTGTATTGTTTTTTATTAAATTCTATTAATTATCTACTTATTTTTATCAGAATAAGTGTTTATTTATAAATTATAATGTGTGGATTGTGTATTTCGGAGATTGGGCTATTTTGTCAAAAAGGAAAGCGGCACCACCGGTCAAAGACCGGTGGCATGCTCGCTTCGCTCGGCCGCTTTCCTTTGGACTCCCAGAATTTTCCCCGTGACTGGTGGCATTTTTCGCCACCGGTCCGAGACCGGTGGAAAATTCTGTGGATTTTAAAATAAAAAAATAAAAAGACCAGGACTTTTTCGGTCCTGGAAAAAGAGGTGGGTTGAGATTGATTAGTAAATTGTTAAACTCTTAATTATTGGTTGAAATTATAAATTTCGTGTTTGCAAAGAGGCAATATGTGCTTCTGATAAAGAAGATAAACTATCTCTTCATTAGTTAAATTTGAAACAAACTCATTTAGTTCATTAATCATATCTATCTCCTCCATTTTACCAATTATTACTTTTATTTCTATTAGACAATATCTATTTATTAATCCTTATGTGGGGACAATAAAGAAAGCACATACAGAAGAAATATCCACAATCTTTTTAAAGGGCCTTCTTGTTTTTGATTTTAGTTTATTACTTATGAGTTAAAGAGAATCGTTGGTGAGTGATGTTTTAATCGTAGTTTAATTCATAGTTTAATCGTAGTTTAATGGAATAAGTGTTTCAGTTCCTCAAAGTTAATAATGCTTTGGGTAACTTAAGTAAGTTCAGATTAAATGATTTACTCAATTAATAATTTAAGATTAATTAATATCAATTCAAATAAGTATGTTTAAAAGTTAAAATATATTAAAAGGTCAATATTTATGCCACAATTGTTTAATACACCACTTTGGTTCAATGGTTTAGACTTAATTTTTGCTTCAGTGGTTTTTATAATTTCTTTACTTATTGCTGCTTATAGCTGGCGTGTATATAATATCACTAGAGAAAAACGATTTAGTTATTTTAGTTTAGCCTTTATTTTAATCAGCCTTTCTTTACTGGTTCAAGTTATTACTTCCAGTGCGGTTTATTTTGAAGATGTAAGAGTAGCGGCTGATACTATTTTAAGACCAGCTATCGGAGCCGATAGGGAATACTCTACTTTATTTTATCATGCAGGCTTTTTTTTAGAAATGGCTTCTTTACTAGGCGGTCTATTATTAATTTACTTAATCTCTCAAAAAGCCCGGGAGCGCTTAAAGAAATTTGATGAACTCACACAGATGGCCTTATTTGTCTATCTAATACTATTAATCTCTTTTGTAGCCAGTTTCAAATATGTTGTATTCTATTTAACTGGCGCAGTATTACTGGGATTAATTGTGCTTAATTATTACAGAGCCTATCTTACTACAGAAAAAAGGAATACTTATTTAGTAATGAGTGCTTTCCTTATGCTTTTTATGAGTTATATATCTTTCATACTTATTGTTTTTTTACCTGAATTTTATATTATTGGGCAGTTGTTTCAGCTCCTTGGCTTTATGGTCTTACTTTACACTTACAATAAAATTACGAGAAGAAATTAGGTATGAAGAAACTAGATGTTAAAATTCAAAATAACTTAAGAAAAACTAACTAAACAAAAAATTACACAAAAAATATTAAAATGTCCACACGCAGATCCAGATTAGAATTGATTTTTGACATACTTTTAGCTATTCAGAACAAGGGGGGCAGAATAAAACCTACTCATTTGATGTACAAATCAAATTTATCCCACAAGCTTTTGAACAGCTACTTAGACGAGTTAATTGGTAAAGAGATGATTCTAATCCAAGAAGAGATTGTACGTAAGAAGAAAACCCCTAACAAAGTAGTTCTAATTACAGATAAAGGTTTAGGATTCTTAGCTGAGTTTCGTCGTATGAGAGAATTTACTGATGCTTTTGGGTTATAAAATCTCGAATCTGTATTTTGTTTTATAATTATAACTACTTAATCATTTAATCATTTTATACCATATTCTCCTAATACAAATTTCTCCTCCATAATCATTAAAAACAACACTTTCTTTTAGAGAGTAAAACTACTTTTTCGGTCTAAATATGTCAAAATCTAAAATCATTGCTGGCGTGGATGAAGCAGGAAGAGGCCCAGTTTTAGGTCCACTTGTTATGGCTGCTTTATCAATTGAAGAAAGCGAACTAAAAAAGTTAGAATGGCTGGGAGTTAAAGATAGTAAGTTACTTAGTTCAGAAGTACGCGAGGAATTATTCCCTAGAATTCACGAGATTATCAAAGATTTTCGTATTGAAGTTATTGAGCCAGATGCTATTGATTTAAGTCTGCAAGAAGCGAATACTAATCTTAATTGGTTGGAAGCCGATACTTCTTCGAGAATGATTTCGGAGCTTGCACCGGATGAAGCAATAATTGATTGTCCCAGTCCAAATATTCCTGCTTATAAAGAATATTTTTTGAACAAAATGGCTCCGCGAGTACGTGAGAATATCAATCTTATCATGGAGCACAAAGCTGATGCTAATTATTTGATTGTTGCAGCTGCTTCTGTGGTTGCAAAAGTAATCAGAGATCGTTATATTGACAGAATGAAGTTAGAACTTGGAGTGGACTTTGGTTCTGGTTATATGTCTGATCCGCTGACCAAAGATTTTTTGGATAAATATCATGATAAATATCCACATCTTTTTAGAAAAAAATGGCAGTCTTATAAAGACGCAGTTGAGAGAAAACAACAGAAACGGTTAGGAGAGTTCTGATTATGTAACTATTGGTCAGTGGTTATTTCAGAAAAGTTTATAAATACTGTGGTCATTTAGTTCTCAATGGCTACATCTAGAAGGTTATTCCTACAAGGTCTTGGATCTGCTGCAATGATGGCGTTAGCTACGGGTGGATGTTCTGTTTTAAGCGAAGGGGCTTCTCCTTTAGAATCAATGGTAAATCTATTTGAACCTAACTCTTTAAGATTTGCTCCAACCAAAATTTTCGAAGAAAATCTCTGGATTGAAGATGAGATTCGACAGTTTCTTTCACAAAGAGATGTATTGGAAGTATTAGGACGTGACCCACAAAATTATGATCGACAAATAAATGTTATAATCAGTGATTCAAGTATTACAATGGGTCATGGACTTACTAATGATGTTAATATTGATTTAAACGGAGTTATGTATCTTCCAAAACATTATTCTAAGAAAGAGATTGCTCAAGCTGTTCATGAACAATATTCTAAAGATTATCGTCAAAATTATGCTGATGAGTTCAACCATGTTGTAGATTTACGAACAGAAGAACTATATAGGTCTAATTTAGTTTTGGTTGAAGATTTAGAATTTGCTAGAATTTATCGCAATTTACTTGTAGCTCATGAATTATCCCATGCTTTTGCCAATACTGAAATAATTTATGATAAAGATGGCAAGGTCATAAACAATTATGCTGAAACCGGTCATGGAGTAACTAATCGTACAGAAATAAAAATTGCCACTAATTTATATAAATCTGGCAAGATTAGCAAAGAAATGTGGGGTAAAATATTTGATTATCATCTAAAATACAAAAATAATGATAAAGAATCTGACAAGCAGGTTTTAGCTTACAGGAGAAATGTTTTAGCTGAAGATAGTTTACCTAGTGGGGTCTCGATTATTTATTAGGCTTAAATTTATATTGGTTTTGAACTATTTAGTGTAAATTGTCTATATTATCTATAAGATGGCCACCATAAAATTTCAAACACTTTCCTTTCAGGAGAAAGGAAATGAACTGCAAGTTACTTTGCTTAAACATTTTATTACTTCTATCCCTAAAGAAGAGTTAGATAAAATTGGCCTTTGGAAATTAAAAGATGCAAACACTATTATTTTCAAGCAGACAGAGCAAGAGAAAACTGAAATTAAGTTTTTCTTTCTACTCGAAAAATATTTCCATCATCTTAAAACCAAACTAACTGGCAATAATGCCATCTATATCCATAAAAACTCAGGTATCCCTTTGATGGGCAATCCTGCTTTTGGTATTGTTTATAGAAATTCTTCTTTAATTGAAATTAAGCCAATTACTTCTTGCAATCTTGATTGTATTTATTGTTCTGTTGGTGAAGGATTATCTTCTAAAAAGACTGATTTTGTGGTAGAAAAAGATTATCTACTGGAAGAATTAAAAAAATTGATACAATTTGTAGGAGTTCCTGTAGAAGTTCACGTTGGAGTGCAAGGCGAACCATTTTTTTATGAGCCTATTGAAGAGTTAATGGCTGATTTAGAGAAGATGGAACGAGTAAAAATAGTCTCTATTGATACAAATGGAACACTTCTTACTAAAGAAAAAGTTGAGCGTTTATCACAATATAAAAAATTACAACTTAATATGTCTCTTGATGCAATGGATGAGAAGTTAGCTAAAAAGATAGCAGGAATTGAGCATTATAATCTAAATCATGTTTTAGAAATGATAACACTTATCTCTAAGTTAAAAATGAATATGATCATAGCTCCGGTAATGATGCAAAATATTAATGAATCAGAAATGGAGAAAATAATCATTTTTGCAAAATCTCTTCCCAATTTACCTATTTTAGGTATTCAGAATTTTTTGCCTTACAAAACCGGAAGGATCGCTGCTAAGCAGTTGGGCTGGGAAAAATTCTTTGCTTTTTTATCTGAATTAGAGAAAAAGTATCAAGTTAAGCTGCGTCTTCATGAGCGTGATTTTGGAATTATTAAAACTAAGGAATTGAATAGTCCTTTTTCTGTAGGAGATAAGATCTATGCTTGGTTAAAATGCCCAGATAGATTTCCAAACAGTAGTATTGCTGTAGCAAAAGATCGTATGATCTCTGTACCACTGTGTCCATTTGTGAGAAATAAGAAAGTTAATCTAGAAATTACAAGAGACAAACACAACATTTTTAGCGGTAAATGGATGAAGGGTTAGGTTTTGTCTTGATATATATCTCAAACGTTATAAATCTGCGACATTAATCACTCTGGAGTGGTATTTTATGGAAACATTTATAAATAATCGTAGCTCTAAGCTTTTTATGTCAGTAAATCAATTAGAATTTTGTTTTATGCCTGCAGCACAAATAGTTCCTTTGCTACCTCCAAATAAGTTAAACGATGATTTTAGTTTTGGTTTTACTCGTACTGGAGTTATGGATAAATTAAAATCTCTGGCTAGGAGAAAGAATGTTGGGCGAATTATACGTGGCAAAGAACAAAACGATGGCTTAAATTTTCGAGTTGCCAAACATGCTTATCGTGGCTTTCATCAAGTAGAAATGGATGGTTTCTCCGGAATGCCTAAAAACGCTTTAGAAAGATTAAATACTGTTGATATCATGGCTCTTTATGCTGGTATTGACTTGTTAAAAGGTCAACCTTATAATCAAGTTCAAGATTTAATTGGGTTAAACTTTAGTAAATTAGTTTCTTATTTAGTTGGTGCAGGATATGAAATTAGTGCAGATAACTGCGCTGCTCAAATGCTGCGTGAAGCAAATAGTAAAAAAGTTGGTTTTCATCAAAGATGGAATAACAGTTTAGAAAATCGTTTAGAAGAATTAGCAGAAACCGATAAAATAACTGGAATGAGGTCTTTTTTTCAGCCTAGGTTTTATTCACAGGAAGAAGCCGGTGAGGGTTGTGAATTTCAAGATATAGTTTATAATTTTACCAGAAGAGAGCATGGTGCTCCTATCGATTCAAACAAATCTAGAGAAAGGTATGTTCAAGCTTTTATAGAAAAGATGGTAGAGAAAAATAAGTGGGATGATCATTATACCTCCAATAATTTTATAGGAAAGATTGTTCCCAGTAATACTACTCCTGGAAAGGTTTATCTCGTACAAAAAAGAATAATTCCCACTTTTACTCGTGTAATTACTACTTATTCCTGCTCTTGTCCTCATGGGTATAAAAAAATGGTGCAGGAAGCAGTAAAAGGCGATGAGTGTACGCACTTAAAGAAGTTTAAAGAGGAGATTTAGAGAGATAATGTTAGAGTGATATTAAAATAACTACTCAAATCGATAGTGGTATATTATGGATGCAGAAGAACTAAAACTTATAATGAGAGAATCTGGAAGAATTTATACAGATGCTAATAAAGATAAATATCTAGGTACCACTCTAGCAAAAAATATTGAAGGATTATTAAAAAAAGTAGTTCCTCTTTTTACTGGTTTCTATCTTGGTTTGAGTGATTCGGCAGGTAATGAGATGGATATTCCTGCTGCTATTGCTGGTGCTTCTGTTGTTGTTAATGGTATCAATTCATATGTAAATCAAGTTTTAGCTTCTCAAAATATAAAGCAGTACTTAACTAAAAATATTAAAACTACTACCGATAAAGTAAAAATAAGAGATGGATTGGATCAGAGAGTTGCGGCCATGACTCAACATGAGAGAAATAACTATGCTTTAACTGAAAAAGAGATATTTCCTTACGGGAATAGTGGTAAAATTGAAGCTTCAGATTTTATCCTAAAACAATATTTGAAAGCTTGCGAGTCTGAAGATGAAGGTCTTAAAACAAAAATAGTTCAAGCTATTGGTGAGATAGTTATTGAGGATAATCTTAATTTAAATCCTAAATTAAAGTATTATTTAGAGAGGTCAATTCATCCTAGAGCAAATTATATTATTGGAGGAGTAGGTGTACTTTCCTCTAGTTTTTTTTGTGCAATAGGGTATAGTGTCTGGAAAGTGTTAGGTTCATTTAGCAATTAATAACTTATTTTTATACGCTAAAAATACCACCACTCTATTGAGTGGTGGTTTACTTTGTAAACCACATATCGATTAGGTGGTATTTTGGCGTGCTCAAAAGTCGGCAGGGG
>Ga0209542_10019058_pt1 | contig 11039 bp, 16 predicted proteins | sample RifCSPhighO2_01_FD_184028 | JGI IMG/M metagenome (GOLD analysis project Ga0209542, IMG submission 184028) | Soil microbial communities from Rifle, Colorado - Rifle CSP2_plank highO2_0.1 (SPAdes) (version 2) | ecosystem: Environmental > Terrestrial > Deep subsurface > Rock core/Sediment ...
TACCGTAACAACAATTTTATAAATAGCCCTTGATTATTTTTCTTATGGATCGCGAAAATGTACGAAAAGAGACACAAGAAATTCTAGAAAAATTTGCTTTATCTTTAGAAAAAATAAAATCGTCAAAAACATCTCACCACATTTTTAGAGAAGTTACCGAAAGAAAAGAAAATGGAAAATCCTATATAAATTTTAAAGAACATCTTTTAGAAAATGCCTCAAATAAAAACGAAGACTTTATCCTTACAGAAAAAGGAGATTGGAAATCATGAGGGCGTATTCGGAATTAGCAAGATCAGAATTAATAAATCTAAGAAAAAGAGTGATTATATCCCTGGATAAAAGTATTGAAAATCTTACAGAAGTTATCGAAAATTCTACACAATTTTTTGATAATGAGGAATTTAGTAAAGCAGAAGGATTTTATGGAAGAACTATCAATAAAGCAATAGAAGTAGGACGTAGCATTCCTTTAGATATTACTCCTTATGAAGAAAGATATTTCCAGATAATAAGAAAAGCAGAACAAAAAAGCAAGGGGTACCAAAAAGAGATAAAACAAATACGAGGAAAATCACGTCTTAAGGAAAAAGGCATTTTTCTATTGTCTGAAAAAGAAGAGCAAGAAATAAAAGAAGCGCCTCTAATAGATATACGAAGAAAAAATGGACAAGGGAATTATCAAGAACTTTTCAATGTAATCAAAGGTATAGGAATAAAAATAAATATTAATAAAAGAATTTAAAATATCATGGGAACATATAAAGGATTAACACAAGAACAAATAGAAGAAAGAATAATTGGTCATATTAAAAAATTAAAAAATCACATTAAAGAAAATAAAAATTCTCTGCCGGGATATTTATCAAGCATGACTTATTCTCACGTCAAAGGAAATATAGAAAAATTCTTGCATTACCTTGAAGAAAGAGGAATTACTCCTCAAAATTATTTATCAACATTTGCAGAAACTATACATGAATATAGAGAACTGATAGAATCATCTGAAAGAGAGGTATATGAACCTGCCTTGCAAGAAAGAACTCAAGAGATGTTTAAAAGAGTTTCATTAGAAAGAAGAATGAAATATACAAGAAAACAAGATGAAAAATTAAAGATGATATTTAGGGACAATGCTCGCTCAAAAAATACAACTCATTAAAAATGGAAAGCTGAAAGCTGAAGAAAACATAAAAAATTTCATACATAAAATCAGAAATGAAAATAAAAAATATAATATTGTTCTTCATCTAAATGAACAGGCTGTTGACGAAGCAAAAATTATTGACAAAAAAATAAAACAAGGAAAAGCAGGTAAGCTAGCAGGATTAGGATTTTTAGTGAAATCAAACATTAATGTCAAAGGGATGATATGCAATTGTGCATCCAAAACTTTAGAAAATTACAAATCAGGATTCAATGCGACAGTTATTAAAAAACTAAAAAATGAAGATGCAATTGTCTTAGGTATGGTAAACATGGATGAATTTGCTTGTGGCAGTTCAGGAGAAACATCTGCATTTGGTGTAACAAAAAATCCTCGTGCCCCGTCGAGAATTCCAGGCGGCTCATCTTCAGGAAGTGCAGCAGCAATTGCAGCAGAATTTTGCGATTTCTCGTTAGGTAGTGATACTGGAGGAAGTATTAGAAACCCTGCGAGTCATTGTGGAGTTGTCGGTATGAAACCAAGCTATGGGGCAGTAAGCAGATATGGATTAATAGATTTAAGCATGAGCCTAGATCAAATCGGACCTTTAGCAAAATCCTCTAAAGATGCTTCACTAATTTTTTCAGTTATAAAAGGAAAGGATGAATACGATGCAATGAGTCAAGAAGTTAAAGATAATAAAGAATTAAAAAATCTAAAAATAGGATTGCTTTCTTTGGAAGCAGATAAAGAAATAACCAAATTAGTTGAAAATAAAGTAAAGGCAGTCTGCCAAAAAAATAAATGGACGTATAAATCATTTTCCCTGCCTTATACGGATATTGGAATTCAGACTTATTATCCTATTGCCTACACCGAATTTTATTCAGGTACTCGAAAATTCGATGGAAGAAAATATGGTTTTGCAATTGAAGAAACGTGCGGTAAAGAAGTATTACGAAGAATTATTGGCGGCGAAGAAATAAGCAAAGCAGAATTTACAGGAAGATATTATCAAAAAGCGTTGCAAGCTAAAAAATTGCTGCAGCAAGAATTCGCTGAATCTTTTGAAAAATTTGATCTAATTATAACGCCAACAATTCCTCGACTTCCACATAAATTCGGGGAAAAAATTTCTATTGAAGATATGTATAATTATGATGTGTTAACTGTTTTAGCCAACATTGCAGAATTTCCTGCAATAAGTATTCCATGCAATGAAATAATTGAAAAAAATGATTCCATTCCCATTGGGATGCAGCTTATGGCCGCATATGGACACGATAATTTCTTATTGAATTGTGCACAAGAATTTGAATAATGGCAATATTGGGGGTAATTTCAGGTGGTCCGGGCGTCGGAAAAACTGCAGTGATTAAAGAATTACGTAATAGAGGTTATACAATAATAAACGAAGCTGCCAGAGAAGTGAACGAGTCTGATCCGCGATTCATTGGAAAATCAATTTCAGAAATTGATAAAAAAAAATTTCAAGACGAAATTTTAAATTTGCAAATTAATCGAACAAAAGAATTAAGTAAAATTAAAGGTTTTATTTTTTCAGATAGAGGTTTTGGAGATACAATAGCATATTATAAAATTCATAACATTCCATTTATCAAACCAAATTTTGTTAAAAAATATCAGTACGGGGCAGTTTTTATTTTAGATATTCTTCCAAAATACGAAAAAGATAATCTGAGAACAGAATCAAGAAAAGAGCAGGAATTAGTTCATAATGAAATTACCAATACATACAAAAAAATGAAACAAAAAATAATTCATGTGCCAGTAATGAGTATTAAAAAACGTGTAGATTTTATTATCAAAATTTTGCAACTGCCTAACAACCAGCTCGAATGACAGTTTCTCCAATTTCACACATTGATTTTTCAGAACCTGCATAAACCGAAACAGCTTCCTGTTTTTCTAAATCAGCGACGTTAAATATATAAGATAAAGTTTCACCGCTCTGAGTAAGATCACAATAACCGCCATACTCCCTATTATTTAATCTAACATCTGTACATTTTTTTCCAGTGATTGACCATAAACTATCAGAAGGCGCAAAATTAAATTGTAAATTTTTTATAGCTACCGAGTCTCCCTTCCGTTTAACCGTAACCATTATTTCATCATTTGAATTATAACATGCATCTTCCAATGAAAAATCAAATGCATGTGTACAGCTTTCTTCCGGACTAGTACTAATAACAGATTGAAATACGCTCCACAATACGACTATGCCTGCAATAACCAAAATAAGTATAATCGCAGTTCCAATAATTTCCGACTGTGCTTTTTTACCGTATTCTACATGATGTTGCGCCAACATTATAAATATCCTCCTCAAAAACTTTTTCACCATTTGCATCAAAAATTAAAACATTTTCACCTTCGGGAAGACTTGGTATTATCAAAGCAAAATCCGCATTATCTAAAATAACTGGCCCGCCTTCAATATCACTATTATCATCCGCCCCTTCACTGTATAAAAGCGTCGGATCAAAACTATTCTGATATAAAATACCATCCTCCGATGTTAATTGTAACGTGTATTGCGAAGAAGTCGTATGCGAATAATCAGGATAAAATCCTTTTTCTAATGATTTCCCTGCAATCGAAAACTTTCCTTCATTATAATTCATGTGCAAAATAATATATTCATTGATCGGCTGCTGAGAACTAACTATCATAACAAAAAACAACGCGCAAAAAATTTTCAGAGCCTTAATCATACTCATTCAAATGTTCCTCAATTATTTCACGATTTAATTCTTTATAATCATTAGTCCTCAATGATTTCATAACAGATTCGTCAGAAGATCTAAAATAAAAAGATTTACTGCATCCTTCATGACACTCATATCCAGCTAAAGCGTCACAGCTTGCAACACAATTTTTTGATCCTGTTGGAATAACAGAAGGAATATATTCATCTGCTAAATTCGCAAATGCATGTCCAAATTCATGCAAAAAAACCGACGAGGGATGATTAGTATTGATGCTTAAAACGCTCATATAAGAACTACTACGCAATTTTTGTGCCTCCTCTGATAAAACAACGATGTAATCGTTAGGACAGACTGCAGATCGTTTAATCAAATCCCGAGAATAACAGAACAACGCTTCGCTCGCTAACCCACATTCAGTTTTCCCCGTAAAATAAAAATTAAATTTTTCTTTATGATTATTATATGGTTCAACAGAAAGAAAAAAATCTATCTGTTCATTTATTTCAGACTCATCCGAATTATCAGTAAAAAAAACAATATTTATTTTTTTATTCCCCGGATTTTCTCTTAATATAGTACAATTTCCCAAACTGCCAACAGCAATTTGCTTTTGAGACGCCATCCATATAATAAGACCAACAATAATAATTACAATAAGCGATATAATAACAAGTATCAAATCTCGTACCTCTCTTTTCATATAACCAATAAGAAAGATGAATTTAAAAATATTGCATCTCAATTAATCAATGCGATAAAAAGTAACGTTAAGATAACCAGTGTAATTTCCGACAGGTGTTGAATCATCAGGCTTTACTTTTACTGTTACGTTTATTGTTTCATTTGGTTGTAGAATGAAATTATTAAAAGCAACGAAGGTGACATTCTTAATTTCATCAGATAATGTTAAATTTACTCTAACTTTAATAAGGAAAGGATTTGTTATTATCAAATCTCGAGTATTATATCCGCCTTTATGCGCAGGTCCAAACTTTAACGCATCAGTATCCACAACGAAAACAATTTCATTCGATTCAGTTACTCCAAAGAAAACAGGAATAGTTTGAATCGCAATAGGGAAATTTTTTCTCGAATTAATGTATAAATTAAAAATTATCAAAATGATAATACACAATAAAATAATTATAATTATTTTTTTACGCATTTTACACTAACGTTTGTTGTAGATTATTTGTCTGTTGATCTTCTTCATCCTTTTTTCGACGTCTCCACAAGAAAAATAAAAAGAATAAGACTAGAATAATCAAGAGCAAAATTAAAAAAAAGAGGAAATAATAGTAATATATTTTATTATTAGTTTCCTGAATTTCCAATCCTCCCATACTATCAATCACGCGTAAAAAACCATTTTCCGTAACTGAATCATAGTCATAATAAACCTCTACATTAAGAATATAATTACCAGCAGTTTTTCCCATAAAAGTCCCTATCAAATTTCTTTCCTCTCCAGAAGAAAGTTGAATTTTCTCAGTTTCAATAGTATCGATAATGGTGCCATCAGCAACAATTTTTACGACTGCAAAAATATTTTCAACCACGATATCTGAATTGCTTTTTACTAAAATAGAAATATTACCTTCCTGATTTGGCCGAACTATATCTGCATTTACATTCAATATAGCCACCTCCCTCTTAATCCTATATTTTGAATCGGCATATTCTTCAGGAACAGTAATCAGGACCCTAATTTCATTCCCCGCGATAAAGACTAATCCTGCTTCTTTCACAACAGGACGGGCGCCAACTCGCAATTCATGAATACCCCCTTCAGAAAATCCCTCAGGAAATTGCATAGATACTTTTACAATTTCAATATCTTCATCTTCGGTAAATGAAAATCGCGTTTTGTCAAAAGATATTATTTTTTTAAATTCGTCTTTTAATTCTGGCTTAATTTCATCTAAATCAAAATATATTTCAACATCTTCATTCTTAGCAGGAAAATTTTGAACAATAAAGTCAAATTGATGAGTTAGATTCGGCTCAAAAGTAAGTTCAACTTTCGCCGGTGAAACGCCTAAAGAAAATATGGTAGGTATAAATAACAAAACAAAAAATAAAATATAGCTCTTTTTCATAAGTAATAAAAATAAAAAGAATTTTTAAAGTTTTGTATAAAAAAATAAAAAATAAATATTAAGCAGCAACTCCAGTATAAGTAGCAGTCGTTGAATATGAACCTGGAGACGCTAATGTTGGAACGCTAAGCTCATAATGGACAAAAGCAGTTTTATCTGGATTTAACCCAGTAACCAATAAAACCTCAGTTGGTGCAATTGGAACATTACATGGTGTTGTCGTAGGACAAGAAGTACTAGTATAACAATCATTAACTATTTTACAATCTTGTGCGCCATCGATTGTTCTATAACCTGCTTTATCTATAGGACCAGGTGGTGCAACTGAAGTCTTAAAAACTGCATTTGGAATGATATCATTACTTGCTTTCAAGTAAGCATTAATAAGGACATTAGAACCACTTTTAAGAACATGAGGCTCATCACTTGAGGTTGTAGGATTTTCATCCGTTTTTACTGTGCTTCCAGGAACTACTTGACCAAAATTTATTACAGAATCTTTTCCATTCGTATTTACTTCTACATATAAATTAACATTAGAACCTATCGTAGCCAATAAATCTCCTTCATTTGGAGCCAGCAAAAATTGATTCTGCAAATACACAACTCCAAGATAACTGGTTAATACGGAAACAGCGACAATAGCCACAAAACTCAAAACAACAAAGTTTTTAGTTTGCATTAGAATTAACCTCCTTTTCACTATTACTATTTATAACTTCAACAACAATTCTTCCGTTTTGTGTTGCTAACGTTGGATTAACTTCAACAATAATAGTTCCAGTATCACTAGATAAAGATTTAGAATTAGCAAAGCTAAAAACTAATAAACTTATGATTAATGATAAAATCACGGCAACAACAATAATTAAAATAAACAAACCCAAATATACTCTATCTCGTTTCTCAAAACTCTTCAATTTTTTTTTCTTCGAACTGTTATTCGTAGTCACTACATCCTCTTTTTCCATATCAATTAAATAACTCTTCTCTTTAAAAATCTTTTGCTTGCAAAATATTTTTTTGTTCTTATCTTTTTTACTATATATAGCTTTAATTTTTTATGAATGTGCTGTCGATAAAAAAATTTGAATCTTTAACAGACCAATGATATTCTCCCATCCCAAAAATCTCCAAATCATATTATCAATTTATCGATATCGTTGCGGAATAATCTGACGAAGTCGATTATGGTACCTCCCTTATTTTTTATCTTACAAATCTCCATCAAACCACATCCTCTCATTATAATGATTAACAACTACCGATAAATATACGTGAATCGGACTTCGTCACGATTCACGCGTTCATAATATAGTCAACTTTCCACATTCTCTTAATTGAAATAATTACCAATGAAAAAAATGCCAAAGGCATTTTTCAAAAGATAACGAAAATTTATAAATTGCATTTTATTATTTCTAATATGAAAATAAAGATGGTGTTAATCATAGTTCTATTCTCAATAATGTATGTCAACGCGCAAGACAATCAAGGAAGCATTGTCGTTGAAGTTCTTTTCACGAATTGTTCATTGCATTTTGAACCTGGCTGGAATTTATTTTCATTCTGCAATGAACTACAAGAAAAAGATTTGACAAAAGTATTTGAGGAAATAGAAGGTAAATATCGTTACATAATGCATTGGGATAAATCAAGGCAACAATTTGACATTTATTCGCCACGATCAGAAAAAAATCCATTTCAGTTATTAGATGATAACGAAAGTTATTTTGTTTATATGAATCAAGAAATAGATATTAATATTGATGGTATTGAGGCAGGCCCGGAAAAAAGGCAGTTAGTTGAAGGATGGGCTACACCAAGTTATCCTTATCAGGAATCACGTTTAATTGACGACATTATTACAGACATAAAAGATAAATTTCGTTATCTTATGAAGTATGATGCAAAAAATCAACAATTTCAGATCTATTCCAAATTATCGAATCAAAATCCTTTTACAACATTAAATATGGGAGATGGCCAATTTACATACGCGTATGACGACACCACGCTAACTTACATATGAAATTTCATTTTATTTTTTGGATTGCGCTTTTTCTTATACTTTCAATAATATCTGGGCAAGTATATATCGGAACTACAGAAGGTTATATTTACAATACTGAAGGACAAAAAGTAAGCGGCGCAACGGTAACTGTTTCTGTAGACAATTGTAATTTCGCAGATGGATGCAAAGAAGTAACAACCAGCGAATCAACAGGTTATTACATCGTCGCAAATTTAATCCTTCCAAAAAACGGACCATTGAAAGTTTCTGCACAAAAAATGACCCCTTTAGGTTTAGAGTTCGGATCAGCATCCGATGTTGCAAATCAATATCAAGCAGCTTATGTTGATGTCATTATGTGCTTACCTCCGCCAAACCCTTCTTTAACACAAGAACCAAATTCTCATGATCCATTTACAACCCTCGATTGGACCTCTTCAGCTGATAAAAAAGGATACGCAACATACGATGAATTTAAATTAGATTCTTCTCCAATTGTAAAATCAACTAATTCCGGAGGAAAAAGTATGGACGTAACTAATTTAGCGTATAAGAAGCACACCTGGCAAGTGCGAACCTGCAATCCCTATTGTTGTTCAGCATGGCAGTCAAGTTCCTTTACCGTCGGTAATACAAAACCAAATAAACCAATCCTTACGCCGCAATCAGACATCGGCCCACAAACAATAACCCTGCTGTGGACTTCAGGAATTGATGATGAAGCAGATACAACGTATGATATATACGAATTCGGCATTGATGGAGGACCAAACAGAAAAACAATTTCTGATGCAGCCTCAGGACAAGTAGAGGATACATTCGGCTGTAACTTTTATTCATGGCGCGTCAAAACATGTGAAAAATTGGGACAACAATTATGCAGCGACTGGGCAGATGATGGATTTATTGCATGTGGTAATGCCTGTCCTGAATGCATTACCGGTCCCATAAATTTAGCGTCATTGATATCAGGTTATGATGAAGAACGAGGATTTAGAACACAAACCTTAACAATAAAGACACCACCAACAATAGAACAAGATATTTTTCTCCCATTAGATGTCCGTTATACAAGCGTCAACAATAATCATAACTTGTTATTCAAAATCACTTCAAATGAATTTACATTTAACGATTTCATGATTCCTGTTGTCGTCAATAACACGGCACGATTTGAAATGCTTGGAAAACCAAAGGCAAATCTTAAACCAGGAACCTATACCTTAACAATGGATGTCTTTGCAAATGATCGCCAGTATTTCTCTGAAAAATTCGATGTTATAGTTACTAAACCATTAACAATAAGGATTATCAAAAATTTTGCCAAAAAATGGTGGTGGGTATTTGTTTTATTAGTTATATTTTCAATCATTGGTTTTTTTGTCTATAGAATCCTCAAAAAGAAATATTTCAAAGATGTTTCATTAATTGAGAAAAAACAAAAACCGAAAAAAATATCCGATACGATTAAATAATAATTCTTCTTAATGATGTATGGATTACAACGGAATTACAATTGAATGGCTTGGCCACGCAGGATTTAAGATAGTAAAAGAAAAAATAGTCTATATAGATCCATTTCAGATTCCCGAAACAAGCGAAAAAGCAGATATTATTTTTATAACCCATGCTCATTATGATCATTGTTCGATCGAAGACATTAAAAAAATAATTAAATCCTCAACAATAATTGTGTGTGGCAGTGACGTGCAAAGTAAACTTGGAAAAGTTGGCCCCACTATTAAGTCACTAATAACTGAGCCCGAAAAAAATGAAACAGTCTATGAAATTAACTTTTCCGTCGTTCCAGCATATAATATGGATAAACAATTTCACCCCAAAGATAATTGCTGGATGGGATATATCATTAAGATAAATTGTACAAAAATATATCACAGCGGCGATACCGATATTATTCCTGAAATGAAATCCATCCAGACAGATATTGCATTATTACCCGTTGGAGGAACATATACAATGAACGCAATTCAAGCAGTAACAGCTGCAACCATTATTAATCCTAAACTAGCTATTCCGATGCACTACGGATCAATTGTAGGAACAAAAGAAGATGCTGAAAAATTTGTGCAAGAATGTAAAGAAAAAGGACTAAACGCAAAAATTTTAGTTAGATCGTAAACTAACAGGTATCTTTATTATAGCATCATCTCCATCGCGTATAGTTCCTCGTCCATCAGTATTGCTCGTAGCGATATAGAAAAAATCATCCTTATAAGTAATTGTTCGTAATCTACCAAATTTCCCTATTAAAAAATTTTCAATTGTTTTTCGCTGAATATTATATTTGTATAATGATTCTCCTCGTAAACCTGTAAAATAAAAACTGCCTTCATAAAAAACAGCTCCTGCAGGAGCCCATGTTTCATCCGAACCAGAATGTATAATTGGAGTTTCCATACCCTCCATTTTTTCGCCACCTTGTATTTCAGGCCAACCATAATTTTTCCCTTTATCAATAATATTCAATTCATCTAATCCCGATTGCAATCCAGACCGTCCATGTTCTGTCGCCCATAAATGCCCGTCAGAATCCCAAGCGATACCTTGTATATTTCTGTGTCCATAAGAATAAACAGCATTCGAAAACGGATTGTCAGAAGGAATATTTCCATTTTCATCAACTCTTAAGATTTTTCCTGCCAACGAATTAACATCTTGCGCAAGTTCTTCATTACCAGCATCTCCAGTAGCTATATACAAATAATTATCAGGTCCAAATTTAATTCTACCCCCATCATGATATGATGCTCCAGGAATTGATTCAATAATTATCTTTTTATTAGAAATTACATTTTGTTCCAAATCAAGTTTATATCGCTCTACCCTATTCTCAATAACTCCATTAATATCAGTTGTAAAATAAAGATAAATAAAATTGGTCTCATTAAAACGCGGATTGTGTTATCCCGAAATTATTTCATAAGGCTGAGTTAATTAGCTTTATGAAATTAACACGTTCAAAGCTTATAGAGACTTTTAGAAAGCTGAACGAAGGTGCAACAGTGTATCAAGCGAGAAAGGTT
>Ga0209542_10019059_pt1 | contig 11039 bp, 14 predicted proteins | sample RifCSPhighO2_01_FD_184028 | JGI IMG/M metagenome (GOLD analysis project Ga0209542, IMG submission 184028) | Soil microbial communities from Rifle, Colorado - Rifle CSP2_plank highO2_0.1 (SPAdes) (version 2) | ecosystem: Environmental > Terrestrial > Deep subsurface > Rock core/Sediment ...
CACCGCCGAGACGTATTATCCAAAGACAATATCAGCAATATCCTTGCGGAAAGCATTGATCGCCGAATTGTCGCGCGGGCGGTGCGGGTAGGTGCGGTTGGAGAGAATGACGAGGCCGATTTTTCTTTCGATATCGCAGAGAATACTCGTGCCGGTGAATCCTGTTTTGCCAAATACAGCAAGGCCCGACCTTGATGAAAAAGATCCCATCCACTCTCTGTTCACCTCCCATCCCAATCCCCTTTGCGCGCCTTCGACGACGAGCGGCAGTTTGCCGCCGAGCATTGCTTCGACAAAGTCCAAAAGATCTGGAACGGTGGAGAAAAGACCGGCGTGCCCGACTGCGCGGCGTGCCCGCGCGAAATGCCTAGCGCTTTCGTCATGGACGATTCCGCGAATTTCCACTCCATCGACAATTTCCGTCGGTGCAATGTTGTTATCAAAACACATCAAATTCTGCCGACCGGTAGAATTTGATGTGTTGGGAACAACGGGGAAAAATGATGTGTCATGCATGCCAAGCGGCTCGAAAAAATATCGATTTGCCAACGCTGGTAAAATTTCTCCTGTTACCCGTTCGACAATCACGCCGAGCAGGAATGCCGGGAGATTGGTATATGCACCATCCCCCGCTGGTCCGTCGAATCCGTGTTCAAACACATAGGTGCGGATTTCTTCAAACGTTTTAAATCCCAACTGCGAAAGCCGCGGGCCTGTGACGCGATAGCGAAGTAGATCTTCTATCGTTGCGCCGTGATCATTCTGCAGCTCCGGCAGATATTCAACCACCTTACCCGGGAGGTTGAACCTCCCGGGTAATCTCCCGGGATTCTCAGCAGCGAGAGTCAGGGCAAGGCTCGCAAGGGGGATGGATTTGGTGATCGATGCTAGGTCGTAGAGCGTATCCTCTTGTACCGAAGCATGGCCATCAAGCGTGCCGACGGGAATGATTTCTCTCAATCCATCGGTGCGGATGATTCCTACCACGCATCCGGGAAATATCCTTTCCTTTATCGCCTGCTCTGCACGCTCATGTATCACTTCTGAGAGCATGCGTTATGGGTTAGCGAAGAAGACCTTCTCGAGCGATCCGTTCTTTTCCACATCCGCCGCCGATTGCTCCACCACAACTTTTCCGTGCGCGAGAATGTACACGCGCTTTGCGATCGAGAGCACTGATTTGATGCTGTGTTCCACCACGAGGATGGCGATATTTCGCATCGCATTGATCTCTTTTACGAGTGCAAAGACTTCTTTCACCACCTTGGGAGAGAGGCCGAGCGATGGCTCATCCAAAAGGAGGATCCGGGGATCCGATACGAGCGCGCGTGCGATCGTAAGCATCTGCTGCTGCCCCCCGGAAAGTAGTCCCGCTTTCTCGTGCGCCTTTGTTTTGAGCATCGGGAATATGCGCAGTACTTCGTCGATATTCTTTTTTACATCTTCGCGATTGCTGAGCGAATAGCCCCCGAGTTCAAGATTTTCGTATACGGAGAGATTTTTGAATACTTGCCTGCCCTGCGGCACATAGGCAATGCCGCGCTGCGGCATGTGCTCCGCAACCGGAATTATCGGCTGATCGTGGAAGCGCACTTCGCCAGAGGAGAGCGGTGCGAGTCCATAGATCGCTTTCAGCACCGTCGATTTCCCCGCCCCATTCGGGCCCATGAGAGCGACGACCTCACCCTCATCAATCTGCACGCTCACATCACTCAGGGCCTGCACACCTCCGTAGCAGACCGAAGCGTTTTTGAGTTGGAGAAGTATTTCCTTCATATTATTTCCCGAGATAAGCTTCCATGACCACGTGATCCTTTAAGACCGTCTCAGGTGTGCCTTCGGCTATCACCTTGCCTGAATCAAGCACGTAGCATCGATCGGCGAGATCGCGGATGATGTCCATGTTGTGTTCGATAAGCACGACTGCTGCCCCGCCCTCTTTTAATTCTTGCAAAATGTCCGCAATCTTTCTCGCGACTTCGCGGAAGAGCCCGGCGAATGGTTCATCGAAAAAGTAGACGCGGGCGTCCATAGCAATCGCGCGCCCGATCTCCAAGAGTTTTCTCTGACCATAAGAAAGTTTGGCTGCGTGTGCATCGCGTTTCTCCCACAGCCCCACCTTTTTCAAAACTTCCTCCGCACGCTTGGGGTGCTGCGCATTATGCCGCTCAATCAACGCTCCCCAGACGCTCCGCTCGGTGAGTGTCAGGAGGATGTTGTCGAGCACGGAGATCTGCTCGATGAGCCGCACACTCTGAAACGTGCGCGTCATACCTAGAGCAGCGATCTCATGCGGCTTGATCCGTGTGCGCTCCACCCCATGCATCACCATCACTCCCCCATCCTGGGGCAGAAGACCAGTCACCACATTGATGAGCGTCGTCTTGCCGGAGCCATTGGGGCCAATCAGCGCCGTAATCTTCCCTGCTTCGAACGAAAGGTCGACGTTGTCGACAGCATGTACCCCGCCAAAGGTTTTCCGTAGGTGTTTTGTTTCAAAGACTGCCATATCAGCGATAGATATCGTGCGTCCCGATATCTACAAACAATACCGCTCCCTCATTGAGAAAAACAAATTTGATGCGGTATTTTTTGTTTATAGAGAATGCCCAGATGTCGCGGTCCTTGCCATGCAATTTGTGCGTCTCCAAACTCGGGTGGAACGCGTCTGCCTTAAATAGGCTTTCTTTTTTCTCAGCCGCATCTTTCACTCGCTTCGACAACTTTCGATAGTGGCGATCAAACTGCGGGGTTGTTTCGATGCTGCTAATGCGCATGTCAACGGAGATCTGCCAACGAACGGATCTTCCGCGTCCGTCCTGCTTTATATTCGCGCATACTGTCGTCGTAAAGCTTATCGAGATCTTCCGCCGCCTTACCTGTCAAATACACGGTGGGCGCCGCCGCCCTTAGAAGCCGCTGGTATTCCTTAAGAGAGAGAACAACGACCCCGTCTTTTTTCTGCACGTCCTTTTTTGAGATAGTGATATTGGCCATTCGTTGATTGTACCACAACGGCCTTTTACCGAGCGCAAAAAATAGAAGGATCGAAACTATTGCAGCACGACAAACTGTCCATTCCTTATAGTTTTAATGTGGAACTCCGCTCCTGTTAGTTGATGTGACTCGAATTTGATCTGCTTCATAAAAGCGCCTGGAATCTCGACGTTTTCAAGAGCTGTTCTAAGATCGATGCCTGTTTCCTCATGCTTTTTGAGCGCGGCGATAACCACCTGAGCAGCATCGTAAGCATTGGGAGCACTCGCTCCGCTTGGGGCTACTCCGTACCGTGATTTGAATTTGTTCTGGAACGAATCCACATCGCCTGAAGCCGCAGGATAGACGTACACGACGCCTTCCAATGCGGGACCAAATTCCCTCAGTAAACCGACATCCTGGATATCTTCAGTGCTAAATAGTCGAGGGGCCAAACCTAGTTCATGTGCTTGTTTAAGGAATTTTGCCTTGAACGCGGCGGACTGGAAGGCCATTACGATTCCATCGATTTTCATACCCTTTAATTTGACAATGGATGTTCTGAAATCATCGAACCCGATAGGAAATTCGAATTCATCAGCTATGACAATACCTTGAGACTTCGCAAGAGTGTGAAAGGTGCTTGCGATCATGAGACCGAAAGGATCTTGGTCGTGCAGAATGACAACGTGCTGTACCCCGATACGATGCATGTATGCTTGGAGTGCCTGTATCTCCATTTTTATTGGCACCCAGGTGGAAAATACATACTCCGTCGATTGTTTATTAAGTGCCAACGCTTCGAGTGCGGTCGAGGGTGCAACGGCCACCACTTGAGCCGCATTATTGACCGTAAAGCCAGCCTGGAAACTATCTCCCCATGTAGGGCCAATAATCGCTTCGACATGATCGACAGTAATCAACTTTTGCATCGCGTTGACCGATCCCTGCGGCGTACCCTGCATATCCTCGATGAAAAGTTTGATTTGCTTGCCTCCAACACCTCCTGACGCATTTGCCTCATCTACCGCCATTTCGATAGATTTGAGTTCTCCCTCTCCCCACTCGGCACAATCACCTGTCAGACAAAGTGCTGCGCCGATACGTATTACATCAGAATTGAGGCTTCCTGGAGCTGCTATCTGGGCGCCCGGGAAAATACCTCGAAACGTGAGGAAGAGAGCGCCCATAAGGACAACGCCGCCAATAATTAGGGCAACGTAGGATTGCTTCATAATGAATAGAAAAGACGGTTCTTAACCTAATACCGACTTTCACGTCTTGTAATACACTGGTCGCTATAAAAGTGTCAATGAAATTGACCTATTTTTAGGCTTTTTAAGTGATTTTTAGGGAAATATAAGAGTCATGATGTCAGAATAGTTGACATATAACTTTTTGCGGCTATACTCCGCGGCATGGATTCGAGCCAGGTTTTACAAAATATCGGCCTTGAGGAAAAAGAGATCGCCGTCTATACGGCACTTCTAGAGCTCGGCGAAGCGACTGTCTTGAGTGCTGCCAAAAAGTCGGGTATTAAGCGCCCGACCGCATATCTCGTGCTCAACTCCCTAGAATCGAAGGGTTTGGTATCACGGGTCGCACGTGGATCGCGTACATTTTTCACGCCGCAACATCCCAAGAAAATTGTGACTGAAGCGGAGCTCCGGCTTACCGAGTTGCGCCAATTCGTCCCGCAACTCGAAGCGATGATGGTACAAAAAGATCACCGCCCGCGTGTGATGATGTATGAAGGCAAAGACGCACTTGATAAGGCATATGATGAATATTTCGTGGCAAAGGGAGAAATTTTATTTATGAGCAATATGGACCTGGTGCATGAGATATTCGCGCGGACCCTACAAAAATTCGATTACCTATCAACATCTCCTGAAGTCAGCACCCGAGAATTAGCCGACGACAGTCCGACGACCACTGAATATGCAAAGCGCGTATCTGGTCCGAATCGTCAGATACGCGCAATGCCGAAAGAATTTTCTCCTTTTGCGACCGACATCGGCATCTTCGGCAAGACTACACTCATCACCTCAGGAAAGAAAGAATATTTCACCGTAAAAATTGAGAGTGAGGAGATCGCCAGCGCCTTTCGCGCCATGTTCGAGGCGATGTGGCAGATTTCGAAAGAGCCAGCTCTTTCGAGAGATTCATGATTCCGGGATTTAAAATTCTTGAATCAAGCTTCCTGAATCCTGAATCTAATCCTCACAGTTTGAATTTACCCAGCAGCCCTTGTGGTCGGTACAGCATAAGGAGGATGAGGATAAGACCGTAGGTCAGCTGGCGCATTTGCGCGGCGATTTCACTTGGGAAGCCGACGAATCGGAGCGCTTCGGGCAAGGCTATCAAGATTGCCGCACCTAAGACGACCCCTCGATGCGAAGAGAGGCCACCGAGGATAACTATCGCAAGAATAAAAATGGACGCGCTGATCACAAAGCTCGATGGATCGATAAACGTGATGTAGCTTGCAAAGAGCGCGCCGGCAAGCCCCGCGAGCATTGCCGAAATCATATAGATGAGCACCTTGTAGTGCGTTGTGCGATAACCGAAAACAGATGTCGCCTCTTCGTCTTCGCGGATGCCGTGGAGCACGCGACCAAACGAAGATTGCGTGAGAAGTACGCAAAAATAATAGGTAAGCGCGAGCGCGATTGCTGCCAAAAGAAAGTAGGGTCCGGTCGTACCGAATACATAGCCGAATATGGCAGGGCGCGGAATCGCGGAAATGCCTAATGGACCGTTGGTAACGCTCTGCCAATTGACCATGATGCTGTAAATGATCATGTTGAATCCGAGCGAGACGAGCACATAAAAATCACCTTTAAAGCGCGCAAGCACGGCGCCGATTGCGAGCGCGGCGAAGCCGGAGAATGCCATCCCCACGAGCGCCGCGAGAAAGAAATTGAGCCCAACTTTCGTGAGGAGGAGGGCTGCCACATAGGCACCGATACCATAAAACGCGGCATGGGCGACGGATACGAGCCCCGTCTCCCCTACCACGAGATTGAGCGAAAGCGCGAGAATGCCCGAGATGCAAATCAAGACACCGATATGGATAAGGTAGTCCATATTATTTCTCAAACAAACCTCTTGGTTTAAACAAAAGTACCAAAATGAGCACCGCGAAAGCTACGGTCGATTTCCACTCACCGGAAAATGTCCACACGCCGACATTTTCGATAATCGCCAAGAGAAATGCGCCAGCTACTCCTCCCCAGATATTACCCACTCCGCCGATAATTGCGGCAATGACGCCCCCGAGAAGAAGCGCGAGTCCGACGGTCGGCTGCAGCCCGGTATCGAAACCGACAGCAATGCCGGCGACAGCGCCGATCGCGGAGCCGATGAAGAAGACGATACCGATGAGGCGCCTTGATGGAATACCAACGATGCGGGCTACTTCCTCGTCGTCGGCGATGGCACGAATCGCTTTGCCGAAGAGCGTATACTTCAAGACAAGGCCGAGCGTGCTCATGATCGCAAGCGCCACGAAGAGGATAATGACCTGCACTTCGGTAATCACCCCGCCGAATATTTCGAAGACGCGCGTCGCCCCGACATCGCGCGAGAGTGTCTTGAATTCACTCGTGAAAAGAATGGCGACTGTGGCCTGCACGACGGTGAGAACGCCGATCGATGCGACTAAGAGGACCGTAGGGGATGCCTTTTGCGAGCGAAGCGGGCGATAGACAAAGCGCTCAATTACCCATCCGAGAGCCCCAGCAAATGTCACTGCCAAGACTATGGCGAGAGCAAAGGGCAGCTCGAGCGTCTTATAGACGTAGAGCATGGTGTACCCGCCCACGACTGCGAGCGCTCCGTATCCCACGTCGAAGAATCGCGCAGTCGAGTATATGAGATTGAATCCGAGCGCGACGAGCGCATAGATAGCACCGGCGATTACTGCGTTGAGGCCGATCTGAACAGCGAGCTCCATGTGTGCATTATCTCATTCTGCCCGACCGCGCGGAAAGCACGGTCGGGCAGAAATCGTATGGTTACTCGACGAGCGTCGCACTGCCGTTTTCGAATTTGTACACTGTGTAGCCGGAGCCGGCGACGTCGCCGTTCTGATCGAATTGGATATGGCCGGAGACGCCGTCGTAGTTGGTAGCGCGGATAGCCGTGCCGAGTGCCTGGCCGCTATCCGCCGTCTTGAGGGCATTGGAGAGAAGGTACACCACATCGTACGCGGTCGCCGAATACACGGGCACTTGCGTACCGCCTGTCTTAGCCGCGATCTTGCTGTTGAATTCCGCCGGGATATCGCTCTTGATCTGCGTAAACATGATGTTGAGTCCCAAGCTCTTTACATCAGCCTGTAGTTTCGTGTCTGAGAGCGCGTCTCCTCCCAAGAACTTCGTCGCGATGTTCATTTCCTTGGCCTGCTTGAACATTGCGGTCGCTCCTGCCGGATAGAGCGGCGAATAGATGTAATCCGGTTTTGCCGCCTTTATTTTGGTGAGCTGGGTACGATAATCGGTCGCTGTCTGCTCCGCGCCTTCTTCGGCGACGATCTCTCCGCCGAGCTCTTTGAACCGCTCGATGAATACATTTTTGATGCCAGTGCCATAATCGCTGATGTGATAGATGACAGCGACTTTGCGAGCGCCAAGTGCGTTGTACATGTATTCGGCGCCAAATGTGCCCTGCCCCGCGTCGGAGGGATAGTCGCGGCTAAAGAGTGCTCCCATCTGCGAGAGACTCGGCGCAGACGAGCCGTACGAGATGACCGGAATATTTGCCTGCATCGCCATCGGTCCGAAGGCGGCTGTCTCGGTGGAGCAGAGGCCGCCGATGATGGCGACCACCCCGCCTTGATTGATCAGTTTACTCGCTGCATTTGTTGCTGCCTGCGCGTTGCATTGACCGTCTTCGTACGTGACGTGGAGCTGTCGGCCCCCCACGCCGCCTGCGGCGTTGACCTCATCCACGGCGACTTCGACTGCCGCTTTGGAGGGCGCACCGAGCGAAGCCGCATCCCCTGTGAGAGGTCCGATAAAGCCAATCTCGATAGGACCCGTGGCCTTCGCACCGGATGAGTCGTCTTTATTAAAAATAAGCCATCCACCGCCCACAAGAAGGACAAGGAGGATCAGGATCACCCACACTGATTTATTCATACTCCAAATATCGTTACTTATTTATAAGACACTGCCCTAAGGGGCAGGGTATAGACAGGCCTCATTTTGTCAATCCCGACCTTCAATCCCCTTACCCGTTGGGGTATGCCTCTTTGATTTCTTTGGCCAAATACGGGTTCCACATAGCTCCTGTCGCGCTCATCACTACATCCGCTCCGGCATCACGATATTCTTTGAAATCCGCAGGAATCGTAACCCCGCCAACTCCAACTATCTCATACGTCATGCCGAATTCTTCGCGTAACTTTTTGAGGCGTCGTACCATATCGAGGCCTGCCCATTTGACCGGTGCGCCGCAAATACCGCTCTTCAAGCGCCACGGACCGCCAGGCAGTGCTTGCTTCCCTTCTTTATCGTATACGGGAGCGGGAATCGTGTTGATAGCGGAAATGCCATCGACGATCGGGGCTACTTTTTCTACGAGCGAACGCAGCTCGGTCTCATCTTCAAAATACGAGATCTTTATAGCAAGCGGCAAGTCGCCAATTTTGTTCTTTATCCGCTCTGCGATTTTCTGAGAAATCTCCGCATCGAAACACAGGAGTCGGCTCACCCGATCACCTTCGTTGGGGCAACTAAAATTCGCTTCGATCGCATGCGCCCCTGTTTCCTTCATCAGCTGCGCCGCAAGAACCCAGTCATAAATAAAATCTTGCTCGGTACTTTCCTTCTCCCACCTCGTTCCCTCCACCATGCCGACGACGATCTGTCCCGGCCTCGTCCGCGCAAACGCAACCGTCTCCGCAATATCTTTTTGCCACACATCGACCGGGTAGGACGGGTTGCCAAAGGAATTGGTAATTGCGAGCGGTTCTGTGTAGTCGTCTTTCACCGTAAGACCTTTTTTTGCTTTTTCGAGCGTGAGATCGCCATCTACGATAACCGGCAAGACATTTGGCCAGTCATTGCACTTTTTAATTCGCGTACGAACTGTCTTGTAGACCGGGACGTCGAAGCCCTTTTCCATAGCCGCTTTCATAAAATGGCTATTGAGGAGCGGGCCGGCCGGGATACCAAAGGGATAATTTAGCTTTTGTCCCAAAAAAGTAAATCGTTGCTCCTTTTCTACCGGAAAAACGGTGCCGTCCGTAAACTCATTGAATGGGCCCTTCTCCCAATTTTCGTAGTAGCTTTTTGTGGGGTCAAAAAAGGGTGCGTGGAGCATCGCCTTCATCATATCAAGAGGCGACCAGTTTGGTAAACACGACCAGCCGATGGTCGTAGGTCTTCTCGCTTTTCACCCATACGCCCTCGCACGTGACGAGATTGAGCCGTGCGGCGTCATTGTGTGCAAATATTTTTTCCGCCGGCGCGTCTTTGTAGGGATAACTCTCAATGGCCTCGACGACAAAATGCAGCCTGTTGCCGTCTTGCTGCTCTATGTACACATCGTCCCCGACGCGGAGTTCGGGGAGGTGTTTGAAGACGCCCGCGAGCGCGAGGCCGTTGTCGACGTGACCGCTTATGACCGCGCTCCCGAGCTGACCCGGCACCGTGCCGTACTTGTACCAAGCGACGTCGGCAAAATTGCTCGGTGTGGCCATGCTACCATCGGCTTTCACGCCAACCTTCTGCACAGACGCATCGATGTGGAGCGCAGGAATGGAGAGCCTCGCGGGAGAGGATGACGAAACGGCCAGGGTCGGTTGCTCGGCAGAAGAAGCCTCTCCCGTCGGTACATACCAGAGCGCTGTCGTGAGCGTGTACACAAAAATAATAGTAGAGAGCACCATTACGGCGACGGAAAAAACGCGATACTTCGCTCTGGGCATACTATATAGACAGCGGCGAACCATTGTCCCTTACCGGCCGTGAGCAAACAGTGAATTAGCGCGTTCTCTTTTTATCGCTCCCCGCCACACGCTTGAGGGATTTTTTTACGGAGCGAATACTTCGAGCACCTTCCTTCGCGATGTCTTGCGAGAGCTCACGCCAGTGAGCCTTCAATTCCCTTGCCGCATCCAAGAGCTCTGACCTATCGACAGCGCGCAGATTCTCGAATATTTCGGCAGCTTTATCTATCGCAGAGGCAACCGCGGTCTGATTCGTCGCCTTTGCAGATTCGATCTGTTTGATCACCTCCTTTTTGAATTGCAGACTCCAACGGGTGGCCTGTTTGCGATGCTGTTTTGCATTCTTACTCGCATAAAAATAGTAGGTGGCGACCACTCCCGCCGCGAGCGCACCGAGTGCGAGCGAACGGCCGATGTGCCTCTTTTTCTTTCCGGGAGTAGTGTCGCCTTTTGGAGTATTTTTCATACCATTTATTCATCTTTTTTTGAACGTTTTGTAAAATTTGATGTTACCTTGCGAACAAATCGACCGAGAGAAAACATGCTGAATCCTCGCCGACGTATATCGGAGCGCAGGTCGGCAATATCCTCCTTGATAAGCTCGGTCTCCTCTTCGGCGATTTCCATGATCCGCTCGACATGGCCGAGAATGCGCCAGATGCGGAGGCCGATGAGCAATAGGATCAGCCCGAGCGCTATCACGACGAGCGTCGTGACGAAGAAGAAAATATCCATTTTGAGAAAGGGGTCCATGCTCTATACTCTATCGTTTCCTTCGTTTTTGTCGATATCACTCTTCCTCACGCGGCCGCGTATAGAAAGATGATAGTTACTTTTCTTCCAAATCCAAGCACACTGAGTTAATACAGTATCTTTTTCCGGTAGCGGTCGGACCGTCGTCGAAAATATGCCCGAGGTGTGAGCCACACCGAGCGCACGTGATTTCGGTGCGCACCATGCCGTGATCATTATCGATATGTGTCTCAACCGCGCCTGGAAGTGCCTGATCAAATGACGGCCAGCCTGTGCCGGAATCGAATTTCGCATCCGAGCTAAAAAGTGGATTGCCGCACACGGCGCAAGCATACGTGCCATCGGCCTTCTC
>Ga0209542_10019060_pt1 | contig 11039 bp, 14 predicted proteins | sample RifCSPhighO2_01_FD_184028 | JGI IMG/M metagenome (GOLD analysis project Ga0209542, IMG submission 184028) | Soil microbial communities from Rifle, Colorado - Rifle CSP2_plank highO2_0.1 (SPAdes) (version 2) | ecosystem: Environmental > Terrestrial > Deep subsurface > Rock core/Sediment ...
TCAATGGCTTTCTTGTCTTCATCAATTGAGATTATGGCTATTTTGTCAAACTTAGGGAAAAGGGCCGAAATTATTGATAGTCTTTCTAAGCCAAATGAGATTCCAGTTGATTGCATATTATTTATCATGTAGCTTCCACCTGCAACTATTGTTTCATTGAATTCTTTTTCAATTGCCTTTATTTCAAAGATAGTTCCATTATAGTAGCTTAAACCACGGGCTAAAGAAGGTTTGAATTCAATGTATTTCTCAATTCCATACATTTTACAGTATTTCTCTAGTTCTTCTATTTCCTTATAGCTTTGAAATGGTTTGAAAGAAGAGGCTTTCGCTTTTAGAACATTAATGAACTTTTCAGCTTTGAACCTCTTTAGATTTTCTTTAACAACTTTTTCTGGCAATTTATCTAGTTTGTCTATCTCCCTTATTACTTGTGGTTTATCTTTTTCTTTTACTCCTTCTTGGTCTAATAGCTCATTAAGTAATTTTCTGTTGTTGAAATATATTTTAAATTTAATTCCTAATTTCTTTAAAATGTCTGTAGACATTGCCAAAATTTCTGCTTCATCTTTTATTGTAGAACCAATAATGTCTGCATCACATTGAGTAAATTGTCTGAAACGTACGGTAGAAGCGGGCTCATCTCTAAAGACTTCGCCTATCTGGAATCTTTTGTATGGAAGTTTCTTATTTCTTGCTAGTCTGTTTAATTGGAATGTAAATTCATATCTTAGAGCTAAGTTTCTCTCACCTTTATCTTTAAGCTTGAAAGTGTCAGAAATTGCTTCATCTTGCTCTCTACTATCAGAATTTCCCTTTACAAATTCTTCATATTCAATTATTGGAGTTTCAGCTAACTCAAAGCCGTATTTTTGAAAAGCAGTTGCTATAATTCCTTTGATAAACTGCCTTTTTTCGGCCTCTTCTGTTTCAAAATCTCTAAAACCTTTTATTGGATCCATGTTAGCCTTCCTTTATATTACTTAATTTATCTTTATTTAATAAGGTTTCTTTGTCTCTTCTTTCATTCTTTTATAGCGGGAATAATTAGATCTTAAGAGCTTCATCTAATTTAATATTTCCTTTGTATATAGCCATGCCTATCACTGCTCCAAATGCTCCAACTTCTTTAAGATTTTTTAAATCCTCTAAAGTTGTGATTCCTCCAGAAGCAATTATGGGAATATCTAACTCATTTATTATTTCTTTGGTATATTCTAAATCAGGCCCTTTTAATTGTCCTTCCTTATCCACACAAGTGACAAGAAAAGTCCCGCAGTATTTTTGTATTTTCCTTCCAATTTCAATCGGACTTAACCCAGTTGATTCATCCCATCCATGAGTTAAAACTTTTTTATTTCTATAATCTAAAGACACAATAATTTTTTTACGACCGATTTTAAATGATAATTCTCTCAAAAAATTAGAATCCTGAACAGCTGCAGTTCCAACAATAATATAATCAGCTCCTAAATCTATGAGTCTTTTTGCCTTATCTAAACTTCTGATTCCACCGCCAACTTCTATCTCTATCCCTAGTTTTTTATTTTTTAAAAGATTTTTAATAATAACCTCATTATCATTTTGCCCATATTGTTTTGTTGCACTTAAATCAATAACATGCAATCTCCTTATTCCTTTACTATAAAAATTTTTGGCAACAGAATTAATATCATCAATTGAAATCTGCTCTGTTCCAAACTTTCCACCAACTAATTGAACACATTTTCCATCTTTTAAATCTATAGCCGGAATAATTAACATTTTAACCAATAATTTTATTTATAGGAAACTCGACAATTCCCTTTGCTCCAGCTTCAAGTAATTTTGGGAGCAATTCTCTAACTTTAGTTTTGTCTAAAATAGTTATAACATCTACCCATTCAGGGTCACTTAACTCAGAAATAGTTGGTGTGTTTAAAGCTGGAAGTATTGCAACAACTCTATCTACATCTTTTTTTCTAACATTCATCATTATTCCAACTTTTGATTCAGCAGTCAAAACACCTTTTAATAAAGTAGCTATTTCATTAATTTTCTTTCTTTTCCATTCATTATCCCAGCTCTTTTTATTAGCTATCAAACGAGGAGTAGACTCCAATAAAGTGTCTATTACTCTTAAATTATTTGCCTTTAGAGAAGATCCGGTTTCAGTAGCTTCCACTATTGCATCAGCCAAACCCCTAGCCTTTATTTCTGTTGCACCCCAAGAAAATTCAACTTTTGCATTAACATCGTTCTTTTTTAAATATTCTTTAGTGAGATTAACTACTTCTGTTGCAACTCTCTTTCCCTCTAAATCCTTTACAGATTGAATTGATGATTCCTCTGCAACAGCTAAAACCCATTTAGTAGGTTTTAAACTTTGTTTAGCATAAATCAATTCTGCTACTTCTTGAACATCAGAATTTGTTTCTATAATCCAATCTAACCCCGTTATCCCAACATCAAGAACCCCATTTTCAACATAGGTGGCAATTTCTTGAGCTCTTAGTAAAACACATTCAATTTCTGAATCATTTATAGAGGGAAAATAAGACCGTTCATCTACTCTAAGGTTGTAGCCTGCTTTTTCAAATAACTTAAAAGTTGCTTCTTGTAAGCTACCTTTAGGTATACCTAAAATAACCTTTTTTCCATTTCCATTTTTAACAGTACTAATTATTCTTTCCATATTTTTCCTCAGGATCAAAAATTTTTTTTGAAACTATTTTTCCATTAATGTCTCTGTAGAAACAAGATCTATACCCTGTATGACAAGCAGCGTTTCCTATCTGATTTACCTTTAATAAAACAGCATCATTATCACAATCAACCAAGATTTCTTTAATCTCTTGTATATTTCCTGAAGTTTCACCTTTCATCCACAGTTTCTTTCTGCTTCTGCTGTAAAATTGTGCCTTTTTAGTTTTTAAAGTTTTTTCCCATGCTTCTTTATTTGTATAGGCTAACATAAGGATTTCACTTGTTTTCCAATCTTGCACAATCACCGGAACTAATGAGTCTCCTTTTTCAAAGTCTAGTTCAATATTTTTTAGTTTATTGTTAGAAATAAAGGCACAACTAGATAAATTTTCCTTATCAATTATGCCGAGAACCTCGGGTTTTAATTGCTGTCATGATTGTTTCAGTAAAGGGTTATTTTTAAAGTTAACTGTTTTTTATATCTTCAAGAGTTCTTTAAGCCTTTGATTTATCTCCTTTAGGTAAGAATCTTCCAAATTACCTATTTTATGAATTAGTCTTTTATTGTCAATTGCTCTTATTTGAAAAATTAATGCTACTGAATCTTTAGTTAAGCAATTTTTATCTGATGGCTTAACTTTTAATGTATAATGGTATTTTTCTGAGTTTAAGTTAGATGTTAGGGGTATAACAATAACCAAATTTGTAACATTTTTTGACATTAAAAGAACGGGTCTTTTTCCTAACTGTTCCTTACCTGTCCATTGGGGTAAGTTTGCCAGCCATATTTCACCTTTCATGTTATCTTAGATGCTCTTTTTCCCAATTAAGAAGGTCTTCTTCTCCTGCCTTTTCCCAAGCTTCCATCTCTGCTTTAAGTTCTGGGTTTTCAGTTATCATGTTTGCTTTTAGATATTCTACATCTGCCTGTAACTTAGCTAATTTTTCCATTATTTCTTTTGCATTAATTTTTATTTCTTGTGACATGTTTTATAGAAGAAAGCGTAATTTATAAAAGTTGTTAGAAGAAATTTTTATTTAATCTGTAACGGCATTCACTCAGCTTAAATCAAGCTTTTTTGAAACTGTAAGATATTTTTGAGCAAAGTCAATTAATTCCCTATCACTAACTGGTCTATAAATATAATCTCTATTTCCGGCAACTAATATTGGTGCATCTATTGTTGTAACGAGATCTGTTGATTTTATTCTAATTCCTTTTGCTATGGCAAGAAGCGCTAATCCATCTATTCCAGCAGTTAGTCCTCTTCCCCCATCATAAGGGGTAGTTATGAAGTTAGTATTTGTTTCATCTTGACCCGATATTTGATCAAAATTTGGTCTATGAAATTCTGGCGTTTTGACCATAGTATAGTTATACTCGTTTTCAGAAGGCGATCTGTATAATGCAATTGTAAACTTTTTTCTTTTCATTATCATTAAGAATGGTTTGCTTTTTTAAATATAATTATAATCTAGAAGTTATGTTAATAAGAGCGAAAGGAGAGTCCTCGCAGAGCTGAGCTCCGCGGTCCCTTAAACTCTTGCGAGTTAAAGGAATCGAACTCTTCAATTTGATTCTCCTGTTAAGGGCGAAAGGAGAGAATCGAACTCTCGTCTCACGAGCCACAGTCGTATGTTCTACCATTGAACTACAGTCGCCATATAAGGGAAACCAAAGGTTTACCCTTATCAACCCTTCCTTTAATCTTGTCCCTTCCTTTGAAATAGGACTCAAGGCCGATAAGAGACCAAAAGTTTCTATATTTAATTCAGTTCTGAATGTTATAAAAACCTTATTATTAGAAGTATAAGCTAAGCTAGAGAAATCTTCTTCAATTGAAGTGATGGGGACAGTCTCGCTTTAACTTAGCGAGTATCATTTTAGCCATGAAGAGTAAAGAGAAGTTGTATTTTTAAAGTTAACTACTTAACTTTCATATAATCTGTGATCTTTAGGTAAATTGGGCCTATAACTAGATAAAATATTTTCCAGAGAACAGGGGCATGGAGTACACCAATTCCCAAAAGGCTGGGATAATTTGAGTTGAGTTTTATACCAAGCCAATAATATCCTAAATATTCTACTAAGATTAGTGCAATTACATACATTGCTGAAATAATCATAAACCTATGTTTATACTTTATTTTTTCATAAACTTCCCTTAAAATAACTAATCCGAATGTCCAGGCTATCAAAGGAAATGTGTTTATTTCTCCAATATTAAAGTTGGTAGTTGTGTATTCGTACGCAAAATATGATGTCCAGGCTAGGGCTATTAAAAATGCAATAATCAGTTCCTGCCCGATTTCTTTTCCATGAATTAAGTGGGAGAGAATAAGTATTATTAAGAAAACTCCAGACAGGATAAGTTTGATATCTATGTATGACTGCAAGATTATTGCAATTATAAATAAAATTATGACGGTGAAAAGAAAGCTATGGTTTGTCTTCCCTTTATCCTTAACTCTCTTTTTCATAAACTATAGTTGTTTATAAGTTATATAAATTTGTTGTTGCCTTTGTGGGCTTTTGATGTCAAGATGCTTGACCCAAACCACACACTTTAGTGTGTTGGGCATTTTGAGCATCCAAACCCAAGAAACTTTTGGGTTTCTGGGCACCAAAATCCAAAGGATTTTTAGTGAATCTAAACAAACTGCAGACTTTAGTTCGCAGATAAATCAAAGATTTTTTGATTCGCAAATAGCCTTATAAATTGCTTTATCCTAAATTAGAAATGGGTGTGTTAATAAGGAAGCAAAAAGGGGCACATATATTTACGGGTATAGGCAAGCTTTCGGTAGTGGGTTTTTTCATGTCCCTCTCTGCCGCTTTAATTGATACTGTATGGGCCTTATACATTGATGGTTTTGTTCATAGCGAAGTTTATGTTGGGCTAATCTCGGCGGCTTTGACGGTTGTGGCGTTTTTATCCTATTTTATCTTTATTCCTTTAATAGAAAAAACAAATAAGTCAAAAATGCTTTTGCTTTCACTATTTTTGTTTGGTATAACCTACGTTTTATTCGCTTTGAACAGAAATTTTTATGTTTTTATATTGCTTGCATTTACACTAACGATTCTTTTTACATTTAGGATAACAAGTTTCGGAATTATAATAAAGGACAAATCAAGAAAGGGTAATTTGTCAAGAAATGAAGGGCTGATGTATACCGTTCTTAATGTTGCCTGGGTAATAGGACCTTTAATTGCAGGTTATGTGGCCAATAAGAATGGGATAAGTATTGTTTTCCTTTTGGCCTCTTTGTTTATCTTCCTGGCATTCTTTACCTTTTTATTTACACGTATAAATGATGCCCATATAAAGAGGAAAATTGACGGAAATCTTTTTAAAAATTTAAAAGAGTTTTTCATGGACAAGGATAGGACTTTGGCTTATGTTTTGGGAGGAGGTGTGAATTTATGGTGGGCCTTTATTTACTTATTTATGCCCCTGTACATAGTGCGTCACGGTCTGAATGATTTGTGGGTTGGATACTTTCTGTTTGCGATTGCATTTCCTTTAATCCTGACAGAATATAAATTCGCCAAAATGTGTTCTAAGTGGGGATTTAGAAAGACGTTTAAAGGAGGATTTTTAATTGCAGCAATTTTGGCTTTTGCAGCCTTTTTTGCAGTGAATGTTTATGTTGTTTTAGGCCTGTTAGTGCTTGCCAGTTTTGGATTGGCCATGGTCGAACCAACGACTGAAGCCTATTTCTTCGATATACTTGAAGGAAAAGATGATTGCCGGTTTTATGGCCCTTATAACACAACAATAGACGTTAACAATTTTATTGGGAAAATTAGTGCGTCCATAGTGCTTATATTCCTGCCCTTTGAATATTTGTTTATTTTATTTGGTAGTTTTATGTTCTTGATGTTTTTGCTTTCATCCAAGGCCAGGAATATAATTGAAGGGAAAAAGAGACATTAGTTTAATTAATGTAAGCTTCAAGAATTCTTATATCCGGAGAGAGTACGTCCACCTTATCATCTTTAGAACGAACGCTTCTGTAAATCTTCTGAAGCAACTCACGCCGTGCTTTGTCTTTGTAAAAACTCCAGAATAGCTCCGGTTTTTGTTTTTTGAATATTTTCCAAAATAATGAGTTTGAGTCTGGATAAGGAAATTTAGTCAGAACAACACTGTTGCACATTTCCCCCGGAAAATCAACACCACGATTGCATTTAGTTGTAAAAAGTATTTTTATCTCTCCGGATTTGAATTGTTTTATTATAGAATTATTCAGATCGTTTTTTTGCTTTTCTTTCAGTTCTTCCCGTGTTTCAAGAAATTCTAATGAATGTTCTTCCTTCTCTTCATTTGTCGGCAGATCGGCAAAACTGTTTACGTGAACAAGCGTTGGTCTTTTGGCAATTTCTAAAGCCTTATTTAATGCCTTTAGATAATGAACTCTTGACACTCTCCCAGACTGGAAGTTGTCATACTTAAAGTCCGCCTCATATCCTGTCGATATTTTATTAATTTCCCCTTGGCTGACTGTTTCCGCCTCAACTATACTGAATTTTTCTATCCCAAAAACCCTTCTTAGCACTTCTTCCGAGTGTATTGTGCCAGACATCATTACGAATACTTTGTTCTTCTTAAGCAATTGATTAAGAGTTTTGCTTAGATTTATTGTTATGAGCCTAACTGAAACATCCTTTTTATCTCTTGATTTTGAAAAGCTGGCATATGTTTCTTCTAAAACGCCTTCAAATTTCCTGCAAGTTTCAATGCACTGCAGTAAATAGCCGTTATCATCATCTGAAAGTTTGTATAAATCGTTGTTTATAAAGAAGTTAACTAACTCAAGTAGTTTTGTTTTTGTTAATAGAGATTCGTTGTTTTCTATACCTGAAAAGTCTGACGATTCTTCATAGCAGTCAAAAAGCAAAACTTTAAGCTCACTTAAAAGATGTCTCTGTTCTTGTTCTTCAGGATTTAATTTTCCAAGTTCGTAACTTAATAAGTCTAGATTTAGTATATGATCTTCTGCAAAGTTGTCTAAAAACTCGTCGCACTCGTCTATTATCTCTACATCTGTTGCGGGTTTTCTTCCTAAATAGGTCTCCAACAAGTAATGCCGACTGTTGAATATAATTACGTCGGCGTATTTATACGACAAGAATTGTCTGTAGTAGGAGCATCCGGGCTTTCTCTGATAAATGATTTTTTCGCCGTTTATTGATTGATAGCTTAGTTTGTTTATTGAATCTAGGTTTGACTTAAAATCGGAAGGCAGTATAGGCGACCAATATAAGCAGGCTGGGGCAACATTTACGCGATTTAAATTTTCAATGTCAAAATATGCCTTTTTCTTTTGATTTGGATTTTCGTCAAAGTATTTCTTTAGTTTGTCTCTATTTGCCTCATCTATTGAAATTTTACAGGGAATTAATGAGTTGTCTGCTGTAAGGCTTAACTTTCTCTCCTTTTTATGGCTAAATTCAATTAGTGAAGAATCTTTTTCTTTGAATTGAAAATCATTTAAATTGTCTTTTAAATACTGGCAAGGATGATTACTCCTACCGGTTATCATCGCAATTTTTAGCCTCTCTTTTTTTTCATTGTCTTTGTAGAGGTATTTATTTGAAGAGTAATCATCACTATACTGTTTCTGCAGGTTTTTTATGGGGACGACTACTGAGGCACGCCCTAATTCCTTTGCTACGTTTAAAGCTATAGCCGACTTTCCTGTACCACATACTCCGTGGATAAATATTATTTTCTCTCCTTTTTTTATTAAGTCAAGCACTTCAGAAACGACTGACTCTTGAGTCTTTCCATTTGAGAATTCCAGAGGCTCAAGACTTTCCTCTTTTTCATATAAACTCCACCCCATGAAGCTTGAAAAGAAAATTTGTTTTTAAATATGACTGTGAACTACTCGCCTTTTCTTGTTAGATCTTTAGGAATTCTGTATTCATGCCAAGAAACTCTTTTGCTCTTTATAGCATTCTTTAAAGATTTTTGATTTTCGTTCAAGCTTGCATTTCCCGACTTAATTTCAACAAAAGCGACTTCTTCTATATCTCTATTATCCATTCCTTTGAAAATTAAGAAATCTATGGGTTTTCCTATGAAGCGGGCTTCACTTGGGTTAAAAGGGAAATCAGGCAAGTAAGGAGCTAATTGCTCAGAGAATTGACCACCGAGAACTGCTCTCGATTGTTTAATTGATTCCTGCCTTATATTAGGTATTTGGCTTTCCCATTTCCTATTTACTTTATTTGATGCAATTATGTAGCCTATTGCAAATGCGAATATTATAATTATTATTCCTAAAATTAGTGTTAAAAGTTCTGGCATGATGTTAGTTATAATTTAAATTTTTTAAAGATATCTTAATTATTGAGAATAGTAACAAGGTTCTCACGAAATTGTGCTATTTCTTCTTCAGAACATCCTCGCTCTCTCATTCCCTTCTCTTCAATTATCTGGTCGACAGTCCGATTAGCTGATTCTAGGGTCATTAGAGCTCTTAAACCACCCTTTCTTTTTATGGTTGATTTAACTGCTTTTTCCACTAATCTTTTGTTTCTGTATTCCAAAAAAGACCATCTTGCTATAGTAATCCATTTACCAATTTTAGAACGAGGATTACCCCTTGACAAGATAGTATCAACATCATGACCATATTCCATCAAAGCCAATCTTGCTTGAATTGCCGGTCGAACTTCTTCATAAGTTCCAGATTTTACATCTTCGTCTGAAACATATTTTGCTAGGGGACTTTTAGGTTCAATAAAGGGTTTGCGAGAATAACCTCTTAGGTCAATGATGTTTATTCCTGGAAGAAATCTCTCGCCGCTATAAACAAGTTGGTCAATTCTCAGTTGTAATTGAGTTCTTTCCATTGGATTATGAGAAAATTAAACTTTAAATAGATTATTCTACTTGTTTCGCTATATTTGGATTATTGTAAAAGTCTCAGGCATATTCTTCTTTGAGAGATTTTACTTTTTTTGATAATTTTTCCCCTCTTGAAATATCAACGTAACACAAGGCATCTTCTATTTGGTGTCTTCCTGAACTTCCTTCCAAAAGATAGGGTTTTTGAACGCAAACAACCGGAGTAATTTTCTCTCTTTCATAGAAATCATGACCTCTAACTACCTCGTCTCTGTCAAAAACAAGAATAATTCCTGTCGATACATATGTTTTATCAACTCTTTGGAAAAAGCTCGAAGTTTTTGCCTTGTTTAGTATTTGGTTTAAGAAAAGTGTTTCTATTGGAGTTCCGTGCGATAAATGTCTTTCTAAGTAATCTTCCCCTTTCTCAAGATTGTCCGTTGCCTCTACTGTATATCCAACCCTTTCAAGGAAGGCGGATAATCTAGCTCGGTCATCAGAACGATCATCAATTATCAGGACTCTCCTCTTTTCTCTCATGATTATAAATTTTAAAGATATTAATCAATTATCCAAGTCTGGATTGTTATGACGATTATTGCTATAACACTCATAATACCTTTAATTGCCAGAAACGCTGGGTTTTCAAGTCTTATGGCCGGAATGCTGAATATTCCAGCGAGAATAGCAATCACACCTATTACAATTGTTGTTAAATGCGTAATATTATTTGAGGTTATTCCTCTTTCTAAAGATTTTAGCTTTTTTATTCTGGCCTCAATTATAAGTCCAACCCCTATTATAAGCATTAGTGAGACTTCAACATAAGCGGTTATATCATAATTGAAGATAGTCTGTGTTACTATGCTTGCAAATCCGATTATACTCACTATAGCAAGTGCAGTTACAAACTTTTGAGATACTCTGGATCTATGATGCTCACTCTTTTTCATGTTAAGAATAATTAATTGGGATTTTTAAAGATATATACGCCCCGTCCTTACATCAAACTATAGGATGTGGATTATTCTTTATGCAATAAACCACCTATAAAGTAACCACATTATATACCCTAAAAGACATAATCCTAAAAACAAGAGTAATGAATCCCCTTTACTCATTTTTTTATGGGGAGGAATTCATATTCAATGATTGGAATAATCCTTCCATTAATTTTTGTATGTTGACCATAGCCTCTGAAGTTTTGAATCCATCCATTTAGTTTCTTTAATTTTATAAGCCCAGATTTTTCGAAAGTTAATAATTTATGTGCAATTTTAGTTGCCTCTTCTTTATTACTACAAATAAGTCGATCAAGAATTTTTCCTGTTTTGGGATCTGATATGATATAAATAGCCGGTATTCTTATCTTCATTTCATCCATTTCCCAATCTCCTTTCTGTAGTTCTACGCCCCGTCCTCGCTTCTCTTCTGCTCGTTCGAATCTCAGAGTTTTATTCATTGAATGCGGTGCGATGATGTTTCACTTCA
>Ga0209542_10019062_pt1 | contig 11039 bp, 12 predicted proteins | sample RifCSPhighO2_01_FD_184028 | JGI IMG/M metagenome (GOLD analysis project Ga0209542, IMG submission 184028) | Soil microbial communities from Rifle, Colorado - Rifle CSP2_plank highO2_0.1 (SPAdes) (version 2) | ecosystem: Environmental > Terrestrial > Deep subsurface > Rock core/Sediment ...
AAGAGGAGATAAGTTTGTAATTGTTTGGGGTACTGGCAACCCAACCAGAGAATTTTTATATGTTGAAGATGCAGCTAGAGCAATAATTTTAGCAGCAGAAAAATATAATAAATCAGATCCAATAAATCTTGGATCCTCTTTTGAAATATCAATAAAAGATTTAGCAGAATTAATTAAGAAGATGACAGAATTTAAAGGAGGGATTGTTTGGGATAAGACAAAACCTGATGGACAGCCTAGAAGAAAACTTGATACCACAAAAGCTGAGAAGGAATTTGGATTTAAATCTAAAACGAACTTCGAGGAAGGTTTAAAAAAAACAATTGAATGGTATTACAGTCAAAATGATAAAAAATAATTTGAAGGTAAAGGACGGTGTATCTCTCATAATCCCTGTTTTAAATGAAGAAAAGACTTTGTTAACCATTATTGAAAAATGTTCTGCGCAGACAGTAGTAGAACAGTTAGTTATAGTAAATGATGGGTCAACTGATAATACTAAGAATATTCTGAATAAAATTAGCAAAAAAAATTACACAACACCTCTTATAACAATATTACATCACAAGCATAATATGGGAAAAGGGGCAGCCATAAAAACCGGCCTATCGCAAGTTTTAAGTAAATACGTTATGGTGCAAGATGCTGACTTAGAATATTCTCCTGATGAAATCAAATATTTGTTTGAGGCAGCAGAAAAAACAAAAAACGGTATTGTTTTTGGTACTAGATCGCATTATAAAAGAAGAGGCTATTTATTAGCACAAATAGGTAATTGTTATTTAAATAAGATGTTCAATTTATTATTTAGATATCATTTAACAGATAGTTATACATGTTATAAATTAATTCCGAGAATAGTGTGGAATAAATTAAATCTCAGATCTAATGGATTTGAAATTGATTCTGAGTTAATTGCTCAATTGGGTATGAATCATTATCTAATCAGTGAAGTTCCTATTTCATATTCCCCCCGTAAATATTCGGAAGGTAAAAAAATTAAGTGGTATGATCTTTTTAAAGCAACAGTTGTGGCTATTAAAATTCGTATTTATAATCGTTGTATTTGAGCAGATATGTATTTTATTAAGCAACCGTTTATATCACGGGCTATATTTAAAATAATTCTTATTTCACTTACCACTTCTATTAGTGCTAAGGTGGTCATAAACTATATTCTTTTTTAAACCATTGAATAGTCTGCTTCAAACCTGTTTTAAGGTCTACCTTAGCTTCATAATTTAATTGAGTTCTAATTTTTGTTAAATCAGGACAACGTCTTTGAGGTTCTCCTGCTGGGTAATTCTGAGGATAATTTTTTCTTTTGGGCTTTACTCCATTATTTAACATCTCTGATATTATTTGAGCAAGTTCAAACATGCCTATTTCCGGTTTGTCATTTCCAATATTATAAACCTCCCCTTTCTTTCCCGAGATTAGGACTTTAAAAATTGCTGTAATTGCATCTGAGATATAGCAAAAAGTTCTTGTTTGAATTCCTTTATCATGAACCGGTAAGTCTTTACCTTTCAAACCATTATAAATAAATGTAGGGATAACTCGGTAATCAATATGTTTCATACCAGGCCCATATATATTAAAAGGCCTGACTATCTTTATAGGTATGTTATAGATTTGATGGTAAGTTATACATAAAGTTTCAGTAAGCCTTTTGGATTCATCGTAGCAAGCCCTGGGGCCTATACTTGAGACGTGTCCTGAGTATGTTTCTACCGTAGGGATAGATGCTGGATCCGGATCTCCATATATCTCGCTGGATGAAAAAAACAGAAAACCTACCGGTTTGGTAATTCTAGAAAGTTCCAGAAGATTTTTAGCGCCTAATATTGCACTTTCAATTGTTTCTAAGGGATACTTATTGTAGTAATAAGGTGATGCAAGACCTGCTGCATGAATTATGTAATCTATTTTTTCATTTGTAATTACAGGTAAACGGATGTCTCCATCTAAATACTGGAAGTTTTTATCCTTAATGTCTAACAAAAAATTTTTTCTAGATCCAGTTATATAATTATCTATTGAGATTACTTTACATTTTTTTGTTAATATTTTCTTGTTTAACATATATAAAACTGCATTTATATATGTACCTATAAACCCAGAGCCTCCGGATATCAAGATTGTTTTTCCGTCTAAAAATTTAGCTTCATTTTTGAGACTATCTACTATAGTATTTAGGTCTTGAGTAGTAATCTTTGACATTATTAAATTATTCCAGCTTCTGGAACAGGTATTATAAAATGCCCACTGCTTTTCTTAAAATCCGATAATTTATTCATTAAAGGTTGAGCAAAATTCCAAGCTAAAATAAAAATATAATCAGGTTTAGTCTCTTCAATCTTCTCAAAAGGCAAAATCTGAATATGTGTTCCCGGAGTATATAATCCCTGTTTATAGATACTATCATCTACTATATAGTCTAATATTTCGGGTCCAATCTTAAAATAATTAAGTAAAGTATTTCCCTTTGCCGGAGCTCCATATCCAATAATAGTTCTCCCTTGTGTTTTTAATTTTTTAAGAAGACTGATAAGTTTGTTTTTATTATCTTCAATTTTCTTTGCAAATTTTTTATATGTCCTAATATTATTTAGACCAAGTTTTAGCTCATTGTTAATATAGTCTTTGACTATACCTTGAACAATATGTTTGCCCCCAACCCTTTTTACAAAAATCCGCAGAGACCCGCCATGAGAGTTTACCTTTTTAAGATCAAAAATTTCCATACCAAATCGGTTAAAAAGGGCAACTAAAGGACGGATAGATAAATAAGATACATGTTCATGGTAGATAGTATCGAAAAGGTTTTTTTCAAGAAAGTCTACTAAATAGGGAAATTCAATTACAAATACCCCTTCATTATGAGTAAGTATTTTGACTGACTCAACTATTTCATCAAGATTATGAATATGTGCGAAAGCGTTGTTGGCTGTTACTACATCTGCATATCCATATTTCTTGACAATCTTGTTTGCAAGTTTAATGGTTAAAAATTCAGGTATAGTAGTAATCCCATTTTTAGTGGCTTTTTTAGCAATTTCTCTAGCTGGGTCAACACCTAGAACTTTCACACCCCTTTTTTTAATTGGAGTAAGTAGAATACCATCGTTACTTCCAATATCAATCACCAGAGAATCTTTATTGAGTTTGAATTTTTTAATAATGCTACTGGCATACTCTGCAAAATGTGCAATAAAAACAGGTGAGGTAGAGGAGACATAAATATAATTTCGAAATAACAATTCTGGGGAAACTACATGGGTTAGTTGTAATTGTCCACATTTGCTGCAAAAATTCACCCTTAAGGGAAAAAAGGACTCTGGTTTTTTTAACTCTTTTTTTTTAAGAAAGGCATTTGCAGGCGGTGTTGGAGATAGTTTAACAACCTCGTGTAGATTTTTGCTTTTGCACATCCTGCATAAATTAAATTTAAAAACTTGGGTTTTAATCTTACTTCTCATCTGGAGTAATTTTAATACGGACAGTATCATATTCATATTTGTTTTGTTCCCTTGGTTCTGTAGTAAATGCCAGAAAAACTGTATCTTCTATAAATTCCATGGAGTGAGCTACCATTGGAGTTGATAAAACTAAATCACCAGGTTTAAGTATGACAGATTCAGTTGGAGAGTTAGCCTTGCTCATATCTTTTTCCGAATACCTAAACTTACCGCTTAAACAGTAAACATAGTGGTAGTCGGTTTTATGATAGTGATTACCTCGTTGGGTTCCAGCCTTGCTGGTTATATACAAAACTGCTCTAAGCTTTAAATTATCATCATTAACCAAGCGAGTAATATATCCTCTTTCATCTTCGAATTCTGGTTTTGTGTGAGTTACTTTTATGGCCATATTTAAATATAGGCTTAAGTTTATAGGGGTTTCTATTCCTTGTCAAGAAAACGATGAAACGATAGAAATCGTACACACTCTGATATATAATTTAATTTTACATAATGAAAGATTTAAATCTTCACGTATTAGTTAAGACTTTACTGTATTGGTACATATTTATTTTTATCTCGACAGAAACTCTATCTCACATACAGCTTTTAGATAGAAAATATATTCTTTTCGGAGAATCATTTTTTTGGGTGATCTTAGTATTTTTTCTCCGGAAAGAAATTTTAAAGACTTTATATGGTATAAACCTACGTTCTAAAAGCCTGCTATTTATAATGACACTATTTTTGTTGACTTTTATTCAGGGTTTTTTCAGTGCTCCAAGTACGACAGATAGCATGGTTTATCATTTACCTAGAGTGATGTATTGGGTACAAGAAAAGACTCTTTATCAAGATGTTATAAGAAATTCCCATGATTACATGGCTCCCTTTGGAGAATATATTTTACTTCATCTGTATTTTTTGTTAGGAAGCGATAGATTACTATTCTTTTCTCAGTGGGTTGCGTATGTAGTCTCAGTTTATACTATTGGAGTAATAGCTTCTCAACTTGGAGCGGATCGAAAAGTGAGTCAGTTGGTTAGATTATTTATTGCCATTTTACCTATTGCTGTTATGCAGAGCACTAATACTCAGGTTGATATGATTGTTACAGTCTTACTTCTTTTCAGCGTATATCTATCGCTTCTTCTAAAAAAAGCTTACTCTATCAGAAATTCAATTTTATTGGGTTTTGCAATAGGTCTAGGATTCTTAACTAAAGCAACTTTTGCATTTTATGTAACAATACCTATTGGTATATTATTTTTTTCCTTTAAAAAAAAGTTTAAAAAATCACTAGTCTTAATAATACCCATTATATTAATTACTATTTTTTTGCAATTTAGGTTTCTATCTCAAAATCTTTTTCTGTATGGAAATTTGCTTGGAGTGAAAATTTCCGATAAAGCAGAGGGTGTGTATATTAATGAAGTTATTAGTCCAGTGGGTTTACTCTCTAATTTAGTTCGTAACCTTTTCGTTCATCTACCATTTCCTATTTTTTCTTCCTACGTACAAAGTAGCATTATTTACTTACATGACTTAATAGGGCTGGATATTAATGATCCGCGAACTACATGCTGTGGAACCCAGTTTAGTGTTAAATCGATCTTATACCCTCAAGAGGATATTGTGGCAAACCCCATACACCTAATAGTTATTGTAGTAGGAGGAGTTTTTTTAATATCTAAAAGACAATATTTAAAAACAAGTTCCCAAATTGTCGTTTTATATTTATTAACAATTGTTTCGTTTGTTATTTTTTCAACTTTAATTAAGTGGCAACCATTTCATCCAAGATTGGAATCATCCTTTTTTATAGTAGGAACTATGAGTGCTATTATTATTTTGAGCCAGGCAAAACAATTAAGGTTTCTATATGCAGCACTGATTTTATCTGGCTTGTTAACTTTCATGATTATATTTCTTAATATCTCAAGGTCTTTTATCTCGTATAGTTTGTTCTACGATGCTATACGATCATTTAAACCGCCATTGGCAAGCATACCAGAAGCATTTTATTTAAAACCTCGTGAACAACAGCATTTTAATGCCAGATATTATTGGCATGATCCCTACATTAATATTATTAATCTTCTAAACAAGGAGAATAATAAAGAGGTAGCCTTTAATCTGGAGGATGGTTTTGAATATCCACTTTGGGTTTTGATGAATAAACAGCAAAATATCAAAAGAGTGATTCCTTACTCACAAATAGGTGAAGACACCTTAATAATATCAACCACTCAAAAACCATTTTATAAAAATTATTATAAAACCACCTGTTTTAAAACCGAAATTGAATATGGATATGCTTGCATATCCAAAAAAATGGTAACATATTAGATAAATAAAAGAGAAATCATGAATAATTATATAAAACACCTAGAAGAGTTATCAACTTCAGCTACCCTAAAAAGAAAGAAGGATTATATAGATTATAATTTAAAAAAATGTTTTAAAGAAATCGGATTTAAAAATATTAAGGTTTTAGAAGTAGGCCCAGGATTAGGTGAATTTGAAAGTTACTTAAACGATAGAGGTGTAGTTGATATTGATATAGTGGATAATGACAAAAGTATATTGGATTATGTTTCTAGAAAATACCAAATCAAAAGAATGTATCTGACAAAAGATATTTCTTTGACCGAAAAAAAATTAGGTAAGTACGATTTAATTTTTTTAATGCAAGTATTAGAGCATTTACCTGTAGATAAATATGTGGCAACCATACAACTTTTGTATAAACATTTAGTAAAGGGTGGTTTTTTGGTAATTGTTGTACCAAATGCAAACAATCCATTGGGTTTGGTTGAAAGATATGGAGACTTACAACACACAGGAAGTTTTACAGAACCATCTCTTAAGGATTTAATAACTTTGTCAGGTATAGAAGATTATTTAATGGAAATAAAAGGTTATGAAATACCTCCCTCTAATTTGTTAAATTTAATAAGAATTTTCCTGCAAAAAATTCTTCATACGATTTTACTTGCAATTATGATTATAAATGGTGGACTATTCTTTAAAACCATGACTCCAAATCTCTCTTTGATTATTAAGAAAAATTAATTAAGAATATAAGGTTTCCAAAACTCTTCATCATATTTTTTCCAAGCATGACAGCCAAAAGGAAGCTTTCGATTATTAAGTTCAAAACATTTTCTGGGAAATTTTTCAAAGCCAAATTCTAGGGCTTCTTTGAAAGGTGCAATTTTGTAGTCGGGGTCATACTTTGGTGCCTCTAACGCCCAAAATCCATCTTCATAAAATGGATAATCAAGAGCTGGAGCCTTAAGCCAAATTTTATGAGAATTTCCGCTTAGTATAGCAAGTAGAAACCAAATCTTTCTTAAAAATATATTTTTTGAAGTTCTTTTTGCAGATTCATTAACAATGTCTAATATTTTTATAGATTTTTGGATATTTCTTAAAGCAAATCCCCCATTACCTCCTGTAGGAGGACAACCTTTTTTGTGAGAAAGATAACCAATAATTGGCTTAAACCAAGGTGATGCGATATAATCATAACCAGAATTAATCCATTTTTCTATTTCGTTAGAAAACACCAGAGCGTCAAGTTGATAAATAAGCATAAAGTCATAGTCTTTAAACATCTCATAGAATTTTTTAGTAAGAAGTAAATTGCTATATTTTCTTATACTTCCAAAAAAGAAATTATCAACCCTTTTAACTTTATATCCATAAGATTCGAAAGCTTTTGAACTAATGTTGTTAGGAATTACAAAAAATGTGTCGAATCTGTGCAAGTATTTTTTTAGATGCGCTAATGAAATTTTATCATCAGCAGTTAAATTAGGTCTATGAGTTGGTATAATAATAACTATTTTTTTTGTCATATATTTACTCTGATTTTTTCTATCAGCTCCTGTACCCGCACACCTTCATTAAATGAAGGGATAACTTCTTTTTTGTGAATAATTGAATAAATAAATCTAGCAACTATTTTTTTTACGACTATAACTCTTTCATCAGCATTTCCTTTTGAGTTTTCAGTTTTCGATATAATTAATTCCTTCATTTTATCATTTATATAAATTTCTATTCTGAAATTTGAAGTAATTCCATTTTTATTCTCTAAAACAATTTTAGCCTTTTCGCAAATAAATATTAATTGATGCCTAGTTAATTCTTTATTATTACAGTTAAAATGAGCTTTTCCTGTAACATTATTTTCAAATTTTAATCTTAGATCTATTTCTATCTCTCCTCCATTAATATTTTCTTTAGAATAGGAAAGCTTACTTTTAAATTCTAAAATTTTTCCAGCGAAATATTCCAAATAATATAATGAGTGAGAAAAATAAAAAGATAAAGCTCCCCCTCCTTTAGAAATATCTGTTTTCCAAGAAGATTGCTTATTTTTAATATCATAACTTAGAAAGTCCCACTTTAGATTTATTTGCTTTAATTCGCCATAGGTTTTTTTATCTATTAGTTTTTTAACTTCTTTCCATTCTCTAATTTCTGGAAAAAGAAAATCAATCGCGTGTATTATTTTCTTTTTATTAGCCAAGCTAAGAAGTTCTTGTGCTTGTTTTAAAGAAGCTGCCAGAGGTTTTTCTGCAAATATATGTAAGCCTCTTTTGATGGCAATTTTGGCTATTTGATATTGTGCGTTTGGGGTAACTGCCAAAGCAATCGCATCTAATTTTTCTTCTCTCAACATTGTCTGCCAATCAGTATAGATTTTTTTTAAACCTATGCTTTGACAGTAATTAACCAATCGCTGTGTTTTACTTCCACATATAGAGACTACCTTACAATCTTTTGTGGAATTAAAAGCAGGGAGTAAACCATAAAGGCCAAAGCCTGAGCCAATTATTCCAACCTTTACCATATTTATTTATAGTATTGCACTTTTGAATTTTTGACTATTTTAAAGTCTGGTAAAGAAATAACAAAATCTGATTTCAGTCCTCGTGCCTTTAATTGTTCCATAATAGGTTTTGCATAATGCCATGCCAATAAAATTACAAAGTCGGGTTGTTCTTCAATCAATCTCTGGTTATTGACAACAGGAATATGTTTACCGGGTAAATACATGTTTAGTTTTAAAGAAGTAGACTGCTCGGCTATGTATGGCAATAGTTCCTTATCTACTCCATAATAATTGAGAAGGGTTGAACACCTGGCAGGACAAGAATTTCCTACAGTAACTTTACCCGCTTTTTTAGCCTTAATTAAAAAATCCATAAACTCAAAACGCGCTTTTTTAACGCGATTTGCAAAGCGTGTGAAAGTTTCAAGTTTCCCTAGTCCAAAATCTTCTTCTAACTTCAGTAATTTTTTAACTTCAGGATCGACTGATCTACCTTTGCCTTTTGTTGTATAGATACGAATATTTCCCCCATACCTGTCGCCTCTTTCTACATCCGTTACAGTAAAATCATATTGATTAAATAAAGCGATTAGGGATTTTAATGAATAAGTTCTCAAATGCTCATGATAAACGGTATCAAACTGACCCCCTTTAATTACATCAAGTAGGTAATGGGTTTCGTTAACAAACAAGCCGCCATCTTTTAATAAATTGTATGCCCCCATAATAAACTCCCCTAGTGTTTGCATGTGAGCAAAAGTGTTGGTTGTTATTATCAAAGAAGCAGGTCCATATTTTTTTCTAATTTCTTTAGATGTTTTAATATCAAAAAAAGATTGTATCGTCTTAACACCGCTTGCATTAGCAATTTTGGCGATATTAGTGGGTTCTACCCCGAGGGTTTTAACTTTTTCTTTTTGAAAACCTTTTAGCAAAGTACCATCATTTGAACCGACATCTATAACTAAATCCTTTGATGTTAAATCGTATTTTTTAACAAGAGAAAGAGCTATGCTTTCTTGATATTGCGCAAGCTCTTTGGTGATCCCACTCCTATAAGGATAATCCGGGTAGTAGACCTCGGATCCTGAAACACAATAATCTATTTGGACTCCTGTACAATTTTCACACCAGACCATTCTTAGGGGATAAGTTTTCTCTGGTTCATTAAGCATATTTTTAGAAAGCAGACTATCGCATAAAGGCTGGTATCCTAAATCTAAAACAAGGTGAAGTTTGTCTGAATTACAAACTTGACAACGAGAAATGTGCCCTACGTTTACAAAGTGATGCTTTGGATAGTTTAACTTCATACGATTTTTTGATTCTAAATATAAAGATAATAATAGTCAAGGATTACGGAATAATTTTTCCGTCTCTTCAACTATTTTTAAAAGCTCGGTCTTACTCTTTACTTTATTCGTCCCGCAATAAAAATTCATAAGTTTTCGTTGTTCGGAATTGATTCTAAATTGAATTTTAGAAAATTCTTTTACAATTTGATTATAAGGCCTCGATTTCCAGTAATCGGTCATAACTTTTTTAAAGTACTTTTTACCGTGCATTTGCGGACGCTGATAAAAAATAATGTAAGGTTTGTCCATATATATGCAGTAGCTTAAGGGTGAGGAGGCATCATTAGAAATGGTTAAATCAGCAGTGTGAATAATACTCTTTAGTCTTGATAGGAATAGGGAATCAAGTATATGTCCTGCAGTAACACACTCAAGTCCCTTTTCTTGATAGAATTTATGTTTACCTAATAATACATCTCTCCAATAGATACAAACACGAATAGTATCAAACCCTTTTCCTATCGCCTTAATTTTTTTATAGGACCAATCCATATCAAATTCATTAGTTAATCCAATTAAAGAATGGGATGGAAAAAACAGTAATGTTTTACCCAGTCTCTTCTTTTCTTTTTTAAGTTCAGAGTAAGTTAAGTAGTGAGAAGCATAATGAATAAGAGGTCCAATGACATACGTATGAGGACGGTATTTTTTAAGTATTTTTGCTCTGTATTCACTGTATGTAACAAATGATGGGAGATCAGATTCTAATTCGATATCCGCAACCTGATCAGAAAAATAGGTTCCATGCTCAATAATGAATTTGAATTGGTAATCTTTAGGAAGATCTAAAAATTGCTTTAATACTGTTGCATGGCCATACCAGTCATTAACTGGCTGGAGTTCGTTAGTATATGGTGAAAACATATTTATGCTTTTAGACAAGGCTTTAATATCGGTTAAATGTAGCTTAGACCTTGATCGAATTTCCTTACTGTATATAATTTTGCTTATAGGGTTTCTATTAGCTTTGTAAAGGATTTTCTTTAGAAATTTTTTCATGGACATTTTTTAGGATTCTGATAGAATAAAAAGGCTAATAAATATATGGTCTACTATATAAAACATTTGCAACAGCTTTCTGATCCCAAAACATTTGGCAGAAAAAAGGATTATATCGATTATAACTTAAGGAGCTATTTAAATGACAGGGGAGTATTTTTATGACTATGAATCCAAAATATAATGCTTAAAACAAAAAAATTAAAATAATTATGTTAAAATCCCATTACTTGATAAAACAATGAAAAAAGTTTTAATAACAGGCATTACAGGCTTTGTCGGATCCCACCTTGCAGATTATGCGTTGGAAAAAGGTGCAAAGGTGTATGGGTTAAAAAGATGGAATTTATCAAGACTCCGTAATGTTGCTCACCT
>Ga0209542_10019063_pt1 | contig 11038 bp, 14 predicted proteins | sample RifCSPhighO2_01_FD_184028 | JGI IMG/M metagenome (GOLD analysis project Ga0209542, IMG submission 184028) | Soil microbial communities from Rifle, Colorado - Rifle CSP2_plank highO2_0.1 (SPAdes) (version 2) | ecosystem: Environmental > Terrestrial > Deep subsurface > Rock core/Sediment ...
GCTCTACCAACTGAGCTACCCCGACAATATGATAATGAAGATAACACGTTGGAAAATCAGGCACAAGCAGATATGTGCTCCAGAGCGCCCAGAATCCTGTTTTTAAAAGCATTTCCACGTCTAACCTTAACCCTTAAAGTACCTTTGTAAGTATTATTCCTTGAAATATCGGCCTTCTTGAGAATAGTCTTTATTATGGTGGTTTTGGTAAATTGATTTTCTTTTACGCCTAATTTCTTTAACCAAAAAAGTTTAAGAGACTTTGCCTGACTTCTGAAAACATAATTTATTGTCAAGCGAAAAATCAAATCTTTTTTTGAGATGCCAGATATCGTAAGCCAACTCAGATAGAACCGAATAACGTCCGGATTACTATTTGTAAAACCCAACTCACCATTGTTACCTTTGTAACCTTCTCCCCAATATAGACCGAGGCCAGCCATCATTAGATCTCTGCGAGATAATCTGCCTAACAATTTCTTACCAGTCTTCCTTTCCATTGTTTGCCTCTGTAACCGTCCCGTTCTTTGCTTTTCGGTATAAACAAGCATCGCGGCGCGAGCTTTCTTCTTGCCTTCATCTGAAATTCTTCTGATCAGAGAATCTGACAATTTAATATCCTTACACCAGTAACTGACTGTGGTCGGTCTCAAACCCAACTTTCTAGCAATATCGTATATACTTCCTCCCTTTTTTCTTAATAGCTTAGCCCTGTTTTTTATTTGTATAGAATACATAAAATTTATTATAAGTCATATTCTATACAAGTACTATACTTATATCTACTATGTGTCGTTTACAAACCGTCTTTAATATGCATATAATGGGAGCAGCGGGTTGGAGGAAAAGTACCTCGACAGGCTCAATTTTTGGGCCCTCTCCGAGTAATCGGGAGAGTGAACTTGTCAAATTCGGTGAAGTCCTTATCTCCAGTTGGAGAAAGATAATACCGAGCCAAGCTCCTCACGGAGAAGGTGTAGAGACTAGACGGCAAGCTTCCTCATCGTAAAGATAGGAAGAAGATATAGTCCAGACCACAAACTCATTTGAGTCAGTGAAAACTGAAGTGGTATGCATAACCTGTAGGAGCTGGAGCGTTACCAGCACCCGCAACATTAAATCACTTCGAATTCTGTAAAGACTTTTTCAAAAAGCCCTATAACACGTTTTGTTTCGCGTTCGCTTAGTTCGAAATCTCCTCCGGAGTGCGCGATGGCGTTCCTGACTTTGTGCGCCTGCCACGCGTCTTCTACGGTCAGAAACTCTTTTTCATCCACTGACTTGAGCATCTCACCCACGGATGCTCCATCGTAACCAAGATTATGAAGCAGTTCTTCAAGCATTACATCCGCTTCTATAACGGCCTGCCTCCAATCTGAAGGGTTGTCGGAATTAGCATATTTTATAACCTGCTCCCATTTCTTATTCTTCGGCTCACTGATCTCAACTCCACCTGTGGCAAGAGCACCAAGATGGGGGTTGAAGATCAAATTTTCTGCGGCATTGATCCCCGCTAATTTCCAGGAGTTGTAAATAATACCGAAAAAGGCCAAAATGCTAGCGATAACTGCCACAAGCTTCCAGACAGGCCAGATATGTTCCAGAAAATATTCTACTAGCCTAGCCCATAGAGAGTTGGGGTCTCCCAGCCCCAAATTTTCAACAAAATTAAGCAGAGCATTAGACAGAGCGGCCAGGAGAAGAAATCCAGCGAGAAGAGACACTATCTGTTCAACAGTTTTCTTGTCGGTCTGGTATTCTGCTGTTGCTTGTTTTGGTTTTCTTTCTTCTGCCATAGCTATATCTTATTCTCCCATAAATTCTTTACCAGCGGCAAACAAATTATCTTCGCGGCCAAGGTCAGCTGTCAATTCTATCCCCAGGGGAAGCTTGCCCAAGAATCCTGACGGTAAAGAAATTGCCGGACATCCGCTAATATTGGCATGGACAGTAAAGATGTCTTCCAAATACATCTCCAAAGGAGACTTACTCTTCTCTCCAATTTTCCATGCAGGCGAAGGGGTTGTGGGAGTAAGCATAAGATCAACTTGTCCGAACAAATTTCTTAATTCTTTAGTAATAAGTCTCCTTGCTTCGACAGCTTTGCCATAATATTCGTCGTAATATCCGGATGAGAGTACATAGGTGCCCAAAATAATTCTTCTCCTGACTTCCTTGCCGAAGCCAGCCCCGCGGGTTTCGAAATAATCATCGATGCCATCCTTGCCATCTACATGCAAGCCGTATTTAACACCATCGAAACGAGCTAGGTTGGAAGACACTTCCGCCGGCATAATGATGTAATAAACTGCTAGAGCATATTTTAGATTTGGGAGTTCCACTTCTTTTATCTTGTACCCCAAAGATTCAAATTTTTTTATTGCTTCAGCGAAATTATTTTTGATACTTGAATTCTCTAGTAAAAATTTTGGTACACCAATAGTTTTAGAAAACTTTTTTAATATCGGGTAAGTACTATCGTCAATACTTGTGCTATCCAATGGGTCAGAGCCTTTTATTACATTGTAGAGAGTTTCAACATCTTTGACATTTTTGGCAATTGGTCCTATCTGGTCAAAAGACGATGCCATAGCTATGAGTCCATTTCTCGAGACTCTGCCATAAGTAGGTTTTAACCCTACCACTCCACAGAAAGCAGCAGGCTGTCTCACTGAACCTCCAGTATCAGAACCTAGAGCTAAATCAACCATCCCACTCGACACCGCTGCTGCCGAGCCACCAGAAGAACCACCGGCCACCCTTTCTAAATCATGAGGATTTCTCGTCACGCCAAAGCCGGAATTTTCTGTTGAACTGCCCATAGCAAATTCATCCATGTTTGTCCGACCAACAATAATAGCCCCGGCGGCTTTTAATTTTTTAACGACAGTAGCGTCGTACGGGGCTCTAAATCCTTCTAGAATTTTAGAACCAGCACTGGTCTTATGTCCTTCGAACAAAATATTATCTTTGATAGCTATGGTCTTGCCGCTCAGGCGCCCTTCTCCATAAGATCTTGCATCATCAAAAATTTCCAAAAAGGCATGTATATCCTTATCCTTGATTCTAATTTCTTCCGGAGTCACAGAATTTTCTTTACCTTTAGATAATTTCCCTCTCTCGCTGGCGCTTGTTTCAGAATCTTTTCTGTATAAAGGCCTGACTGATGCGGATTTATATCCTCCCGCATGACGTTAAGTACTGTCCCCGAGGAAAGACCTAGGGATTCCCCTAGGTCTTTCCTCGGGGAACTTGAAACTTCTTTTACTTCCCCGACATAACCGAGAATTGCGTCAAATTCGCCCGACAGACTCTCCGCCTCTCCGTTTTCCAAATCGATTCTGGCCAGTTTGGCCAGTTTAAGCACTTCTTCTCTGTTCATAATGGCAATTTTAGCATAAAAAAGCCGGGCAATGAGCGCTGGAAACTGCTCATGCCCGGCCCGTCGCTTTAGACGAAGTTTGCCCTCCTCACTTGGGAGCGGGGAGGCGGTTTCGTGCTTCGTCCTCAACAACCTCCTGAAAATCCTGGAGCGCAGAATTCCCAAGTTTCCGGTCGAGATATTTTTCGACCGTCCCCTTTTTCTGTCCTCTAGAACTTCAGGAATCGATGACGACCAGTGAACTTGGGTACGGCACCGGCCTTGGTTCCTTGGCCGACGGGTCGAAGTTGACAAGCACCTTTCTGGGATCATTAGGATCGGGCCCAAAGACCTGAACCCTTTGCCCGTGATGAGTAGCGGACCCGATTCTTCGCATCTCTGGTGGAATGGACAGGCGTCCATTCTGGGGAGCGGATTGCATTTGCATTGTTCTACTCCGACGAGAAAAATGTTGATGGGAGAAGTGGAAGACATACTGACTCTCTCATCAGGCGGGGGACGAATTTTGTTCAAGGTTCACCTCACAGTCCACCCTCATTATAACTTACCTATTATTTACTATCAAGTAACTTCAGAAACTCTGATTCGTTGAGCACTCTTACTCCTAAATCATTGGCTTTTTCTAACTTTTCTCCGGGGTCGGCACCAGCCACTACGTAAGTTGTATTTTTTGAGACGGACTCTCGTACTTCTCCACCTAGTGAGCGTATTTTTTCTTTTGCCTCTTCACGAGACATACTCTCAAGAGTGCCCGTGAGCACAAAACTTTTACCTTTTAGCGGCAACCTGTCCAAAGCTCGGCTTTGGACAGGTTCGACGCGAACTTGTTTCAAGAGTCGGGCAAAAAGTTTTTTGTTCTCTTTATCAGCAAACCAATCAACTATTGAGTGCGCCACTATAGGACCGACTCCATCCAGCTTTTCGAGCTCTGCTATATTAGTTTGGGCAAATTTTTCGGCAGTTTTGAAGTAAAAAGCTAGATCACGGGCAGTTTCCTCCCCCACTTGAGGTATGGAGAGTGAAGCGATGAAACGGGCTAGAGTAACGCTACGAGCTTTCTCTATCGCTTTTAAGAGATTGTCTATGGATTTATCACCGAAACGTTCGAGTGTTTCTAGATCACCTCTTTTGATCGTGAAAATGTCAACAAAATTGGAAATAATTTCGGCTTCCATGAGCTGGTTAATAATCTTCGGACCTAATCCATCTATATCGAAAACGTTTCTTGAAGTAAAATACGAGAGCTTGCGTCTTTGTTGTTCAAATGAGTTTTTTGATACACAGCGGTAAGCCGCTTGCCCAGGGATACGCTCAATCCGACCATCGCCACCACAGAGTGGGAAATGAGTGGGAAATTTAAATACTCTCTCCTTCCCCGTTCTCATCTCTTCAAGTACCCTAACCACTTCCGGGATGACATCGCCGGCTTTTTGGATAACCACCGTATCACTTATGCGAACATCTTTACGCTTTATTTCATCCTCATTATGAAGGGTGGCGCGCGAAACAGTCGAGCCAGCTACTAAAACAGGCCTAAGTATAGCCACAGGAGTGAGGACCCCGGTCCTGCCGATCTGGAGAGTAATGTCTTCTATTACAGTCGTCACCTGCTCTGCTTGAAATTTGAAAGCGATACCGAAACGCGGGGATTTACTAGTGTAGCCGAGTGATTCCTGATGTGCCCTAGAATTTACTTTGACCACCACGCCATCGATCAAATAATCTTCTTTATCTTTATTCTTCTCACAGGTTTTCCAATACTTGATGATACCGTCAATATTTTCAAATTTCTTATAATTTTTATTGACCTTGAAACCGAGTTTCTCTAAAAGCTGGAGTTCTTTCTCTTGCGTCTCCAAGGTCTGACCTTCTACCGAGGCAATATCGTAGATAAAAGAGTCGAGTTTCCTGGTACGAGTGATGGAGGAGTCAAGTTGACGAAGGGATCCGGCGGCTACATTACGTGGATTAGCAAATAATTCCTCACCTTTCTTTTTTCTCTCTCGGTTTAATTTCTCTAAGACACTTTTGCCCATCCAAACTTCGCCCTCTACTATGATCGACACTGGCTCTCGCAACTTCAACGGTACCGACTCAATAGTCCAGACGTTGTTTGTAACATCTTCCCCAACCCTACCATCACCACGAGTGGCAGCTGTTTTGAGCACTCCCTTTTCATATGTCAAGACCACTTTTAACCCATCAATCTTCAATTCTGCTAAGTATTCCGGACTAGTTTTAAGCAAACGCTTCACTCTCTCATCAAAGCCTCTGATGTCATTCTCGTCGAAGGCGTCGTTGAAAGACCACTGCGGTACGGTATGCACAACTTTCTCAAACTTCTCAAGTACTTCCCCACCCACCCGTTCGGTAGGCGAATCTGAAGTGGCTAATGATGGATACTGGGACTCCAGTTGTTCGAGCTCGCGGATAAGCGCGTCATAAACCTCGTCGGAAATTTCCGGTCGATCGTGAGTGTGGTAGAGCTGACGATGACGCTCTATAGTCTCACGCAGTTTTTTTACCCGTTCTTTAATATCCTTCCGAACTTTTTTCATTGCTAGTATTTTACCCGCACGGCACGTTCTAGGCGTCGAGGATTCGATGTATCACAAGTGTTATACCCCTTAGACTCTATGGTTGTCCATAAAACACTTCCTATATAAGCCTTGGTCACAGTCACAATAGTGCAATACGGTTCTGGGGAGAAATTAAAAGTAAATGTAGATACATAAGAACCACCAACAGATGGTACAACCTGACCGTTACAACTAATCGAGGAGCTAGTCGAAGTAGCAAAAGCACTGTTGCCAGAAGGATTCTGAACGTCCCAGTAGAGAGCACATTCAATACCAGTATCTGCGGCATAGAATGCATACTGGGATTCTCGTCCGGAAGAAGATATGAGCGATTGCTTAAGCGCCAAATTTACTATGCCAGTAGCAACTAGAAGAATAGTCCCCATCACCACCATCGCTATAAAAAGTGTAAACCCCTCGACTCCGCTCGGGGCAGGTCCTCTTGTTTTTCTATTAAATCTGGTTTTCATATTTTTCATTTATAGTGAGCGTAGTCGAACTATTGCCAGTCTAGAAGATTTTCTCGAGCTATAAATTGTCTGTTGACTATACCCTTTGACCAATTGACTGTCACGGTAACTGAAATTTCATTGGCATTTACGTTTGCCAAGACAACTTGTCTTCTGAAAATGGTGGCCGGCCAAGCAAGATTGTAGCCGAAAAAGCCCGTCACCGAATCTTGCCTAAGCGCCGGGCAACTACCGGGCGCGCCACAGGCAATAGGTGCGGAATTGACAACAGGGTCGACAGTACAGGCCGAGAAACAATCCGACAGGCCAGTCAGCCAAGCCAGACCCTTTATCCCATTTTCATCGCGGATGTTTCTTATCTGCTCGAACCCTTCTTGGGCCAGATAGAATGCAATAATTTGATCTTTGGAAAAAATGTAGGATGAAATACCAATTTGAATAGCACTTGTCGTCCCGATAATAACGCCAACCAAAATACTGATAGCCACCAAACTCTCCACAATTGTAAATCCTTTGTTTTTCACCCCGTTAGAAATCTTCATGTTCAAGACACTAGTAAATAAACTATATTTTGTTGAATTTCTAACGGGGTTCATATATCAAAGACTCGTTGAGAGACAAGTGTTTGTAAGGTAAAATCGGACCGACCTTCGTCTGTACCAGCATGACTCTTGATCTTTATGAGTACTTTTGGCTGGAGAAGATCGCCAGTACCAGATCCAAGGGTATAGAAAGTGAGATCGTCAATAATAATTTCTGGTGCAGTCACTGCTACGAAACTCCCCGCACCCACCTTCTTTTCGATAGACTGGTTGTTGAAACGATAAGTAATCTGAACTCCACCACTTGAGAGAAAGCTCATAAGTACGTTTCCACTAGGACAATTCTGAGTGTTTGTGCCAGTATCACCAGCAGAACCGCAGTGATAATTTTTACCAAATCGTATTTCTTTCGACATGCTCTCCACAGCCAGGTTCAAGTTGTTAAGAACTGTTTTCAACGATCTTGATTTGCGATTAGCGTCAAAGACACCGAGAATCGAACCCATAGAGATAGTCATAATGATGATGAAAATGGAGACAGCGACCATCAATTCAATCAACGTGAATCCCCGCCCGAACGACTGATGTCGTTCAGTCGGGCGGGCTTTGTTGTTTTTACTTGTAGTGAGCATGGTCGAACTATTGTATTGATATTTGACCGGTCGTATAGACGGTCACCGACCTCGTCTTACCGCCAGGACTGGTAAGTATAATCTTAGCCCCCTTCATGTTCGCTGGATTAGTTGCCCCCCCTGATAGATCGAAGAAGAGAATGCTGGCCTCGGTACTGGGACGAGCAAAGCTTATATCCACTCGGCCAATATTGCATTGATCCGGACCGCCGTTTATTACTGCGCATAATGAACTTATAACGTTGCCTCGTGAGATATCGGTTTTACTCAAACATTCCGACGTCCCACCTATTGGACACGCCCAATTTCCGTCATAGATCTTGTTGGCTACAGGTTGGAGTCGATCGGCAAAATAGATATAAGCAGAATTGGAGCCATCAGAAGCAAGAAGGCTAAAGGCGAGGCCGTAAGCGGCGCTAAAATCACTTGAGCCTGTCGATAATTCCTTCACCCCTATGCCATACGTTTGAGCTTGAGAAATCGTCGAACCAATATCGTCAGCCAGATTAGTAAGAGCGGCGCCATCAGTATAGGCTGATTGTCTCAAAATTATGACCGTCATAATCACGGAAGCTATACCGAGGGCAACTATGAGTTCGGTGATGGTAAAACCGCGATTGTTTCTAGAACGATGTGACATGAAGAAGATTAAGATTTAGAACGAGACTCACCCAAGCCCCTATGATGATAAAGGGGGCAAAGGGTATCTCACTCTTCATTGTAAGCCCATTGTCATTTTTGAGAAAGCCTGCCTTGCCGGCAGGCAGGCCGATTTTACCGAGGAAAATATAGAGAAGGGAAACAAAAGCGCCAATCCAGAAAGCCAAGACAATGGCGGAGAATCCTAGTGTGGCACCTAAGAGTAACCCGACAGATAAACCCAATTTAGCGTCACCGAAACCCATTGCCCTCCCCCGGCTCAAGAGCCAAATCGAAGCAAAGAAACTAAAAAGTATTGGCCCCGCAAGCCAATCAAGAGTGGAACTTACCGACAACCAACGACCGACAACTGACAATAAGATAGAAGAATAGACTAGAGCATCTGGAATAATTTTGTGTTTGAAATCATAAATAGTGATAACGACGTAAATGCAAAAAACTGGTAACGCCCAGATTGGAATCGTCGCAAATATTAACCCAGTCCATATTTCTATGACTGGATACTGCCAAGAAATTTTCGTTCCACAACCCCTGCATCTACCCCTTTGGATCAAAAAACTCAAGATGGGTATAAGTTCCAACCACTTGAGAGTCTTTCCGCAGTGAGGACAAGCGGACCTGCCGCCAAAATTCTTCAGCGCCTGCCTGCCGGCAGGCAGGTCCCAACGCAATCCAACTACATTAAGAAAACTCCCAACACAAGCACCAAGAATAAATAAAAAGAAAGGCATCATAATCTTTAGTACCCCACAGGTGAGTCCTGTGTATACACAGGACTCACCTGTGGGGTAAAACTTAGCCAATCAAATAGTTCTTTTCTATGCTCTTCTGGATTAAGGAAATAGTTAGGGAACTTTTCAGGATCAAGAATTTTGTATTTGTGATCCAAATACTCCAACAAACTTGAATATCTATATTTACAGACAAAGTCTAACAGGCTGTTTGTATTCCTATTTTTATTCTCTCTCCAATTTTTGTCTCTTAATTTTGCTGGATTCAGATGTATATATGAGTATAGGTATTTTAAATAATTATCTCCATCTATGTGTTCAGACTTGAAAACACTTTCAAATAATCTTCCGGTTCTCTCATGTTTCTTATTAAAATACATAGAATAGGCCGTCAGAAGTTTACGTATATAGTCCGATATCCCATTCTGGACTTTCTCGTGAACAAGAATATGGAAGTGGTTCGGCATAAGACAGTACGCACCGATATCGACTATCGTTTCTCCACGATCAAAATTCTTTCCTATATCTCGGAGCTTGATACTTTTCTCCGTATTACACACATACATTAGGTAAAGAAAATGTTGATAATCCTGCGCGTCTAGAAAAATAATCCTCTTTTCTACGCCACGACTATACAAGTGATAAAACTCTCCAGTAACGAAGGGTGTCATTCTTTGAACCATAGCTATATATCTTACCATACTACCCCACAGGTGAGTCCTGTGTATACACAGGACTCACCTGTGGGGTATATACAGCCAAAAGGATGGCCGTTGGTCATCCTTTTGGTGTCCCTTTTATCTTTTATACTGGACGGAGTACTAAGCTAGCAGGCTGGGCTATTGATAGCTGTGGCTCTCTGCATTGAGTCACCAGAACTATCCACGCACCAAGAAATTGTACCACCAGTAGCAGCAGAACTAGGCAGGAAAGCTGATATGGCATAAGTGTTAGATGTGGAGTAGCAAGTTATGTTGGCTATACCTGACAATTGTACAGCCATACCAGAAGAGCCAGAGGGAGGGGCAGGATCTGTGAACATCGAGTTCGCTGTGGTACACGGGCCAGAAATATTACCGGCCGAGCCGTTATAACTACCACTGTTGGCTTCAGCGAAGAGTTCGGCTTTAGCGCGAGCAGAGGAGAGTTGAGACTTGACTTTAGCATCATTACCCTTGTTTCGTGCGTTATTGAGATTTGCTATCACTATCGAACCAAGAATACCAATAATGGCGATAACCACCAGAAGCTCAATCAACGTAAAACCTACATTATTTGTCTTCACGTTTTATGTTAATTAAGACTAATCTAATAGAAACTAGTTACCAACACAAGTTAAATCACCAGAAATGAGGTTTGCCATAGTGATCTGCATAGAAGAGCCTACACCGTCAACACACCATCCTTTGGCTACGTCGGACTTTAGAGGAGCCGCCACAACGTAGGTAGTTGCACTTGACTGACAATAAACATGGGTTGCTGGTGAACCAGCCTTAACGTACGCATCGTCCATTTGAGCTTGGATAGTTGCGTCATTGGCAATTGTTGTTGCTGGATTAGCTACAGCTATAGTATCGCAACTAGTGGAAAAAGCCTGAACCCCGTAGGTGTTACCCAAGTTGTCGTAGACAATTTCTGCGGCAGCACGAACCCCGGCAATATCAGCCTTAATAGCCGCATCAGAACCTTTTGAGCGGGCAGTATTGAGGGATGCTAGCACCACTGACGAGAGAATACCGATGATGGCGATAACCACCAGAAGTTCTATGAGGGTGAACCCCTTATTTCTTTTACTCATAATTTCTTTAACAATTTGTTTATTAAGTCCCGACGCTTTGGTCGGGACCCCGACTTTACGTCGGGGCTTATAAATCACCGATTTTCAGTGAATATGTCTATTATACTCTATAAACCTGCCGAATTAGCAACGTCGTATATGGGGATAAGTACAGAAGCCAGAAGAACGCCTACTCCTAGGCCCAATATGACAATCATCACCGGCTCGATGAGGCTCACCAGAGTATCAACAGCCGTGATCACCT
>Ga0209542_10019065_pt1 | contig 11038 bp, 12 predicted proteins | sample RifCSPhighO2_01_FD_184028 | JGI IMG/M metagenome (GOLD analysis project Ga0209542, IMG submission 184028) | Soil microbial communities from Rifle, Colorado - Rifle CSP2_plank highO2_0.1 (SPAdes) (version 2) | ecosystem: Environmental > Terrestrial > Deep subsurface > Rock core/Sediment ...
CGTCAATAATAGAAAAGTATTGAATAGAATTCTAACATCAAGTGATAATACCTCTGGACCTAATTTACGCGAGAAGATAGAATATATACTAGGAAACATGTAGTTCATCGCTCCCACCTAGAAGCTCCATAAAGGGCGTGTTAATGAGAATTCAGATGTGAGTAACTTTTGTCAGAAATCTATTTGTAGAAGTTAGTACTTTTTTCTAAAATGTTCACTAAACAGATTTATTCAAATGTTTCAGGGCTAGAGGGGTAACTGTCCGGCCGCGGGGGGTGCGGACGAGAAAGCCAAGTTGCATCAGATAGGGTTCGATGACTTCTTCAATAGTTCCCACATCTTCTGAAAGGGATGCTGCCAGTGTCTCGATACCCACCGGTCCCCCCCCAAATTTCTCAATAATAGTAATCAGGACTCTGCGGTCCGAATCATCCAAGCCTTGGTGATCTACCTCTACTAATTCTAATGTTTTTTGTAAAACTAAATCTGTGACATTTCCTGATTCATGGACCTGGGCATAATCCCGGACTCTTTTTAGTAATTTCAAGGCAATTCTTGGTGTTCCCCGCGATCTGATTGCCAACTCTAAAGCCAGATCAGACGAAATTTTGACTTGCAGTTTTTTGGCCGCATTCAAAATTATCTGAGATAATTCTTCAGGCGAATAATAAGCCAGACGGTGGACCAAGCCAAAGCGGTCCCGCAGGGGAGCCGAAATCATCCCAATTCTGGTTGTAGCACCGACAATCGTAATATGGGGAAGGTCCAAGCGCAGAGTCTTGGCCGAAGGCCCTTTACCGATAATTATATCCAGAGCAAAATCTTCCATGGCCGGATAGAGCGTTTCCTCCACGACTTTACTCAGACGGTGTATTTCATCAATAAACAAGATATCGTGGGGCTCCAGATTGGTCAGAATGGCAGCCAGATCCCCCGCCCGTTCGATGGCCGGACCGGAAGTGACTTTGATAGCCACACCCATTTCTTTAGCAATTAAATGCGAAAGAGTAGTCTTTCCCAAGCCCGGGGGCCCATAAAGCAATGTATGTTCCATCGCCTCTTTGCGCTGATTGGCCGCTTTAATTGCCAAAAGTAGAGAATCCTTTATTTTTTGCTGACCCACAAATTCATCCCAGGCTTGCGCCCGCAGGGACACTAATAATTGTTCTTCATCGTCCATAAAATTTGAGCACTTTTCTAATAGTTTCTTCCACACTTTTGGCAGGTTCGACGGCACTCACGGCCTTTTGGGCTTCAGCTTGGGTATAGCCCATGGATTGCAGAGCCAATATTACTTCGTTTGCCGGTTCATCCTGAGATAAATTCAGATCAGTAATTCCGCCAATTTTATTTTTCAATTCAATTATTATTTTCTGGGCATTTTTCTTGCCCAGTCTGGGAATTTGAGTAAAAAAGCTGACATCGGCTGTCACAATAGCTTTACTTATTTTATCGGCACCCCCAGACATGGTTAAAAGGGCTGTCTTGGGTCCTATACCGGAAACAGAGATCAACCATTCAAACATTTGTAATTCACCGGGATTGGCAAAACCATATAAATCTAGTGAGTCTTCACGGACATGGGTATGAATAAACAATTCGACTTGAGATCCGACAGAAAATAATTTTGGTACATAGATTTTATAGCCCACATTATTGACGAGAATAATTATTGAATCCGTTCCCGTATATTTAATTTCACCTTTCAAAAATCCGATCATATATTTTGCTTTTTCTGTTGTAGTTTATAAGAGAAAGCGTGGGTTAATGCAATAGCCAGTGCATCAGCCGCGTCATCGGGCCTGGGAATCTCTTTTAATTTCAAGATATTTTTGACCATGTGCTGGACTTGATTTTTGTCGGCTTTGCCGTAGCCGGTGATAGCTAATTTTACTTGTAAGGGAGTGTAATCAAAAGATGGAATATTGGCTTGAGACGCTGTCAATATTATTACCCCGCGGGCTTGACCAACGGTGATGGCTGTCTTGGCATTGGTGGCAAAATACAATTGCTCCACGGCCACGCAATCAGGTTTATATTGTTCAAATAAGTTTTTTAGAAAGATAGAAATTGATAATAATCTTTGATCTAGGACCTCATTTTTTGAAGTCTCAAAACACCCAAATTTTGCAATTGGCAAAACAGCCCATCCCACTCTGGCTATTCCCGGATCAATACCAATTATGACCATAGTTTACACAAATACACCAGATTCCTTAATATTAGTGGCTAAATCTTTTAGAGTCTGTTTAAGTTTTTTATGACCGCCCGCAGTACTTGTAACTTCTGCAAAAGCGTTAATTAGATCTTTATAAAACAACTTGTCTCCGGTTAGTCGTTCCCAAAATTCCTGCCCAGGTATTACTTCATATGTCTTTTGTAAAGTTTTGTAAAATGTACTTAAATCTGATTTATTTCCATACAGTACTCCGACAACCAGGTCATTGACTCTCAAGTCCAGATTATTCGTTTTTGCTAAATTTCTAATCGTATTAAAATGGTTTGAAATCGTTACGACATCATCTTTGTTTATCGTTTCTGGCCCAGATTTTAGTTGGCAATATTTTTTTCGTCCATCTTTCTTGTCAATAAACTCGATGTCGATACCCAATGTAGAGCTGCCGTACTTTCCAAGCACAGTAGATATAAATTTTTGAATATTAGATCCAAAACTTGTGCTGATTGATGTTCCCAATACTCTTGGGTATAAAAGCACTTTGGCAATACTATCGAAATCGTATTTTCCAGAGAGGAAAATAGCTAAATATTTAACCAAATAGGGATTGTAATTATATGTTGAAAGTTTGCTTAGGGATGACAATTTGGCCACATGTTTTAAAATGATTGAATTTTTAAAAAATATTTTTGCTTTTTTAAGTATTCCTTTCCGTTCTAGATCATTCATAAGGCTATTTTACCCTTTTCCGTTAGAATGTAAACCATTATCACAAAATAACCATTGCATTATGTAAGGGTTATGATATGCTCATATTATGAACGATAATCTTACCGTCGCAGAAGTTGCTCAAAAGTTATCAGTCTCAGCAGATACAATACGCCGATGGGAAAAATCTGGCTTAATAAAATCCCGGCGGTCTGAAAATAATTATAGGCTTTTTAATTACAACGAGGCCGAGAGGGTGAAAAAGAAGTTGCGTGGTGGGAGTAGTTCCAATGGATATAAAATCTTAAAATCTACCAAAAAGACTAATTTTAATATAATAGAGTTATTCACTGGAGCTGGAGGAACCGCTTTGGGTCTCGAAAATGCCGGACTTGTGCATGAATTGGCGGTTGAACTTGACAAAAATGCATGTAAAACCATTCGATCTAATCGACCCCATTGGAATCTTCTTGAAGATGATATCCGAAATATAGATTTTAAGCCATGGAAAGGCAAAGTTGACATTATAGAAGGGGGATTTCCTTGTCAGTCATTCAGTTACGCCGGAAAAGGAATGGGTTTTGGTGAGACAAGAGGAACATTATTTTTTGAATTTGCCAGAGCAATCCAAGAAACAATGCCGAAAATCGCCGTAGGTGAAAACGTAAAGGGATTATTAAAACATGATCAAGGAAGAACATTGGATACAATGCTCAAAAAGCTTAACGAGATTGGTTACCGCGTTGGCTACAAGGTTTTACGATCACAATATTTAGATGTTCCTCAAAAAAGAGAAAGATTGATCATTATTGCCGTAAGAAACGACCTTAGTTTTCCTTTGCTATTACCTAAAGAAAAAGATTATTATATTTCTATACGTGAAGCGTTGATGGGAGTTCCAAAATCTGACGGACAAAAATATCCAAAACGAAAAAGTGAAATTCTAAATTTAGTACCTCCAGGGGGTTACTGGAAAGATCTTCCACTCGATATTCAAAAAGAATATATGGGTAGAAGTTATTATTTGGGTGGTGGAAAAACAGGTATGGCAAGAAGATTGTCTTTTGATGAACCCTCATTGACATTGACATGCGTCCCAGCTCAAAAACAAACTGAGAGATGTCACCCAACAGAAACTCGACCATTGACTATCCGTGAATATGCCAGAATCCAAACTTTTCCCGATCAGTGGGATTTTATTGGCTCAATGTCATCAAGATATAAACAAATTGGAAATGCAGTGCCAGTCAATCTGGGTTATCATATAGGTAAATCACTAATTGCGATGCTTAAAAATACTCCAGACTTGTCAACAATGGAAATAATCAATTCTGTTTAATTGCCAAACCTATCGCCTTTTAAGTAACAAAAGCCCGGGGAGGATGGGATGTATGTGATTCAAATTTTTGTTCCAATCTCCATCTGTCTTTGTCCAAGACTCCAACCACAAATTCCAAATCCTTTCTAATTTTATTCATAGTTGATTCTATGGGTTTCAATTTTTGATTAAATTTTGAATCCATTAGTTTTTCAATTTTGTTTAAATCTGTTTGTGTCAACATACATAGAGATTATACTTTACAAAATACATTGTCAATTGCCAAACCGGTCACCCCGCAGTTGCTCTATATCGGATTTGAGAAGCCGTAGAGATTCAGTCACAGATGTATTTTTGGCTTTATTTGTCAGAGTATCTACGGCTGAAAACAATCTCCGTGCCCGCAGATCAAATCCTGTCACCACATTGGCGGCCGTGGTATTGAGATCATTGACATAGCTTCTGATGCGCAACACATCCTGTTTGAGAATAGCGTTGGTACCGACAGCCGTCAAAGCAGCGTTGGTATGCGAGAGGGCATTGGAATGCGGATTAGAGCCCAAGGACGCTTGAGCCATTTGGACTCCAAAAGTATGGGTTTTTGTCCCGGATGTGATACTACTGGAAGTTTCTTCCCAAGCGATATCATTGCCTTTGGTTTTTCCAAAATAAACAGTATAAGCCCCGCCTGCGCCATTGGGAGTAATATTTACGGTATAGTTTCCGTCACCTGGATTATTGACAATCAATAAATTATCACTAGGAGTCAGGGTAGTATTAGCGGGTGTGGTTACTGTAAAATTCACCGGCGAAGCCGTTGTGATAATCAGAGCATTGGCAAGCGATGATTGAGTGGAAGTAGAAACAATGCCGGAAATACCAAAGGTGCTTTGGATTTTGGCCAAGGTTACTGAGTTGGAGACAATTGCCTGATGATCTTGGTTATCTTGAGACGAATTTTCCAAAGCACCAGTTACCTGACCACTAGTCAGAAGTACTGTTCCGTCACCCAAAGCATTTGTAACTCCGGTTGGCTTGCCGTTCACCCATTTTCCTACCAATTTATCAAAAGTCCCACGGGGTGTAATATTATAAGTCTTTGGGGTATTCAGATTGGTACCGGAGATTGTATATAAAGAATTAGCGGTTAATGTATTTAGGAAATTACTTTTTGCCCCGGTGCCGGTATTGAAATATTCGAAAGTAGGAAGAACATTTTGCAGATTGGGGAATTTACTTTGGATAGTCGTCACATCATTGGCATATGATTTGCGGTTGATGCGTAAATAAAGTTTGACCAGCAGATTTTGCCACGCGGGTAAATCCGAGAAATCAGCTCCTTCCCAGATTTTGAATGCAGGTAAAGCTCCGGCGTGTGGACTGGCAATAGTTACTAATTTATTTATTTTGCTAGGATTGCTTTGGGCGTAAGCTCTGGCAATCAAGCCTCCCTGGCTGTGGCCGATTAAATTGACAGATGTCAGATTTTTGGAGGTGATAAAACTAGCCAGACTTGCGGCTGTGTCAGAAATATTTTTACGCCAGTCATAATAATAAACCCACAGATTGGTTCCTTCTACATAACCCGAGTTTTTGAGAGTTGTAATTAGGCCGTCGTAGACAGTGATAGATGGAGTTAGTGTCCAGCTGGTGTCAGCCACAGCGGTATTATGTACAATGGCCTCATAATTCCAGCTTGCTCCCATTCCAGGGAGAACAACAACTGGAGTAAGGGGTGTTGGTACTCCCACATTTAATTTTGTTTTATATACATTTTGGGTGTACCCCGGTCCAGAAATATAACCACCGGTCAGATACAAATACCCGCCAACTGCCGCCAAAGAGCCACAACAATGATTGACCGGTAGAGAATTACTGCTGGTTGACCAGGTTGCCATACTGCCGTCACTACTCAGAGAGGTGTAATATACACTATTCAAATAATTACCGTTATAACCGCCAACAACAAAAATGTAATTATCTACAATAGTTACGCCCATGCTACGGTCAGAAACAGGCAAATTTGGCATGGCTGTCCAGGCACTCAGGGTGCCGTTACTGTTGGCGGTGGCCCGCCAGACTTGGTTGGTAATTCCACTACTGTTCCAGCCTCCGATTACATATAAATTACTTCCGTAGGCTACCATGCCGTGTGCCCAGAGGACACCGGGCAGATCTGTCGCCGTATTCCAGCTTCCCAAGCTGCCATCGGCATTTATGAGCGCATAATAGACTTTTTTACTGGCGCTTCCGGCGTTTTCATTATCCGTATATCCGCCGGAAAAATAAATATAATCTCCTACCACTGCCGCCGCTCCCTTCGAAAGACGGGTGGGGAGGGAAGATAAAGTTCTCCAATTTTGTAGATCTCCACTACTATTTATTTCACCGACATACACAAAATCTTTGGAGGTTTGAGGCGGATATTGAGTACCTCCGAGTGTATATGTATAATTCGATTTTTTACTCGATGCATGCCAATACATGGTTGACGGTACATTAGTGGAACCATTTAGCCAACTTTGCGGAGTAACGCTAGTGTTTAGCTTTTCTATTGTTGAAAAATCGTCAAGTGTTGACCCTGCGAGAATTACGAGATATTCATTGTTAGTAACAGACTGATGATTTGCTGTTGGCTGTGTTAGAGATGCAGTAGCAGACCAAGGATCAATGACATCTACAGCATGAGTTTTATTGGGGAGGAAAAAATAAACAGAAAACAGTAAAATATAGGATAACAACCAAGATAGCAATTTATTATTTATAGGCATCTCTATTATTTATTCATAAAAATTAAGATTAGTCAATATGGAACAAGAATATATTAAAGCATTTAAATTAGAATGCGAAAGGGATAGGCTTGCGAAAAACAACCTTTTGAATGAATTGTCTGATACCTACAGTGGGGGAATCCCTGAAATTCCAAATTTAAATTCGGGAGTTAAATGGGACAAATTAAATAGAGTAAATATTGATGAATTTACTAATCCTATGGCTTATCATAGGGTAAACATAGTGCACGACTTCATCGTGTATGACAAAGACAGATATAAACTATTAGATATCGGCTTTGGACAAGGTGCTCTCGAAGAAAAGCTCAATAAATCAAATAAATGTAGCGAACTGTGGGGGATAGATATTTCAAAAGAGTCAGTTTCTGACAAAAAAAGAGAATATCCTAGCTGGAAGTTTATTGTTGGGGACATTATGAAAGTCAACCTTCCCAAAAAATATTTTGATTACGTTGTAATCTTGGAAGTACTTGAACATATTGATCCAAGTAAAATCTTGATAGTCCTTTCCAAAATAAACGCATCGTTAAAAAATGGTGGATACATAATTGTATCTGTTCCCCTGAATGAAGGTTTGGAGGAAATGATAAATAAAGGGATAAATCCGAATGCACATGTCAGAGCATACACTTCAAATATAATAAAATCAGAATTAAAAATGACAGGATATAGAATAGAGAAGTTTGTCTATTTATATGCCTTTCACTTTTTATATGGACTAAAATCAATGTTCGCGAAGTATTTTTTTAAAAAACCGAATAATATAGTTTTACTGGCTCAAAAGATATGAAGAATAAAAATATTTTGATGTTGACGAGATATAAATGGCCTAGGGTTGGGGGAGTGGAGAAGCATGTTTACCAGATTAGCACGAGATTAAAAACGCGAGGACACATGATTAAGTATCTAACTGAAGCGGAAGTGGGGATAGATAAGTGTGAGATATGGAGAAATATTTGGAATTATAAAGAGTTGTTTGATTGGGCAGATATTGTACATATTCACGATGTCTATTTTTGGGTTTTATTTTTGAGACTATATTATTGGCGCAAAAAGTTTTTCATGACCTTTCATGGCTATGAAGGGTCAGAGGCGCCCAAGTTTAAGCAAATAATCTGGCATAAAATCGGAGAGATGTTTACAAATGGCAACATCTGTATAGGAGATTTTCATATTAAATGGTATGGGGTAAACCCCGATTTTGTATCATATGGCGCAGTCTAAGACCGCCATTTTTATCGGCCGCGATCATCCGGACAACGGTCTTTTTGAATACCGTCAGTTGGCCAAAATTTACAAAATCAAGCTGGATGAATACATTAATGTTCCAAATGCCGATAAATATTTACCAAAATATGATTTTGCTTTTGTCTCCAGATATTTGGCCATACTGGAAGCCTTGGCCGCAGGTATTCCGGTCATAGCGCACTATAATAACCTCATTAAATTTGATTATTTAAACATGGCACCGTTTGCAAAATATATAAGTATATTTAATGATCCCAATAAAGCCAATTTGACAAATCACCATGTCAAAGCCGGGCAACTTTGGGCCAGGACTCAGACATGGAATAAGTTAGCAGACATTTATGAAAAACTATGGCAAAAGTGAAACGAAGTGAAATCCCGTCGAAGTCCCGCTTAGTGGGACGAAGTGGGATAAGTATTGTAGTCACAGTTCTCAATGAAGAAAAGACAATAAAAGAATTGTTGGATGTATTGGTCAAGTTTCCTGCTGAAATTATTATTGTGGATGGTGGATCTTTTGATCAGACGCCAGAAATAATAAAAAAGTACTCAAGGGTGAAATTAATAATAGGAAAATACAACCGGTCGGAAGGGCGGAATATTGGCGTTACAGCGGCCAAAGGAGAAATAATTGCTTTTACTGATGCGGGGTGTGTACCGGAAAAAAACTGGTTGGAAGAGTTAGTAAAAGTAAAGGCGGATGTCGTCTCCGGTTACTACCGCGGTCTTCCACAAAATATATTTGAAAAATGTTTAGTCCCTTATGTTTTGGTTATGCCGGATCGAGTGGGAACCGAGTTTTTACCCAGTACACGGTCTATGGCGATTTCCAAAAAGTTATTTTTGAGTATGGGTGGATTTGATCCTAAATTGGACACCAGTGAAGATTTTGAATTTGCCAATAGGCTAAAGAAAGCAGGAGTAAAATTTCATTTTGCCAGAGATGCGATAGTTGGTTGGTACCCCAGAAAGAATTTAAAGCAGGCTGCCTGGATGTTTCTGAAATTTGCGGTTTCTGATATATATGCGGGTATCATGCGCCCAAAAGTCAAGTTTCTGATTCTGCGGTATTATGCATTTTTCTTTTTGGTATTTCTCTACTTGCCACTTGTTACTTTGTCACTCTGTTACTTTTTGTGGGCCATAGTCAAGAATTATAAGTATGTCCGGGACTGGCGGGCAATTTACTGGCTTCCGGTGCTACAATTGACAGCAGATATGATGATTATATTTGGTACTGTTATGGGACTACTGTCCCGGCCAAAAAAATGAGACACGGACTTTCTTGGACAGCTGCTTTACGCGCTGCTTTGCGTTTGATTACCATTTTTAGAATGGCAATTCTGGCCCGGATTCTGACCAAAGCTTCTTTGGGAGTGTTTGGAATTGTCACCATGGTTCTTGGTCTTTTGGAAATAGCCACCGAGACGGGGATAAACATATTTTTGATGCAGGAAAAAGACAAAATAGATAAATATATAGATACGGCCTGGGTTCTGTCTATTATCCGTGGGATTATAATTGCAGTAATAATTTTAGCTACGGCGCCATGGATCAGTTCATTTTTCAATTCTCCGGACACTTTGAATCTTTTATATTTATTGTCTGTGGCTCCGTTTATCAGAGGCTTTATCAATCCGGCGATTATTACTTATCTCAAGGAGCTCAGATTTGCCAAAGAGTTTATTCTTCGAGGATCAATATTTATTTTAGAAGCTGTGGTCAGCGTTTTGGTTTGCTGGTATACCCGCTCGCCAAGTGGTTTGGTTTGGGGACTGATTGCATCTGCAGTTTTTGAAGTCTTATTGTCTTGGATATTTATCTCACCAAGGCCGAAACTGGCTTTGTCACTTGTTACTTGCCGCTTGATACTTCGTAGAGGTAAATGGGTAACAGGATTCGGCTTATTGGATTATCTGTTTACTCAAAGTGACAATATAGTAGTCGGAAAACTGCTGGGAGAAGCCCCTTTGGGAGTTTATCAATACGCCTACAAAGTCTCAACGACTCCGGTCTCGGAAATTGTAGATGTATTTTACAGAGCGACATTCCCCATCTTTTCAAAGATGAATGCCGGTGGCAAAAATCTAAAAAATGCGGTCATGAAGACCGTTGTGACTGTAAATATATTGACGATTAGTTTGGGACTTACCATTTGGATCTTTGCAAAACCCATTATCTTAATTTTGTTTGGCATCAATTGGCTCGACGCGGTACCGGTCTTGAAAGTCTTGGCATTTTTGGGCATAGCCCGCGGGATCGGCTATTCATTCAACGCAGTCTTCATGGCTCAAAAACAGCAGAAATATGTGACCTTGATTGTATTGACCGGCACTTTGGGATTGTTGATGACGATTGTTCCGGCTGTCAGGATGTGGGGGATAATGGGAGCAGCCTATGCGGCCACTTTTGGAGCCGTCTTGTCTTTGCCGGTGGCAATTTATCTGGCCCATAGATCATTTAAGTCTTTATGAAATTAAACTTGGGTTGTGGAGAGGATATCAGAGCTGGATATGTCAATATTGATGCTATAGCGCGCAGGGGAGTTAATTTAGTTTGTGATATTACCAAGAAACTACCGTATAAAAATGGTGTGTGTGAGGAAATTATCGCCCAAGATATTTTGGAACATTTGACCCGTGAGCAATTATTTGCTACTTTGAGTGAAATATCGAGAATTTTGAAAGTCGGTGGACAGTTGTTTGTGAGAATACCCAATATTGATGCCATATTTGACAAGTTTGCCGGTGATCCGGATACTCGGAATTTGTTTTTGTATGGAGATACTTCAAAGAC
>Ga0209542_10019066_pt1 | contig 11037 bp, 4 predicted proteins | sample RifCSPhighO2_01_FD_184028 | JGI IMG/M metagenome (GOLD analysis project Ga0209542, IMG submission 184028) | Soil microbial communities from Rifle, Colorado - Rifle CSP2_plank highO2_0.1 (SPAdes) (version 2) | ecosystem: Environmental > Terrestrial > Deep subsurface > Rock core/Sediment ...
CCGCAAATCTTGCTGCAGATGTAGATGTGCCACCCAGCAATAGATCAAGGGTTGAGTTTATGGGATAAAGGGCTCCTGAGCCTGATGTCCAGAGGTTGGTTCCGACAGAAAATCCACAGCTTCCGCTGTTTTGGAGACACATAGTTCCTGCTTCATCGGGAAAAGTGTAAGTCCTGCCCGCTGTTAAGGTAGCAAGATCCAGTGTCCCAAAATATGATGAACCATTGTCGCCGAAAACAAGTTCTCCTGTATTTGCAACTCTGAATCTTGTTGTTCCCGAGGCTGAGGCAGTCAAGAGGTCTTGGTTAACTCCCGTTTGATTTATAACTACCGCTGCTTTACCGCCTGAGGCTCCTGAGATATTTAGCATTGACCCAAGACCTGAGCTTGTAATATTTAAGACTGCTCCTGTTGAAAGACCATAGTTTTGTGTAAGAGAAAGCACATCTGACGAGTCCGTGCAAGTATTACCACTAGTGACCGTGCAGTTTGATGTAAGATTGGCAAGTGCACCGGAAAGAGTTAGAGTTATCACCATAGGTTTCATGGAGACACCAACATCCGCCCATTTTGACCATCTATTGTATGACCAGCTATTTGTAACAGATGGCGATGCGCCTGATTGCTCACCTATTTGTCCTCTTACCCCAAGTCCTACAGCACCAGCCGCTAGAGCTTGACGGCCCGTTGTAGGAGAATTGGGGGTCATAAAGTGACCAGTTGCGGAAGACGTAGCTGCCGGCACATCAATTGCAAGCTCAGTCGTATTGCTTGTAATTGCTGCAGATTGGGGTGCATTGCTGTCGCCTGTATTGGTAACACAGTCTCCGTTAAAGGTAGTACTTTGATTTACATTACTGTAGCTAACGGCACCTCCTACCCACTTGTTTGACCCACCGCCATCAAGATTAACTGTAATAGCATTACTGCCGTTTGATGCCACAATATCTGATTCAAGCAGATACCACATTTCCGAACGTGAATCGACACCCGAGGTCGTCCCAGTGCTAACAGCACAGTTAGTAACTCTAGCAAGCGGTTTACCACCAAAGAATACAGTCTCGACTGTTTCGTTACTTGCAGAAAGCGCAATAGCCACTCCGACTAAAAGGATACGATTTGCTCCTGATCCAATAGCATGCTGCCAGCTTGCAGAGGCGGTTGAATTAGCTTGCGGACCAGTTGAGTTCGTGTCAAACGCAAGACTCCCTAAAGTAAGAGCTCTATTTATATTAAGCAGATTCCCGGAATTTGTGGTGTCTGTTTGATATGTGGCTGTATGGTCGATATTGGCGAGCTTGGCAGAAGTAAGATTGGCAGAAGTTGAGAGAATATTTAATCCTATTCCTGTGGTAAGAGAATTGTCGGTGATTGAGAATGCATCTGTGGTTGTAGCAGAAGATGTTGCATAGACAGAGCCTGTGTTTGCAATTGTAAATTTAGTTGTACCGGATGTTGAGGCAGTAAAGATGTCAGCAAGAACTCCTGTTCCTGTCTGATTGACATTCAAAGCCGCATTGTTTCCCGAGTCTCCTGAGATACCCAAAAGTCCTTTGGGATTGGTTGTAGTACCTATTCCTATTCTCCCAATATTGTTAATTACAAATTTGGTTACTCCCGAGGAAGAAGCTGCTAAGATAAAGTCATTGGCATTTGTTCCTGTCTGGTTGAGGATAAGAGCAGCATTCTGTCCGGGATTTCCTGCGATATCGAGTAAACCCTTTGGCGCAGTCTGTGTACCTACCCCTACTCTTCCTGTAATACTGCTTAGATACATTGACTGAATGTTACCGGGTTTTAGGAATATATCCCCAGTGGTAGAAGCGCCAAGAGTTAAGCTTTGCTTTGCTGTTGTAGCAAGAGTCCCCGTTGCTGTCAGATATGTTCCCCCCGCAACACCTGCAGAGAGAGTTGCTGTCGGGGTATTCCCTGCATTAATACCTGTTACCGCAAATCTTGCTGCAGATGTAGATGTGCCACCCAGCAATAGATCAAGGGTTGAGTTTATGGGATAAAGGGCTCCTGAGCCTGATGTCCAGAGGTTGGTTCCGCCGCCTAGAGTACAATTGCCCCATGAAGGATTTGCGCCTGCACCATTTGTGGTAAGACATTGCCCCGCAGTTCCTGTGGCAAATGTACTCATTACACCTGTTCCTGAGAAATATGGAAGATTTCCCTGAACCACCGCTGACCAGTCCTGTCCTGTCCCTCCATACTGAACCGGTATCGCATTACCGTTCCATGTTCCTCCTGTTACTGTTCCTCCATTTATTACAAGACCGTTTATTGTGTTTGATGAGGTAGGAGCAGTTATCGCACCTGTTGTGGTAAGGGTGTTATTGATGGTGGTTGGATCTTGAAGGGTTATCGAAGTATTAGCATCAAGAACAATATTACCCGTTGTTGCTCCTCCTAGAGTTAGGGTATTCATTCTTAGGGACTGTATAGTTGAAGTTGCCCCTGTTAAAGATATTCCATTACCGTTGGTTGAGGCAGAAAGAGTTGCAACAGGCGTATCATCATTAATTCCTGTTACTGCAAATTTAGCAGAGGCGGTAGTTGTTCCTCCTAAAAGCAGATCTAAAGTTGAGTTTATGGGATAAAGTGCTCCTGATGCTTGAGTCCAAAAGCTGGTCCCGGTAGTAAATCCACAGTTATTAGTTGATATACAGACGTTTCCTGTCGCATCGGGGAAAGTATAGGTTCTGTTTCCTGTAAGCATCGCAAGATCCAGTGTTCCAAAATATGATGAACCATCGTCTCCGAATACCAACTCCCCTGTATTTGCAACTCTGAATCTTGTAGTCCCCGATGAGGAGGCGGTGAAAATATCTCCTGAGTTGAGTTGATCAATAGCAACTGCCGCATTAGATCCTATACCTGATCGGACAAGTAGAGGAAACTCTGTGGTTGCGCCTGATGCTCCAATTAAAACCTCTGTGTCAAAGTCTCCTGTTAGTATTAGATTTCCTGTTCCGTTGGGAGTTATGGTTAGATTATCATTTGAGTTTGTTTGAATTGTTGCAGCTCCTGTTCCTCCAAGCTCAAGAGTCGGGTTTCTTAAAGCTGCTGTGCCTGTTGTCCCTCCGATTGTTAGAGTTGTTGCTGCCCCTGCAAGGTTAACTGTGGTTGCGTTGGCATTGATAAGGGAAAATGTGGTAGAACCTGTGGTAAGTGAGGTTGTAATATCGGGTGAGGTTCCAAATACCGCAACTCCTGTTCCTGTCTCATCTGTCAGGGTATCTATTAGAACCTGGGAAAGGCCTGAGTATGTCAGGTTTTTGCTTGCATCTGTCAGGGTAAACCTTGAGGCTGTTGAGTCTGCTAGATTTACAACTCCTGAACCTGAGTCAATCACAATATTCCCTGTGGTAGCTCCTCCCAGGGTTAATGTATTCATTCTTAGGGACTGTATAGTTGAAGTTGCCCCTGTTAAAGATATTCCATTACCGTTGGTTGAGGCAGAAAGAGTTGCTGTCGGTGTACCATCATTTACCCCTGTTATTGCAAACTTTGCAGAAGAGGTTGCCTGACCTCCAAGGGCAAAATCAACCGTTGAGTTATTGGCAAAGAGAAGACCTGAGGATTGACTCCAAAAGACATCTGTTGTCTCTCCTGTTCCGCAGGAACCAAAGGAGGGAGTTGTTCCTCCTAGAAGACACTGTGTATTCTGTCCTGCTCCTGTCAGTTCAAATGAATCAGAGTCTGAATATACAACTGCACCAGCAGATAAGGTAAGGGCTTTGTTTGTTCCTCCGTTTGCTATAGGAAGTACTCCTGTTATCTCGCTTGATCCACCGGCAAGATTAACTGCAGATGATGAGAGGACTCCCGATGCGTTTGAGTGGACAATACCTGTAGGAAAACCTGATAGGACAATATTTCCCGTGTCCCCTCCGCCTAGTGTTAAGGACTGTTTTGCAGTAGTCTGAAGATTTCCTGTTGCAGTCAGGAATGCTCCTCCTGCAGTTCCTGCTGATAGAGTAGCTGTTGGAATTCCTAAGTTGACATTTAGAACTGCAAACTTGGCAGAAGAGGTTGCCTGACCTCCTATTGCAAAGTCGACTGTTGAGTTAAGCGGATAAAGTAATCCCAATGTCTGAGCCCAAAGATTTGTTCCGCCGCCTAGAGTACAATCACCCCATGCGGGGGTCCCTGCACTGCCTGATAGAAGACACTTATTCGAAGATGCATTTGCCGCTAAGATTTCAAGAGAGTCTGTATCAGACCACACTATTCCTCCGTTTGAAAGAGAAGATGAAAGATCTTTACTCGTTCCTCCTCTTGCAACAGAAAGGGCTGCCTCATAAAGCCAGTTTCCTCCTGATATATATGGCACTCCTGTAGTTGCCGACGTATCGTCTCCTGTCCCGCCATATTGGGCAGGGATTGCATTACCGTTCCATGTTCCCCCTGTTATTATTCCTCCGTTTATCACAAGACCGTTTATTGTATTTGAGGCGGTGGGAGCCGTTATAGCACCTGTTGTGGTAAGTGTTGAGTTGACAGTGGTGGGATCCTGAAGAGTTATTGCGCCGTTTGAGTCAATTATGATATTTCCGGTTGTTCCGCCGCCCAGAGTCAACGTACTCTTAAGAAGCGACTGAATTGATCCGTCTCCGCCGATTGCTATTCCGGTTCCTGTTGATGTTGCCGAAACGGAAGCCGTAGGCGTACCTGAACCTGTCATATTTAATACAGCAAACTTGGCAGAGGTTGTTGCCTGACCACCTATGGCAAAGTCAACCGTTGAGTTGTTTGAGTAAAGAAGACCTGAGGTTTGGTTCCAGAAGACATCTGTTGTTTCTCCTGTCCCGCATGAACCAAAGGAGGGAGTTGTTCCTCCAAGAAGACACTGGCTTGATGCTCCTGCGGTTGTCTGTGCCAAGACTCCTGAACCATTGGTATATAAAGGACCACCATTTGAGGTAAAACCAGGGAAGATAATATCTGTATCTGCGTCATTGACAAGCCTTATGTCCCCTGTGCCATTGGGGGAAAGAGATAAGTTGTCATCAGATACTGTACCAATGGTTGCGGCAGCTCCTGCTCCAAGGTTTAGGATGGTTGCTGAGACTCCCAGGGTTGCGGCTGATGTTATAGTGGCAAGACCCGTTGCAGTAAGGGTGGTCTCGGTTGAGTCAAAGGTTATGATATTACTTCCTGAGTTTAAAGTTAATGTATTTGATCCTCCTGATGTAATAGTGCCTCCCCCTGTAAAATCAAGGGAGTCAATATCAAGAACTGTTCCTTCAATACTTATGTTTCCTAAATTTGCGTCATCATTAATAGTAATTGCTCCTGTTGATCCTGAAACATCAAACTCAGAAAAGTCAATTGCTGTTGCTGCCCCTGTAAATGTGGTTAAGGAACTTGCTGTTATTGTTGTTCCCAGAAGGGTTAGGCTATCGGAAAGGGTTATCGAAGAACTTCCTGAGTCAATAACTATATTTCCTGTTGATGTTCCTCCCAAAGTTAAAGTCTGTGCATTGGTAGTCCCAAGGTTGCCTAACCCTGTAAGGAAGGTTACGTTGTTTCCTGAGTTTGCAGATATAGAGGCTGTAGGAGTACCGGATCCAATGTTATTAATAAAGGCAAACTTGGCAGAGGCTGTTGTTGTTCCCCCTAAAAGCAAATCGTTGGTTATCTGATCTGGGGAGAGAGCACCTAGGTTTCTCTGCCAGAAATTAACAGCTGAGCTGCTTGTCCAGGCTGGTACTCCTCCTGATACTGAGAGGACTTGACCATCAGAACCAATGGTGCGGTTAGCAAGAGTATTTACTCCTGAAGCGTAAATAAGATCACCTGTTGCATATGAGGTAAGACCAGTGCCTCCATTTCCAACAGGAAGTGTTCCTGTAACTTCACTTGATCCACCGGCAAGATTAACTGCTGATGATGATAGGACTCCCGAGGCATTTGAATGGATTACTCCCGCACCAAATCCTGAAAGAACAATGTTTCCTGTTGACGAGGAACCAATTGTCAAAGTCTGCTTGTTTGTTGTAGCAAGTGTCCCATCACCTGTTATATAGGTTGCGTTGTTTCCTGATGAAGCAGATATTGTTGCTGTTGGAGTACCTCCTGCTACATTGATAAAGGCAAATTTTGCAGAACTTGTACTAGTTCCGCCTAGTAAGAGGTCGTCTGTTATATTTGTCGGGGCAAGCGCCCCACTATTTTCCTGCCATAATAAAGCATTGGGGGCTGCGGCAATCGTAACTTTTTTGTTGGTTGAATCGGTAGACAAAAGTATTCCCGAACCACTTGCAAAAGTCAAAGTATCGGTATTGCTTGATGCGGCAATTGAATTAGATCCTGTTACCGCAATAGTTTTGAAGATATTTTGAGAAGTCCCTGTATCTTTGTTTGTTATCGTAAGACCCGAGATTGATATACCCGTCCCTGCTGCTAGAGCTAATGCTCCTGTACTTCCTCCCAAAGAGGTTACCCCTGTATTTGATATTGTCGGTTTTGTTCCGGTGCCTACCGATATTCCTGTCCCGGCTGTCAATTCTAATACGCCAGTGTTTGTAACCGTAGGATTCTGTCCCGGACCAACATCTATTCCGTCTCCTGCAGTTAGACCATAAACCACATTTGATGCAGTAAGAGTTCCTGTTCCCGCATCTATATTGCTATTTTCTGTAATTATCCCGCCCGACAATGTTGCAATCCCCGCAACTCTTATCGTATCCAAAAATTGAGCGGACTTTGCGAACTGGCTTGGTATATTAACGCCAAACAATAGATCCTTTGCAGAACTTGCGCCCAGGACAGCACGGCCGTCATATCTCGGAACCTCGGAGTAAATTTGATTCTGAGGCTTTGCATTACCAATCCCGGCCATAGAGAGAGCTTTGGTAAGCCCCTCTTTATCAAATCCAGCAGATTTTAGAGCCGCGAATGCAAGAGCACTTACAGCTACAAAGACCATGACAAAAATAGCCCATGAAGCCATCTTCTTAAATGAGGCAATACTTTTGAATCCTTCCTCAACCCAGTAGGAAGCGTCCTGAGAACCTGCAGACTGGTTGCGTTCGGGATATATCGGGCTCTGAGGTTCTGGAACCGGCTCTCCGCTTTGAAGTCCCCTAAAGTTATCAAGCTGGCCTTGGTTATATCTTCTTTGATTACCGGGTGTCCTTTGAGGGACTAAAGTGCCTTTCCCCTCCCATCTTCTGAGAGTTTTCGTAGAGACTCCTAAGAAACTGGCTGCCTCCTTTATGCTAAGCAATTTGTTCATAGGGCAGGAACCGGACAGGCCCGGACGGGATTAGAGAACCAAAACCGGGACAATTTATCTCTGTGTCTAAGTTTGAGATAATATATCGGGAGATTTGTATAAGTTTGTCCATATTTTTGTCTAAGTTTATCCAAGTTTTATATAATATATATATATTACTACATATATGTGAAAAATTGTCAAGAGGGAGTATAATCTTATCATAATCTTATCTATTCTCCACGCTGTTTTGGCGTAAGTTTGGGATTTGAAGCTATTTTTTTCACAGAATTTGCGTCTTGAAAAAATGATAAGATTGTGATAAATTTGCCCTATGCTAAATCTTTCTTACAATTTATCGCCGATCTTAAAGGAGAGACTTAAGGAAATTGAAAGCTTAAGAGAGAAGATTCTTCTTTTCCCAATATCGCCGGTTGAGGAAATCCGACGTAGATGGGAAACGACAATCGATAAAATTTATTCCTCCTTTGTTCTCTCAAATTATGATATCGATAAGAAAAAGCTCACGAAAACCTTGACTGCTCAGATTAACCTAACCAAAGGAGAGAACTTGAAAAATATTACAGAGGATGATAGGGAAATGTTGGGATACAAAAGAGCTCTGGACCTCATATCGAAAAACTGGAACGTTGAACCAAAAAATGTATTAGTAAGAGATATTTTTATACTTTATGATACGTTTTGCGATGGGAGATTGACTTCCCCTATTTCCCGACTCCAGGAACTGCTGGATTACATACAGGCTCATAAAGAAAATCCCATTATTCAAGCTGGCGTCTGCTATCTTGGAATAGAAAACATAAGACCATTTAGCAAAGGGAATAGCAGGCTCGCACGGCTTCTCTCATATCTTTTTCTTTATAAAAACGGCTATGATGTGAAAGGCTTTATCGAATTTGAAAAATCATGGTCTTTGGATAAACAGACCTACCTTGAAGCTTTAAGAATCGGCCTAAGCGCCAAAAGCATCACTCTCTGGCTTGAATTTTTTGCAGGAGAGATTTCGGCTAATTTGTCTGAGATTTTTGAAAAAATCAGATTGAAGAATTTTGATAATATAGGGCTTGATAGTTCGTTCTGGAATTTAAATGATAGACAAAAGGAAATTTTGATTTTGCTTCAAGAACCCAACAGTAACATAACTAATAAAAAAGTACAGAAACGATTCAAAGTATCTCAAATTACTGCATCTAGAGATTTGTCAAAACTATATACTCTGGGATATATTTTCCAACGGGGGAAAGGTAGATCGGTTTACTACACTAAATTTTAAGATATAATTAAATTGACATGAAGAAAATTGCTTCATTGGGTCTTCTCACAGTCCTCCTCACTTTTGTCGGCGTAACTCTTGCGCAGGATGTATCAACCAGCATTGCGCTTCCTGTAAATGTTGAAGAAAAAAACGTCAAAGATGGAGATATTATCACCGCCACCTCCAAAGGCTATAAATTGAGTAATTACGCCTACGATCCTTCTGTATACGGAGTTGTTACAACAAACCCTGCTGTTTTTATTAAAGAAATATCGGGGAAAAGCCGTTCGGTTGTGTCCTTTGGAAATACTTTGGTCAGGGTTTCGACAATAAACGGCGCGATTGCGAAGAATGACCCAATAACAAGCTCCTCAATCCCCGGCGTTGGTCAAAAAGCAGACGTCAATGGATTTATTCTAGGTATCGCACTTGAGGATTACAAAAGCAACAATCCTAATTCAATAGGTAAGACAGCTGTTTCGATAGACCCTCATTACAACGCCACCTTTATAGCTGTCAGAACGAATCTTGTTCAAAACCTAAAATCTGTGGCCGGGGCTCCTCTCCTTTCTCCCCTAACCACCCTTCGCTACATTTTAGCGGCAATAGTAACCATCGTCTCATTTGTGCTTGGTTTCATTTACTTTGGCAGAATCGCAAGGACAGGAGTTGAAGCTCTGGGCAGAAATCCCCTCGCTGCCAGGATGATCCAGCTTGGAATAGTTTTAAATGTTGCCTTAACAGCAGGCATAGTACTTATGGGTGTCGGTATAGCTTATTTAATTTTAATCTTGTAAACCCAGCACATTTTCAACATAAAATTTAGCCTAAAGATGTAAAATCCTTTACTTTAAGAAATGTGCGGGGTAAAATTATTTATATGAGCATCGATCCTCTTATTTTTTTTGATATTATCGCAGCTCTCTTCATACTCGCAGTGGCATTGGCCGCAATGGCTATCTCATATTCGCAACTGGTTAGGAAGCAAAACTCAAACCAGAAAAAATATGATGAGATACTAAACGAAATCAACCGGAAAGATGTGGATTTTCTGGAAGATGCAAGGCAAAAAGGCGCCCAAATAATAGAGGGGTCGACCAAAAAAGCACAACAGATTATAGAAGAGAGCCAGACTTTAAGCAGTGAATATAGGAAACAGCTTGATGAAGCTCTTGAAACACTAATTAAACACCAGACTTCCTATTTTGAAAAAGCATCGCAGGATTTTTTAAGTGAGTACAAAAAGGAGCTGGATAGCCTTAAGGCAAGAGCAATTGAAGTAGCTCAAAATACATCAAAAGACATAGAAGAGGATACAGAAAGAGAAATAAAGGAATTCGATAATGTTCTTGCCCAGGAAACTTTCTCAGCACAGAAAATAGTTGAGGGAAAAATAGAGGAAGAATATTCAACTGCTCAAAAAGAGGTTGAGGCATACAGGCAGGAGATGATGAAAAAGTTAGAGGGCCAAATTTATAAAATCCTTGAAGATGTTTCAAAAATGGCCATAGGTAAGAGTATTAGTCTTGCCGATCACGAACAGCTAATAATTGATGCGCTGGAAAAAGCAAAAAAAGACGGTATCCAAAAATGACCTCGGAGCTGCCCTATGGATAAAAACCTAAAGTATGAAATATTAAACCAAGTAAAAACAGTTGAGGAAGCCGAAAATTTATCTTCCGAAGTAGACTCTATACTCTCCAGCCTCTATAAAGTAAAAAACAAAGATTTAAGCCAAATACTTTCAAAATCCGCAGGGAAACAAACTGCTGCTATTATAAAATCTGTTTTGGAAAGCGAGAAGATCTCCGAATCTGATTTATCAGCAGTGGAAAAAACGCTCTCCGGGCTAAAGGAAGATCTTAAGAATGCCCAAGTGATCAAAATCACTCTCGCAATTGATCCTACTACCGAACTAATATCGCACATTCATGCATGGGTAACTGAAAACATAGGCCGGGGAACGTTGCTTGAAACAAATAAAGATGAGTCTATATTGGGCGGTGCAATCATCGCAGTAAACGGACAGTATAAAGATTTTTCTCTGAAAAAGAGCCTTGAAAATATTTTCGAAAGCCACGGAAGCGAACTATTAAAATCCATTACCGCCAAATGAAAGATTTCAACAGTTATCTAAATGAAACCGAAGAAATTGGATACGTAGAGCAAGTAGCAGATGCCATAATTTATGTTTCGGGACTTCCCAAAATAAAACCGGAAGAAATTGTAATATTTGAAACGGGGGATTTCGGCCAGGTTTTTAGCATAGAGCCGGAAACTGTCGAAATACTTATATTTTCCAAAAATCCGATAAAACCGGGTACAAGAGTGACAAGAACGAATGAAATACTAAAAATACCCACCGGCTATGAACTTCTGGGAAGAGTCATCGATCCTCTTGGTTTGTCAATAGATACAATTAAGCCAATGAAGTCGCCTGTGAAAACCATGCCTGTTAACATCCGCCCTGCCGGAATAACGAAAAGAAGAACAATCACAAAGACTCTTGAGACCGGAGTTCTTATAGTCGATCTTG